>ORMF012193508.1_pt1 | contig 20282 bp, 23 predicted proteins | sample 1779871 | NCBI WGS metagenome assembly ORMF01 (sample SAMEA104232316, study PRJEB22302) | groundwater metagenome | biome: forest; feature: aquifer; material: groundwater | place: USA | collected 2011-08-07 | depth 5.4 m | reverse complement strand
TGGTTCAATTCTTGTCATTTCTGGGTGACAGAGTGAACACTGTAGGGACTACACTTGCCTGTCATGTGATGCCGACATTTTTTTCGGTGTAACATTGGATGGATCAAGGGGATAGGAAGTTGAGTGCGTGCCAACTGTGTCGAAATCCTGTCGTCTCGAATATCACCTATGCCAGTGACTATTCTTGAACCATGTCCCAAGTCGCCATGAAAAAAAGCTGTAACATTCTACATATTATGCACTTATGACTATGGTATGCGACTGTGTCGACTGGGCCAAGTGGCCCGGTCGATTTGCACACTCGCCTGGCGAGTTCTGCAAGTTCCAACGTGCCGGCCCACTAGCCTGGATTGCGCACAACTCCGGAGGGCGGGTTTTCCAACCCGCCCATCCTCGCAAAAGCCGTAATCTGGGCGGGTTGAAAACCCGCCCTCCAGCCGTGCGCAATCCAGGCTAGCGGGACTTTTCCTTTCCGACCGTTTCGATTACATTGCGCTGCCCGCTACTCAGTACTGAGTACGCAAAGCCACCCATGCAGGATGCCGTTCCATGTCCAGGATCATTCGCGCCATTTACATCACGGCGATCCTCGCTGCACTGATTGGCGGCCCGTGGGGCTACGTCGCCTATCGTGATTGGTCGGCACGCAGCTTTCATTGCGTCGAACCCGGCGTGCTCTACCGCAGCGGGCAATTACCGGTGTCGGCGCTAGAGCGCCTCGTGCACGACTACGGCATTCGCACCGTGGTCTGTCTGCGCGAAGGCGACCACAACAACGATCTGGACGAGGAGAAGTATTGCCGGCATTGGGGCATCAATCACGTGCGCATTCCGCCGCGCGCCTGGTGGGCGTCGAACGGACCGGCGCCGGCCGAGCAAGGCCTGGCCGCCTTCCGCGCAGTGATGGACAACGCTGCCAATTACCCGGTGCTCATCCACTGTTTCGCCGGCCTGCACCGCACCGGGGCGTACTGCGCCGTCTATCGCATGGACTACCAGGGTTGGACCAACGCCGACGCCCTCGCCGAGATGAAGAAGATCGGCTACCACACCGTGGACGGCGAATGGGATATCCTCACTTTTCTGGAAGGCTATCGGCCGGGACAAGAGGGCGTGATCCGGCCGGTGTCGCGGAAGAAGCGCTGAGGCGTTGCGTCGAACAGGCAACGATTCCCGCCCTTGGTTCTCAGTTCAACTTCTGCTAGGGACCACTTCTCGGCACCTTAATAGCTCATCGTGACGACGCTGCAGATCTTGCCGAAGAGCCAAAAGATACTGTCGATCATTGGCCAGATCCGCCAATTCATCTTCGGAAATTCCGACTTCTTCCGAACGGCGCTCCAAATGCTTTTGATAGTGTTGCAACGCATCCACTAAAAAACTCATCGCTTTTGGCGAAAGGTCCACGGTCGTCCTGGCCATGTTTGCTCCTGGGTCTGTAGTTAAGGCCTCAACCGCAGCCTATCAAATCGGCCCACCCAATGAAAGTGCTTCGTCGAGAATTGACATCCTTTGCGCTCCCGGTAGGATAAAAATGCAGTACATCCCACCTGATTGCGATCGCGTCGATCGATCCCGGAGCACCCACCATGGCCCATTCTCAGGACCGCCGCTCCTTGTTGCGTTGGGCGACGCACGGCCTCGGCGCTGTTTTCGCCGCCGTCCTCGGCTTCCCCGTTGTCTGCTATCTCGCCGATCCGCGCAACCGCAAAGGCAAAGCCTCGGATTTCATCCGCGCCGAGGGTATCCGGCTCGATGACGACAACTTCCAAAAGGACCCGCCGCTTCCCGTGCAGGGCGTAATCCGGACCGTTCGCGTCGATGGCTGGACGCTGCACCCCAGCGACGTGGTTGGCCGCGTCTGGGTCGTGAAGGACGCCGCCGCACCGAATGGTTTTCGCGTTTTCACCACGATCTGCCCGCACCTGGGCTGCTCGGTGAATCTGGCCGACGACCATTTTGCCTGTCCGTGCCATAATGCCGAATTCGATTTCCGCGGCGCTGCGATCGGCGGTCCGGCCCCGCGTGGCATGGACCAGCTGGAATGGCAGCCCGACCCGACCGATCCCCAGAGGATTCTGGTGCATTACCGGAATTTCCGAGCCGGCGTGGAAGAGCAAGACGAGATCCGTTAAGGGTTCCGCCTCGCCCCGCGGGATTCGCTGCGCTCGTCCCACGGTTTGGCCGCATTCACCCAAACTCACGAGGAAATCCGCGTGCGTGCACGATTCTTCGACTGGCTGGATCATCGCATCGGTCATCGCAAGCTGATCGAGGCGCTGTTGCTCGAGCACATTCCCGGCGGCGCCCGCTGGCGTTACGTGTGGGGCAGCACGCTGGCCTTCGTCTTCATGATCCAGCTCATCACCGGCATCTTGCTGATGACCTCGTATAGCGCCAGCGACGCCAACGCCTGGGGCAGCGTCCACTACATCCAATACAAGATGGACTTCGGCTGGCTTATCCGCGGCCTGCATCACTACGGCTCGCAAACCATGATGGTGCTCATCGCCTGTCACATGCTCCAGGTGGTGATCGCCGGCGCCCATTTGCCGCCGCGCGAGCTGAATTGGTGGCTCGGTTTGGGCCTCTTGGGTCTTACTTTCGGATTGGGCCTGACCGGTTACTTGCTGCCCTGGGACCAAAAGGGTTACTGGGCGACGCGCGTCGCCACCAACATTGCCTCTTATACCCCAGGCATTGGCAAGGACCTGCAACAATTCCTCGTCGGTGGTCCGGAATACGGCAACCACACGCTGACTCGGTTTTTCGCTTTCCACGTCGGATTGCTGCCGGCCCTGTTCATCATCTTGTTGGTCTTGCACCTGACCGCGTTTCGCCGCCACGGCGTCACCCATCCATCCAATGCGACGGGCACCGGCATGTTCTGGCCTGACCAGGCGTTTCGCGATCTGCTTGCTTGCTTGGTGGTATTTGCCGTGCTCGTGTCGCTGGTCGTCTTTGGCGGACATGGCAATCCGGTGACGCCGCCCGCGGACGAACAACCTGACGGATGGTACCAAGAGTTGGCGAAAGCCGGCCAAAAGGGCTGGGGCGCCAACCTCGATGCGCCCGCGGACCGCGATACGCCCGCCTATCCTGCCCGGCCCGAATGGTATTTCATGTTTCTGTTCCATTTGCTCGAATTGTTTCCGCAAGAGCAACGGCTCGTCCCCACGTTTTACATTCCCAACGGCGTGATGGTGCTGTTGTTTCTCTTGCCGTTCTTAGGCATCGGCCGCCTGCGCAAATTCGGGCATTTCTTCGGTGTCCTCGTCGTCGCCGGCTTGCTGGCCGCGGTGGGATTGCTCACGCTGCTGGCCTGCGCGGACGATTCGCCGACGCCGCTCTTCGGTGTTATCGGCAACAAGGCTGTCCTGGACGAGAAGGGTGCGTTGGTGATGGTCCCTTTGATGGTCAAGGATGAGCATGGCGCCATGGTCCCTGTGAAGGTCAAGGACGAGAATGGTGAACTCAAAGATAAGCTCGTCGATCATCCCGCCAACAGCGCCAAGGTAAAGAAGGCCCATAAATTCCAGGAGGACCGCAAAAAAGCCGGCGCGCTGGCCCTGGTCGCCTCCCAACGGGCCATGGACGGCATTCCGGTGGACGGCGCCCGCGAATTGATTCGCAACGACCCGATGACGCGCGGCAAAGATCTCTTCGAGAAAACTTGTGCTGTCTGTCACAAGTACACGGCAGACAAGGATGATCCATTTGGCAGCTTCGTCACAGGCAAATTCAGCGCCAGCGACCTAGGCGGTTATGCCAGCGAGAAGTGGATTCGCGGGCTGCTCAATAATCCTGGTGACGACAAGTATTTTGGTCTCTTGAAATTGGAAGGGATGAAAAAGTGGCGAAAGGGGATCGAGAAAGCACGCGAGAAAGCGAAGAAGAAAGACGCCGCGGCGGCGGCGAAAGATGTCGCTGACGAAGAGGCGGACTTCGATACCATCGCGAAGTTTCTCGCCGATCAGGCCAAACCGAGAGAAAAACGTGACAGGAAACTCGCCGAAGACGGTGACGCGGCCATCACGCGCCAGGAATGTTTTTCGTGTCATTCCATGGACAAGAAAAAATCCAACACTGCGCCGGATTTCACCGATTACGGCTCGCAGGATTGGATACGCTTCATGATCATGAATCCCGGTCATAAATTGCGCTATGGTGGGAAAAGCGTAATGCCGTACTTCCGCAATCTGGACGGACCGGGGGCGGAAGTGCATAATCAAGAGTTCCAGGATGCGACGGACCCGGAGGCGAAGATCAGCGTCATTCCGCTGACCAATCTTGACCGCGAGCTTATCATAAGGTGGCTGACGCGCGACGCCCGCGTTGTCTTCGGCGGCCGCCCCGTCTCGGGGCCGCCGAAACGGGAGTAAAGTGGAGTGTTTGCAAAGGATGCAGGTTACGCTAAACGTAAACAGGGAGTTGGCTTGCCGTTTGGCGCGCCCAGAAACAGTTCGGAGAAATCAGCCCCCAGCCAGGGGCTTTCGCTAGCAACGTCAACCTTGAGGAGAACCACATGACCAAGGCACGAATCTGGATTGCCGGCACGATCGTGACGGCCATGGCAAGCGCCCTGTTGCTGTCAGGCATAAGCGCGGCCGGCGACAACAAGGCCCTGAAGGACAGCATCGACAAGATCGCCGCCGCCTTGCAAAAGGGCGACAAGGACGGCGCCAAGAATCAGGCCGAGGCGCTGGCCAAGAAGTTGGAAGACGTCGCCGAGGCGATGGACCTGTTCAAGCCGCGCAAGAAGGAAGGCTACGGCGTGGGCGATAAGCCCGGCGCCGTCAACCCCGACGGCATCGAGCAAATGCTGCTGAAGGTCGGCCGGGACGCGCCGGCCGCCGGTTTTTTGAACAAGGAAAGCGCGGCCATGGAACAGATGGGCTACCGAATCGCCGCGATGGGTTTGATCGCCAGCGCCAAGGGGCCGCCGAAAGTCGGCGCCAAGGGCACGGCCAAGGACTGGAACGGCTGGTCGAACGAAACGGTCGCCGGCGGCTTAGCGATCGCTGAGGCCGCGAAAGCGAAGGGCGGGGCCAATGTCAAGACCGCCGCCACCAAGCTCAACAACGCTTGCAATAGCTGCCACACGGTGTTCCGTTAATCGGTGAGCGCCTAGAGCAATCAACCCGTTTCGCGCACGCTGTGGCCCATCGAGGACACTATCTTTGATGGCTCACGGCGTCCGCTAAACGGGTTTTTGCATGGTTTGCGTCAAAAACGCGAGCGCCTTCCGCGCCGTGCTCACCGCGTCATGGCTATGGCGGCTCAGTTCGACGTGCACGCCGCCCGTGTAGCCGAACTTTTCGAGCGCCTGCAGCACCGGCGGAAAATCGATCTCGCCCGCGCCGAACATCAAATGATCGTGCACGCCTTTACGCATGTCTTCGAGGTGCACGTTCCACAACACGTCGCGCCAAGCATGGATGTGATCGGCAATCGGCGTTTCGCCCTGACAGTGCAAATGGCCGATGTCGAGCGTTAACCCGAAGTGGTCCCGATCCACGCGCCGACGCAGCTCCGTGAACTTCGGCATCGTATCGATGAACATCCCCGGCTCCGGCTCGAACGCCAGGCGCACCTTCTTCGGCTCCGCATAGTCCGCCAAGCGCAGGCACCCGTCGCACAACCGTTGCCACAATTCGGCATCGCCGGGCAGTTCGACCTGCGTGCCGGACCAGAAGCTGACGGCGTCGGCGTCGAGGATGGCTGCGATATCCACAGCGCGGCACAGGAAATCGAGCCGGCGCTGGCGTTCCTCAGGCGTCGGGCTGATCAGCGTCGGCTGATGTTTGCGGCGCGGATCGAGCAGGAAGCGTGCCCCGGTTTCGACGGCCGAGTGCATTCGCAAGGATTCCAGCAGGCGCCGCAACGTCTCAGCTCGTTTCTGCCAGCCGGTTTTGAACGGGTTGAGCACATGCCAATCGAGCGTCAGCGCGATGCTGCGGTAACCCAGCTCCGCAAGGATGGCGACGGCGTCTTCCAGCCGATGATGGGCGAACCCGTTGGTGTTGTAGCCGAGGAGCATGGGCACGTTCAATCCGGGAAAAAGCGCGCGAGAGGTTTCACGTTCAGCAAGATGACGACCTTCTCAATGCGGTAAACGACGTAATGAAGCGAGATCGGCTCCACGATTGCATTGAAAACCGTGCCGCCCTCTTTCCGCGTATCGTGGGCTGGATTGCCCAGTTTTTCCGGCGAACGACGCAATCGCCTGTAAGAAGTGCGCAGCGCATCAAGCAACTTTTGTTTGATCCCAAGTGCCGTCGCTTTGGTGAGCAATGTGCCGATTTGCTGATCAACGTGCGCAAGAGTGCAAAACGTGTATTTCGCGCCTGCCATGTTCATGACCCGCGTGCAGTGTCGCTACGTTGAGCCAGGGCTTGAATCCAATCTTCGAACGACGGCACCTCAATCGCCTGCGACAAGAGCGCTTCGTCGTCGATTTCCTCGGTGAACCACTCTTTGGGACAGCACATATGCAGCAAGGCCTGATACATGTCGGTGCATTTGGTGCGCAACTGCTCAACCTCGGCCTTCACCGATTGCAATTCCCTGGCAAGCGCACGCGTACTCGTCGGCTTGCCGTTGCGGGGCGTTCGCTTCTGGCTCTTCGCCTTGGCGTATTTCACAGCCATGGAAATTCCCTCAAGCCGTCATTGGTCGATGCAAGTGTATCCTACCGAAAGGTATTTCGTGACGCAATTCCTCTGACTTGTTTCGATCACGCGAACAACTCCGCCACCGCCTCGCCGCGGCTGATCGGCAGCGGGCGATTGAGCGTGTCGCGAACTTCGGTGGCGGGGTCGAGGCCCAGCGCGGCGAACATGGTGGCGGCGAGGTCGTCGGGGCGGACGGGGTTGCCGGTGGGATAGGCGCCCAGACGGTCCGAGCCGCCGTGCACGTAGCCGCCTTTGGCGCCGCCGCCGGCCAGCAGCACCGTGCGCAGATCGTGAAATTCTTGGCAACCGCGCAACATGGGATCCTCGCTGATTGCACCCGGGATGAGCGCTATTATGATCGATCATTCCTCAATCATCCAGTGAATTCACTCACCGCTTGCGGCTTAGCGGAACGAGTGAAGCGCCGCGCAACTCCGGGTTTCATTCGTTCCGCTAAGCCGCAAGCGGCGCTGGTGCATCATTCATTGATATTCGGCGTCGTCTCGATCGGTTCATCGGAAAATTCGGCGCCGGGCGCGGGATGGTGGCGCAGCATCAGCCAGGCGGTCGGGCCGATGACCAGCGGGATGCCGAGCAGCTTCATTGGGTCCAGGTCATGGCCCAGGACAAGGGTGTCCAGAGTCAGCGCGAAAACGATTTGCGTCAAGCCGACGACCGAGATTTTGGCCGGATCGCCGAGCGTGAAGGCCTTCGTCAAGCAGATTTGGCCGATCGTGGCGGTCAGCCCCACGCCCAGCAGATAGCACCATTGCCGGGACTCAAGAGCGTACGTGACTTGTTGGCGCGGAAAGATGAAGAACGCGGCAGTGGCGAAGAAGAGCGCCGTGGCGGAGAAGTGGACGACGACGGCGCGCGTGTCGATGTGGCGGACGCGGTGCAGGCCGATCATCGCCAGGGCGGTGAACACCGACACCGAGACGGCGACCAGGGCGGCGAAGTTGCCTTCGGCCAGGCGCGGCTGGCAGATCAAGACGACGCCGGCCGCCCCGCACGCCACCGACAACCAGATCTTGCCGGACGGGAATACGCCGAGCATCGGCCAAGCCAGCAGCGCCACCCAAACGGGAAACATGTTGGTGAGCGTAAAGACGTCGGAGACGCCGAGGTCTTTGCGCGTCAGGGCAAAAAAGGTCCCGATCAGGCTCAGGCTGCCGGCGAGGCTGCGCATCCAGAGAATGCGCGGCCTCCAGAAGACGAGTTTGACGCCCGCCGCCAGCGCCCACGCTCCCACCAGCACCAGCGGCAACACGGCGCGAAAGATGGCGACGACTTGCCAATCGAGGGCATGCCCTTCCGCGGAGCCGACGTGGTGCGCGAGCGTTCCCATCCACGAAAAGGCGAAACTGCCGACGAGCATCCAAAGGTAGGGGCGCAGCGTGGGGTTGGTCATATTGGCGCGATCACGATCCTCACTTGCGGCTGAGCGAAACTGTTAATGCCGCCGTTTCGCTCAGTCGTAAGCGGCGATGCTCGTGTTGTACATATACGTGCGCAACAAAAAAAGGCGCCTGGGGAAGACCCCGAGCGCCTGGCACGAGTTCGCGGTGGCCGCTAGTTGGCGTCTTTCTTTTTCTTGCCGCCGGTCAGGACGATTTCCGTCACCTTGCCGTCGGTGACGCTGACCGTAGCAAAGACGCCCTTCTTGGCATCGATTTCCTTGAAGGCGTCGTTCTTGACGCCGTCGGCCAATTCGACTTTGTTCTTCTTGTCCATCTTGCAGAACTTGCAGTCCTTGGCGATGTCGTACTCCGTGGTTTTCACATCGCCTTTCTTGCCGGTGGCGACAGTCACCTTCTTGTCGTCGATCTTGGTGATGCGGCCGTTGATGTCTTCGGCGAAAGCCAGGCCGATGCTGAGGCCCAGAATCGCGACGGCGCAGAGCACTTTGCGTAACAACATTGCGAGTCTCCTGTTGGACAACCTGAGATCGAACACCTCGACCCGTTGCCGAGATGGGTACTCACGCGATAGCCAAGCCTTGGCGAACAGCCGGGACGTGGTCGAAACACAGTCTATCCAACCCGGCGACCTGCGAAAAGTTCCGGTTTTTTCGGGAAAGTCGCAGTTTAGCCCCGGTTCGAAGAACCGGGGCGGGCAGAGTCGCGGCGATTGGGTTTATTGCGCTGCCAGGACGCCGTGCGCCCCGGTTCTTTGAACCGGGGCTAAATCAATTGTGAAACGTTGTCAACCAAATGCGTACGGCGCCAGTTCTTCCTCTGCGCGCGCGGGTCGGGGCACGGCGGCGGCCGGCTGATCCAGGCGTCGGCCCGGCGCCGCTTCCCATTGCTCCGCGTGACGGTGCATCATGGCTTGCGCCAGGCGTCCGCGCGCGACCGACTCGCCACGCTCGTGCAGCCCTTTCGCCTCGGCCAGATACTCTTCCGCATCCTGGTCGAATTGGTTTTGCAGGCGCTCGACCAGCGCTTGCGACAACGCGGGCTGTTCGGAGGACGAGCGCGCCCCGAGCAGCGCCGGCAACTCGGCGCCGACGACCAGGGGGAAGTACAGCGGCGCTTCCACGGGCCCGCGCGCAAACCAAAGGAGCGGCAAGCCCGGAGCATCGAGCCGCGCCACCGCGCTGGCCAGGTGCCGGGTCGAGCGCGGCGCCAACTCGTGGCGGCGCACGCAGGTGTCGTGTTGTTCGGCCAGCAGTTGCCGCAGCGCATGGGCGTCCAAGGCGCCGTGCCGTTGGGCCAGGGCGAGCGTCGCTTTGCTCCAGCGCTTCAGACCCCAAGCGTGCTCGGCGTCGTTGAGGCCGAGACTGCCGGCGAAATCGAGCTTGGTGCCGTCGTCGTTCCACCAGCCCTTGGCGATCGCCAGCTCCGCCAGGCCGGGGGAGAGACGCTTCCAGTCTTGCCGAATGAGTCCAACGTCTGCCACGGCGCGGGTCTGCGAACATTCGAGCAGCGCCCAGCATTGCCCGGCCACTTCCAGCACGCAGGCTTCGTTGGCGTCGGCGATAAGAAAAACGGCGTGGGCCGCCGGGTCGTCGGCATCGCGGTGGCCGTGGCGGGCGATCAAATCGGTCAGCACTTCGACGGCGTGCAGTGCGGATCGGCCGCGCTCTAGCGCCAGTCGCGTCAGCTCCGGGCCGGTCAGGCCGGGTCCGCTCGGTGGCAGGCGACTGCGCCAACGGGCCACGCCGCCGGCCACGCGTTGATCGTTGCAGCCGAACAGGAAACCCCAGGCGTCGTCGGGTTGGATGCCAAGCACGGCACTGGTTTGGCGCGCCTGGGGCAGCTCCAGCTGCGAAGTCTGAACCAAAGCGTCAAGCGGATGGTTGGCGGCCGAGACCGAGAGGAGGTGCAGGCGCTGGCGGCCGGCGTCGAAGAGATTTATGCCCAACAGCGTGTGCCGCGCGGCCGTGGCCGTGTCGCAGGCCAGCATCATGTCGCAACCCATGGGAATTCCTCCATCCTTCCGGGGGCGGAACGAGCGCCGGACCGTTGCTTTTGCCCGTGCTCCTACAGGTACACCAAGCCATCGTCACAAGTAGACCGAGAACACGGGTAGGCACGAGCGCGGACGGTCCGCGCAAACGTTTCGTTAAACGACCACCTCCAATGGCACCGCTTGGATCCGTGTTGGATAGCGGACGAGCACTTCTCATTGGAACACAGGTTCACCGCCAGGGCAAGGGGCCGGACTGCCTTTTTTCCTGCCCAGCCGGCCCAATCGCTAAGTTGATCCGGCTGGGCAAGGTCGCTAAAGAGAAAAAGTGAGGAAAAGACGTTCGCCCCTGATCGATAATTGACAACAGCCCGCTTATTCGCTACTCTTATGTTGGCCTACCCGGGTGCGCCATCGGGGCGTTCCCTCTCGCCTACCGTGTCTGTTTCCTGCCTTCGCTTCACACTTTTTTTGCAGGGGGGTTGACCATGTTGAATCTCTGGAGCAATCGAAAAGCGACTGCTTGTGACGGCGGCACGCGCCGCGACTTCATCAAAGTCGGCGCTTTGGGTATGGGCGGCCTGATGCTGCCCGACCTGCTCCGCGCCCGCGCGGCGGCATCTACCGCCGGCCAATCGACGCGCAACACATCCGTCGTGTGGCTGTGGCTGGGCGGCGGCCCCACCCACGTCGAGACCTTCGATCCGAAAATGACCGCGCCCGCCGAATTCCGTTCGACGACCGGCGCCGTTCGCACCAACGTCCCCGGCGTCGAGATCGGCGGCACCTTCCCGCGCATGGCCCGCGTCGCCGACAAAATGGCCTTTGTCCGCTCCTTCGCCCACAACAACTCGGGTCACGGCGGCGGCACCCACTGGGTCATGACCGGCTACGACTACCCGCCCGCCGACAACGGTATGGGCCAGATCAAGCCCGGCCTCGGCGCTATTCTTTCACGCCATCGCGGACCCAACAACCTCGCCACCGGCCTGCCGACGTACGTCCGCATGGGCGGCATCCTCGGCGACGGCCCCAGCTGGCTCGGCTCCGCCTTCGGCCCGTTCGACACCGCCGGCAATGCCCGCAACAACATGAACCTGCAAGTCACGCTCGATCGCCTGAATGATCGCCGCGGCCTGCTCCGCAATTTCGACACCGTCAATCGCGAAGTTGATCGCACCGGCCTGATGCAGGGCCTGGACAGCTTCGAAACCCAAGCGTTCGATCTGCTCCTGAGCCGCGCCCGGGAAGTGTTCGACGTCAGCCGCGAAGAGCCGCGCATTCAGGACATGTACGGCCGCGCCGGTCTGGGCCAGCAGATGCTGCTCGCGCGCCGCCTGTGCGAAGCGGGCGTGGGCTTCGTCACCCTGCACTACGGCGGCTGGGACATGCACGGCAACATCAAGGACAGCATGGAACGCACCGCTCCGCAGGTTGACCAGGCGGTGTCGGCGTTCGTGCAGGACATCAATCAGCGCGGGCTGGAGAACGACATCCTGCTCGTCATCACCGGCGAGTTCGGCCGCACGCCGCGCATCAACGGCGGCGCCGGCCGCGACCACTGGGCCCCGCTCTCGACGCTGGCCTTGGCGGGCGGCGGCCTGCGCATGGGTCAGGCCATCGGCGAATCGACCGCCAAGGCCGAAGTCCCCAAGACCCGCAAGATCACGCCGCAAGACCTGATGGCGACGGTGTTCCACAGCCTGGGTCTGCCGCCCGACCTGCACTATAACGAGCAATCGGGCCGCCCGACACCAATGATCAACGGCGGACGGGTGATTGAAGGCATGGCGTAATCGCGATTGACCTGATCCGAGGTGTCAACCACAATGGAGTCGGAAGCAAACTGCTTCCGGCTCCTTTCTATTTGGGTAAGGCTTATGAAGTTGAATATAGAGACCGAACAAGAAGACGATGGCCGCTGGATTGCGGAAGTGCCGGACCTGCCGGGGGTGATGGCGTACGGCGGCACACGTGCCGAGGCAATTCAGAAGGTCGAAACATTAAGCCTGCGCGTGGTGGCGGATCGATTGGAAAATGGCGAATCGGTGCCACCGGCGATGTCGGACGTTTTCGCGGTGACGCCATGAACAAATGGGCAGCGACCAAAGCGCGTCGAGTTCTGGCCGCGCTGTTGCGCATAGGTTGGAGCGTCAAACGTCAGCGCGGCTCGCATCGGATTCTGGAACGTGCCGGTTGGCCCGATTACGTGTTCGCATTTCACGACGATGATGAGATCGGTCCGCACATGTTGGCGCGCGTCGCCAAGCGCACAGGATTGCAAGCCAGCGATCTCTGAGCGGTCGCGTGCTATTCGCCGCGTTTCCACCAATCGGTCGGGTCATAGGCCTCCCAGTCGCGCTCGCGCTCGTCATACGTGCGGCCAATCATCTCGGCATAGTAGCCTTCCGGAACCAGAAAACTGCGGATGATGCCCAGGCCGTCGTTGGCGATGTCTCCTTCGGGCGTACGCACCGACACGGGGATCAAATTCAGGACAGCTTGCGCAGCGCTAGCCAGCGCCAGGCTCTGCCAAACGATGAGCAAGTAGTCGTCCGAACGGGACAAGAGCCGCTCCGGTCCGACCAGCAGCAGGATGCACCCCGCCAGCAACAACTCCACCCCTGGGCCCGCGAAATAGATCAGTGCGCTTTTCACGTGCGGGAGCACCAGGTTTTTGGGCACGCACTTGACAAATCCCTCGATCGGTATCAGACGGATCTCGATGACCGCCGTGCCAATCCGAAAACGGCCAACCATCCGGCCCATGCCAATGACGACCTGTCCGACGTACCAATTCAGCAGCGCCGCGACGACGGCATGGCCAGCCTCGTGCACGGCCAACAACGGAATCCAAAAAAGCGGCACGAGCAGCGCGCTGAGTTTGACGGGTTCGTAATTGTGGCAGACTTCGGCAATCAGCAGCCCGAAGATAACAACCAGGAATATCCCGCAGAACCAGCGTTCCTGGGCAGAAAGCGGGCCACGTTGCGGTGCGGGGTCGTACATGATGGAACACAATGGCAAGAGTTGCCGCATTATGCCGTACCGATCGCCGAAGGTCAACGACGTGAACGAAAAAGGATGGGCGGCGCGCGGGCGAATTGGCGCGATGAGCGCCAATCCGTCAGCCGCCGCGATCCTCGGCTTACGATGTGGAAATTAGCGCGCCGTCGTCAGCGCCTTGCCCGCCGTCACCGGCAACGTCACCGTATCCCCGATTGCCGAAAACGGCACATCGAGCAGGGCCGCGGTCTTGCCGCTGGAGACGTTCTGGAAATCGTGGCGGACGCCGCCGTAGACTTGGCGGTCGCCGTTAGTCAAGTTGTCCACCGTGCCACAGCCGCACAGGGTTGCGGCCAGAATCATGCCGCCGAAAAGTTTCCGTTGCATGGTCAAATCCTTTCTTCGAGAGATTGGGCAAAAAGACGCGCGCGTCCGTGACACACGTCGCTGTTCAGGTAGGCACCGACATGAAAAGCATATCACGAAAGAAAAGAGCCTGAGCTGATGTGTGGCTGATTGCCGTGAACTTCAGTCAATGCAGACTTACGAAGGCGATCAGGATTGCGAAGATGACACGGATGCGGATTGTGACGACGAGGAAGGCTGGATGGCTTGACCGCGCAACTTTGCCTATCCGGGCGGCCAATGCATGTCGCGGCCGCCCAGCAAGTGCATATGGAGATGTGGCACCGTCTGGCCGCCGCGGTCGTTACAGTTGACGACGACGCGATAACCGTCGCTCAATCCCAGGTCTTTTGCCAGTTTCGCCGCCACCAGATGCAGGTGGCCAAGCAGGTCGCGGTCGGCGTCGGTCAGGTCGGCGTGGGTCGGAATCACTTTGCGCGGGATGAGGATGACATGCGTCGGCGCCTGCGGGTTGATGTCGCGAAACGCCAGGCAGCAATCGTCCTCGTAAACGATGGCCGCCGGAATCTGCTTGTCGATGATCTTCAGGAAGATATTGTCTTTCAACATGGGTCGGTCCCCGATGTAATGAGTTTCCGACAGGATACCACAACCGCGACAAGGCGGAAATGGCTTGCCGTTTAGCGCGCCCAGTGAACGATCAGGGACCTTGTCCCTCAGCTTTTTCTGCGAGCGCGAAACGGTGAACGATCGCGCACGAAAGGACTCACCATGCCGTGGCGCGTAGGCATCGACGAAGCGGGTTACGGGCCGAACCTGGGGCCCTTGGTCATGACGGCCGTCGCCTGCAATGTGCCACCCGAGCTGGCGGACGGCTGCCTGTGGCGTGCGCTGCGGCCGGCGGTGCGACGCTGCCGCAATCGGCACGATCCGACGCGTCTATTGGTCGATGATTCGAAGCTGGTTTATTCCACGGCGCGCGGCCTGGGCGCTCTGGAAGCGTCGGTGCTCGGCATCTTGGGGGGCACGTTGGCAACGTGCCCCACATCGGTGGCGGCGCTTGTCGATCGGCTCCACGCCGATCACGAATTGGCTGGCGAACCGTGGTATGGCGGCGCGACCACCATTCCACTGGCGACCGCGGCCGAAATCATTGCCGACGGCGCCTCGCGATTCCGTGCTGCTTGTACCGCGGCCGATATCACCTGGCCGCTGTTTCGTTGTGTCATCGTCTGCCCCGCGCAGTTCAACGTCTGGGTTGAGCAGTGGGGCAGCAAAGGCGCGGTGCTGAGTGCCGGCCTGGTGCAGCTCTTGAATGCCGTACAGCCCCTGGAACCCGGCGAAGCCATGCACGTCACGGCAGACAAACACGGCGGCCGCAATTTCTACAGCGCGGTTCTGCAAGAGGCGTTTCCCGCCGGCTGGGCGATGCCGCTTGAGGAAGGCATGGATTGCAGCAGCTATCAAATCAACGGCCTGGATCGGCCCATGCGCGTGACCTTTCGCCCGCGCGCCGACAGCGGCCACTTCGAAGTGGCCCTGGCGTCGATGATCAGCAAGTATGTCCGCGAGGCGCTGATGGCGGAATTTAACGCGTTTTGGAAAAAGCACCTGCCGGAATTGGCGCCGACCGCCGGCTATCCTGTGGATGCGAAACGGTTCCTGAGCGCCATCCGCCCCGCCCTGGCCCGGCTGCAAATCGCCGAGGCGACCCTTTGGCGAACGCGCTAGTACTCGGTCACGCTTGAATAGATGGGTTCGTAGTTCCGGCTTTAGCCGGCCAGCCCCGCCTAAAGGCGGAACTACGAACTCATCACACAATGCTTGACGACGCGCTAGCCGAAGTCACTGTTCTAAGCGTGCCCGGTAACTCGCCGGAATAGCGATGCCTTCGATGTGATGGTCGCCCGTCACCCGGCAACAGGCCGACGTGACTTTGCCGCGAGCCAACACCTCGCCGCCGCAAGTGAATTCAAATGCATACGTCACCGACTTGGTGCCAATGCGTTCGATGGTGACGGCGATGTCGAGCACGTCCTGGAACCGCGCCGGCTTCACGAAATCGCAGGTGGCGGACACGCGCGGAAAGCCGAGCGCCTGGCCTTCCCATTCGAGTTTCACCGACAGCCCGCGCGCGCGCAGGAATTCGACCTCGGCCGACTCCATCCAGCGGAAGAAATTAGCGAAGTGGACAATGCCGGCCATGTCGGTGTCGCAAAACTCAACACGGCGTGTCGTGCGGTAGGGTTGCATGTTCATGTTACTTTCCGGCAAAATCTGCGCGGGCAGCAAAGAATTCTTGAGCCACAGATGAAACACAGATCGAACACAGATTTCAAGACGGAGAGCAATGCAGTCTCTTGCCTTTCAATCTGTGTTCGATCTGTGTTTCATCTGTGGCTAGATCCCTCTTATTCTCTTGGTTGCGACTCGGCCGCGCTGTGGTTCAAGTGTTTTTCTAGTACCTTCAGAGTTTCCTGGGCCATCGCCGCAGCGTGGAAGCGCGATTGCACGGCCTCTTGTCCGCGGCGGCCCAACGCGCGCGCTTGATCCGGCTGGTCGATGAGCCGGCCCAGCGCCTGGGCGAGATCCGCGGGATCTTCGGGGTTGACGAGCACCCCGCCGCCCGTCGCTTCGATCAATTCCGGGAACGAGCCGTGCCGCGGCTGCACGACCGGAACGCCGTTCGCCCATGCTTCCAGGATATAGAGCCCCTTCGGCTCGCGATAGACCGTCGGCACCGAGAGTACGTCGCATTGTTGCAGAAAGCGCACCTTGCTTGCATGATCCGGCGACTCGACGTGTTCAAAATCGCCGAGCAACTTCGCCGCCGCCAGAATGCGTTTCTGTTCTTTGAAATAGGGCTGCTGGTTTTCGCCCAGCCAACCGGAGACGCGTAACCGGCACGGCGGCGTTCCCGGCAGTTGTTTGAGCTGACGAAACGCCTCGACAAGGACATGCAGCCCCTTCTCAGGACAAATCCGCGCGAAATAGCCGATCGTGAACGGCCGGCCCGATGCTGCCGGCCGCGGACCGCCGTGGCCCTGCAGATTGATGCCGGGATAGACGACCTCGATGCGCTCGCGCGGCAGCCTCAAGTAGTCGGCCATGAAGTCGGCGTAGTACCGGCTCGTGGCGATGAAGCCGGCGAGCGCGGCGCAGTTCTCGCGGATCAGCACCTTCGCCACCGAGCGCGCTCGGTCCGGCAGCGCTTCCAGAAACACATCGTCGCCTTGCAGCGTGCCGATGATGGGTACGGACAACTCTTGCCGCAAGCGCGGCGCCAGACCCGAGAGCAGCACGTTGGTCATGACGATGATCTCGGGCCGCACGTCGTCCTTCAGCCAGCGCAGCAGCTTCTCGATCTCCTTGCGCTGATGGCCATGCTCGCCGCGCAACATCGACAGCGTCAGATCGCCCAGGTCCTCGGCACGTGTTTTGACGGCGAAGCGCGACACCCAGCGCAGCAGCCGCGGCCAATCGAAGAGCCGATCGAAGAACCATGGCGTCTTGCGAAAGAACGACGACTTCTGCTGCAAGAAAACGTTGATGCCGCCGAAAAAGACGCGCCTCTGGCTGACATCGGGTTCGTCGGTGCGGATCGGCGTGTAGGTGGGGATGAGCAGGGCGTCGTGGCCCATCGCAATGAGCGCTGCGGCCAATGTATTGTCATGCAAGCAACTGCCGCAAAACATGCCCCCGGCGCCGGCGGTCAGATAGGCGATTTTCATAGGGCCATTGTAGGGTGCGTGAAACGCACCTGGCGACCGCGGTTGCCCGTAAGGTGCGTTTCACGCACCCTACGCCACTTTGAGCGAAGATTTCCCGCGCCCAGGCCGAAAGGGGATAAGGAGACGCCGCGCCGCGCCAGGCGCGTGCCCTTGCCCAGCTTTCCTGGTTCATCGAGGTTTTCGCCGTGCGTAAACTTGCCTCTCTTATGATGACGCTGCTGCTCGCCGGTTGCAGCACCAACGACTCCGAAACCGAAACCGAGGCGAAGCCCGACGCGGAAAAACCTGGCGTGGTTGCCGCCGAGCCGGCACCGCCCGCGTCGATCCTCGATCCGCTCGAGCAGGCCCGTGCACTGATCAGCACGGAACCGGCCGATGCTCAGGGATTGCGTGAGCGCGGCGACGCCTTCTTTGCGCTCAACGATTTCGAGCATGCGATTGAAGATTACACCGAAGCCATCGCCAAGACGCCCGACTTCAAAACGTACTACAACCGCGGCGTCGCCTTCACCGCCAAGGGCGATCTCGAAACCGCGGTCGCCGATTATTCCAAGGCGATCGAGCTGAACCCCAAAGATTCGTCGCCGTATTTCAATCGCGGCGTGGTGCTGCACAAGCTCGGCAAGACGGCCCAGGGCATCCAGGACCTCACCGAGGCCATGAACCTCGACGCCAAGGACCCCAATGTGCCGCTCAATCGTGGCCTGCTCTATCTCAACATCGACTTGCTCGACAAGGCGCTGGCCGACTTCGACGCCGCCCACCAGCGTGATCCCAAGTGCGTCGAGGCGCTGCTCAACCGCGGCTACGTTCGTTACCTGCGCAGCGAATTCGACCTCGCGATCGCCGACTGCACCGAAGCGCTCAAGCTGGCGCCGTTCAACGCGCTCGCCTACGGCAACCGCGGCAACGCCCACAGCCGCAAGGGCGCCTTGGACGAGGCTCTCAAGGACTTGAACGAAGCCGTCCGCCTCGATCCGAACGACCCGCAACATTACAACAACCGCGGCACCGTCTGGGGCGCCAAGGACGACCATCGCCGCGCCGCCGAGGACTTTACCCGTGCCCTGGAAATCCAGCCGCAGAACGCCTCGTACCTGCGTAACCGCGGCCTCGCCTATCATTCGCTCGGCGAAACCGCCAACGCCCAGCGCGACTTCAGCGCCGCCCTCGCCCTTGAGCCGCTCGAAACCACGTCGATTCCGGTGCAGTATCGCAAGCGGTAAGCCCGAGGGCGGGAAAAGGTGTCAGAAGTTACTCGTCGCTTGCCATCTTCATCAGCTTTGTAAGCAAGGCGGGATGCTTATCGATGTCTTGAGGAATCAATCGCAACTTGAGTCGGCGCTCGCGCTTGTCATATCCAATGAGATCGACGCCAGAATCCGTGATCTCCTTCTCGAGTTCCTCGGATCTATCCATTCGGGCTTCGATTCGCAAGAACTCCTTCTTCGGCACAAAGACGACGAAGTTGTCCGGTACGTCATCTCTTGCCAACCCAATGTAGAACTTGTTGTATTTCAACTGCAGATCTGGTGAGAAGGTTTTGATCATTTCAAGGAGCCTGTCGGCCATAGATACGATTCCGTTGCCAACCTTCGATTCCCAATAGCCGCGATCCGTGATAGCAAGAACTTTCTCGTCTTCCTCGGAGGGGCCAAGCGTCAACTCATCCATGACGGTCGTGAAGATTAAGGAAACCTTGTCAGCGAGTCGTAAGCCTTTCATCTGAATCGCTATCAGCGGAATGAACCCATTGAAAAGATTAATGACATTAAGAAAGCGACTGGTGATGTCTTCGGCGATAATAACTGCGCAATGATCGTATTGCGGAAAACGTTTTCTCTCGATGTCCCAATACTCAACCGTGCGAATGATGTGGCTTTCGTCGGTGTGACCGAGTTGGATTTCCACCTCATAACGACGTTCCGATTCCGGGTCTTGCAACAGAAGGTCCAGCCGGCCGGCGCGCGGTTGAAGTCGTTCCTTGTCCTTTAAGACAAGGTCGCCAAGTCCGAGAATCGTGGGATCTTTTGCGATTCGATCTTGCACCCATTTCTCATTGCATTCCGGGTGGTCGCGCAAAGAGAAAAACTCCAGCTTGACGAAATCAATTGCCATGATTCAAACTCCATTCTCAGCTGACATTGGGGGCAGAAAAGGTGTCAAGAGCCTTTTCTGTGACACCTTTTCTGCACCCACCTTTTCTGAACTTTCTGCATCATCTTGAACGTTTTTTCAGGCGGCGATGGGCAACATTTTGGATTTCAAATGAGCCCCCAGTCACATAACTGCTTGTCCCACGCAGACACTGCCTCACCCGCAACGGTCAGGCCATCAAGAATTTTTCCGTTGTGCTGGATTTCAGCTGCGAGCTGCCATCCAGCATCTCCAGTCGATTTACCAGACACCACCCCGTAAACGGGAACATGTCCACTGCGTGGATTGTGCTTTCTTTTCAAATCGAGCTCCTGGTGTTTCTCTAAGTTCGCCAAATCTGCCAGTAACGCGAGGCACGGATCCCGTTTGATCGCATCGTCAATGATCGATGCACGAATACCCGTTGCCGCGGAATCGTGAATTAGAGAGTCCTTGAGGTGGTATGCCTGTACAAAAAATGAACGCAAGTCATGATTCGCGGTATGAATGGATTTTGCCGACAGCGGTTCGGATTGAGGAGCGCGAAGGCGATTGAGGTGTTCTTGAATTTCGACCCACCGCTGCCGCCAATCTCGTGCCTGTGCGCCAGGGGTGAGCTTCATTGATAAGCTGCCAGCGACCTTTAGGCTGCCGGTACATGTTACCTTAATGTGCCGAGACATGCCTCCGCAAAGCGGACAAGGAGTACGATCCGCCACCGGCAGATTGGCGGGTTGATCGAGCGGCGTACCGCAACCTCCACAAAACACACTTTGTTCGCTGCCGTGTGGCATCGCGTCGCTCCCTGATGTGCTGCCGAACGCTAGCACGCTATCCCGCCGCGGGCAGTGCCGTTGACCTTCGGCGAGCACAGCAACGCTGCGGGATATCGGGCCGTTGCACGAAACCGGGTCCCCAGACAGCCGACTCGGCAGCGCCGGGGGCTCGGTTTCCTTTG
>ORMF010344582.1_pt1 | contig 20282 bp, 23 predicted proteins | sample 1779871 | NCBI WGS metagenome assembly ORMF01 (sample SAMEA104232316, study PRJEB22302) | groundwater metagenome | biome: forest; feature: aquifer; material: groundwater | place: USA | collected 2011-08-07 | depth 5.4 m | reverse complement strand
TGTCCGGTGAGAGCGGTGGCGTCGGGGACTGGGCGCCGGTGATGTTGCGCATCTCCTCTGCGGTGAGCGGGCGGGATTGAGGCGTGAGGCGTGGGGCGCGAGTTGTGAGGCGCGAGGCGCGAGGTGTCTCACGCTGACTGGCCCAGGCCTGGGTGCCGACGGCGAGCGTCGACGACCATAGGAACATGAGCGCCAGCGGCAGGGATACTCTCCGCCAGAAACGGCGGGCCAGTTTTTGAGATAGCGTATACGACTTCATGGTAAGGCTCCTTCTTTCAAGGTCGCTTCGAACTTGACCTCTCGGTAGGATTGGTGTATGATGATTACAGACCCCTTCCGAGGGGACTTTGCCGCCTGATCCTGGTTCTGCCAAGAATTCTCAGGGTCGGGCGGTTCTATTTGCGGGAGAGTTTGAGGAGTATCCCGCCGCTCCGTTTGAACAGTTCGTCAGTGGACACCGCCTCCTCTCGTGGGTTATTTGGGTCGTGTATTCGGGCAACGTTGACAGTCACCGACAGAAGCACTGCAAAGTGTCCCCCGTTCAGCCAGATGACCGCCGGGGTTTTGGTGTCGCTGAACGCGAGCCGGTTGACCTGTACTCCCTCCGCAGTCAACCCCACGGCTCGTGCGGCACTCGCAAGTCCTTCCAGGCTCGTTCCCCGGTCGGTTGTTCCCGCGAGCTGGGTCAGATGGGCGAGATCGGTATTGACGCCGAGCTTCTTACACGCGATGGCGAGCGCACGCGGCCCGCAGTCGCCGGGCGGAAGTTGAGAGTTGAGTGCCCTAGATGCTCGAAGCAGTGCCGCATCCAGGGAACCCGAGAGTTGAGAGTTAGCAGGCGAACGAGCCGTTACGCCGCGGCGAAGAATTGCTTTTTGGCGGAGAAGGAAGTCTCGGTTCGGGGTCGAGATATCGGGCGCGGCCAGCAGGCGGTCGACGATCTGTTGCGCCCCGGTGAAGTCACGGGCGCGGTAGAGGCGCTCGGCTTCTCTATAGGAAGGATCGGACTGGACAGTCGGCGTTCCCGCTACGCGGATGGAAGCTGGAGCGGGGAGGCGGGGGAATTCTGTGACGGCTGCGGGAGGACCATGTGATGCGCAGCCCAACATGAATCCGGCTGACGGAAGCCAAATAAAGCTGAGATAATGCCTGTGATTTCGCTCGCGCATGATACACCTCTTGGTGACCGCGATCGAGAAAAACGGACAAGATTCGCGTAGGAGGCGTCATGGCGCTGCGGGAATCGGCGAAAGCTGCTCGGCAGGATTTTGAATGCACTATTCTAGTACCGGGTGAATCAAATGTCAATACCAAACGGGCAAATAATCAAGAAAGAATCAAGTTTATTCCCTGACGCGCGGTGACCCTGTCAGGCGCGAACTTAAGATGTGCCGGCCACGTAGACGACGAGAAGCGCGGAGCGCTTGGGACAAGCTCGGGCTCTACGGAAGCCAACAATGAGGTCGTTTCGGACTCGAGCGGTGCAGGGAGAGAGAGCGGGCAGGCGGAGAGTCTGCAGAGTGAAAGGCCACTCTCGCATGTCCGTTCCCGTTCTTTGTTTCCGGATCGACCGGCTTTCAATCTGGCGAATCGATGGTTAACTCGACTTACGCAGGGTAGACGAGGCATCCTTGGGAAGATGTTCCCGGCTTTTTGGAGATTTTTTTGGGATGGTGGCGCCAGCGCGTGTGAGCGAGCTGTCAAGCAAATTGTTTCCAGTTAAGTATTGCCGCCAATGTGAGTATAGGTTTCTCTCAGATACCTTGACTTTCTCGTTCGTTCTCCGCTAGACTTGGCCGTGATAGTTCCATGCTGACGTCTGCATTCGACTACAACCTGCCGGAGGTGCTGATCGCGCAAGAGCCTCGGCCCCGGGGTGAAGCGCGGATGCTTGTACTCCATCGGCGAACGGGCGAGATAGAGCACCGGAAGTTTCAAGACCTGATGGAGTACGTGCGAGCCGGCGATTCGCTTGTGGTAAACGATACCCGTGTCATCGCGCGTAAGCTGAAGGCGATCCGAACTTCCGGACTTCCGGCAGATGTATTACTTCTGCACCCGGAAGGGGAGAAAGAATGGCGGGCGCTGATCCGTCCCGCTCGCCGCATACGCATCGGGGATCGGCTGACGATTTGTGCCGGCAACGCCCGAGAGGTTTGTGCGGAGATTACGGGTGTAACGGAGGAGGGCGGTCGAATTCTGAAGTTCGGAAGCCGTTCTGCTCGAGACGCCCTCGGTTTGGCCGGAGAAGCGCCGCTGCCGCCTTACATCCACTCCAAGCTGGTGGATGAGGAGCGATATCAGACGGTGTATTCGGAGTATCCCGGCTCAGCGGCGGCGCCAACGGCCGGCCTGCATTTCACGAATGAAATGCTGGAACGATGCGCCGGAAAGGGAATTGGCCTGGCTCGGATAACGCTCCATGTGGGGATCGACACTTTTCGCCCGCTCAGAGTAGCGGAGCTCGACGACCACAAGATGCATGGCGAATCGGTGAGAATTTCGGAGCACGAAGCTGCCATTATCAACGCAACAACGGGTCGCATCGTTGCCGTCGGTACAACCACGGTCCGGGCACTTGAATCCGCCGCGACAGGACCACGGTCTATCGCGGCGTTTCGGGGCGAAACCTGCCTGTTTATCAAACCAGGCTTCGAATTCCGAGTTGTTGACTGCATGCTGACAAACTTCCACCTGCCGAAATCGACGCTTCTGGCGCTGGTATCCGCATTCGCGGGACGGGAAAACATATTGGAGGCGTATCGGCAGGCAGCCGCCTTAAAGTATTGGTTTTACAGTTTCGGGGATGCGATGCTCATACTGTAAACAATTGCTAACGAGCCGATCTATCCGAACTAATTAGAGCGATTGGGTTCACAATAAAAGCATGAGGGAGATGCTGAAAATGAGATTGGACGAGTACCAAAAGTGGCTGGATGCGCAGTTCCTGGATAATTCTCCACTGATTGACGCGGCTGCCGTGACGGTTGAGGAGCCGCAGCAGGCAAGCACGGAGGACATTGCATCCAACCAACCAGCATTCGTCTTGGAAACCACGGCGGTTGTCGAACAATTCGATTCCTCAACGATCGAGGAAGCTATTCCAGCTCATGTTCAGCACACGCAATTCAACCCGGTTCCGGTCTTCGTAACTCGCGACACTTCCGCGGACGAAACGGACGTGCCTTCGATTGAGAACTACCTGCCCTTCTTGAAACCCGGACGTACCGACGACAAGGCTTCGATCCCTGATGAGACGGATACATTCCCGGTGGAGTCTGATCAAGCTGCCGCCCAAGCCGTGGTCGAGTTTGGCGCGCGGACGACGGAATCCATCCAGGAGGCCTTCACCCCCGAAGAGCCGGTGAGCGAACCACCCGAGGACCGGCTCCTCGATCCAGCAGCTATCGTCTCCGATCCTACCGAGGGCCATCATACACGGATGCCCGCGCAAGAGGGTCCCGACGGGTCCAGCGTGCGCCGCGGAAGACGGGTCCGAACGATCCACCCCAAACGGACGCCTGCGGAAATCACCCCAACGTCCCTCTGGACACTCGTTCCCAAACATATCCAGGTGCTCGTCGCGATGGGCTCCGACGAAGTGGCTCAGAATTCATATAAACGGGCATTCAAAGAATCGCGGATCGAGATGATCAACCATTTGCTGGACCCGACGCTCTCGCTGGAAGACACAGCCCGACTGCTCAACGTCTGCCCGACGACCGTCCGACGCTACACAAACCGGGGGCTCCTAACGCATCAACGAACAAAGGGAGACCAGCGGAGGTTCAAGCTCTCGGATGTACTTGCGTTCTTGGAAGCCCAAACGGTCAAGGATTGATGGAGTGCTGGAGTGGTGGAGTGGTGGAGTGATGGAGTGATGCCGGATTGGCGGCCGTATATTGTTATTTCGCAATGCTTCCATACTCGAGTGCCCCACTACGTCCGGTATAGACGATGCGGATAGGGATATTTTCGGAGAGTTATGAGCCCGTCTCGAACGGGGTGGCGGTGTCCGTGCGCACGCTTATCGACGAGCTCCGCGCAATGCATCATCACGTCTGCGTGATGGCGCCTCACTATCCCGACTACGTCGATGAATCGCCGTTTGTCATGCGAGTTCCGTCCATTCTTACGCCGATGAACGCCGACTACCCGGTACCCTATCCCTGGTTTCCTAGGCTACGTAAGGAGATTAATCGGCTTCACCTGGACGTCCTCCATTCGCAAAGCCCGTGGTTTCTCGGCATCCTGGCATTGAGGATCGCCCGACAGTACGGCATTCCCCACATTTCGACCTACCACACTCTTTATGACCAATATGCGCACTACATGACCTTCCTTCCGACGCCTGCCACTCGTGGTATCCTCGAATGGTGGATGCCGGAATTTTACAACCAGTGCGACAGCGTAATTGTCCCATCCGAAGTGGCTGAAGATTCCCTTCGATCTTACGGCGTCACCGCGCGAATCAATGTCATTCCGACAGGTGTGCCGCTCCCGCGATCCGATTCGTTAAGCGAAAATTCAAAGCGGGAAGTCCGTGAGAGATTCGAGATTTCAAATGCGGTCCCGCTGCTCCTATACGTCGGACGGATCGCCCGCGAAAAGAACATCGAGATCGTCGTGGATGCTTTCGCACAGACCGCGGATGAGGTACCGGACGCGCGGCTATTGCTGGTCGGCGGCGGACCGGAGCTGGACACGTGGAAACAGCGTGTCGAGCGTTTGCCCTGTGGAGACCGGGTCGTATTCACCGGGAATCTCCCGAGAAGCGAACTGGACACGATATATGCGGCTGCTGACCTGTTCGTGTTCGGGTCGACGACCGAGACGCAGGGGCTTGTCGTATCCGAAAGCCGCGCCGCCGGAACTCCCGCAGTCGTTGTTCGCGGAGGCGGAGCGTCGGAAAACGTACACAACGGCGAGGATGGCGTGATCGTGGAGCCGGACGCTGAGTCGGTCGCGGACGCCATACGAGCTCTGTTGCGGAAGCCTGCCGCCTTGGCGGAAATGAGACGAGCCTGCCTCAGGAACGCTCCGCGATACACTCCGGAAGCGATGGCGGCAACTGTGGAGGACGTTTACATCGCCGCAGTCGACGCGCGGTCAGCGCCACGTGAGCTGACCCCGGCGTAGACTTATAAATACCGCCTGAAGGAAGTGTTTGTCAAATATTCTCCACAACCTGCTGCACGTTGACCGCGCCCTTGAGTCTCTGCTCAAGCAGTACGAGCATTGGGTCTATCTCATCCTCTTTCTGATTGTCTTTGCCGAAACCGGTCTCGTCGTTACACCTTTCTTCCCCGGAGACTCACTCCTTTTCGCGGCCGGAGCGCTCGCCGGAAGCGATAAGCTCAACTTTGGACTCTTACTGGTGATTTTCTTCACGGCGGCACTTGCCGGGGACAATACGAACTACTTCATCGGCAAGCTCCTGGGTCCACGCATTCTCAAACGGGAAAACTCGAGATGGTTCAGCCGAAAACACCTCGAACGCACGCATGAATTCTTCGAAAAATACGGGGGCAAAACCATTATCATGGCCCGGTTCGTCCCATTTGTTCGGACGTTCACCCCGTTCGTCGCGGGTGTGGGGGCGATGACATATGTGCGGTTCATTGCCTACAGCATCGCCGGGGCTATTCTGTGGGTCGGCATCTGCGTGACCGCCGGCTATTTCTTCGGCAGTCGTGAGGTGGTGCGGAACAACTTTACGCTTGTCGTGCTCGGGATTGTCTTTGTCTCATTGCTCCCGGCCGTTTTCGAATACCTGATACATCGCGCTAAGCGTCGGCCGGATGTGCCGAACGCATAGCCGAGATGCTTTGGCGCCGAGGAGATGCGGGTTTATGCCCGGGCCGGGTGCGCCAAAGTTTCGCCCACTCGCCGACGGGCAAAGCTTCGGCACGCGAAAGTTGACCGAAGTACGCACCACTGTTAGTGCCGATGCTTTGCCGCTACATGATAGGGCGACAGTGAGGCGATTATTGGGATTAGAACTTTTCGACTCCTGCGGGCGGCGACCACTTTATCTTGGGGTGGAAATGTTTCCAGATGGCGCGGGAGATCGCGCGGATTGCTTTCTCGCCCTCATTGTCGTGGACCCAGCGTAGGTCCTGGTTCTCCTTCGTGTAGACCGCAATGGCATAGTCGCCGGATGGTGAATGGACAAGTGCGACCTCTGACCGCGAGCGGTCGACGGCGCCGGATTTGCTGGCGACGCAAACCCAGGGTGGTATCTCGCTCGGAATTCCGCCGTCGAAGTACTGGTGGTTCAGGATGCGGTGCATCTCGTCGCACGCTGCCGGAGTACCCGCTCGGCCGTCACCCACCATTTCCATTAGCGACCGCATATCGTTCGGCGTCGTCACTCCCAATCCCCACAGTTCATTGAGTTTCTTCAGTTCGGTCTCCGACTCCGGGAGCTGTGAAAGCAGACGGGTCGTCTTCAGACCGTGACGGTCCAGCCAACTGTTCACTTCCATCGCACCGAGCCACTTGATCATCATAGCGGTGGCCGTATTGTCGCTGATCGTTATCATCAGATGCAAAAGCTCTTTCAGCTCGACCTTCGTACCATCTTTGTAATTCTGGATGAAACCGGCCCCGCCGCGCCTGTCGCCCGGTTCAAACGTTCGGGCCTCGTAATAGCCGATCTTCCCGTCCTGCTGCTTCTCCATGGCGGTGAAGAGGATGGCGAGCTTGATGGTGCTCGCGGTTGGGAATGGCTCGTCCCCTTTCCTCTCCAGCCGATCGCGGGACTTGATATGGTGGAAACTGTAGCCGAGTGTTCCGTGGAAGTTGTCGGCGATGGCATCGAGCTGGTTTTTCAAGGCGTGAAGTTTCGGCGGAACGGCGACTGTAGGAACGTGAAGGACTGCGGCGACAAGAAGGGGATACATAGGACCTCCAGTTCGAAACGAATGATGGAGTTGGGGTAGAAGTTACCGCGCGTTGGGCGGCATGGTTTCCAGCAGCATATCTTTGGTGTAAAGGAAGTCCTCGCGGCGGTAGTCGGCCAGCTCGAAGTCTTTGCGCAGGACGATCGCGCCCGTGGGGCATGCTTCCTGGCAGTATCCGCAGAAGATGCAGCGGAGCATGTTGATCTCGTATTTCGAAGCGTACCGTTCGCCGGGGGAGTACCGGGCTTCATCCGTGTTCTCGGCCGCCTGTACATAGATGCAGCGGGCCGGGCATGCCCCCGCGCACAGGCTGCAGCCGATGCACTTCTCCAGTCCGTTGTCGTATCGCGTCAGCACGTGCCGCCATCGGGTTCGCGGGAACTGCTCGCGCCGCTCCTCCGGGTACTGGATGGTCTCTCCGGCCTTCGAGCCGGACGCGATCATCCTCGCGTAGTGCTTCAGCGTGAGTCCCATACCCTTTACGATCGGCAGGATGGTGCTGGAGAGTGGGTTTTCCATAGGTGGTGAGCGGTGGGTGGTGAGTGGTGAGTGGGGAGGAACGGATACAACTCACCACTCACCCATAACCACTCACGCCTTTATATGTTCAGATAGCTCGATCAGACGGCCGGAGTTGCCGGATTTTATCTTTTCCTGGAGCTTCATAATTCCGTAAATCAGGGCGTCCGGGCTTGGGGGGCAGCCGGGGACGTAGACATCGACCGGAATGATCTGATCCACGCCCTGGATGATCGCATAGTTGTTGTAGACGCCGCCGCTCGATGCGCAGGCGCCCATGGAAATCACCCACTTCGGGTTCGGCATCTGGTCGTAAATCTGGCGGAGCACGGGGCCCATTTTCGTGCAGACACGGCCCGCCACGATCATCACGTCGGCCTGGCGCGGCGACGGGCGGAAGACCTCAGCGCCAAAGCGTGCGATGTCGAACCGAGAGGCTGCCGAAGCCATCATCTCGATGGCGCAGCACGCCAGTCCGAAGGTCAAGGGCCACAGGCTGTTCCGCCGCGCCCAGTTGACGAGCTCCTCCATCTTCGCCAGTACGAACGGTCCTCCGGCGGGACCGAATCCTGGACTGGCCATGCTGGAATCATGCGCCGCGATCTCAACTGTTGTTCGTGCCATCAGTTTCTCCAGGGGACGCAGCGAGCGGCGTCCCTGCGGGATCTACGCATTGCGGCGCCGATTCACGCCCAACGCCCAACGACTGCATTGTACCGGAATTCACAATGTTAAGCAATGGGAGAGCGAGGCCATCGCCGAACCGGGCAAGAAACGGCTCAGAGGGAGCTTTGCCCTCCCGAATAGGGCTTAACTATTGATTGGAGGTTTGACCCGAAGCAGGATTCGAAGGGGCCGTGTCTTTGCGGCTATCCAGACTGCGCTGGACCTCTTCCAGCCTCTGGTCTATAGCCTTTTTCAATTTCGCGCGCGCGGGATCCATCTCGGCGCTTTGAGGTATGCAAGACTTCGCACGCAGAAGCTCGATCTTTGCATCTTCATCTTTGCCCTTATCGTGGTAGGCGGTCCCCAGATGATAATGCAGCTCCGGCTCTCCCGGGGCCATCTGAGTCGCCCTGTTGAGCGTGCGGATAGCCTCGTTCAATTGGTGATTCTTGTAATAAGCCCAGCCCAAACTGTCGACCGCGGTCTTTCCGAGATCCTCGTCACTCATATGCTGCGCACGTCCGAGCCGCACGGCTTTCGCCGTCAGCTCAACGGCTTTTTCCGGATCCTTGTTGTATTCGGCTAAGAAATAGCCAAGCTGATTAGCCGTGAGCGGATCATCGGGCATCAAACGAAATGCCTCTTCGGCAGCCCGAAACGCCTCCTCCGAAGCGCCCACCATGCTGAGCGGACCGGACGCGTTTGCGAGAAACCTGGCCCGCTCGTCCGACTTTGAGCCTTTCGTCACCTGATCGCCCTTTTGAAAGTACTGTTTGGTCAGATCTGCCCGCCCGGCCTGCATGCACGCCTGCATGATGAAGACGTACAGTGCGGGATTGGAAGGGTCTTTCTTGATGGCGGCATCGAACAGCGCAACTGCCTTCGTTTCGTCCTCCTTGCTCAGGGCCTTCGCGCCGGAAACAACATCCTGAGGAGCTTGGGATCCTCCGAGACCGAGTTGTGCGCATCCAGCAAGGACGGTAATTGACCCCAGCAGAATGGCCGATCGGAGGCAGACAACGAAGAAATGGGCTGACTTTTCGGTGTGAGACTTATGGCGCTTCATGGCCCATCGCTTTATGGATCGTGATCCAGGATGTCAGCTAAAGAATTTCGAGCCGAGAAATACGGCGGTGACGGCGACGCTATTATTAACCGCATGCATTACGATCGGAACCCAGAGCGACCCGGTCTTCTCATATGCGTACGCAAGCACGATCCCCATCGGAACAATTGCGACTACGGCGATGGGCCCGCCATGTATCAGCGCAAAGACAACAGCACTTAAGATGATACCGGCTCCAATGCCAAACCGCCTTTTCGCGCAGTTATAGAGGAACCCGCGGAAGAACACCTCTTCTCCGATGGGAGCCGCAATACCCGCGCTAAAGAGTAGTGTACCGTACATCGCCCAGGTCATCTTGCCTTCCATCATGCCTGCAACCGTGAGCGCCTTGGTCCATTCCACCAGCTTTTTCATCAAGTCCGGGCCCAAGAGGTTCGACATTACCCAGACGAGCGTAATATCAAGGAGATGCGAGACTATCAGCAGGGCAATGCCGAAGACCGCGCCGAGGATTATCTGGCTGCCGGACGGCAGAGTGGGCAGTCCGATCGCTTTCAATGGAACGTGGTACTTCTGCGTGACGACTATTCCCGGCACCACGACCAAGAGCGCGTTCTGGGCGGTCATGAGGAAGAGCAGGAAGAGCGGCGAAGTCATCATTCGGTCCGCTCCGCCAATACCGCCTTTCGTCACACCGCCGAATATGATCAATACAAACGTCGCGCCCACCAGTGTGACCATCAACACTGCCAGGATGATCTGGCCGCCGATCCAGACATCCACGAGACTCCATCGCGGGGCGAACAGCGGCGGCTTCAACCCTCGGTCGGCATCTTCCTTCCGAATCACCCATGCAACGAATAATCCCGTGTCGATCAGCGCCACGAGGACGAGGATGCTCGCGAGAATGGTCATCAACAACTGCGTTTGATCTGGGGTTAGGTGGCTCATTGGATCGTGACGCGCATTTCACTCTTCACTTTACATCCTACTCCAGAGAGGGGATGCGGCCACGGCGCTGATCCCCGCTCGTAAGATCGAGGAAGATGTCTTCGAGGCTCTTTGTATCGGACTCGGCGTGCTTTCGGAGGTCCGCCATCGTGCCGGTCGCGATAACTTTGCCACGATTCACGATGGCGAAACGGTCACACATCCGCTCGGCAATCTCCAGAATATGTGTCGAGATGAACACGGCCACTCCGTCGTCGCATAGCTTGCGCAGGATGTCCTTCATCAGGCGGGCGCTTTTGGGGTCCAGGCCGACTGTCGGCTCGTCCAGAAATATGACTTTCGGCTGGTGGATTAGCGCGCCGGCAAGCGCGATCTTCTGACGCATTCCACGCGAGTAACCCTGAATCAGCTCGTTGCCCTTATCTTCGAGCTCGAAGAGTTCGAGGAGGTCATCGATCCTTTCGCTTCGACGCTCTGTCGTGACCGAGTAGAGATCGGCCATAAAGTTGAGGAACTCCCGGCCCGTGAGCTTGTCATAGAGAAATGGGTTGTCGGGGATGTATCCGATAATCGCTTTCGCGTTGAGAGGCCGGGCTAGGATGTCGAACCCGCCGATTATGGCCGAACCCGAATCCGGTCGGAGGAGGCCCGTCATCAGCTTTATGGAAGTCGTCTTGCCCGCCCCGTTCGGTCCAAGAAACCCGAAGAGCTCGCCCGCCCTCACCGTAAGATTCAGATCGTCGACCGCGCGAAGAGACCCGAAAGTCTTCGTCAGTCCTCGGCAGACGATCATCGGATCCGCCGATCTCTCGTTCCCGTTCTTCGATATTTCTAACAGGTCGCTCATCCCGTTGATTGTTCCATAACCTGGACGCAGCAAGCAGCGTCCCTACCGTGCAACGATTGTTCGCCTGGACGCGACGACCGCCCGGTCGTCCGGATCCGATATGATCACAGAGATGTAATACACTCCCGGACGCCGCTCGTCCGATAGCGTTACTTCTACCTTAAAGCTGCCGTCGGTCGATACAGCGATCGGGCGGGGAGAATCGAACGATTCCCGCCGATATGTGACGATTGCCGGAGGTACTTTATACTGGCGCGTCTTCTTGAGCTCTTCGACAGACATGACCTGGGGAGCATCTTCCCGGGCAACAGTGATACTTCGGAGCGTACAGTCCCGTGGCAGCTTTCCACTCACGGTTACGACGTCTCCGACCCTGGCCTCTCGCGGGATCGGGCTGATCTCGATCCACCGGTTTACAAACTCCATGGCGTTTGCAAATGCTGTTGCATTTTCCCGCCGCGCCTTTGCCAAACCGATCCCCACGTGTGTATGAGCCGGGTCGACGATATTTGTCCGGTGACTGTTATAGGGCGGGCGCTGATTGAAGTACGCAGCCTCGAGGTCTTCGATCTCATGCCGTGTGAATTGTAGCGCGCCTTCCAGTTCCAATGCGTCCTCCGGTTCGTGGACAATCCAGCGATAATCCAGGAAGACATTCTCTTGGACCGCGTCCGAGCCTCCCGCCTCCGAATACCGCTGGTCCGGCAGCTTGCCTTCCCGATTGCGGTGAGACAGGAAACGCTGTGTCGCCATTTCTTCGGCGTGTTTCTGCCCGGCGGTGGTGGCAATCGAGTCGAGGATAACGGGCTTAAGTCCCAGCGCAGCTCGGTCGCGATTGATCAGCTCGACCAAAAAGGAGCGCGCCTCGGTCAGGGTCAACTTCTCCTGGGCATCCAGACCGGCGAATCCCGTACCGAAACAACAGCCGGCAATTAGCCAAAGGAATACGCTGGGGTTCATGGACAAAACTGGGAAAGTATTCATTAGGACTTTCTCCCAATCACGACGCGGTCGATCCCGGCAAGGTCCTTTCGGCTGGCAATATTCAGAAAACCGGCCGGCAGCATCAGCTCCATTACGTTAGCCGCCTGGCCAAGCCCCACCTCTATGGCGAGCCACCCATCGTGCTGAAGGACTCGCGGAGATTGGGTAACAAGCGTGCGGATTATGGCCAATCCGTCACGCCCACCGTCCAACGCTTGTCGGGGCTCATAGTTACGTACTTCGGGCTGAAGGGTCGGAATGACGTCCGTAGGAATATACGGAGGATTGGACAGAATCACAGAGATCGCGGCATCCTCGATCGAATCCAATCCGCTCGCACGCACGAATTCGATTCGGTCAGCAGTCCCATGCCGAGCTGCATTTCGTCTCGCATAGGGAAGTGCACAATCGGAAGACTCTGTCGCGACCACCCTGACATTCTGCATCCTTACGGCTGCGGCGACGGCAATGCATCCCGATCCCGTGCCTATGTCCATTACTGTGCCGCCCCGGTCGCCCATCATCTCCTGGGCCAGATCCACTAGGAGTTCGGTCTCCGGCCTGGGGATCAGCACGCCCGGGCCGATTTCGAAATCGAGGCCGTAGAATTCCTGGGACTGGCGAATGTAGGCCAATGGCTCCCGACTGCATCTCCGGGAAATAAGAGCCTCGAATTGCTCCTGTTCAGTCGCCGTCAGCGGGCGGCTGAGCCCAACTAAGACGTCCAAGCGCTTCACACCGGCAGCGAGCGCCAGTAAGAGCTCCGCTTCAAGCAGCGGCTGGTCTATTCCAGCGTTCTCCAATCTGCCGACTGCATCACGCAGATGAATCTCAGAATCGATATCGAGGACTGCCATAACCTATTCTTCTGAGTCGGCCTTTAGACGTTCGGCCTGATCTCGCGTTACCAGCGCATCCACAAACGGCTGGATGCCGCCGTCCAGAATAGTTGGGATGTTGTGTATGGTGAGCGGAAGCCGGTGGTCCGTTACGCGTCCATCCGGAAAATTGTAGGTTCGTATCTTCTCCGACCGGTCTCCCGATCCGATCTGGGCGCGCCTGGCGTCGGTCCGTTCGTTGACCTGCGCCGTCTGCTGTTGTTCATAAAGGCGGGCCCGAAGCATCCGATAGGCTTTTTCCTTGTTCTGGAACTGGCTGCGCTCGTCCTGGCACGTTACCACGATCCCGGTCGGCTTGTGCAGAATTCGTATGGCCGTTGCCACCTTTTGGACGTTTTGTCCGCCTGCGCTGGACGAGTGATAGACGTCCATTTCGAGATCGTTCGGATTGATCTCGACCTCCACATCTTCGGCCTCCGGCAGCACCGCAACGGTCGCGGTCGAGGTGTGGATTCGCCCGCCCGATTCTGTCGCCGGCACGCGTTGTACTCGGTGCACCCCGCTCTCGAACTTGAGCTGGCTGTAGGCGCCTTTGCCCTGGATGGATACAGTCACGTCGGCGAATCCACCGATGCCAGTCTCCATAGCGTTTAGGACTTCGAGCTTCCAGCCCTTCCGCTCAGCGTACCGCGAGTACATGCGGAAGAGATCGCCCGCGAAGAGCGCGGCTTCTTCGCCTCCGGCTGCAGGCCGAATTTCGACGATCACGTTCTTGTCGTCGTTAGGATCTTTGGGCAGCAGCAGGTGGCGCAGCCCGGCTTCCAACTGGTCGCGCTTCGTTTTCAGCGCTTCTAATTCCGTTTGCGCCAGTTCACGCATTTCCGGATCGGAGAGCATCTCGTCGGCGTCGACGATCTCGGCCAGAGCGCGGTTGTAGTCGCGATACATGGTGACCAGCTCGGTCAGGTCGCTCCAGGCCTTGTTAACCTGACGATACTGCGCCATATCCGACATCATCTCGGGGTCGAACATCTGCTGCCCGAGCTGATCGTACCGTGCCTCCAGCTCATCCAGTTTCTGTTTAGCCTGTTCAAGTCCCACGTCTCAAGCTCCAGTCGCAAAGGTCAAAAGTCAAGAGTAAAAATGCAAAATGCAAAATGTAAAACCAAACTCCCAATACCCAACAGAAATGGCCGCCCGCGATCTCCGGTCAAGCCGGCGCGAACGACCTTTTGAGTGAACCGATAGCAGCCCGGACGGCCGCTGGTCCGGTATCCGGGCAGCTAAGCGACGGCCGCGGCCGCGGCCTCCGGGATATCTTCCGTGATGCCCTCGCCCTCCTGCTGCAGCACGGCGTTCAGGGCGGCGAGCGCGACTTCGACATGCTCGGCATCGGGTTCGCGAGTCGTTAGCTGCTGCGACCATAGTCCGGGAGCCAGAAGTATCTTCGTAGCGGCAAGGTTTCGAAACCGTCCCGCCAGGCGAATGACTTCGTAGGCCAATCCCGCGATGACCGGTATTAGAGCCAGATGAAGCGCAAGGCGAACGAAGTAGTTATCGGGTCTTGGAAAGAACGAATGAACGACGATACTTGCGAGCAAAACGACGATAATGAAGCTGGTTCCGCAGCGCGGATGGATGCGCGATGCCTCCATCGTATTCGCGACCGTAAGGGTCTGCCCGGCTTCCAGAGTGTTTATCGCCTTATGCTCGGCGCCGTGGAATTGAAATACGCGGCGAATGTTCTCCATCCGGCCGATCAGGCCGATGTATGTTAGAAAAATCGTTATCCGGATCAGCCCGTCGACGACATTCAGGGCATATCTGTTTGAGATGCCGAGGCGATTCTGGGAAAGCTGGGTGAGCAGCGTAGGCAAGGCGATGAAAATACAAATGCCGAAACAGAACGCGAAAACCATCGTGGCGCCGATGGCGATGTCGTTAATCCGCGTCTTTGCCGGATCCTTATCATCGGGGATTTTGAAGGCTGCGGTCTCCGGCGCATGCTTCGGCGAGACACCATCGGACTTGTCCGGCAGCGATTCGCCCTGCACCTGCGCGGCAAATGCCAGCGCCTTCATACCCAGGGCCATGGCATCCACGAGGGCCAGCGTTCCTCGGAGAAACGGCTTATTCAGCCACTTCAGCTTGCCCACGATCGACTTTTCGACCGGTTCCGTCTTTACGATGATGCTTTTGTCCGGTTTGCGGCAGGCTATCGCAAAAAAGCGAGGGCTGCGCATCATCACGCCCTCGATCACCGCCTGTCCGCCGTACTGCAAGTAGTCACTCATAATCTTGCTCTTACGCCTAATCTTAATCCTAATCCTGAACCCAATTCTCGCAATTCGGGAGCAAGATTAAGAGTAAGGTTAAGAGTAAGATTCGGCTTTAACCCTTCATCTTATACTTCTGTAGAAACTTCTCGACCCGCCCCTCCGTGTCCACGATCTTCTGCTTACCGGTGTAGAACGGGTGGCAGTTCGAACAGATTTCGATCCGCAGCGTCGGCTTGGTGGATCGCGTCTGGAACGTGTTTCCGCAGGCACAGGTCACGGTTGCAGCGACATATTCAGGATGGATTCCCGGCTTCATGGGATTGTAACCTCTTTCCATAAAATCTATCGACCTCTTGATGGCCCGACTATTATAGTCGAATTAGCCGTCCCAAGGCAACCAAATGGCTTCCACACGCTAATACGGGCATTCTTAGACTATCGTGCCTGCGACCGCGATACAATCGCACCCTGCATACGTTATAATATGTCGGCACGCCGGACACGGGAGCGCAACGCGACCCTCAAAGCGCGAGCCGGTATCGAATTCTGAAAGGAGTTTCCATCGCAATGCGTTCCATCAGCTTGACCGTCGCGATTGCCGCAGTTTCCGGACTCCTCCTCATGGCAACCGCTTTCGTCTCGCCGGCGGAGGCCGGCCAGAAGAAGAAGCCGAAGAAGGCTCCGGCCGCCACGGGCGCCCCGACGAAAGCCGTGATCGAGGAGGGTAAGAAGGTCTACATGGTAAACGGGTGCAAGGCATGTCATGTGATCGGTGACGATAAAGGGGGCAAGACAGGCCCCGAGCTGACTCATGTTGCAAGAACACGCAAACCCGAATGGATGTCAGCCCAGGTCCGCGATCCCAAGAAGTTCGACCCAAAGAGCACCATGCCCGCTTATGGGACCGACAAGATCAATGGTAAACAGATAAAATCGCTCGTTGCTTACATGTCGACGCTTAAGTAGTCACCTCTGTCCTGAGAGGCCCGAGCACGAATTCTGCTCGGGCCTTCCTGCCTCTCCTACCCCATCTCTAAATTGGCCGCTTCACAGTCAATCCTGCAACAATCGACGAATGAGGGGGCGACCAATCGAACGGCCGCCGTCATTATAGTCAGCTACAACACCAAAGATCTGCTTCGTGGATGCTTGAAATTGGTGGCCGGCGCGATGGGCGATCTCGACTGCACGATCACGGTCGTCGATAATGCTTCGTCGGATGGTTCCGCGAAGATGGTCGCGGCGGAGTTTCCTGACGTTACCCTCATCGCATCAAATACGAACCTTGGCTTCGCGGCTGCGAACAATCTGGTTATCGAACAAGGGCGCGAGCCGTTCGTCATTCTCCTCAACCCGGATACCGAGGCTGAGCCGGGCTCTTTGAAGCGCCTGGTTGATTTCCTCCTCGCACATCGTGATGTCGGGGCATGCGGCCCGATGCTGCTGAACTCCGACGGGACCATTCAAAGAAACGGAACAAGATTCCCGCACCTGCTCGGAGATATTCTTGCGTTGACGGGATTGCGGCGGTTGTGCCAAGGATACTGGAATAGCAAATTCGGTCATGGTAGGACCAATTTTGACGCGACTTGCGAGGTGGACTGGGTCTCCGGCGCTTGCCTAGCCGTCAAACGAGAGGTGATCGACCAGGTTGGAGTTCTCGATCCGCGCTTCTTTATGTTCTTCGAAGAAGTGGAATGGTGCCACCGGATTCGGAAGGCCGGGCGAAAGGTATACTACGTCGCAGACGCTCGCGTCGTTCACCATTGGATGGGCAGCGTAAAGCAATCGCCCAAGAAGATGACCGCACAGCTTTTCCGAAGCCAGCCACAATATTACCGGATGACCTCAGGCCGCGTCGCAAGTCTTGCCGCACGAGCGATCATGATCCTCGGACTTGCAAAGAACTACCTGAAATACCTCGGCGTTTCCATCAAGCGACAACTCCGGCTCGCTCGCCTGCCCCGTCAGATACGTCCATGAAGGTTGCAATGCTGGCGTCGACCGGAAACGCCTGTGGGATTGCGGCTTACACCCGTGACCTCGTCGAGGCGTTGAACGGACTTGCGGAGGTCGTGTTCGAACCAATTGAGGTCGGAAAACAGTCGGAAGCGCATTACCGCGAACAGGCGGACCGGCTGAACCAAGCCGAAGTTATCCACATCCAGCACGAGCACAGCTTCTGGGGCGGAATCCTTCCAGGCAAGTCAAGCTTCTGGACGCTCCGATACCTTCTCAAGAAACCGGTCGTAATTACCGCGCACACGACATACTCTCTGGCCGAACTCCTAAGATTACGCCAGGAAAAGCGGCCCCTGCACCGAATTGCCAAGGAGATTCTTCTGCGCAGGTCCGGATACCGGGACAGCGTGGATATCGCCCCATTCGTGACCTGCCGGTGCATCGTACATACCGAAGCCGCTCGACAGTCGCTTATCGCACGCGGAGCCAATCCGCAATACGTCCACGCCATTCCTGCAGGAGTTCCAGAGCCCGCGCCGTCGGGCGCTTCCGGATCATCGTTTCGGCTTCGCTACCAGATCCATAAGCGGAGGGTAATTTCGCTCTTCGGATACGTGACTCCGACGAAAGGCTATGAGCTCGTTTTCAGCATACTTGGTAACCTTCCCTCTGATATTGTGCTCGTCATCGCTGGCGGACCAAGAAGCGAAGATATGCTTCCCTATGAGCAGAAACTCAAGGAGATAGTTGGTCATACCGGCCTTTCCGATCGCGTGATCTTTACCGGGTACCTGTCAGACTTGGAAATAGCGGAAGTTATGGAGGTGTCGGAAGTTGTCATAGCGCCCCATACTTTGGCCACCGGCTCCTATTCCGTAATGATCCCACTAACGTACGGGCTCCCGGTAGTCGCTTCGGATCTAGACGTGTTCCGCGAAATACAGCAGCGTGGAAACTGCATCGAGCTGTTTCGAAGCGGCGATCCAGTGGACTTCAACGACAAACTAAAGAAGGTCCTCAAAGACACCGCACGGCAAGAAGAACTGTCCCGTCACGCCCTCGCATACGCACAGCAACACTCCTGGCCCGAAATCGCTCGCCGGACCGTGGAAGTCTACACGCAAGCCATCCTGGACGAGACTCGCCTCGCTCACCACCCCACCGCCCAATGAACCACCAACGCCCGCTGCGCCTCACCATGATCGCCCCCACCCGCATGGATTGCGGGGTCGCCGATTACACGCGGTATCTCGTACACGAGCTAGAGTCGTTGTCGCAGGTCTGTCACGTGGCGCCCCCGGACGAATTCACGTCCGAAATGAACGACGTGGACATTGTCCATATCCAACATCAATACTTCGTTTTCGGCGGGGTCGCTCCGTGGAAGAATCGGTTCAAGAGACTTGTGGACCGTCTGAAAACGCCGGCCGTAATGACGGTTCATGAATTCGTGCCTCCCACTGGAAACTTTGCCGCCCGAGCGGCGATCGCGGCATCCAACCGCGTACAGTTCGAACATCCCGCCGTCTTGCGGCTTATCACGCATACGGAGATGGATCGAGACCGCATGATCCGATCCGGGATTCCGCCGGGAAGAGTCTCTCTTGTCCGACACGGTATCCCAAATCCGCCCGTTCTACCGCATCGGGACGATGCGCGAAGTGCGTTGGGCCTATCGGATCGCTTCGTTGTGACAATATTCGGGTATATCTCTCAGAAGAAGGGCCATTTATTGGCGATCGAAGCAGTCCGACGGCTTCCCGACGATGTTACCCTTATCATCGCCGGAGGTCGCCACTTCGATGATACAACGCCCCACACGAGTACGTTGGAAGAGGCCATATTGAAATACGAGATGGCCGACAGGGTGAGGATCACGGGCTACCTTCCGTCGGATCGGGTGGCGCTGGTAATGAGCGCGACGGATCTGGCCCTGGCTCCCTTTACAGAGTCCAGCGGTTCCGGCAGCCTGGCGCTGGGCTTTGCCTGCGCGCGGCCCATCCTGGCATCGGACATCCCTCCCCACCAGGAAATTGCCCGCGGCGCCGTCCGTCCTCTTCAGCTGTTTATGTCCGGCAGTCCGGACGCCCTTGCCGAAGAGATTTTGCGTCTGCGCAATGAACCTGACATTCGTGCGGAGCTTTCGGCCAACGCCGCCGAATATTCCCGCGCAAACAGCTACGCGCGTGCCGCCGAACAAATGGTCGAGATCTATCGAGACGTCTTGGGAGAGGTTTCAGATTGAGGGTCGGGATCGACGCCCGTGCTTTGACGGGCCGGTATACGGGCGACCGGACTTATTGGCTCAATCTCGTCCGTTCGCTCGTTTCGCGTTCCGATACTGTAAACGAATACGTCCTCTACAGTCGGCTTCCGATCCCGTCCGACGCGCTGCCTGTCTCTCCGATCCTCCGTACTCGCGCGATCCCTGCCAGCAACGACCGCCTTTGGACCATGCTGGCCTTTCCTCGCGCGCTCAAGCAAGACTCAATCGATCTTGCACACACGCAATACACGACGCCTGTCCAGTCGCCATGCCCCATGGTGACGACGATTCATGATATCTCCTTCCGACTCTATCCGGAATGGTTCCCCCGTAAGCACCGGCTGCTTCTAAACCTGACGGTTCCTGGATCAATGCGTCGGGCCGCGGCCGTCATTACCGACTCGGAGAGCTCGCGGCGAGACATCCTGCGAATCTACCGGCTGCCGGAAAGCAAAATATGTGCTATTCCGTTGGCCGCGGGGCCGGAATATAGACCGGTGTCGAAGGAAGTCGCCGCCGACTTGGTGAAGGAGAAGTTTCAGATCGACGGTCCGTTCTTCCTTTCGGTGGGCGTTCTGCAGCCGAGAAAAAACCTGCCGCTCCTATTGGAAGCCTTTGCGCGCTTCAAGCGACACAACTCTTCGGAGCGCAAACTTGTGATCGCGGGCAAGCGCGGCTGGACTGGGTACGGGAATAAAAGCGTCCTTGCGAGCGTTCATTATCGGAAAGTTGCAAGACATCCGATAAACCAGGCTGGAGGAGCCGCATCATGGCTATTTCCCATGAATTCTCCGTAATTGTCCAGGCAGCACTCGTTCTGACCGCGCTAACTAAGCTTGGCGTCCTGGGCCGGCGCCGCGCGAGGTGAGGATTTCAAATTGACCTTGAGTGGATCCCAGAAAGTGCCGTCGGTGAACACCTCAGCCAGCGGTTCAGGAACAGTCACCATCAATCCTGACAAAACTGTCAGCGGCTCGTTTACAACGTCAGGGATCGTC
>ORMF012001002.1_pt1 | contig 20283 bp, 18 predicted proteins | sample 1779871 | NCBI WGS metagenome assembly ORMF01 (sample SAMEA104232316, study PRJEB22302) | groundwater metagenome | biome: forest; feature: aquifer; material: groundwater | place: USA | collected 2011-08-07 | depth 5.4 m | reverse complement strand
GTGGAGACCGACCGGCCTCAAGACTACGTCACCGTCATTCTCCCGGAGTTCGTCCCGGCACGCTGGTGGCAGCACCTGCTGCACAACCAGCGCGCGCTGCTCATCAAGGGCGCATTGCTCTTCCGCCCGAACACCGTGGTGACCAGCGTGCCGTTCCATCTCGCCAAGTAGGCGTGGATCCAACCGCCTGCGGTTCCCCAGGCGTACAATGACCTATGCATCGGACGCTGGTCCTGCTGTGCATGCTCGTCATGCCGAGTGCGGAGCGGGCCGCATCTCCAGCTGATTCGATCGACGTTGCGGCCCGCTCACGCTCCCTGCAACCAGGCGAAGTGATTGTCCTGACCCTGACGACACCCAGTCCCGCGGACGGTGTCGACGTGCATGTCTTCGACCGCAACATCCAGGCCTTCCAGATCGACGCGCGCACGTGGCAAGCGCTCGTCGGCATCGACCTTGCCGCGTCCCCAGGCGCGTACACGTCGACGATTGAAGGACGCAGTGGACCGAATCACCTTCGGGGCGCTTATCGTTTCACGGTCCAAGCAAAGAAGTTTCCGACGAGAGTCCTGAAGGTCGATCCGGACTTCGTCAACCCGCCGAGCGCCATGGAAGATCGCATCGTGCGCGAAGCCGCAGAGCTCAGCCGGATCCTGAATCAGGTGTCGACAACGCGGATCTGGGACGGCGTGTTCGTCGCGCCCGTGACGGCGACCGCCACAAGTGCGTTCGGGTCGCGCAGCATCTTCAACGGCGTGGCGCGCAATCCGCACAGTGGCGCCGATTTCCCCAGCGCAACCGGTACACCGATCGCGGCACCAAGCGCCGGACGCGTCGTGCTCGCGAGAGACCTGTACTTCTCCGGCAACACGGTGATTCTGGACCACGGCCTGGGCTTGCTCTCGCTGCTCGCCCACATGTCAGTCGTGGATGTGCGCGAAGGCGATCTCGTCCCATTGGGGAAGGTCGTCGGAAAAGTCGGCGCCACGGGTCGCGTCACCGGACCGCATCTCCACTGGGCGGTACGTCTGAATGGCGCGCGCGTGGATCCTGTGGCTGTGCTGGCCCTGCTCGGCCGACCCGAACCTCTCCCCTGAACCTACGGCGTGCTAACATTTTCTTATGTCCATCCGGCCCATCAAACGCGTCATTCAGGCGAAGCCGACCATCGAGGGCGCGGGCGTCAAGCTGAAGCGGGCCTTCGGGTTCGGCGACACCGCGGACTTCGATCCGTTCCTCCTCTTTGACGATTTTCGCAACGAGAACCCCGACGACTATCTGGCCGGCTTCCCCTGGCATCCGCATCGCGGCATCGAGACGATTACATACGTGCTGGCGGGAACGGTCGACCATGGCGACAGCCTGGGCAACCGCGGTTCTCTCGGCGCCGGCGACGTGCAATGGATGACGGCGGGCAGCGGCATCCTGCATCAGGAGATGCCGAAGGGCGACGCGCAAGGCCGCATGCACGGCTTCCAGCTCTGGGCCAATCTTCCGTCTTCGCTGAAGATGACTCAGCCTCGATACCAGGACGTGTCAGGCCAGGACATCCCCGAAGTGATCGACGATGATGGGACGAGCGTGCGGATCATTTGCGGAAGCTTCTGGGGGAAGACCGGTCCGGTGGAAGGTGTGGCCGCTGATCCACGCTATCTCGACGTGTCCGTTCGACCGGGACGCCGCAAACGCCTCGCCGTAGACACCGCGAACCATGCCTTCGCGTATGTGTTCGCCGGATCTGGAACATTCCGCGACGGGTCGCCCCCGCGCGCCGTGAAAACGGAAGCGGTCGGCGTGTCTGGGGAAGCGACTGGGATTCACGTGGCTGGCAGGGCTGGCGACGCAGGCTTGGCTGGCGGGGAAAGCGTTGGAAATCGATCGCTGGTGGTGTTCGACTCGGGCGATGAAGTGACGGTGCAGGCTGGAGACGAGGGTATTCGGTTTCTGCTCGTGTCCGGGCGCCCCATCGAAGAGCCGGTCGCGTGGTACGGCCCGATCGTGATGAACACCCAGGAGGAATTGCGCCGCGCGTTCACGGAGCTCCGGAACGGGACATTCATCGGGCAGGTCTGAGTCCCGTTTCGAGACTCGCGCGTCTGAATCGGAACACGAACGCCAAATGCGTATTGGCGTTTGTCCTACAAGGGGCAATTTCACAGTTTTCGCGGATTTGCACGTTCCATTGTGGAACGTCGGTCTTCGACGCCCTCCAACCTTCGTCCGGAGAAACGCTGCTCTAACTCGTTGAATCAAATGGCCGCTCCCTGGTCGGCCGAGCGTCGCACACGCGTGGCAGCCATGTTGCTCCGCTGACATCTTGAGTCAATACAGACTCCTTTCGTTCAAATGCTCCCATGAAGAGAAAACTGAATCTCTTTGCGCTGTTCGCGCTTCTCCTCGCCCCAGTCGTTGGACTCCAGGGAGCGAGGAGTCCACATCGCGCTCATCTCTCCCTCGATCTCCTGCGACACGAGGCCAAACGATCACGGGTTCAGGAGCGCGTCATCATTAGCGGTTCGCAACACGAAGTCAGTGACATTGCCAATCGACACCACTTGCGCATTGTCAAGTGGCTCGCCGAAGGAGCGGTCCTCGAGGCGAACAGCGCCGAGGTAACGGACCTTGCCACCGACGAGCTCATTGATGCGCTCTCCGGCGATCCCGTCGTGAGCGTTGGAATGTCCGTGTCGAACCAGGCGACCGGCGCAGATCAGTCGCAGGTCGGAACCTCGGGCCTGTTGGGCATCGGCGGAATCGCAGGAGTGACGGGGCAAGGCATCGGTGTGGCCGTCATCGACTCGGGCATTACGCCCCACCCGGCGTTGGCCAAGAAGATCATCGCGAACGTGAGCCTCGTCACAGGCGACGCCCTCGTGGCGGACGCGTACGGGCATGGCACACACGTCGCCGGCATCATCGCTGGGTCGGCGACCTCGGTAACGCCACTCTATCAAGGCGGCGTCGCTCCCGGCGTTCAGTTGGTCAACGTGCGCGTACTTGGCGCTGACGGCACCGGCTATACCAGCGACGTCATCGTGGGCATCGACTGGGCGATCGCCAATCGGGCGCGCTACAACATCCGCGTCATCAACTTGTCGCTCGGCCATCCGGTTACTGAGTCTGCGGTGACCGATCCGCTCTGCCGCGCGGTCGCGCGGGCTGCCGCCGCCGGGATAGTCGTCGTGGCGTCCGCCGGTAACGATGGCAGAAACCGTGAAGGCACCCGCGTGCTGGGCGGCATTACTTCGCCCGGCAACTCGCCGCAGGCGATCACTGTCGGCGCAACCAATACCTGGGGAACAGCGTATCGAAGCGACGACGTCGTCGCGGACTACAGTTCCCGGGGGCCGACGCGATTCGACTTCGCCATCAAGCCAGACCTCGTAGCGCCAGGTAACAAGATCGTGTCAACCGAGGCGCCGGGCTCCCAGTTGCCTTTGAAGTACCCATACCTGCACAGGGCAGGGACGAGTACAAACGGCTACATGCAGTTGAGCGGTACCAGCATGGCGGCGCCGATGGTGAGCGGAGCCGTGGCGTTGCTGCTGCAGGGGACGCCCGGGCTCTCGGCGGCCCAAGTCAAGCTGGCGCTGCAGTCCGGTGCAACGTTCGTCTCCGACGGCGGGTTGATGGGCGCGGGCGCCGGCAGCATGAACGTCTGGGCGTCTCGGAAGATCACGGCGAACGGACTCAGCTCACTCCTCAACTCGGTGACAAGCCTACTCATCGGCGGCGTGCTGACGACCCCGAGCGGCGCGTCCTTCTGGGATGCGGGCACGTTGCCTTCGGGGCTCTACAGGGGCACGGCGATTCGCCTGCTCTCGAGCCTGGACTTGTCGAGGGTTTGGACCAACCCGTCCCTGCTCAACTTCGGGCAACTGAATCTTGCCGGCCTGCTGAACCCTCTGCAGTTCGTGTCCCCAAATAGGATGATGTATGGGACCATCACGAGAAGCATGGGCGACGATGGTGAAGAAATCCCCTGGGGCACCACGATGCGCGATTCGGACGGGAGCGAGGTCGTGTGGGGCACTTCCGATGACGGCGATGAAATCACGTGGGGGGCCAGCACCATCGCGACCGCCCCGGATCCGCAGTAACAGTCGCGGCGAATGACGGGCACGCCACTCTCCTGGTACGTCCGAGTCATCATCGTCCTGGGTGGTGCGGTTATCGTACACGCGGCGGTCGCCCTGATCCACGTCCCGCACCCGTTGGAGTGGTTCCTGTTCGGAATCCTCGCCGTTCTGGCGGGCTCGTTCACGATCGATATTGCGCCGGTCAAGGCGAGCATCTCCGTCGCCGACACATTTTTCATCACGTCGGCGCTCCTGTTCGGCCCGGCGCCCGCGGCGATCACACTCGCGGTCGACACGCTGCTCCTCTCATGGCGCAAGAAGCGCGGGCCGACGCGGATTGCGTTCAACGTTGTGGCGCCCGCCGCGTCGCTGTGGGTGGCCGCCCAGGCCTTCTTCCTTCTTGGCGGTGTCGCGCCGCTCTCCGTCGCTCCCTCCCCGCTGACGCCGCTGATCCTTCCACTGCTTTGCCTGACAGCGATCTACTTCCTCATGAATTCTGGGCTCATTGCCATTGCCCTAGGCCTCGAGTCCCAACAATCACCGCTGCGAATCTGGCGCGATCACTTCCTGTGGCTGTCCCTCGGCTACGTGGCTGCAGCATCGGTCGCCTTGTGCCTGACTCTCATCATCCAGCAAGTCGGACTTGGAGCGGTCGGCGTCGTCCTTCCCGTGGTCGTCGTGTTCCACTTGACGCTACGCGCGTCCTTCGGCCGGCTCGAGGACGCCGATCAGCACGTGAAGAAGGTCGACCGACTGTACACATCAACGGTCGAGACGCTCGCCATGGCGATCGACGCAAAAGACGATGTGACGCACAATCACGTGCGGCGTGTCCAGACCTACGCGATTGCGCTGGCGCGCGCGCTTGGCATCACAGATGACACCGAGCTGAAGGCGATCGAAGCGGCGGCCCTGCTGCACGATACGGGCAAGCTCGGCGTGCCGGAGCACATCCTCAACAAACCGGGTGGCCTCAGCGAGGCGGAATTCAACCAGATGAAGCGCCACGTCAACATTGGCGCCGACATTCTGTCGCTCGTCGACTTCCCGTATCCGGTCGTGCCGATTGTCCGGTGCCATCACGAGAACTGGGACGGAAGCGGATACCCGAACGGCGTGGCTGGAGTCGATATCCCGATCGGTGCGCGCATCCTGTCCGTCGTGGACTGCTACGACGCGTTGATGTCCGACCGGCCATATCGCAGACGACTCACGGACGACGCAGCCATCGCTATCATCCAAGAACGACGCGGGCGCATGTATGACCCCGCGGTCGTTGACATGTTCGTCACCATTCACTTGGACGTCGCTCTGGTCGACGAGCCCGCGCCCACGCACGACGTTTTTCAGCAGATCTCACGCTCGCATCGTCCGGAGGCGATGCCAGTGCCGGAGTCAATCAGTCCCGCGGTGGGAACGGCGATGCCGGACGACAATGTGCTGGCATTCGTGAGTCTCGCGCGTCTCGCCTCCGGCCAGGTGGCGGTCGGCGACGTGCTGGCGCTCGCGACCAGTCTCGTCGGTCACATCGTGCCGAATGCCACTGGAGCATGGTTCACGCTCAACGCCGGGGGCGATGGCCTCGTCGTCGCTGACGCCTTCGGCCCTGGAGCTTCTGCGCTTCGAGGCTTCGAGATCGCCGTCAGCGAGCGTCTCTCCGGGTGGGTCGCAGCGCACCGAAAGGTCATCGTCAATTCGGACGCCGCGCTGGATTTGGGTGACACTGCGTCGGCGGCCCTGTCGACGGGCCAACCTTTGAGAAGCTGTCTGAGCGTACCTCTCTGCTCTGGCGAGAAGCTCATTGGCGTACTGTCGCTTTACGGCGAACAGCGAGACACATTCACGGCCGATCAGGGCCGGCTGCTCGAAATGATTGCCCCACACATCGCGCACGCAATCGACGCATCCGCCAGGCAGGCCGCCGCTCCGCAGGCCCAGGTCGCGAGGGATCTCCGCCTGGTTCGCTCTTCATAGCGTTCTGTCGATCCGAATCAGCCGGCCGGTCGGTGATACCATCCAGTCGTGTCTTTCCTGACGCGGCTGCTGATCAATGCTGCGGCGCTGTGGGTGGCGACACGGGTTGTTCCCGGGGTCACCTTTAGAGGCAGCTGGCTTCCCTTCCTTGGTGTGGCGCTCGTGTTCGGCGTCGTGAACACGTTCATCCGGCCGGTTCTGAAGATCCTCACCTTTCCGATCATCATCCTGACGCTGGGTATCTTCGCCCTGGTCGTCAACGGCTTGATGCTCATGTTGACCAGCTCGCTCTCGGCGGCGCTTGGACTGGGCTTCCATGTCCGCGGCTTCTGGCCCGCCTTCTGGGGCGCGCTGGTCGTGAGCATCGTGAGCACGCTGCTCTCCATCTGGGGACGGGAGCTTTCAGCCACTGACGACTCCCGTCCTCGGTGGTAACGGGACCAAGCCACGGACTCGGGGCTTGCACGTAGGCCCGACCTTCAGGTCGTGAACCCAACCTTCCGCCATCGCGGAACGCTTTGGGTGACCGACGCAGCCTTGTTCGCCTTCGCGCGCGACGCACTCGTCATCGATCTTCGCGGCGCTGCACGAGCGACTCACACTCACGGTGGATTAGTAGCGCGTCCAGTGAGCGTGCTCGTGATCGATTGTACCGAGCCACCGACTGAGAAGAGCGCTCGCGCACGCCCCTTCCGGCCTTCGCGTCGACGTGGGGCTTTCAAGGCAACCTGCCGGCTAACCTCGTCGGCCCTGGACGCCGAAAACGAGCCTCGTCACGGGAACCACGAGCGTTAGCGAATGTTCGCGCGATACGTGATCGTCTGACCCGGCACGACGCGCACGTCGAACGCGATGGGCGGATAGCCCTGCTCATCGAGCTCGATCTCGATGTGATGTGGCCCGGCCTCGAGATTGAGGTGCTGGAACACGCCGTCGTAATCGTCGACCACACCTGCGTAGTAGCCGTCGACGAAAACGTGGGCATCAGGTGGCGCGTCCACGATCCGGACGCCACCGTACGGACGTCCAGGGGCGATGGCGTAGTATCCATAGCCCGCTGGCGGATAACCGTACGCGGGGTAGCCATAGGCCGAGTAGGGCCGGCCGAAGTACAGGTTCAGGCTCCACCCCGGACGATAGCCGTACGGCCGGTAACCATAGGGAAGCACGTACGACCGATTGACATATGGCCGGTAACCGTATGGCCGGCTTGACGACCCGTTGCCACGTGAGCGGTAGTCATAGGCCTGGTGACCGTACGCCCGGTTGTTAGACCCACGGTAGGGCTCGACACGGATCCCGGACTCAACGCGTCCCTGCGGCGCGACGCGTTCGTGCGGCGCAACCCGCTCCTGCGGCGCAACCCGCCCCTGCGGCGCAACCCGCCCCTGCGGCGCGACTCGCCCCTGCGCATCCACGTGTCCACCAGACTCACCGCCTCGACGTGGTCGGGAGCGGTCGACGGCGCGGTCGCGTCGTCCGCCCTCACCGCCATCTCGCCGGCCATCCCCCTGAGCAAATGAAGGGAGTGCTGTCAAGGTGAGGCCTGCGACAAGCAGCGCAGCAGTTCGGATCTGAAAAGATGCCATGGGAGGTCCCTCCGCGAAGGTGTAGGGCAAACTCCTTGCCGCCGGGTCTAAGAGTAATTCGTAAGGATTTTCACGAATTCTTCAGAGGTCGCAGCTGAGGCATCATCCGCGAGGGACAGCCCTGATGGGCCAAAGGGGACAGAGAGTGCGATCGCGGGGGCTCCTGTTGCCAGCGTACCGACTCATCGTGCCTCCGAGTCTCGACTTTTCGCTCCCGATGGTCTCTTGGCCATCGCTCGAACTGCTTCTTCGTCTTCTTTACGGAGCGACCGTAACGTTCGCTCTGCTTCGTCGAGCGCCCGTTTTGCCTGCTGCCACGCTTCACGCGCCCGAACTTCCACTGCCTGAGCCTCCTCTGCCACGGCCTTGGCCTTCTCTATGGCCGCCGCTTTCCGTCGCTGCGCCAGTTCCCGCTTACGCGTGCGAACTTCTTGTTTTGCGCCGTCCGCGCGCGGAACCACGGCCAGCGCGGAAAGCTCCCGAGACCCATCGCGCGGAGGGGCTGCAACCTGTTTGGGCACGGCCTTCACGACGACACCCGCGAGCGCCTCAAACCCGGCTGGCGCCAATGGCTTGGTGAACCGCCCTGGAGCCTCAGCTAACGTGGCCGCAAGGGATAGGGCTTCGAGCATTCGCGCGACCTCATCGAAGTCAAGGCTCACTCCTGCACGCCCCGCTAATCTCTCGGCGACGGCGGCCGCGGTGGATACCGCCGCTCGATGCACATCGGTTGCCGCCTGCACCTCGACAGTCTTCCCCTTCTTGCCCTCCAGGGCCGCCACTTGTGCTGAGCGCAACTGCTCACCCACCTTCGCCAGACGCTCGTACGTGTTGCGGGCGTGCCAGTAGAGCTGATTGACCGCCCACGGGACCCCGGTTGGCTTGGGAAGAGCCTTCACCCGCTTGGCGTCTGGTCCATTGAGCGTTTTCGCCAAGGCGGTACGCGCGGCGACAAAACCGCCGAGCGGAAGTTTGTAAAGGTCGTCGATGTGCGACTCGAGCGTTGGCACGGCGCCATTATCGTTGAATCTGGGGACTGCTCATCCGGGCAAGACACCTCGGCGTCATGGCCGTGCTCGCGAAGGTCCCCCACGAGGACGCGTCTGGGGATCCGTCAGCCGCGTCCGGTCAGGACACGTCCACCGTCATTGCGATTCCCACGCGTAACCGCGCTCTGTTGTAAGCCTGGCGTCCTCAACCGGGATGCCGACCGTGAAGTGATACAGACTCTGAAACGCCTGTCCGTCGAGCCCCAGCAGCTCGTGCACCGCATCGTCGAAAAAGCAGCCGATACCGGTTGCTCGAGCGCCGGCCGCTTCGGCTTCGAGATACAGGACCTGTCCGATGACTCCCGACTCCCAGAACAGGTGGCGATAGAACGACGGGCCGTGCTCGGCCAGGCTGGCGTCGAAGTCGGCGATCATCCCGAGGCTGAAGAAGCCATCCGCCGCGATGTCCTGATCGCAGCTCAGGCGCTTTGACCGGATCCGGAAGTCACCTGGCTGCAACAGCCAGAGCGGAAGCTGGTCATCGGCCCGTTCCCAGCAGAAATCTCGAGCGCAAGACGCCTTGAGCCGAGGCACGACGGCGGATTCACGCGCCAACAGGTACAGGCCGGGCGCAACACCGGTCACCCGATGAACGAACAGCACAAGATGGATGCGCGGCGACCACCACATGGCGTCCCATGGCGCACCAAGGCCTGGAAGGGTGCGAGCGAGCATCTGGATGAACTGGGCACGGCCCGTAGACGACACGCCGTCGAGGGCTACCGCGCTCCGGCGCTGAAGAATGATGCTGCGCGCGTCGATTCCGCGCTCGATGGGATCTGGAACCCGTGAACCTGGAACCGTAGAACCTAGAACCCTTCTATCCTGCTCCCGCGTCGCCGCTGCCACTTCATCGATGAACGTCCACTCCACGTGATCCTCGCTCAGCTGACTCGCCCTGCCGAACCATCGGCCTTGCCGCACAGCATCGAGGAACCCGCCCTCAGCCCTTTGCCTTGTTTGCGTGGATCCCGCAGTCACCAGCAGCAGGCAGCCGGGCTCCTCACGCTCGGCCTCGGTGTAGTCGTCATCGCGATCGAGGCCGACAAGTCCGGCCATCGCGTCGTAGACCCACTCCGGCCGTATCGTCAGCTTCCATCCATGCAACGTGGCCGCGAGACTCAGGGCCGCAATGGCATGTCCCAGATCGTGCTGGCAGTAACGGAACGCGCGCTCGCCGTACTTCCACGATTCGCGCCAATGGATCGATGTCAGAACCACCAGACACGATTGGTTCGGATCGCCGAGGCCGGCCAGACGCCATCCTTCTGGTGCGAACGCGCAGCGGCGCTCGATCACATGTCGATCGGCAGCGTAGTGCCAGACGCCAGGTTCGTCTCCACCATCAGGGAGCGCGCCCATCACGAGGTAGGCCTCGGTTGGATGGAGATTTCCGCTTGACGGATTCACGCGCAGCGACCACCGCGAGCGTTGAAACACCTTCCACGCCGAGAGCCCGAGTGAGTGGCGGAGAACATCTCCGACAGCCGCTGCTGTGATCGGCGTTGCGGCCGATTCGGGCTCGCCGAACAGCCGATCGTAAGTAACCTGCGGAAACTCGCCCGAGGACCTCGGCGCGTCTGGACGTGGGTACAGGCTGGCGACCGGTGCCCCGTGGAACGAGCGAAATGGACGTGGTTGGGATGCCCAGTCCAGATAGCCGAGCGACCGGGCATACCGGCCGACGTGGTGTTTGGTGTCGTCGTGATAGCGCGAGACGAATTCGATCGTGCGCGCGGACATTACAGTCTGACGCGCGCGTGACATTTCTTAAGCATGGGCTCAGCGATTATAGCGGTCATCGATCGTGGAGCTTTTACCGTACGTGTCAAACCGCAAGTCAACCATAAGCTGGAATGAGCGTTCGCACGCTGAGATAAAGTGGCGGCCGTATTGCACCTCGGTGTGCATCGTTCATCGCATTTGCGAAGGGAGAACACATGAGTCGAAAACTGCTGATGAGCACCTTTGCGATCTACGCGTGCGCCGCCGCAGTGCTTGGAGCTCAGACACCCTCACAAGGTGCGCCCGCAGCGGCCTCCACACAGACGCCTGCTCGGAGCGTGGCAAAGGCCGTCAACCTCACCGTCGAAGGTTGCGTGCAGCGGGGCCCCTTAGCTCCGAGCGCACCGAGTGGAGCGGTTGGCACGACCGGTTCCGCCGCTTCATTCATCCTTGCGAGTGCGTCGAAACCAGTTGGAACATCGGGAGCAGCTAGCGGCTCGTCCATCGCAGTGGCGCCAACGTACAGGCTCGATGCGGAGGATAGTAAGCTGAGTCCGCACGTCGGCCATAAAGTCGAAGTCACGGGAACCGTGGACAGTGCAATGGAAGGATCGAGACCGACTTCGCCGGCCGAACCGCTCGAGAGCATCACCCACGCGCCAAAGCTCAAGGTAGAAAGCGTGAAGATGATTGCGGCAAATTGCGCGCCGTAGGCCGCGCAAAGGAGTTGGCCGACTCTACCGGCCGACAGACGCAGGCGCGGGTGACGGCTCGGTGGCAACGAACGCGGGAACCTTCCGCATCATTTCCGGGCGCATCGGAAGAATGAACGAGAACCGGTAGTCCCCCTGCATCCGACCGACGGGAATGCCGACAAGCGCGCCGCGTTGGTCGAGAATGCCGCCGCCAGATACGCCCGGGTGCCCGTCTGTGAGACAGGTCACCAGGCCACCCGACGTGTGCTGCCCCACGTAACCAGTGGAGACGACGATTCCCTTTGAGTAGTCGTTGCCCAGACGAAAAATTGGATCGGCGAACTCGTAAGGAAAAAGCGTGTCCACTTGCAGCGGTGGCAGATCCAGGTCGCGCGTTCTGATGATGGCCCAATCGCCCGCGTCAACTTCCATTTTGGCCGTGCCTGCGTCGACGACTCTGGCCGGGATTTCCTTGCCTTTGTAGACGACTTTCAGCGCTGTAATCTTGCGGTCGCTCTGTTGACCTAGCACAACGACGGCGTGTTTCACGGTGATGAAGTACCCGTGACCAAGATAACCCGCTGTTCCGTATGTCTTCTCGCCGTTACTGTCGTATGTGTACAGTTCGGTGAAGCTCGATCGTCGTTCGCGGAACAGACGTACCGGGAGCAGCCCCATTTCGTTGCGGAGCTGTTCTTTGATCTCGGACACCATCCGCGCGCGGTCGCTCGCCGCGCGGTCGCCGCCCGCGTCGCTCCTCGACCCGACGACTCCCGTCGTCCCTTCGGACATTGCGGCCGAGGGGTCTCGAGCCAACGCGCGACGAAATTCCTCTCGAAGCGCCTCGAGCCTCGCGCCCGTTACACGATCTGATCCGTCAGCCAGCTGGGCATGGAACACGCCTAGCGTGAAGCAGGATACCGCTGTGGCGACAATGGACGTGATGAATACAAGTCGTCGAGAGACCATTCGCAAACCTCAGCCTTTTTTTGCAAAGACAGCTTCGCCAGAGTCGTTAAGTGTTGAGCTGTCCGAGAGGACGACGTGAGCGGATTGTTTTTCACCATAACAGTCGACACAATTCGAGTCAACACGAATTCCCACGACAGCTGACAAAACGCGTTTGACGCGCTGGCGTTGGCTCGACCGTTCCGCCATGAGGGAGGAACCTCAGCAGAGACGATCGTGAACAGACAGACTCGAACCGTGCACTTTCTACCAGCACCTCACGTCTCAAATTCAGACGTACACCGCCAAATGGGCGGTCGAGCCAGCGGCACGTGTCTTGCCCCCTCGCGACGCCATGTTCAATCTGACCCTGCTCGAGCATCTTCGACTGCTCTTCGGCGACATCGTGCATCGCCAGCGAGCCCACACCTACCTGGCGCAGATCAACGCTCGGTGGAGTCGGCGGCTCCGCGGCGCGGAAGCCCTGCTCATGTTGGGCGTTGGAACCGCGGCGGCGGCCGCGGCCTTCGGAAACGGCTATGCCTATGTGATCGCGGCGGCCGTCCTCGCAGGTCTCGCTCTGGTGACCCTACTGATGCATCTGACGTTCGACGTCGACGGAGCCGCCGACGCTCATCGAACCTGCGCGACGCGACTGTGGCGACTCCAGGAGCAGTGCCGCGTCCTATTGACAGAACTGTCGGACGCAGTACTCGACACTGACGCCGGGCGGCTCCGGAGGGACGCGCTCATGAACGAGCTACATAGCGTGTACGAGAACGCTCCTCTCGCGGATCCCCGCGCGTATCAGACCGTCGCGCGGGCAATTCTGACGGCGGATGAAGTGACGCTCTCGGATAAGGACATCGACGTGTTTCTCCCGACATCCCTTCGGAAGACAGAGAAGGCTCCGGCGCTTGCGCCCTGAACAATCGCCGCGCAACGGCAGGCTGGCGCCACGAGTGCTCAGAAACAAGATGCGCGGCCCGAAAAAGGAGCCGCGCATTTGCGACGACAGAACTGAAGCCCGGGGCTACGAGAACTCGCTTGTGCTGGCTACCGCTTCTGAGCAAGCACGATCTTGATCCAGCCGCTTGCATTTGGGCCCTGCACGTTGATGAAACCGTTCTTCTCCCCGCCGATCACGACGAGCTCGTCCATCCTGCTGAGCGTCGCAACCACCTTGGCAGTATCTGACGGCTCCGCCATGAGCTTGACGTTCGCGATTTTTGGACTGATCACGTTGCCCTCGTTGAACACAGCGCCCGCTTTCGTCGTACCACCCGCCGCCGCCTCCTCTTTCAGGGTGCCGACATTGCGCTGCAGACTCGGATCGTTGCGCACGACGCTCACGACCTTCTTGTAGTTGTCGAGGAACGCGGCCGCGATGATCTTGCCTTCGTTCGTGTTGCCGTACCCGCCGCCTGCGGCGCCCCCGCCCCCGCCGAAGAGTCCGGCGCCCAGCCGGAGGTCGGCCTTCTTCGTGCTACCTTCGGCCGCGGCCACCTGGACTCCGCTGCGCGCGTCCGCCACCAGCATGCTGGTCTGGGCTTCCTTGAACTTCAAGCCACCCGCGACAGCGGCCGCCTTGCGCCCAAGGAGTCCTCCGACCGCGCCACCGACACCGCCGGCGTTGCCTTCGGAAAACACCACCGCCGGCGTCATGATGAAGTCGGCCGCGACCATCTGCCCGCCGCCGATGTTGGAATTCTGGCGGGTCTCGCCGGCGCTCGAGAGGTTGCGTTCCTGCATCATGTTCTTCATGCCCACGCCCCGCTCAACGACAATGAAGCAGTTCGACTGCTGAATCATCATCCGAATGAGGCTGACGGGCGACGAGAGTTGGTATCTCCTGAGATAGGCGAGCATCTCGGACTGGGGCTCGACGACTGCCATGGCTCCCATTGGCTTGTCGCAGTGGTCGAGCGAATCGCCCCTGCCGCCATCGGGGCCAGCGGCTCCTTTCACAACGCTTCCCCCCTTCCCTCCCTTCGGGGCAGTGAGTCCGCCTTGGGCAGCGGCGGGTGCCGCCATAAGCGCGATGACGGCACCAACGAACAACATGCGGCCCAGTGAATGGCTGAACATCTCGGAATCCTCCAGAAAAAGGCGTGGCCAGGGACTCCGCATTTTCTCACAAAACACCCGCGAGGGTGCCCACCAGCGTGCGACCCGGATCGGTTCTGGCAGATCGAACAAAGGTTCTGGCAGATCGAACAAATTTGTAGAACGGGGCGCCAGCTGGCCTGGTGCCCCGTGGAGTGAACGGTGTGCGAAAATGCCGACGGATTCCGCACGCGAGGTAGAGCATGGCAGGCCCGAAGGTCCGCGCGACAACGGCGGCTGGAGCCGCCGCCATCTTTGCCATCGGCGTGGCCGCCCTGATCGTTCCCCGTTCGGATCGAGTCGGAGCGCAAACACCCGCCACCGCATCCGGCGTGGCGATGATCGTTCCCCATGGCGAGGCCTCCGACTACTGGCCGCGCTGGCGCGGGCCGAGCGGGCAGGGACTCGCGACGGGTTCTGGCTATCCGGATACCTGGTCGGACACGGAGAATGTGCTGTGGCGGATCCCGGTGCGTGGCCGCGGCAATTCTTCACCAATCGTGTGGAAGGAGCGCATCTTTCTCACGACTGGCTATAACGACGGTCGCGTCTCCATCCTGTGTTACGACCGGATGACCGGGCGGCAGCTGTGGGAAGCGTTCAACCCCGACCGCACGCCGGAATCGACGCATCGGAAGAACAGCCTCGCCTCCGCAACGGCCAGCACGGATGGCACGCGCGTCTACGCATCGTTCGGCAGCAAAGGTGTCCTCGCGGTCGATTTCGACGGCAAGGTGCTGTGGCACCGTTCGCTCGGGACACTCAGGAACTATCATGGCGCCGCCGGCTCGCCACTGCTCTACAAGAACCGTCTGATCGTGTTTCAGGATCATGAGGGGGGCTCCCAGGGGAGCGCGTTTGTGGCCGCTCTCGACACCGCAGACGGCCATACGCTGTGGCGTTCCTCGCGGCGGGGTTCGGTTGGCTGGAGCACGCCCATTGCCCTTCGAGCCGGAGACCACGACGAGATCATCGTCAGCAGCGAGGAGCGGGTGCAGGCGTACCATCCGGACACGGGCCGCGAACTGTGGGCCGCCACCGGGAATACGTACGAAGTCATCCCAACGCCGGTTGTAGGTGGAGGCCTTGTGTTCTGTGCGTCCGGACGCGCCGGCCCGACGCTGGCAATCCGCCCCGGGGGCCAGGGCGACGTCACGCGGACGCACGTCGAGTGGCGGAGCCCAAGGGGATCGCCGTTTGTGCCGTCGCCGCTTTTCTACGGTGACCAGCTCTATCTCGTGAATGACATGGCCAGCATTGCCACGGCGTTCAATGCCGCCACCGGCACAGTCCTATGGCAAGGACGGCTCGGCGTCGCGATGCGCGAGGGTTTCTCCGCATCGCCCGTGGGCGTTGACGGCAAGGTGTTCTTCACCAACGACGACGGCGAGACGTTCGTGTTGCGGGCTGGTCGCACGTTCGAATTACTGCACGTCAATCAGCTGAACGCCCGTGTGCTGGCTTCGCCTGCGCTGGCGGGGGGCCGGGGGTATTTCAGAACGGACCGCGAATTGCTCGGCATCGGCCTCGGCGCGCGACGCTGATGTTGTGCCACAACGTGAGACCGCGGCGTGGCTCGCAGAGTCCGCAGAGCGAAGAGTCTCTGCGGACCTCTGCGATCCTCGCAGTGTTACGTCGTGTCGCTGTCGTGGCCAAGCTCCCGCAGCACTTCTGCGGTGTGCTCGCCAAGAAGCGGAGCGCTCCGGCCCGCCAGCGGGGGCGTACCAGACATCTTCATGGGCGACCCGAGCGTATGGATGCGTCCGAACGTCGGATGGTCGGTGTCGATCACCATACCTCTGGCCAAGATCTGCGGATCGGCGAACACGTCTTCATAGGTGTTGATGGGTCCGCACGGAATGCCGCTCGCCTCGAAGAGATCGACCCAGTGACGCCGCGGCCGCTCCGATGTCACCGACTCGATGGCGTGGGCCAGCGCCGCGCGATGGCGAACACGGGCCGTGTCGTCCGCGTACTCGGGCTGCTGCGCCCATTCCGCGTGACCCAGCACTCCACACAGGCGCTCGAACAATCGCTGATTCGCAGCCGCGAGCGTGATGTGTCCGTCGGCGCAGCGAATGGCCTGATACGGCGCCATCAGCCGGTGGGCCGATCCCATCGGCTGCGGCACGGCCCCGCTGGAAAAGTACTCGGTCGCCTCCCAGACCGACAGCGCAACGCCGGTTTCGACGAGCGACGTATCGATGTGCTGGCCCTCGCCCGTGCGCGTCCGATGGTAGAGCGCCGCGAGGATCGCGGCGAGCGCGAAAAGGCCCGCCCCGAGATCGGTAATCGGGACGCCGACCTTCGTGGGCGGACGACCGGGTTCGCCCGTGACCGACATCAATCCGGACACGCCCTGGGCAACCAGATCGAAGCCGCCCTTGTTCGCCGACGGCCCGGTTTGGCCGTAACCCGAGATCGATGCATAGATGAGCGCCGGGTGATCGGCCGAAAGGGCCGCGTAGTCGAGTCCGAAGCGCGCCATCACGCCAGGGCGATGGTTCTCGACGACGACGTCGGAGCGGCGCGCGAGACGTCGAAAGAAACCCTGCCCCTCTGCGGTCTTGAGATCCAGGACGATGCCTCGCTTGCCGCGATTGACCGCATTGAAACTCGGACTCTCGTTGCCAACCGCACCGGCCATGCGCCGCGAGGCGTCGCCGCCCGGAGGTTCCACCTTGATGACATCGGCGCCCATGTCGCATAGTTGCATCGCGCAGAACGGACCGGCCATGACCTCCGTGACGTCCAGAACACGAATGCCAGCGAGCGCACCAGAACCCTTAGAACCTTTAGAACCTTGAGGAACCCCCACGTGACCACCTCGCGCCTGCTACTTGAGATCAAAGGCTCCATCGCCACGGTGACGGTCAACCGTCCGGAAGCCAGAAACGCCATGACCTGGGCCATGTACGATGCCCTCTTCGACGCGTGCGAGCGCGTTGACGCCGAAGATGCTGTTCGTGTGTTCGTCTTGAAGGGTGCGGGAGGCCAGGCGTTCGTCTCGGGCACCGACATTGGAGAGTTTACGACGTTCGAGTCGCGGCAGGATGGCATCAGCTACGAGCAGCGGCTGGACCGCGTCATCGACCGGCTCGAGCGCGTGACCAAACCGACCGTCGCTCAGGTCGAAGGCGTCGCCGCCGGCGGCGGCTGCTTGATGGCGCTCGCCTGCGACCTCCGCGTGTGCACCCGCCAGGCGCGCTTTGGGGTACCCATCGCGCGGACACTCGGCAACTGCCTGTCGGCGGCCAGTACCGCGCGGCTCGTCGACCTCATCGGTCCCGCCCGCACGAAAGATCTGCTCATCACGGGACGGCTCATTGATGCGGCGGAAGCGATGTCGCTCGGCCTCGTCACACGCATCGCAGAACCTTCCGAGATCGAAGCATCGGTCCACGAACTGGTGACCACCATCGCCTCGCACGCACCGCTGACCATTCGGGCGGCCAAGGAAATGGTCCGCCGCACTCAAGTGGAACGACGTCTGAATGCGGCTGAAGCCGAAGACCTGATTGCCCTCTGTTATTCGAGCGCCGACTTCAAGGAAGGCGTGGCGGCGTTCCTCGCAAAGCGCCAGCCGCGATTCATGGGACGGTGAGGCGCGAAGCCTCGTCCTTGGTCCTTTGTTCCTGGTCCTTGGTCCGGTTCTTGGTCCCTGGTACTTGGTCGTACTCGTCGCGGCCAGACTTCCACGTCACCGGGCACCGAGAGCGGCACGCGGAGCGGGTCGAACGGCGGATGGAAACGTGGCGCGCTACCCGGGCTTGGGCGCGTTCGCCAGCAGCTTCTCCTGGTCTGGATACCAGAACCGCAGGTGGCAGTTTTCACACGCGGTGTCCACGCCTTCGTTCGCAGGGTTGAAATCCTTCGTCTTCCTGCTCTCGGTGGCCTTCAACGCCACGAGCGCGGCCTTCCGGAACTCCACCACAAACTGGTTCCACGCCGCGCGATCCTTGGCCACTCGAATCTCGATTTCGGCCGGCGGCAGCTCACCCTCATTGTGCTGATGGGCGAACTCTGGGAGGGACATGCGGCGCCCCGGCATCATCAGGAGATTGGCGCCTTCTACCATCAGAAGCGCACTTCTTCGTACAGCCAGCCACTCTGCGTCGTTCTTCGGCGCGGTCTCCTTCGTGCCGCTGGGCGTCTCCTCTGTTGACACCGCCGTGAAGACCACCTGCGACGCTGGACCGATCACCCCAGCCATGAGATCCTGAACAGTCGCGGCGGGTTGATACACGGACGCGGCGCCGGCCGGGCGCACCGCCGCCGCAGGCTTGGCCGGCGCGCTTGTCGGTGACGCCGGCTGCTGCGCCATCGCGCCCATTCCGAGAAGTCCCACAGTGGCAAGCACCACGAGCACACGAACCGTTTGCATCATTCCTCCCGGGTCGATGCGACGGCCATGCGGTGCGTCGCACTCGAATAATTCATGGTACCAAACCTGGCAGGAGAGGCACCTGAAAAGATTCTGAATTCCCCGACAGGCGCGACGGGACGTGCCGCGCTGCTCGTTTGTTTGTTAGAATTGCGCCTGCCCGTGGAACCGAGCCCGGGGAAGCTCGGCAATCAGGCCTTGGATGGCCCACACCCATGAATAAGGAAGGTATATGCGACCAATCGCTCTCTGTGTGCTCACGTGCGTTATCACGGCGGCGGCGGCGCAGTTCGTGACTGCCCAATCATCGCTTCCGGCACCACCCGACGTGAACGCGGCGCCAAAGGACGCGAAGAAGACGGCCAGCGGACTGGCCTATAAGGTCATCACCCCAGGAAAGGGGAAGAAGCACCCGACGGCGACGAGCAATGTGACCGTCCAGTACACAGGTTGGACGACCGACGGGAAAATGTTCGATAGCTCGGTGACTCGTGGAGAGCCGGCAACCTTCCCCTTGGACCGCGTGATCAAAGGATGGACCGAAGGCGTCCAGCTGATGGTCGAAGGCGAGAAGACGCGGTTCTGGATTCCGGAGCCCCTTGCCTATGGCGGCCGGCGCGCACCCTTGGGGCTGCTTGTTTTCGACGTCGAGCTCCTCAAGATCGAATAAAGCAAAACGAGAACCCCCGGGCTACAGCTCGCGCTGTAGCCCGTCCCCACCTCCTAGCTATAGCTAGAGCGTGTACGTCAGCGCCATGGCCGCCCATGACGTCGCCGCAGCCGAAATGAACTGATGCTTGCCGTGCGGAAACCCGGTATCGAAATACGGCTGAAACCCGAAGCCACGCGAGCGCACGAACCACGTGCCATCCTCGAGTTGCGTCCGCAGAAGGTAGTCCATCCCTTTCCGATAGGCGTCTGCCGTGGGAGCTGTGCCGTTCGCATGCAGCGCATACAGCGCCTGCCCCGTCGCATACGCGTCAGAGCCCATCGTCGGCAACTGGCCCCACCCTCCATCCTTGCGCTGCAAGTTCAGCAGTCGCTTCGCCTGCGCGGTGCGTTCCGCCAATGGCGCACTAGACCAGACGAGTCCGAGCAGCTTGAATGATTCGTCCTGGGTATCCGTCGTCTTTGCGGTGCGCAGGAACGCCAGGGCTCGCGCGAGCCTCGCCTTCGTGTCTGCCTGCCGGCCGGGCGGCACGTACGTCGTCAGCGCGCGAATCGTGAGGGCCGTCAGATGAACCTCTCCGGCGTCGCCGAGCGGCGGTCTCGTCGCTCCGGGTCCAGTCGCCGCGAAACTTCCGTCCGGCCTCTGGTTTGTCGCGAGTCCGTACGCCATCGCGTCGGTCACTGAATTCGGCGCAACACCCTCGTCTGCCATCGCCACCAGTCCGTACGACAGAGTGGCGACAAAACCACCAATGGCTTCCGGGTTGCCAAGGAGTATCTGTTCGCGCGAGACCTTCCAAGTCGCCAGCGTTGATTCGGTTGGATGCACTGCGAGCATGCGGTCCACGGGAACGCCGCGATCCCGTGCAGCCTTCACGGCCATCGCCGGCAGGCTCTGGTTGTGGCACGAAATGCATTTGTTGTGCGCGTAGAAGGTCGGACCGACTGGCTGCAGGCGAGCAATCGCCTCTTCGGCCGCGGCTCGAGCGGTGCGTGGCGCCGCCACCGGTGCTGGCGCGGGCGAGACCACGGCCATCGACTTCGCACCGGCCTTCCTCAGTCGTT
>ORMF010909012.1_pt1 | contig 20294 bp, 17 predicted proteins | sample 1779871 | NCBI WGS metagenome assembly ORMF01 (sample SAMEA104232316, study PRJEB22302) | groundwater metagenome | biome: forest; feature: aquifer; material: groundwater | place: USA | collected 2011-08-07 | depth 5.4 m | reverse complement strand
TAATTTTTGTGGTGCGCGCGGAATTCACCTCCGCCCGCGTGCCGCGCACCTCGCTCGATATGTTGTGTCAGCGCAAAGCGCGCGTCCTCGGTCTGGTCTTCAACGCGGTGCGCCCCTCGGCGGGGAGTCACTATTATTATTACCGCTATCAGGACTATTACTCGACGCATCCAGGCAAATAAGGGTTTGCCGGGGGCGACGTTCTTCCGAACATGACTGAAAATCCGGCGCCAGCGCCTTCCGCGACTGGATCCACAGACTGGTTTTGTCTTTGGGCGCAACCCAAGCACGAACACATTGCGGCGGCGCATCTGCGGAAAATGGGCGAAGGCGAAGTCTTCCTGCCGCGAATCCGTTTCCCGCGTGCGACGCGGCAGGGAACGGCCTGGCTAAGGAAGCGCTGATTTAATCAGCGCTCAGGAAATCCGACCCGGTTTCGACCATCCAAATCACCTTCCCTTGAAATCAAAATCGTTCCTACGACATCCTACGCGACATCTAGAAATCTGAAGTTCAGGCAAAATTACCAACTCCGATTAAATCAGCGCTTCCCTAACGGAGGCGTTGTTTCCCAGCTATCTTTTCGCCCGCTTCAACTGGCAAACGTCCCTGCGTCAGGTGTAACCCGCACGCGGGATTCGCGGCGTGGTTCACTTCGGCGAACACTGGCCCAGGATTCACGAAGGTGTCATCGAAGAATTGCGCCGGACCGTCGGCTCAGCCGAACTTCATATATTGGCGACCGATTCCATTATCAAAGAAGGCGACGAACGCGCGGCCATTTTTGTGAAACGCGGCAGTGTAAATTCACCGTCGTGAAACGCTGGACTTTCGGCTCGGGCTGAAAAGAATTGCACAGATCATCAGGAAGAGAAAAAGGATGGAATGAATTTGAAAGGGAAAATCGAACAGCGCATGAACCAGACAGCCGGCCAATCCGAGCCACGCCAGAATGACAAAGCGTCTGCCCTCGCGAATTCCACCCGGCGCAAACCAGCGCAACGCCACGCACGCCAGCGCCGCCAGCAGCAACAACAGGCCAAGCCAGCCGAAAGTGATTTGCGTTTCGAGCCAGTCGTTATGCAACTGCTCCGGCCAGTAGGTTGAATTGGAGAAACGGTATAGTTGGAAAACAGTCGCGAAAGTTCCCGGACCGGTCCCGAACAGGGGATAATCCTTTGCCATGGGCCGCGCCGCATCATACATCTCTACCCGCTTTTGATAGCCTGCCTGAATTTGTTCCATGCGCGGCGCAAGCGAATCCCAGCCGAAATACCAGCCAAGCATTACGGCCACTGCAAAAAAAAGTCCCAGCATCATCGCTGTGCCCCATCGCGCCTGCCGATCCTTCACCCGCGCGACGGACGCAAAATCTTTTGTCATCGTCAGGAAAATCACGGCCAAGATTAAAATGCCCGCCGTAACCAAAGCCCCGCCACGGCTGGTGGAAATGATCGGACAAGCGGCCATGATCGCCGCGCACAACAGCAGCAGATGATGTGCATTGAGGCGATGACCGCCGGCGCGTTGCAGCGTCCACCAAAAGCCGAGACACAACGGCCAAAGCAGATTGAAGTATTGCGCGGCATTGGAACGATACGCATACGGGCCGAATTGCGCTTCGCTTTCGGGATTAACCACCGGTTGAACCAGAAACAAAAGTTTGCCGGAACCTGACGCACGTTGAACAATCGCCTCCACACCGAGCAGCGCGCCATTGACGCAAACCAGCCAGAGCAACCAACGCAATCGAGACGGTAACGACATCACCGGCTTGCCGGAATTATTTTTTGTTCTGCCATGAGCAGCGCGGGCCTCGTCCGAAGTCATGCCCGACAACCAATCGCGAATCGCCCAGAACGAACAGGCCAGTCCGAGATACGACCCAAAAGTGAACCATGTGCGATGGCTGTCGAAACTATGTGGCAGCCAGTCGACGTTGTGGCGGTATTCAAACAGCCGGGTTTCAGAATTGTAGGTGGCGCTTGCGTTCAAAACGCTTGCCAGGCAATACGCCAGAACTGCCAGCGTCAGCCCGGCCAAAGCACGAGTGAGAAAATGTGTCGGCGGATGGCGGTGGCGCAAGTATGTGCCGGAACGCGCGGAAAAGTTTTCCCAGCGCAGCGCGGGATACCCCTTCACTTCACGAATGAATAGTTTCGTCAGCAGCAGCAGGCCGAGCGCATAGCCCATGAAGTTCATTATCCAGATAGACCATGGTTGAGTTGTTCCAAAGGCCCACGGACTGAAAATAATCATCGGGAAAATAAGCACCCCGCTCAAATCATCACAAACGCGATACGACTGAACATCCGTCGCCCGCAGCGCAACCAATGAACCAGTCAACGACTTAATCCGGGAGTATTTGACCACTGACGCGACCTGCGCATCGCCCGACGGTTGAATGATTTCAGACATATGACTAGTTTGAAATCCAAGAACGCCGGTTTTCAAGCCTGAATCATCCATAAAATTGTGCATAAAATTGTGCATTGACAAAATTGCGTGACGAAGGGACCGCTTTGCAAAACGACATTGTTTTAGTTTCCGGGGCGGTTCTTCCTGGTGGCGGCGAGCTATTCTTCGGGTGGAAGCAGGATGTATTTCTCCTGGACCATCGCCCACGCCTGCGTGTGGGCTTGCTGTGCCGTTGGTCCCTGCTGCATCAATTGGGTGCGCCGCGAGGCCATTTCGGCCTTCGTCTTTTCCTCGGCTTCGAGAAGCTTCGATTCAGCTGCTTCGATTCAGCTTGAACAAATCAGGCCACTGCGATAAAAAAGTCACCACGGCGTTGCTTACTATGCAGGAACATCCTGCGAAAAACCGCGCGGAGACGGACCGGGTGATGGCCTTGAGTGAGTTTGGTGTGATTGCAAATCGCGCGGTGCGAATTGACGGGGCGGAGCTTTGTACACGGTTTTGCGGAAAACGGCGTTTTTTTATTAGTAGGAGTGCTCTGAGAAATTCAAATGAATTATCATCAGGTGTCAATTCCCGATAACAGATCATCCTATCCGTCATTTTGACTACATTTCTAAAGGCAGCGCGGGCGACCCTTGCGGCGATCCGGTTCGCCGGGCGCTTCAGTCGCGGTCGGTTGGCCATCAATTTTGCCCTGATCCTTTTCAATGGCGTGGTCCAAGTGATGGGCGTTGCTTCGATAGCTCCCTTCCTGGCGGTGGCGGGCTCCGAAGGCAGCATTCCTGCGTTGGGCAAGGTGCCGCTTGTGGGGTCGTGGTTGGCAAGCATGGCCCATCGAGACCTTCTCATCGTCATGGGCTTCGTCACGATTCTGGGGTTGTTAACTGCAAACTTTCTCATGTGGCTGACGGAGCGGGTGAGGCTGCGCTACGGGGCTTTCTTGATTCATGCCCTCCGGGAAGGGCTCATGGTCAATTACTGCGCCCGGCCTTACGGTTACTATCTCGCCACGAATTCATCGGTGCTGCTGAAGCGACTGACTCATGACACCTTTCAATTCGTCAACGGTGTCTTGGTTCCGTCTTTGGAGATTATTTCACGACTTGTCGTTCTTTTGCTGTTGCTGGTACTGCTCCTGGTGGTAGCCCCTGGAATCACGCTTTTGGCCGCTGCCTTCTGTGGCCTTATTTATGGAGGCAGCCTTGCTGTGTTAAACAGCCGTGGGCGGCGCCTCGGGCACCAGATGAATGTTGCCCAACGGAGCATGCTCCAGGCTGCGCAGCAGTTTTTCGGTGCAATCAAGGCCATCCTGCTCCACGGCAAAACGGAATACTTTGCGGGGCAGTTCCTCGACGCTTCCGCCATCTCCACCGCTTGTTCCGCCCGCGCTGGCTTGCTGGGCAACCTTCCCCGCTATCTGCTTGAGCCCGTAGCCTTTGGGACTCTCGTGGGTGTGGTGCTCGTAAACGCGGCAAATGGCGTGGCGATGGCAACAATCCTGCCCAAGCTTTCCATCCTGGCGTTGGCGGGTTATCGGTTGCTCCCGAGCTTCCAAGCGGTTTATGGCCAGGCGATGAACGTCCTGTCCAATGTTTACAGCATAGGGGAGGTTGCTGATTGCGCCCATCAGGATGCCGCAGCGGTTGGTCCCCCGCAATTGCCAGTCCACTTCACCCAATCGTTGCGTCTGGATGCCGTATCATTCTCGTATGCGGGGGGCATGACGCCGGTGATTCAAGACCTCTCCATGGACTTTCCCAAATATTCGAAGACCGGAATCATCGGGCCTACCGGGTGCGGAAAATCAACCCTGGTCGATCTCATCCTTGGTCTCCATTCCCCGACCAAGGGGCGCATTCTGGTTGATGGCACTCCTTTGGCAACTGAAAACATCACTTCCTGGCGGGCGCTTGTCGGTTATGTGCCCCAGGACATCTACCTACTGGATGATACCATCGCCGCCAACATCGCCTTCGGCATCCCTGAAGCGAAACGTGATCTGAAAAAGTTGCGTCAAGTCGCAGACGCGGCCCATATCCTTGCTTTTGTCGAAAACAAACTTCCGCACGGCTTTGCGACAATGGTTGGCGAGCGCGGGGTGCGTCTCAGCGGCGGGCAGCGCCAGCGCATCGGCATCGCCCGCGCTCTCTATCACGGCCCCGAAATTCTCGTGCTCGACGAGGCCACCAGCGCCCTTGATGCGGAGACTGAGAAAGATGTCATGAACGCCATCTATGAATTGTCAGGGAAAATCACGATGATTATGATCGCCCATCGGCGCAGTTCATTGAATCGGTGCGACCGGCTATTCGATTTGGCCGCTGGGAGTGTTATGGACAGCCCTGCTCCAAAATCACTTGGCGGTATTCACGATTTGACGCACCCCAAATGATGAGGAACCAGTGAAAAGATTTGTGGTGAGCGTGCGATGGTCGGTCCCGCGCATAGCTGATGGTTTGCATCAGGGATGATGCAACTCGATACAACAAAATTCATGAGTCCCAAATACAGCATCGCCATTCCCGCCTACAACCGGCGCGAATACCTCGGGCAAGCTATCCAGTGGGCGTTGGAACAAACCGTTTCCGATTTTGAGGTCGTGGTATCGGACGATTGTTCGACGCAAGATCTTGGTGCCGTTGTTAGGGCATTTGATGATTCGAGGGTAAGTCACCATCGCAGTCCGGACCGCCTGGGAGCGACAAAGAACCATCAGCGTGCGGTCCAACTCTCGAAAGGGCAATATGTAATCACACTGAATTCCGACGACCTTTTGCTGCCCAAGTGCTTGGAGGTTGCAGGCGCATGCTTGGACCGGAATCCCGGAGTCGGTGCCGTCTATTTTTCCATAACCTATCTGAGGGATGGAAGAGTGGGTGGGTGCCAGCATATGCCAAAAATCCAACATGCCGATGCCAAGGTGTTGGCCGCTCAGCCTTGGCTTGAAAAATATGTTGGAACGACACCGAGTTGCTGCTTGTTTCGCAAAGAGGCGTTCGAACGCATTGCCGGTTACAGAACCTTCCTGCGCTTCGCCTACGATTGGGATTTCTACATGCGAATGATGCGGTTAGGCGGAGGGGTCATGTTTCTGCCCGAGATTCTCGGGGTTTATCGTCGGCACGAGGAGCAGATGGTGCTACACCACACAATGGACGGGCTTAGGGACATATTGGATCTCTGGCGCTTGCCCGAATACCAGCACTGGCCTGCCGCATTCCTCGCCAACAATGTCATCAACGAGGTGCGAACTCTTCAGTTGCGAGGTCAACCTGCCGGAATAGTCCTTCACGAAATCCTGGACAGGAAAATGTTTTGGAAATTAGCATGGGGATTGCCCGGAGCTGTTTGGGATCGCTTGATCCGCCGTTTCCGTCCGACTAGAACGGGTGTTTCAGACAATTACACTGTTCCCACGAATCTGGAAGAAGCCGTTGCAGCCGCAAATAAACTGTCGTTTTGACATTGAAGAAGGTGATGTTTATGGAACTGGTAAGATTCCTTTTGCTGACTTAGGCGTGGTTTATTTGGAGCCCCAATGGTAGTTTGATGCTGATTATGTGGAAAAAATGCCAGTATAAGGTTCAACGATTCTTAATTTTATTTAGAATTTGGCGTCTTAACCGAAACACTGGGATCGAAATTAACCACCTCGTATCTTTGCATCCAAAGTCAATTGTAGATCTTACTGGCGATGGATATACTTATGGCTGTAATAACATCTTACGAATTCAGTCGGGAACAAAAATTTCAGTCGGCACCCTGATTTCGCCATACGGAGGACGAATCGAAATCGGCAAAAACGTATTTATTGGTGCCTATTCTGCGATTTACGGGCACGGAGGAGGAGTTAGAATCGGAAATGACGTTTTAATTGCTGGACAATGCACAATTATACCAGTGAACCACGTTTTCAGCGATCCCGAGAAACCCATTATTATGCAGTCGCTAACAACGCTTGGAATTGAAATTCAAGATTCGACATGGATTGGAACCGGAGTGCGGGTGCTGGATGGGGTCGTAATTGGCCACGGCTGCGTCATTGGTGCTGGCGCTGTGGTTACGAAATCAATCCCTCCTATGTCGATCGCTGTGGGTGTTCCTGCACGCGTAATCGGCAACCGCATAAATAAATAATTGAATTCACAAGTATAGCTGAGGCCGCGCGGGGTGATCGTAATGCATGATTGCAATCCAGACACCGAAGCCCACGCAATGCCATTGGAGACCATTGAGGCTCACGGTAAAGAAGGTGTTCCGGGTTGGGACAATACATGGTATGGCGATGTATGGAAAACGATCGTCCACTTGAGGGCGATGCATGCCGATCTAGAGACGGTGGTGCTGGACTATGAAGCAGGGGTGGGTGTGGTGCGGCGGAAACCAGCGCAGAAGATGCTGCAATTTTCGGCTAACCAAATTCGCGAGATGCATTATGCGGACTTGGAGTCCAATCGCTGAGAATTGTTGGGCCTAAAGCCGCCCGCGTATCTTTGGGAGATGGTTAAAACAGGTCAATAACGGTGACGGCACACACCGGAAGAACTCATATTCCCTTGGGCCGGAGACGTTCTTCGTTGGTAAAAATTCGGGTTTCTTTGAATTCGTTGAGTAAATCCAGTTCCTTGAAGAGATCATGACCGATGACCACTTCGACTCGTTGGGTGCCGGGCTGAAGGTCAGCGTCATTCCGCCGGTAGAAAGCAAAAACCGGAATGCCCTTTTCCTTGGAATGCGCCATGATTCTTCGGCCCACAGTCCGAACACACATTGGATGGACTGTTTCATGGGTGTTTGGGACCGGGCGAAAGAACTAGGAGTGGAGATCGGAACATGGGACGTCTTGCTACCGGGTGAAGCCGACGTGGTCATTGGAATGACCCCTCCGAATTCAAAGAACAACGCCGTGGATCAAAAGCGAAAATGGCCGCATCTGAAGGCGATCCTGGTCACCATAGAAACGGCTCTTGGTTCCAAGTATATGTTGAATCCGCGAAATATCGCGGAATATGATGCCATCATGACCTACAACCAGCATCTGGTTGATAACCAACGATATTTCCCTCTTCCTCCACATGCTTACTACCGTCATCGGTTGCGAACCGGACTCCCGTTCGAACAACGAAGAACAGGGGTTCTGGTCGGAGCCACCTTCCTTTTAAAATACAACAAGAGCGGATTGATGGCGATGCGCAGAGGATGGAAGTTCTCATTTAAGGACTGGTTCGACTATGTTTTCCGCCCCGGGGAGTTGATTCGGTATCGGGCAAGGGTCGGCAGAGCCTGCGCTGTCCATCCGTCCGGGGAATTCGACATTTTTGGGCAAGGTTGGGAAATCTTTCCTGAAACTGCAACGAAGTGCCTTGGAGTTCCGAAAGTAAGCACATTGGACTATCTCGGAAACTATCGATTCGACTTTGCTTTTGAAAACCACGGCAGCGATTGCGGTCTGATATCGGAGCGAATCTGGGATGCCCTCTGGGCGGATACGGTTCCTGTATATCGCGGGCACAAGTTGATTGATCGTTTCATCCCCCGTGAGTGCTATATTGATGCGGCGCAGTTCAAAAGCCCGAAGGCGATGCTTGATTGGCTTGTGCTGTGCCCTAAGGATGTTTGGTCCCGGTATCGTCAAGCAGGGCGAGAATTCGTTACTGGGGCTGGAGTGAAACCATATCTTCCGGAGGAATTTGCCATAGGCTTCTTAAGGACGATTATCCGTGTGGCAAGGGCTGCAAGCCCGCGCCAAGATACAAGACTCGATAGACGCGCTGGGAGGCAGATCTAGGTGGGCACACGAAGCTGAGAAACCTTGGCGTAGATATTCCAGCCGAGTTCAGAATGAAGTCATCAAATACGCCTACTACCGGCTGAAATATTGATTCGAAAGGCAAAGGCTGGAATTTGGAAAGCGGAAATGGACTTCTGTTTTGATGGAATATCGATAACGTCCGGGATGAGCAAATTGAGTCCAGGTTTGTCCGTAGTGGTGCCTGTTTACAACAGTTCGGAGGTGTTGCCGAAACTCATTGAACGTCTCACGCCAGTGCTGGAGTTGTTGCAAACTTCTTACGAAATCATCTTCGTCAACGATGGCAGCCGGGACGGGAGTTGGGACACGGTGAAACAGCTTGCTGCAAAGCATCCTGGGGTGCGTGGCATCTGTCTGATGCGCAACTACGGCCAGCATAACGCGTTGCTCTGCGGTATCCGGGCCGCGCGCTTGGATACGGTTTGCACCATTGACGATGACTTGCAGAATCCGCCGGAAGAAATTCCCAAACTGCTTGCGCGCTTGGATGAAGGATTCGACGTGGTTTATGGCGCTCCCCAAAAGGAAACCCATAGTCTCTGGCGCAATCTGGCGTCGCAGGCGACCAAGATCGCCTTGCAGGAAGTCATGGGCGCGGAAAACGCCCGCCGCGTCAGCGCCTTCCGGGTTTTTCGCACTGAGATCCGTAATGCCTTCGCCAGCTATAATTCGCCCTATGTTTCCATTGATGTATTGCTCACCTGGGGCTGCATGCGATTCGCTGTTGTCGTTGTGAAACATGATCCGCGCACCATCGGCGTTTCGAACTACAGCTTCCGCAAGCTGCTCGTCCACGCGCTCAATATGCTCACCGGGTTCAGCACGGTGCCGTTGCGTTTCGCCAGCTTGATGGGGTTTGCTTTCACGGTTTTTGGCGGGTTGATCCTCCTCTACGTCGTGGGCCGCTATCTGATGGCGGGGGTCGTCGTTGCGGGCTTTGCTTTCCTTGCCTCGATCATTGCGATCTTCGCCGGGGTGCAGCTTTTTTCGCTCGGCATCATGGGCGAATACCTTGCGCGGATGCACTTCCGCACCTTGGACAAACCCGCTTACACCGTGGCCGAAGTGGAGCAGGCGGCATCCCAGTCATGACTCAGCCTCCGCGCATCGCTTTGCTGTGTGCCACCCGTCGCGGCCACCTATTTCTCGAAAAGCTCATGCAACTTCTGCCTGACAGCGAGTTGACCGTCTTCAGCTTCCGCGAGGAACCTTGGGAACCAGCGTTCTTTGACGGTATCAAGCACGCGACTGAGTCGCGCCAGCACCGGTTCATCGAGGCGAAGAAAGTGGACGCTGGGATGCACGCACGAATTTGGGAGCAAGCCGACTTCCAGCTCCTCTTCGCTGTGAGTTGGCGCTACCTCGTGCCGGAAACGGTTTTTTTGCGACCGCGTCGCGGGGCGTTTGTCTTTCACGATTCGCTGTTGCCCCGGTATCGCGGCTTCTCGCCCACGGTCTGGGCGATGGCCAACGGTGAGGATCACACCGGTGTGACTTTGTTCGAGATGGACGCGGGCATGGACACCGGGTTAGTGGTGGCCCAGGAGCGCGTATCGATTGGAGATTCTGACACCATTGCGACCGTTATGGAGCGTGTGACGCAAACCTATCTTGCGCTCTTGGAGCAGAACTTGGCCGGGCTCCTTGCCGGCACGGCGCCGCGCGTTGATCAGGATGAAAGTCTTGCCACCTACTGCTGCAGGCGTTTGCCGGCGGACAATCGCATCGACTGGTCAAGGTCGGCCCGCGAGATTTCCAACCTCATCCGCGCTGTGACCGCGCCCTATCCGGGAGCTTTCACTCGCGCAAATGGCCAACTCTTGCGTGTCTGGTCAGCGGCTTTGCCCGGGAAGCCGCGTCGTTATGCGGGGGTGGTTCCGGGTCGTGTAGTTGAGGTTCTACCCGGCGTGGGGGTGGTCGTTTTGACCGGCGATGACTGCGTATTGTTGAAAGATGTGCAGCTGGAAGGGGCCGGTGTGACTTGTTCTGCTAATGTACTCAAACCAATTGGTCTGACGCTGGAATGAACGATTGCTCCATACCATTCAACCGCTCCTCCTTGCTCGGTAAGGAACTGGAATACATTTTCCAAACCATCACGATTGGCCAAATCGCGGGCGATCAGAAGTTTTCCAAAAAGTGCCACCTGCTTCTGGAGCAAACCCTCGGCGTGCGGCGCGTGCTCGTCACCACTTCCTGCACGCACGCTTTGGAGATGTGCGCCTTGTTGCTGGGGCTACAGCCCGGCGACGAAGTCATCGTTCCCTCGTTTACCTTTGTTTCGACGGCCAACGCCTTTGTGCTGCACGGGGTGAAGCCCGTGTTCTGCGACGTGCGGTCCGATACCCTCAACTTGGACGAGACAAAACTCGAAGCCCTCATCACCTTAAGGACGAAGGCAATCGTTCCCGTGCATTATGCGGGGGTGGGGTGCGAGATGGACGCGATTATGGCGATCGCGTCCCGTCATGGTGTGCCGGTCGTCGAGGACAATGCGCACGGACTGTTTGGCAAATATAAGGGCCGTTGGCTCGGCACCTTCGGTGGCCTCGCCACGCAGAGTTTCCACGAGACCAAGAACATCACCTGTGGCGAAGGTGGAGCACTGCTCATCAATGACGAGCGTTTCATGGAGCGGGCGGAGATCATCCGCGAGAAGGGTACCAACCGCAGCCGGTTCTTTCGCGGTCAGGTGAACAAATACTCATGGGTGGATGTCGGTTCGAGCTACGTCGTGAGCGATGTGCTGGCCGCTTTTCTCTACGGGCAACTTGAAGTTTGGCCCACAATCCAGGCCCGTCGCCGTGAAATCTGGGAAACCTACCAGTCAGGTCTGGCCGGCTGGGCTGAAGAGGCCAGTGTGCGCCTGCCGATCGTGCCCGCGCATTGCGAGCAGGCTTACCACATGTTTTACCTGCTCATGCCCTCCCTCGCCGCGCGCACTGCGCTCATCGCTTACCTCAAGGCGCTTGGAATTCTCGCGGTGTTCCATTACCTGCCGCTGCACCTTTCAGATTATGCGATGCGTTGGGGTGGGAAGCCGGGTGACTGTCCAGTGACCGAGGAAGTAAGCGACCGGCTGCTGCGGCTGCCGTTCTATGCCTCGTTCACGCTGGACGATCAGACTCATGTCATCGAGTCCGTCCGTGCGTTTCGACCTTGACTCATCTTCGCCCTGATTATGGAACGTCGCGGCAGCTTCTACTCCCTGCTGGCTTTGCCATTCGTTTATCGGTTGTTCATCCGCATCGTGATAGGTAATGCCTATCGGATCCACATGGCAGAATACGTGAAGCCGGTGGCGGACGAGAAGGTGTTCGATATTGGCTGCGGCCCGGGTGATATTCTCGAGTATTTGCCGCCGGTCCGCTACGTCGGGTTCGATATCAATCCGAAATACATAGACGCGGCGCAGTTGCGGTTTGGTAGCCGCGGCCGGTTCTTTTGTGGTGACGTCGGCCTGTCGTCGCTTGACGAAGAGGCGGGGACATTTGATCTGGCCCTGGCCACAGGAGTGGTTCACCACCTCGATGATGAGCATGCGGGACGTCTGTTTGAACTTGCCCACCGGGCATTGAAGCCTGGCGGGCGGTTGGTTACTTACGACGGTTGCTTGGTAGCCGGTCAACCCAGGCTTGCACACTGGGTGGTGAGCCGGGATCGTGGTCAGTTCGTTCGCACCCAGGAGCATTACAAGAGGTTAGCCATGCGTTATTTTCCTCAGATAGAGGCATCTGTGCGACACGACTTGCTGCGCATTCCTTACACGCATCTGATTTTGCAGTGCACCAAACCAAAAACTCAGTGTCTGCCATTAAATAACGCCTGAAAAACTCAGAGGCCAACGCAATCGTGAAGATTTTAAACTTGATACTAGCGGTGTGGAATCTCTGCGTCTTGTTCTTCCTCGCTTCCACTGCCTTCACCCAATGGCCTGGTTTGCACCACGACAGCGCACTTTATACCACGCCTATCATCAAGAGTGCGGCTTTCGGCCTCTGGGAGTTCGATGGCTACGTGCCTGCTTTAGTTCAGCTTGGGAACGGCAGTTTTAATTTTCATGGCCAGCTCTATCAGTTCGTTTTTGGCAAAGTGCTGCGCTGCGCAAGCTACGAGTCTCTCTTTCGATGGACGGCAGCTTTAAATGTTTTGACCTACACTGTCTATCTAGCGCTCGGCTGGAAGTCCTTCCGACTCTACTTCCCACGTTTAGGCCCCTGGCTGGCGACTGGCATGGCGGCTGTGACCGCGCTCGCCTGCTTGTATTTACAGGGACGACCAGAGCACCTGCTGCCGTTGCTCATGATCGTGCCATTCCTGATGCATGAGTGGCGTGTCACTGCGCCGTTCGCGAAGTCGGCTGCCTACGTGTCACTGGGTTTGACGATTGTGCTCTCACCTATCCCGGGCGTGCTTTGCTTTATGGGAGCCATTGCTTGGATCGCCATCCGCCACCGCAACCAATGGATTCGTGAAATCATCCTTTGCGGCGCTCTCTCTGTCAGTGCCGCCTTGGCCGTCCTGCTGGTGGCCTGCCCGGTGAATCCCTGGCAATGGGTGCATAACACTATTATCGCCGGTGGCCACGCCACGGGTTTACCTTTTACTGTCATACCCTCAAATCTGGGCGTCTTCAACTCGGTGGCACATCTCGATCTGCCGCTGTGGAATGTGTTCTGTTTGGGTGCGTTCGGGGTGCTTGCTCTCTCTCTGGTGCGTCAGCGGTTTTGGTGGCTGACACTGGTTTATGTGGTGGTTTGGGTGTTCTTTATGATACCGAGGACTCTGAGCTATTCTTACTTTGGCTTCATGCCTGTCATCATGCTCGCCTTGGTGGGCCGTGAAGCGGGCCTTCTGGCATTGCCTGTGAAATTGCGGCGGCTACCCGTCATATTGGTTTCTGCTTTTGGACTCTGTGGCGCGGCGGGGCTGTTCCGCGCGATGCTATTGGCCATTATGTTCTACCGCGAAGGGGTCTCCTTCGAGCAAACAAGCACCACCGTGCGACAACTGGAAAGCACACTGAATAGCAACCGGGAACAAATCGGCTTCATCTGGCTAGCACGGCCCTCCTTTGTGGCGTTTAGCAAGCCCGAGAAGTTTTTGGTGACCATCACAGTGAATGTGCTGGAAGACAAAAAGGATCTCGATCTTGATGCTTATGAAGTGAAGTTTCATCGTAAGGTGCGCTACCTGCTTCTGCCTCAACTTGGTCATGTCGCAGAGCCACCGCCCACGCTAAATGATGGCATGTTCGTGCTGGAGAGCAACGGCTGGACGAAGCGTCGTGCCAGGTTTTTCGGCCTGAAGCTTGGCGGCGCAATGCCTGGCTACCAATTCGCGCTCTACCGTCGTAAAGAGGCTGCCTCCCATCAGTGACGTCGCCATGAAACTTAAGCAAATTCTCCACGGCATTGCCGCGAATGCGCCCCTCGCTGCGCGCTACTACCGGTCGGCGCGCAATCGAATCATGGAACTTCGGAGTGCGAAGTCGATCTTTTCGCGTATCTACGCGACGCGAGGCTGGGAAGATGAAGAATCCGTCTCGGGCCCAGGATCGAGCCTCGCACAGACAGCGAGCTTGCGGAGGGAGTTGCCTGGACTGCTAAGGAGGATCCACGCTAAGTCAGTGCTGGACGTGCCATGCGGAGATTTTAATTGGATGAAGGAGACAAAGCTGTCCATTGACAGGTACATCGGTGCTGATGTGGTTGCGAACTTGATACGGCATCATCAGGATGTGTTCGCGAGCGAAACTCGCGAGTTCCGACGGCTGGATCTTCTACGGGACAACCTCCCTACTGTTGACGTGATCCTCTGTAGAGATTGTCTGGTGCACTTTTCTTTTAGGCGAATACGAGTGGCGTTAAGAAATTTCAAACGTAGTGCGTCATCATATCTACTGACGACATCTTTTACCGCGATCCCGGAGAATAGAGACATTGTGACGGGCGGCTGGCGGCCCCTGGATTTCCGTCTGCCACCATTTAATTTCCCGGCGCCTCTCGATGTCATCCATGAATTCAGTTTCGATCCCGACGTTCAGAGATATGGGAAGGGGCTTGCCCTGTGGCGGCTGGTAGATCTACCCGAGGCTTGAACATTGTTTCTGGAGCACCGCAGCGAAAGACGAGAAGCTAATGTTGTTGAAGAAACTCTATCAGAGGTTGGCACCTAAACCAGTGCAGCTAGCCTTCAAGCCGCTCCTACATCCGCTGCTCGCGACTATACAATGGCACGCCCATCGCCATGCAGCAGGGGCGATTATCTCAGGCCCTTTCAAAGGCATGAAGTTCGGCGAACAGATGTTGAGCCTGCCAATTGTGGCACTTACGAACTGGAACTGCACGCACGCCTTTTGACCAAGCTGCCTATTAAGAAGCCGGAACTGCGCGTTTTGCAAGTATTCACCGCCCTGGGAATCGGGGGCGCGGAAACCTGGCTGCTCGCGCTGCTCAAGCACTTCAAGGAACACCAGGGCGATCTGCCAGTGCGGCTCAAGATCGACGTTTGCCTGACCGGAGGCTACAAAGCCGCGCTGGATAACGAGGCCGTCGCCTTGGGCGCGCGGCTGTTTTACCTGCCTTACACGCGCAAGAAGCTGCCGTCGTTCGTGCGGGGTTTTCGTCGCATTCTGCGGCGCGGTCGCTATCATGCCATCCACGACCATCAGGACTACACTACAGGTATGCACTTTCTGTTCGGCTTAGGGTATTTGCCGCCGGTGCGCGTGGTTCACGTTCACAATCCGCTGCTGCACATCGACAACTACTCATCTTCGCCCCTGCGACGAGCCACGCTGGTAGCCGGTCGGAATTTGCTTGCGCGCCTCGCGACGCACATCATGGGGACTTCACGGCAAATCTTGTCTGAGTATGAGTTCAACACGGCGCAGTTCCGTCACATCCCGCTGGACGCGGCCCATTGCGGCTTCGATGTCACGCGCTTTCGCGGCGATCATCGGCGAGTTCATGCTGAACTGTGCCAAGAGTTCGGATGGAATGAGACGGCGAAGATCATGCTTTTTGTCGGGAGGCTGGGCACCCGGCAAAAGAACCCGATGGTTGCGCTGAAGATTGCCAGAGAGTGCATCGCCCGAAACCCCGACATCCGGTTGTTGATGGCCGGCGCGGGCGATACAGAAAAAGCAGAGTTCGAGCGTCTCGTGCGAAGTTGGGGACTGGAAAACGAAATCCGGCTGCTGGGCGTGCGCGACGACGTGCCGCGCTTGATGCAGGGCAGCGACCTTCTCCTGCTCCCTTCCTTGGCCGAAGGTCTGGGCATGGTAGCCGTCGAGGCGCAGGCGGCTGGATTGCCCGTTTTGGCCTCCGACACCGTCCCGCGCGAGTGCGTCGTACTGCCCGATCTGGTGAAGTTCCTGCCGCTAAACATGGGCGCTGCAGTTTGGGCCGATCACGCCCTGCAAATATTGGAATTGCCCTGGCCCGATGCGGCGGCGTGTAATCTGGCGGTCAGGAACTCGGCGTTTTCAATAGAGAATTCCGCGGCCCAACTGTTGAAGTTATACTCGAGCGGCACCGTGCCGGTCTGAAAGTTCCACGGTTAAGAAGGAAGGAGATCGTGAACGTCATCAAAAAGATCATGGGCGGGCGGTGGGCGAGGCCGGTATCATGGCCGTCAAAAAGCTGTTGTATGCTCGCAAGGGCGAACTCATCGAGTACGGATCGCACAAGCTGGCGCTGCCTACCCGTTACCCGCCCCATCCAGTTATCATATTTGAACGCCCCGAACGTTACGACCCACAACGATGCGCGGCAACTGCAGTTTTTCTTGGACAGGGTGAAGTCCGGCGACTTGGTGCTGCACATCGGCGGGCACCACGGGCAATACGCCGGCATCTTCGCTTCCTTGGTTGGGCTGGCTGCTGAGGGGAGTCATTTGTCTGGGGTCGTTCTCGATCATCAAAGGGGGCATCGTCACCGCCAAACCGGAACTTGGTCATAGCTTTTTGGACTGGAGCCGACGGGTGGTGATGGATCGCCGTCACGCCGCAGTGTTACGAGCGGTCAGTCGCGGACGGACACGAGCCATCCAGGGGATTGAATCTTTGCACGGCAATGAGAACAATCAGGGAGATCGGTGAACACTCGGTCTGGGCGCCGGGACTTGCGGGCGGAGGATGCGTCGTCGATGCCGGCGCCAACCATGGACGGTTCAGCATGGAAGCCATGCGACGGTTTCCCGTGCAGACGATTGCGATCGAGGCAAATCCCGGTCTGGCAGCGATTCTGCGCGGAGCCAAACTGAGGGTGGCCGAGTGTGCGTTGGGTGCTGCCAACGGAACGACCACTTTTTATTTGGGTGAGAACGACGAGGCCAGCAGTGTCCGTGTGCCCAGCGTCGAGGGAGCCCATCTAAAGGTCAAGGAAGCTGTGGTCGTGGAGGTCAAAACCTTTTTGGCGATTATAGATGAGGAAAATCTGGCCGGGATTTCCTGTGTCAAACTGGACATCGAGGGGGCTGAGGTTGAGGTCCTACCGGCGGTTGCGCCTGTGGCAGGGGAGATCAGCCCCCAGTGGACGGTTGAGTTTCATGACGAACCGGAGTTCGGGCTGTGTTCGAAGGAAGAAGTGGACACAGCGATCCATTCGATGCAGGAGAATGGGTTCAGTGTGTTGGTACGGAACTGGCCTGCGCGGACGAATGTTCTCTTTCTGGACCGCAGGCAACTGGGGATCAGCCGTTTTGTCTGGTTCTGGGTCAAATGGCGCTATCAGTGGTTCGCCTTTCTCTGGAGAAAGTTGCGACGGTTATGACATTCCCGCTGGCCATAGGCAGATCCGCTCTGAGACGCACTGGACTCGGTCCCATCCTTCTCCGTCTGCGCCGGGCTGGGCGGTTCGGGTTCAAAGCTGAGATCGCCATGTTCATTGCCAAGCGGCGATTCTTGCGCGCCATCATGCAGTCTCCACCGCTGGCCGCAGCGGATGGAGCGCTCGACTGCTTCATGTTGCTCAACCAGGCTCGCTTTTGGGAAGGTTTATGGGCCTTGTATTCCTTCCGCAAGCATTTCGGGCCGTGCCGCATCGTCGTCTTGGATGATGGTACCCTCAAGAGGGAGAGTCGCGCAATCCTCGAATGCCTGTTCCTGGGAATCGTGGTTCCGGCGGTGGCGGGGCACGACGCAACAATGCTTTCGCGGCTTGAGGAACTCGGCCTAAGCCGATGCCATGCCTGGCGACAGCGTTTTGTCTTTTTCCGCAAACTTGTCGATCCCTGTCTGTTGGCGGAGAACAAGGGAATGGTTCTGCTGGACTCCGACTGCCTGCACTTCCGAGTGCCGGAGGAAGTGCGGTCGTGGGCGGAAAATCCTGACCGGGTCCGCTTCATCGCTGATCTGGCGCGACATTCGTTTTGCGCGCCTCACGAGACCTTGTCGCGGATCTGCGGTGCGGCGCTGCCGGAGTTTTTCTGTGCGGGTTATCTTTGCCTCCCGAGGCATAGCATCCAGTTGCACCGGGTGGAACAATACCTGGCCGCTCCTTGCTTCACGGAGCAACTGGCATCCGGCAAGTTCTCTCACGTCGCTGAGCAAACTCTGCAGGCGATGGAAGCGGCGGTGGTGGGCGCGGAAGTCCTGCCCGAGACCTACGCCACCTGCCCCGACGTGCCGTCGTCGAAGACTGTGGCGGGGCACTTTTGCGGTGGCTCAGTGGAGCGAACCTGGTTCTATACCAAGGGGATCCCTCTGGTGGCCCGGCAACTTGGGTTAGGCGGGCAGAAAGCCGACGGTTAGTCCGCTGTTGCCGAGTTTGCCTCGCTAAAGCATGGTTTCCCACTCCCTGACTCCCCGGGTGCTGCACTGCGTCGAGCGGATGCACACTAACGCCATTGAGACATGGTTGGCGAGAATGCACAGATATGCGCTCGACTCGGGCCTGCCGGTAGATTGGCATTATCACGTTCAAATTGACGAGCCTGGTGCTTTGGAGCAGCGGTATGAGGAACTTTTCGGTCGCGTCATCCGCAGCCGCCACTCACTTTCCGAACCGTGGGCGTTCTTCCGTGATTTCCACGAAGTGTGCCGTCAGGGCTGTTTTGATGTTGTGCATGTGCATGCCGACATCATGTCAGCTCCCTACCTTGTCGCGGCGCGTCTGGCCTGCCATGCGAAATTGATCGTACACGTGCATAACACCGCTGAATCAGTTCCGGTTGGCAGTGGGTTGAAGAAAGCGATTCTGCGCGAACCGATGCGGCGAACCTGCTTGGCATTGGCGGACAAGATCGTGGGGGTTTCAAACCACACCTTGGATACCTTCCTGCGGGGACGGGACCAGCGGCCGAGCCGCGATCAGGTAATTCACTGCGGCATCGAAACCGACCGCTTTCGCCGTGATGAGACCAAGGCCGTCGAGTTGCGCCACAGTTTTGGCTTCATGCCAAACACCAAAATCCTGATCTTCGTGGGCCGCATGATCGCCTACAAGAACCCAAACTTCGTGATCGAGGTGCTGAGTCTTTTGCATCAAAAAGATGCTCGCTTCGCAGCGGTGTTCGCGGGAACTGGCCCTTTTGAAGACGAGGTGCGCGAGTTGGCACGGCAAAAAGGGCTACACGAGCGGGTCCGGGTGCTGGGCTGGCATCAGGATGTGCCCGAACTGATGCAGGCGTGCGATCTGTTAATCTGGCCCGGTGTGGAAGATCCGAAGGAAGGGCTGGGGCTGGGCGTGGTGGAAGCGCAGGCGGCGGGGCTGCCGGTTCTGATGTCGCGCAACGTGCCCGAAGAAGCCGTCGTCGTGCCCGAACTGGTGAAAATCCTGCCGTTATCCGAAGGCCCGCAGCGGTGGGCCGAAGCCGTGGTCGCGCTGCTCGGTCGCGCGCGTCCGGCACGGCACGAATCGCTCGCCCGCGTCGAAGCGTCGTCGTTTTCCATCGAGCAATCGGCGGACAACATCGCCGCGCTTTATGCTCTGCCGTCGTGACGATATCGGATGACATGCATTTCAATACTCCACTCATGGCTTCCTCCGAGAGGATTATTTTCGTCCCGTTCATTCACGCCTTTGGCGGCGTTGAGCGGCTGTTGCTGGGCCTTTCCAAGTTTTTACATCAGCGCGGCTGCGCGCACGCGATCGTGTGCTTCAACCAAACCATTGATCTCGCGGCTCACGCCGATTGGCCGCTGCAAGTGCGCGAACTGAAGCCGCGCCGCAATCCACTGGCCGAAGCGCGAGCTCTGAGTCGGTATTTGCGGACGGCGTCCGGTCCGGGATCGTCGCCCGCCTTGGTCTTCGACTTGAACGGCGCGTTGTACGCCGGATTTTCGGCGCGCGGCAGCTATGTGTTGCATCTGACTGATCCACCGAGCTTGCTGCCGACGGACGTGAGCAAATATGCGCCTTCCTTGCGGCGTCGTGGGGCTTCCGTCGCCCACCCGGTCGGCTGGTGCCAGTCGCTGCGCGCCGAACTGGTTCACCGGGCCAACGCGCGCGGCGTGCAAAAAGCCGCGGCCGTCATCGTTATGACGCATAGCATCGCTCAAGAGATCGAAAACCTTTACGGTGTGACCTCGCAAATCGTGCGGCCCGGCGTGCCCGCGCCCGCGCAAGGCCCGGCCCGCCGCAGCGTGGCGCACGGTGAGCCGGTGCGGCTGTTGTCGGTTTCCCGCCTGGAGGCGAACAAGCGCATCGACTGGATTTTACATGCGCTCGCCGAAGCGCCGAGCCGGACGGACAACCTTGTCTTGGACGTGGTGGGAGACGGCTCGCAAGCGCCGGCGTTGAAACGCCTGGCACAGGAGTTGGGTTTGGGTCAAAAGGTGCTCTTTCACGGGCGGGTTTCGGATGAGCGGTTGAAGGATATCTACGACGCGGGCCATCTGTTTTTGATGCCCGCCGTGCAGGGTTACGGCCTGCCGGCCCTGGAAGCTCTGGTATCGGGGATGCCGGTCATCTTGCACCGCGAATCGGGAGTTGCCGAAATCTTGGGCGGTACGCCGTGGGCTGAAGTCATGGACAACGCGCCGGGCAGTCTGCCACTGGCCCTAAACACCATGCTGGGTCGCCTGCGGGACAACTTTTTTCCAACCGCGGCGCCT
>ORMF012314711.1_pt1 | contig 20297 bp, 16 predicted proteins | sample 1779871 | NCBI WGS metagenome assembly ORMF01 (sample SAMEA104232316, study PRJEB22302) | groundwater metagenome | biome: forest; feature: aquifer; material: groundwater | place: USA | collected 2011-08-07 | depth 5.4 m | reverse complement strand
CATAAGACGGAACGTTGCAGATGCTAAAACCTATAACGGCAGCTGCAGAAGTAGTTCTTATCTTATTGGAAACATCATGGCTTCCTCCAATTATTGCTGCTATTTTTTCATTTTTTAGCAAAAATTCAAATTCTTCACTTGAAGAATCATAGAAAAATTGGATACAGTCTTCAGGAGCTCCTGCCTGTATTGCAGCATCATAGCAGACTTTAAATAAAAGTTTGGAGGTTTCTATGCCGTTTTTAGGCGGAACAATGATGATAGGATTTCTTGTTTTTAAGCAAAGGAGTATTTCAAATACAGATGTAGAGGCGACCCTATTTACGGGGGCTAATGCAATTACAGGTCCTATAGGATTGGCAATTTTTATAATCCCATCTTCATTATTTTCATAAACTATGCCAACGCTTTTCTTTTCACTAAGCTCATTGTATACCATTTGTGTTGCAATAACATTAAGAATTACCTTGTCCTGCCAGTTGCCTATTTTGGTTTCATTAACTTCATTTTTTGCTAAAGGGACTCTTTTGTCAAATGCAGCTCTATATACTGCCTCAACAATTTTATTTGTTTCCTCTTGAGTGAATTGAGAAAATTCTGCTGATGAATTAACTGCTTTCGTTACGGCTTCGTTAATCCTTAGAGCTGTGCCTATATGAGCCATCAGATTGTCTCCTTTAATAGTATCACTAAATATAAAGTTATATTAACACATGTAACTATCTGGCATTTCAGACATTTAAATGCCAAAAGATAAAAAATTGATTTAAAGTCCTTAATAAATATATTACTTCAATATCAAAAATAAATTGATAATGAACTAATTTTACGTAATAAAAATAAGACCCGTAGAATAACGGGCCTCAAAATTATGAAAAGATGTTATTTTGCAACAATTTTATTCAGCAAGTTCTGCTTGAATTGCATCTTTAACTTTTAGATGAGCATCTGTTGTAACCATAACAGCCTTTTTAGGTGGAACTAAAGATCCATCAACTTTATTTAAATTTGCTATAAGGATAATTGGTACGAAAGGCACATTCATCTGTTTAGCTAATTTAATATTTTCAAAAAGTTTGTCTTTGACCTGATTAGATTCCATTGCCTCTTGCATAAGCTTTGTATTGACACCTGATTTTTCTGCTAAAGCAATAATTTCAGTTTGGGAAAGTCTTCTTGCCGTAGAGCTCATCATTGCTTTGTGAAAATTAATGTATTTGCCTTGTTCTAATGCAGCTGTTGCAGCTTTTGCAGCCATAGTTGAAGAATCACCAAGTATTGGGTAATCAACATATACAACTTTTACATTTTTGTTTAGTGCTGTAACGCTTTCAAGGTATTGGCTTATGTATTTGCAGTCAGAGCAGTTATAGTCACCAAACTCAATAATGACAATTGAACCATCTTTGTTCCCGATAGTATTTGCACCTGTATCCATGAATAAATTGCTCATGCTGGTGGTTAACTCTATAGGTTTTAACTCATCGGCAGTTTTAGTACTTGTTGAGTTTGTGTTTAATTTTTTTACTTCAGCATTTAATGCTTTTATTGTTTCTTCATGTGTATTTTCAAGTATCCATAATGCATTTGTTGGTTCAGAATATAACTCTTTTCCATCTTTAGTAGTAATTTTATTTAGTTTCGTAATGAATAAAGTTGGCACGTATTTTACATTAAGTTGCGTCCCTGAAATAAGATTATTCAACAAGGCGGAAGATATAGCATCAGAATTTATTGATGCTTTGAATGTATCCATATCCAAACCAGCTTTTTGAGCCAAATCATAAACTTGTGTTTCTGTAAGATCTGCTGGGTTGTTGATTATAGCATTATGCAATTCAGGATATTTGTTTTGTTCAATAGCGGCAAGCGCTGCCTTAGCATCAAATGTTGATGAAGGTCCTAGTTTTGGATAATCTACGAAGACTACTTTTACATTTGAGTTATCTTTATTTTGAACAAATTCTGTAAGATATTTGCTTACTGCTCTGCAGTCAGGACAGTTGTAGTCAAAAAAATCTACTATTACTATCTCTCCATTTTTGTTGCCAATACAGTTATCGCTTTGTTCTGTGAATAGTTTTCCTTGATCAAATCTAAGATTGACGGTGTGTTCACCAATGTCTGGTGCTGCAAATAATGATGTGGACACGAGCATTGCGACGGCAAGAAGCCCTAACAATACAGTAAACTTTTTCATTCCCTTTTCTCCATTTGTTAATAAATTAATTTGTACCATATATAGATTTGACAATTTGCAGTTGATTTACAAAATCACTTGCTGATATCAATCCTGCCATAGTTGCATTTTGTATTTGCGTTCCGTCAGGTGCAATGAATATGAAATAAGGTGGAGCGAAAACTCCATATTTTTTTTTCATCGCAGCTGTTTCTGAATTGTCTTTAGTGATATCTGCCTGTATTGCTACAAACGGTTTTAGTTGATATTGAACATCTATATTTTTAAATGTAGTAGCTTCCATTTCTTTACAATCGGTACACCAATCGGCATAGTAGTCTATCACAGCTGGTTTCTTTTCCGCTTTTGCTTTTTCAAGGAGGTTGTTTAGCTGTTGTAAAGTTGTAACTCTTATGAACCCTTCTTCAGATATTTGTTGAGGTGGTTTAACTGATTTTAGATCTTCAGGGACGATTATTTTGTTTGCAATTGCAGGACACGAACTTGTTTGTGAATTTGGAATAAAAAACCTTATAGAAATGCCCACGCCGACAATAAGAATAAAAAAGGCTATCATTTTAATAAATTTTTTCAAGCGTCCTTGTTGCTGTATGGGTTCTATTGCTCCCATATAGAGTGCTACTCCTATCAGCAAAAAACCGTACATCATATCAGTCCATTGGGATGAAATAATTCTTCCAAGCATCCAAATAGCAAAGGCAATCATAACGATGCCAAGAAAATATCGAACTATTTGCATCCATCCTCCAGATTTCACTAAGAATTTACCGCCCGAAGTCCCACAGATTACAAGCAGAACTCCCATCCCAATTGCAAGGACGAAAAGAGCAAGTCCGCCAAGTATTACATCCCCTGTTGTAGCTATGTATATAAGTGTACCTGCGAGTGGTGCACTTACGCATGGTGAAACAATAAGACTGCTTATAATACCCATTAAGAAAACACCAAGATACGATCCTGATTTAGTTTTGTTGGCTGCAGTGTTTAATCTGTTTAACATCCAAGACGGAAGCTGCAATTCATACAAACCAAATAGGCTTAATGCAAGCAAAACAAAAATTATACTGCATGCGGATATAACCCAAACATTTTGAAAAACAGATTGAACGCTGCTTCCAAGTGTAGCTGTAATCATACCTGCGACTGAATAAGTAATAGCCATGCCCAAAACGTATGTAATCGACAAAAGAAATGCTTTCCGTTGTTTTATCTCTTTTTGTCCCATGATTAACCCAACAAGGATTGGAATCATCGGTAGTACACAAGGTGTAAGCGACAAAAATAACCCGAAAATAAAAAAACTTCCAAGTATAAGGAAAATATTCCCGCCTTCAAGGAGTTGCTGTGTTGAAAATAGAGAAGGCGTGGATAACCCTGATGATGGCGAAAGAGCGCTTGTGCTTTGTGGGTTTGTCGCAGAAATTGCACTTTGAGGTGTGTTTATCGCTACGACTTTTGTCACAGGCGGATAACACCTTAATGAGCCTTCACAGCCTTGATAATTAATAACAAATTCAGTAGGTGACGTTCCCCACTTTTCAATAGGGATGTTTATGTTTAGTTTGCCTTCGTAAACTTGATATTTGCCGTAAACTTCATTTTCTTCGGGAATCCCTTCAGGATAGTTTATTTTTCCCAGTACTGTTCCATTTTCGTTTGCCAATGCAATAGAAATTTGTGATTTATAAAGATGAAAGTCTTTGGCAATATTCCATGTAGCGGTAACTTCTTTCGACGATGTCGCCTTTAAGCTAAACTGAAATGCCTGATCAGCGGTAAGTGGTTCGGAAAAGGCATTTCCCACAAAAAATAAAGTAAATAACATTGTTGCGAGAATTGTTAAGAAGAGAGGTTTTTTTCTTATTAGATTCATTTTTATCCCTTTTATGTGGTTTACTCTGAATTGTTTGACCGTAAAAACTGCGCTAAAATTATTGAAAAATCTTTAATAGAAGTTGGCACTTTGTCAGATTTACATTTTATCCCAAATGATAAAATAGCTTAATTGGCAATTATTCAATTGTAAATATTTAAAAAAAAGGTTTTTATTTATAGAGTTGAGATATAATTCAAATATTCTCTAAACTAACTGGAACTGCATTTATGAAGCCAAATTTGCCTACATTAGAAAAAATTGAACAGTTTAATAATGACTCTTTAGATGAACTTATTGAACTTGACAAGAAAGGTATTCTTGTTGGTTGCAAAGAGGATATTGAATCTTTTAAAAAACGGCTCTTGTCTATTGTTGCTGAAATTGATGAATTGGAAAATAAATTAAAAAATAACAATGAGGCGGAAGTTTTCACTGATTATATTTGTAAGTCCAAAGATCTTATAACTTATGAATACATAAAAAAGTTATCATCAAAAACAGAAGAAAAATATAGTTTCGCTGTTGATTGGGTGCCTGGATTTTATAATTCAAAGGGACTTGGACTTTTTGGGGGAGGGTGTTCAATCACATCTGAAAATGGATTTTGCATAATAATATTGAGAAAACAATTTCAAAAAAGACCCAAGTGGCTTTTGTATACAGCTGATGAAATTATCGTCCATGAGCTTACACACACTGCAAGATCTCCGATAAATGATTCAAAGCTTGAAGAGTTTTTTGCCTATAGCTTGTCTCCGTCATCGCTTAGGCGATATCTTGGAAATTGTTTTAAAAGTTCCTATGACCTTATACTGCTTCTTGCCCCTATATTGCTTTTGCTTTGTATGGAGATATTAATTATTATGGGTTATGAGAATATACCAATCTATATTTTTTGGATAATAATTTTTATATACCCAGTTATAGCACTATTTAAAAACGCATTTTCCAGAAAACTTTTTTTTAAGGCTAAAATTAATCTCATAAAACAAATGAATCTGACTTTAAAAAATGCTGAGTCAATTCTCTTTCGTTGTTCTTATGATGAAATAAAAGAGCTTTCCAAAAAAAATGATAAGAAAAGTATTGCAGAATGGATAAACGACAAGCAGGCTGAGTTGAGATGGAAGGTTATTAAAAAAAGATTTTCAAGATAGTTTACATATAAAAGAGGAATTTAAATGAAAGCTTTTGGGAAATTTTGTAAGACGAACAAACTTGTTGTTATTTTTATAATTATAGTGATAGTTGGGTTTGTTTATTATGTTTCTATTCACGTAAATCCTTCTACAAATAATGCATTTGTTACCGCAAATGTGATTCCTGTGTCGGCATATGTTCCTGGTCCAATTACGAATATTTATGTAAAAAATAATCAATACGTTAAAAAAGGAGACAAGCTTTTAACTATTTTAACTTCTCCATACGAATTAAAAGTTTCCGAGCTTGAGGATAAATTGAAAGCTTTAAATTACTCATTTGAAAGCATGAAAGCAGTCATAGAACAAGATTCTTACAATTTACTAATAAAAAAATCTGAATACGAAAATGCACTCTATCTTTCAGGTCAAGCAGCAAAATTGTCTGTTGAAGATGCTGTGTCAGTTAAGCATTCAGAGGTTCTTTTAAAAGCTAAAAATGAGTCTGAATACCAATATTATATTGCAAAATATCAATTTCAGATAGATGACCTGAATTTGAAGAAAACAGAATCTGAAATTAAAAGTGTAACTTCGGCTTTGGAAATCGCTCAAATTAACTTGCAGGAAACTACTATTTACGCTCCTTCTGACGGATTTATATCAAATATGTTTACTGATATTGGCAGATATGCGGAAGTTGGCGAGTCTTTATTTTCTTTTGTCAACTCAAATACATGGTTAGTTCAGGCCAATTTTAAAGAGACAGAGCTTGGGAATGTAAAGCCTGGGGATAAAGCTGAAGTTACTTTATGGATGTATCCTTGGAAAATTTTTGAAGGGACTGTTGTTAGTGTAGGGAATGTTAATCGTCAAATTACATCTTCAGTGAACTCATTGCAGGAAATTCAGAATGAGAATCAATGGTTTTTATTGCCTCAGAGATTTCCTGTTATGATAAAAATAGATAATTTATCTTCTGAATATACCCTTTATGTTGGTGCAACGGCGAATGTGAAAGTTGATGCCAAATCGACAATATTTGAACAACTTTTATTTGAGCCTTTTTTTTGGTAAGGGTATGTTTACTAATAACAACAGAATATTGATATGGATTTGCCATTGAGAAAGAATAGCTGCTTCAAATTTTTGGGTTTAATTGATTACTTAAGAGATGAAGCACATAAATTTGATCCGACCTGCAGTTCTTTAGTAGCTGCTGTTAAATTTACATTTGCTTGTATAATTGGCTCTCTAATAATGGTCTTTTTCAACAACGGTATGACTTTTTTTGTTGCATTTGTGCCTGCTGTTTCCTTTTTTACTATAATTCCTTATAACAGGTATAAAGATAAATTCTTAAGTTTAATTTCATTTTTGGGTTTTATGGCCATTCTTCAGATGATTTTCGCTGTGTTATATGATTACCCAATGGTAATGAGTATTGTTCTTTTTTTTATAGTATTCATTATAGTTGCCAAAACAAAATATAGATACTCTATAGTATTTGCAGTTCTCTGGGCTGTAATTTATCTTACGTTCCCCCAAAATGTATATTATGGTCTAAATCGAGCTATTGAAGATTTGCTTATTTTCATCGTCGTAGTGATACTTATATATTTTTATGAATTTATATTTAGTGAATTTCTTCTTAAAAGACATGTTGTTTATCTTTTTGAACTTGTCTCGGATTTGGCTGTTTTATCTACATCCTTAAACTTTAAAAACAGCAAAAATGAGCTTCAAACAAAATATGCTTTTGACACTTATATTAGTTTTAAACCAGAAGTTGAAGTTGAAAAAATTTTCCAAACAACTGATGAAAAATTATTTCATAGAATCCTTATTGAAATGATTAATAAGGGAAAATTTATTAATTGTGAAGAGTTTTATTTTAGAAAAAATAGAGTGCTTAAAGAAAAATTGTATCCGATATATATAAAATTAAGACGTATATTTAGGAATTTTTCACTTATTATTGAATTTAAATCAGAATATGAAAATATCAGTAAAAATCTCATTGGCACTGAAGAGATGATTAGATTATCATTTCCATTGATTGATGAATTCAAATTTAGTATACTCTCTGCTTCTAGAATGATTTCTTATGAAAAATATGTTAAAGAGCTTGAATTATGGAAAAGAGAATATTTAAACCTAATTTCAAATAAAAATAGACTTTCTGATAAGAGTTGTGAGGTGTTATTGGGTCTAAAATATTATTTCAGTGATATAGAGTCTATAGGCAGGCTTTTAAAGGAAAACTTTAATGTTTAATCTTAAAACATCCAAACCATCTAAATGGCAAGAGGCATTTTGTATATCTGCAGCAATAAGCGTCGCCACTGTCATATATTTGAAGTTTAATATCTATGATGGTTGCTGGATACCCATGACTGTAGGGTTGATGTTTTTAGCTGTAGATCAGGGACAAGGAGCAATAATTCTAAAAACTAAGGATAGAGCGATTGGTACAGTTATAGGACTGCTGTTTGCCTTTTTTTTTGTAGAAATAATGATGTACCAAAGCTATCTTTGGGGTTATTTTCTTCCAGTTATACTTTTCGTTGGGACATATCTTTTTTATGCTTCATCCAATTATGCTTTTTGGACAATGACGATAACAATCCTTGTAGCTATCTGTATGTCTATAACGATACCAGTGGAATTTTCATTAATTGCAATTTTGATTATTAGATTAATATGTACCTATACAGGAATTGTCATTGCTGTTTTGTCTGAGTATCTTTTTTTTAAAAATGCGGCATCTGCAAAACCAAAAATTGAAGCTCAAATTAACAGTTACTTTATCTCTCAAGGCGAAATTGTAATACTTGCAACTAAAAAATATTTAAACGCTGAAATTGAAAATAGTATGTTTGATGAAGTTCTCACTGAAAAGATTTGGAAGCATATATCAAATATGTCAAATATTGAACAAGGTTTTTCTGGTTTAAAATATGAATTTGATTATGAACTTAAGAGTGGCGAATATTATAGCAAATTTTTTATAACACGTTCTAAAGTAAGTATTCTTTCTAGGAAAATTCTTTCTATTTCTGGGCATGAAAAAATCACTAAAGATGAATCTTTAAATGAGAAATTATTAAAATTTGCCGAAAATGTATCAGAATTGTACCGTACAGGTTTACTCAATGTCGCTAATATTAAAGATTCAAAATCCTCTATTAACGCTTTTTATAATGAACTTAAAAATTCACTAATCCCATTTTCAGCACCTTATTATTTTGTTAGAACATTAAAAGAACTTTGCGATGTTTATTTTGAGTATCGTTTAAATGCATAACGATAAAGGATTGTTGGCTAAAAATTATTTTTGTTTTATACATCATTTAGCCCAGTATTTTATTTTCTCTTCCCAGGAACACGCCTTTGAGGTTCATTTTTAGTGATTCAGTATTTGTTGCGTAATGAAGTGCAGCCTCTTCTGTAATGATGCCGTCTTTTATAAGGTTCATTAATGCTTGATTAAAAGATTGCATTCCTTCATTTTTGCCTCCTTCTATGGCGGCGGGAAGTTTATCTAGCTTATTTTCTAGAAGTAAAGCCGCTACAGTTGGGGTATTAAACATAATTTCTACTGCAGGTGCCACTCCTTTTCCAGTTGATTTTGGAATTAATCTTTGAGATACTACTGCTGCCAAATTGGCAGACAATGCCTGTCTTAATGAATTATGTTCTATCGCATCGTAAAGATCAAGAATTCTATTTATACTTTGAGATGCGTTAGACGTGTGAAGAGTCGAAAATACGAGATGCCCTGTGTCGGCAGCTTTAAGTGCACAGTCAAAACTTTCTCTGCCCCTCATTTCGCCAATGACGATAATGTCAGGATCTTGTCTTAAACTGCTGATAAAAGCCGAATCAAAAGAAATAGTGTCGAGTCCAACTTCGCGTTGTTCTATGATTGAGTTAATATCTGAAAATTCGTATTCAATTGGATCTTCTATTGTGATGATGTGTTTACGTTTAGTTTCATTAATATTATTAATTATTGAGGCTAATGTTGTTGATTTACCTGAACCTGTTGTTCCAGTTACAAATACTATACCACGTTCCATTTCTGTAATTTTTTTGATTGAAGGAGGCAACCCAAGTTGAGTAAAATTGAGGATGTTGGACTTAACAAACCTCATTGTTATCGCCGGCGTTCCTCTTTGTCTATGAACATTTACTCTAAATCTGCCAACGCCTTTTTCTGCATATGATAAATCGACATCACCTGTTTCTTCGTATTTTTTTCTCTTTTCATTATTCAGCAGTAATTGAAGGATCTTATCTATGCATGTGGATGTTACATTAAAATTACACTCAATTAAATCACCATTGATTCTGAGTACTGCGGCTCTGCCTGTTTTTATGTGTATATCAGATGCGTGGGATTCTGCCGCCAGTTCAAGGACTGGACGAAGTGGATTTTCCATTTGTGCTCCTTAATATTTAGAACTTCTATGTACAGTAAAGAACGTATTGTTTTTATTAATGCTAAATATGAGCATTAATTTTTGTGAAGGATATTTTTCTTTTAGAATATTCCTTTTTCATCATATCAATAACGTCGTTTGATGAGCTGCAACTCATGGCTCTATTTAGTAATTTGCGGCAATCCGTTGATGAAAAATTTGCCAATAATCGCCTTATCTCAGGGATATGCGTTAAAGACATACTTAAATTAAAAATTCCTGCACCGATTAAAAGAGGAGCACCGTATAAATTGCCTGCTATTTCTCCACAGACTGAAAGTTTTTTATTGTGCTTTGTTGTTACCTTGGAAATATCTAAAAGAACCTTTAAGAATATTGGATGAAGTTGCAGGTTGCTCTCTTTTAACGGCTCTGAGCCTCTATCTGAAGCAAAAATGTACTGAGAAAGGTCGTTACTGCCTATATTGACAAAGTCTACTTCTAGAATGATATTTTCAATGTCAAAAATTGAAGAAGGTACTTCAAGCATTATTCCTACTTTGCAATTGTGAGAAAATGGAACGTCTTCGTATTTTAATTCGTTATATATTTCGTTAAGAAGCGATTTAAATTGATGTACTTCAGAGATAGTTGAGATCATTGGCAGCAGTATATTTATATTTCCAAGTTTTGCGGCTCTTAAAGCTGCACGAAGATGTGGTTTCGCTATACTTTTATTAGCCATAAAAAATCTTATTCCCCTATTCCCCAAAGCTGGATTTTCTTCTTTTTTAACATCAAGATATGAAAGAGGTTTATCAGTTCCAATGTCAACAACTCTTAACGTTATTTCTTTACCATTGGCTCCTTCTGTTATTCTGCAAAAAATTGTGTAAAGTTCTTCTTCGGTAGGGAGTCTGTCTTTAATCATGTATATAAATTCTGTGCGGTAGAGGCCTATTCCATCTGCCTTGTATTTTTTCAGAAGAGTTAATTCACTCGTTAACGCAATATTACCTTTTACTATAATCTTTATTCCATCTGTAGTTGTGCATGAAGCTGGGAAGTCTTCCTGGTTTTTATCTGATTCAATTGAATTTAGAATGTCCCTGTATTTTTTTTTAAAAGTTTCAGTTGGATGAACAATAACACTATTTATAAATGTATCTACTATTATTTCATCATCATCAGAAATATAGTCAGTTAAACCGTCCAACTTTACAATTGACGGTATTTGAAATGCCTTGGCAAGAATTGAAGTATGTGCACTAACACCACCTTTCTCGGAAATAATACCTTTTAAATTTCCAATAGGGAATCTCATTAAGTCTGATGGTAATAACTCTTTTGCAACTAAAATAATGGACTCATTTTTAATTATTGAATTTTTCTTTTCATTATTATTATTGTTTTTAAGAGATATCACATTTTCAATCACCCTTATAACTGCGTCTTTCAGATCATAAATTCGCTCTTTGAAGACTGCATTGTCAAATCTTTCAAATTTCTTCCGATACTCTTCATATACAAGTTTTATTGAATATTCTGCACTTTTACGATTTACTTCGATTAAATTTGAAATTTTATTTTGAATTGTTTCATCTTCAAGTAAAAGGATATGAGAATAAAAGATTGATGCATCTGTCTCAGACATTGTTGAAATTGCCTCTTGATGCAGCAATATAGATTGTTGAATGGCATTTTTTAACGCTGTTTTAAAAAGTTGAAGCTCATTGGTTACATTTTTTATATTCTTATCCTTTATCTCATCCATAAGTTCATGTTTGCTGAATATGAATGCTTTGCCCATTGCTATTCCTGAATTAGCTGACACACCCTTTAATCTTATCATTCGATTTTTAGTTTTATTTTTTTCTGTTTTTTGCTTAACTGGATTGTCTGCATTAATTAGTTTTATAAGTTCATTATTGAGTATTATGTTGGCTATTTGACCTGCTATAGCTTTTGAGATGTAGACTTCATCTTCTGTAAAAAGTGTTGGAGTTGTTCTCTGTATGGTAAATACTCCAAGACGATTATTTGCAATATTTAGAGGTACTGCAAAAAGTGATTTTAATTCAGTCTCACCTGTAACTTTAAAGTATTTATATCTTTTGTGTTCCGAAGGATTTATAATATTTATAATTTTGTTAGTTTGAATGCATAAGCCAGACAAACCTTCTTCAATAGACATCGCGACTTTTCCTACTGATTCAGGTGCGAATCCTTCATTTGCTGCAAGAATTAACATTTTATTCTCTCGATCGTAAACATATATAGAACAGACTTTTGCCTTCATTGTATTCGCAAAATGTTTAACAATGCTGGGAAGAAGTTCTGAATAGTTTTCACTTTCAGCAATTAATTCTGAGATTTCTTTTAGGAGAGCGAGTAAACTTTTCTTCATAAATATGAGTATAATAAGTCTTTTGTTGGTACTGTTTTTATATCTTATTGAAATGCTCCTTTTTTCATCCTAAGAACTAAAGAAAATTCATTTTAGTTTCAAAAGTCACATTAGAGACAATATGCAGTTTATCATAAAGTAGACAAATATCGTATATGTAGAACTGAAAATTCCTAGAAAAGTTATGTTTTACAGTTAGTTTAAACGATTGTGTGAATAGTTTAAACGTGTGCATTTGCGGAGATTATTGATATGGATGAGAATTATTTCGTTGAAAAAATAAAAGGATTAATACCAAATAATAATCGAATAATAAGAGGAATAGGAGATGATTGTGCTGTTATAAAAACTGAAAATCCAGATAAATATATGCTGTTTGCTGTAGATCAACTTATATCTGATGTTCATTATGATATGGAAAACACCTCTTCTTTTTTTGCAGGTGCTAAACTTTTAAAAAGGAACATTAGTGACATTGCTGCTATGGGAGGATATCCTGCGGAAGTTGTTGTAACTGTGGCATCATCTGGTATTGATATGGGTTACCTTATGGGATTTTATGATGGATTGATTTCTGAGGCTAATAAATGGAATATAAACATATGCGGAGGCGATACAGCTTCAATAAAAATGATTAGAGGTAAGTTGCTTGTAACTACACTTTCAATAACAGGATATGTCAATAAAAACAATTTATGTCTTCGTTCTAATGCTAAACCTGAACAATTGCTTTACGCTACAGGAAGTTTTGGTAACTCTTATTCAACAGGGCACCATCTGAGTTTTGCGCCACGTTTGAACGAAGGTATGCATTTAGCTTCAAAGTATACAAATGCCATGATGGATGTCAGTGATGGTTTGCTGATGGATCTTAATAGATTTGCAAAAGAATCGAATCTATCGTTTTTTATTGATACAGATAAAATATTGCCAAGAACTAATAATATATCGCTTAAAAACATATTAACTGACGGTGAAGATTATGAACTTATTTTTACTGTTGATGAATCTATTGAAAAATCCTTGCATGAAAACTGGATATTCTCGGATGTACCAATAACAAAGATAGGGTATACAAAAAACTTTGATGGTGAATATGTTTATGATATTTATGGCAAAGTTCTATCAAAAAATTACACTGGATATGAACACAAAATTTGAGCTCACTGTCGCCTGCTAGCTCATAATTTTTTGAAAATAAAAAACAAACATCAATGGTTTGTACTAGCCTTTACTTTATGATTCCTGAGGCTGAATCCTTATCAAGGTATAACGACCAACGTGGATGTGATTTTAAAATTGTTGATGGATATTTATTGGAAATAGGCTCATTTAATGTTCTCAGAACGGCTTCTACTTTTGAAATGCTCGGCACACACGAAATAATTTTTTCACTTTTCATTATTTGATGCACAGACATAGTTATTGCTTCTTCAGGAATTTCTTCTATAGAAGTGAACCAACCTTCATCTACTTGTTGTTGTTTGCATACTTGGTCAAGTTTGACCTTAATAAATGGTTTTTTTGTTTCAAAATCAGCTGGAGGGTCGTTAAATGCGATATGGGTATTTATTCCTATTCCGACGAGTGCTACATCAATTGGTGCTTTTCCTATTGCATCCTCTAAAGATGAAATTGTTTTTGCTACATTTTTTTCTCCATTTATCATGTATGCTTCAGCTAGATGGAGGTGAGCTACAAAGCGTTCGTTGAGATATCTACGAAAACTTGCCCTATGTGAATCAGAAACTCCTACGTATTCATCAAGATGAAACATCTCAATTTTAGTCCAGTTTACTTTTTCTTTTATTAAAAATTGAAGAACTTCTAATTGTGATTTTCCTGTTGACAGAAGTAATCTTGCTCTGCCATATTTTTTCACTTTTCTATTTAAAGCTCTTGCAGCTTCAGCCGCTGCTTTTTTGCCAAGAATATTAGCATCTTCGGCGATTATTATCTTCATTTATTGCATCCTTCTTATATTTAGCCATGTGACTGTAATAAAGTAAATGATTATACCATTTTATTCTTTTTTTTCCATGAACAGATAATATACTCTTAACAAATTGGTTTTTTACAAAGTCTCAGTTAGTGATGTTACGAAAAGTTTGAGGTCTTGCAAGTTACCATTAGCATTTGCAATATTTTCAATTTTTTTAACAATAGCACTTCCCACAACTATTCCGTCTACATTGCAGTTAGATGCTGCTTTGACATGTTCAGGTTTTGAAATACCAAAACCAACTGCTATAGGCAGATTTGTATATTTTTTTATTCTATTGATATTTTCTTTTGCATCTGACGCAAAATCACTTCTTTCACCAGTAACTCCTTCTCTTGAAACATAATAGATAAATGATGAACAAAAGTTAACTATTTTTTCAATACGTTTTTCTTTTGTATTTGGTGTGACAAGAGCCACTATTGAAAGTCCGTTTTTTTCTGCCGTTATTTTGTAATTTTTCCCTTCTTCTGGCGTTAAGTCTAAAAGAAGAAGTGAGTCTACTCCTGAGTTATATGCTTGCCTGCAGAACGTGTCAAAATCACGAGCAAAGGCGATTGGGTTTAGATAAGTGTATAAGACTATCGGTATTTCTTTATGTCTTTTTTTTATCTCTGATGAAATTTTAAGAACATCTTCTACCGTGGTATGACTGTTTAAAGCTCTCTGTGCAGAAAGCTGATTTACCTCTCCATCTGCCAATGGATCAGAAAACGGTATTCCAAGTTCTAAAATTTTAACGCCTGAAGCTATAAGAATTTCTGCTATTTTTATTGTCATTTCAAAATTTGGATCGCCAGCCGTGATGTACGCTATAAAAGATGGGGTTTTTGTGAGTCTTGAAATTTCAAAGACTTTTTTTATCAGCTCAGACATCGTATTTCCTTTCAGTAATTACACAAATATAATTATATAATAGTAAAAAATTAGTTTTAATATTGTAGGTCTTACCTGTTAATCAATAAAATGAACCGTAAAAGAGTTTAAATTTTCCAATTTATAAGCTATAATTCGTATCGTTGCATCATTCTTTTTAAATAATTAATGGAGACGCTATGAAAAAGGTAATGTTGTTTGTCGTTATCTCTCTATTTGTTTTTACTGCATTTTGTATGTCAGCTTCTGAAAATCCTATTTTTTCAGTCATTATCTTTCGGCATGGGGATAGGACACCGCTAGAACCTTTAGCTGCAAATGCTTATAATTGGGGCGAAGATTATGGAGCCCTTACTCCTCTCGGTATGCAAGAAGAATTCAAGTTGGGAGAATTATTGAGAAAAAAATATATTGAAGAATACAAGTTGTTGCCAGAAGCTTATGATTCAAATGCTCTTTATGTGCGTTCTGTCCCGATGGATAGAACTTTAATGAGTGCTGAGTGTGTTCTTTATGGATTATATCCTTCAGGGACAGGACCTGAATTAAATGGTAAGCCTGCACTTCCATACAAATTTCAGCCTATTCCTGTATATACGGTAGAGAAAGAGAGGGATACTCTTTTAAGTGGACAGAGTGTCTATAAAGCTAAAATTAAAAAGTTGCAGGATAAGTATGTTTATAATTCTAAAGAATGGCTTGCTAAAGAAAATGAACTTAAACAGTATTTCAAGCTTTGGTCATCTGCATCTGGTGAAAAAATAACAAGCCTTAAAAAAGCAAAGAGCTTTGCAAGTAATATCTTTATAAGAAGTCTTCATAATGTACCTATTCCAAAAGATGTTGATACAAAGGAACAAAAAGAGATTTTAATCCCATTGGCTTCTTGGATGCATGCTCAAGAATTTAAACCGCAGAGAGTAGGAGTGATAACAAGCAGTGACTATTTAGAAAATTTCATAACTGTTTTTGATAATTTCAAGAATAAAAAATCTACAATTAAGTGCTACCTGTATTCAGCACATGATACAAATATCCTTGCTATAATGAGTGCATTGGGTGTTCCTTTAGATGAAAATCCACATTATTCCTCATATCTTGCGTTTAATGTTTACGAAATAGAAGGCGATTATTATTTGAAAGTTGTATATAATGATAAAACAGTTAAGCTTTCAATTGATGTTGAAAATGACCTTTGCAAAATGAGTGAATTTAAAAAATATATCGATGCTATTCAGAAAAATGATTAAATTTTTGTAGTTGATTGAAGGTTTTTTAAATAGCCAATTAAGGCTCCCCTTAAGTCAATACCAGTGTCGGAGGTATTATGTTTTTTTGAGTGTATTAATTTTCTTAAAAATGGATATTGACCTCCGCCGCCTGCTGCGTAGTAGGATGTAACTGCCAGTTTGATTGAGCTTTTTTTATTATTGTTTGAAATGCATTTTTTTAAATTCCACGAAGCAATACCATCGTAATATTTGGATTTTTTATCAGCTTTTTCTAGTTCATCAACTATATTTTTCAGTTCACTTGGGGTAACCGTTAATGTAATAATTGTATCTTCGTATTTAATTTCTCTGTATACGTCACCGTATGTGATTTCATTTCCTGTTATGAGAGATTTTCCGCTCAAGCCAAATATTGCCGCATCAGAGTTAGTTGTTTCGCACATTATTTTTGCCGCTAATTCATGGAAATTATCTTTGAAGCTTCCAATTTTATTTGTGTTTACAATTGTTTCTTTTTTTAATGTAGAGATAAAATCCAGTTCAGGTTTTAATATTTTTAATAAGTTCATATCTTCACTTGCTGCAGCTACAGGTATCAGTTCAGATTTAATGTTATAACTGTCATTGGTCATCTCGTAGAATATTTCTATTTTCCCAAGATATTCTCCATGACTGCCAGCCTGAAAGTAATAACTTTTGCCCATTGGCAGTGAACCAGGGTATTCTTGATGGGTATGCCCGCCTAATACTATGGTAATTTGCGGATATTTCCTCATTACCTGTTCAAGGCTTTCTCTCTGTTTAAATCTCCCTGATCCATAAATCCCATGATGTACAGCCATGATAATAATATCAGGACTTTGGCGCATTACTTCAGGCATAATTTTTTTCAATGATTCACCTATATCTGAAATTGAAAATGAGCTGTTTTTGTCCATGTGAATCCAATAATCAGTAAAAGGATAAGTCATCCCTATTACAGCCACTTTTAATCCGTTGATCTTAAAAATATTCCATTTTTTTATCTCTTTTTGATTTGTGTTATCTTTAAATTTTAGATTAGCGGCAAGAGTTAATGCGCTTAAATTTGATAAATTTTTTAAAAAGATAGGTATCCCAAAATCAAATTCGTGATTGCCTGGTACAAACACATTTACTTTCAGATAATTTAATATATCTACTGCAATATTGCCTTTAGTTATTGCCGCTTCGCTGCTTCCCTGAAATGTGTCACCTGAATCTATAATTAGGCATTTGTCATAGCCTCCTGCTAGATTAACCTGTTCTGATAATATGGTTGAGAGCTTTAATATGTTTGACTTTTCACCTGAAATATTGCAATGCAGATCTGTGACGCTGAAGACAGTTAACTTTTTTACAGCTCCTTCAACATAAAAGAAGATTAATAAAAAAAATGAGAAAGCGTAAATTGTTTTAAGTACATTCATTTTTAACTTTCGGTATCTAATTATCTTAGGCTAATTGTGATTACAATATAAATTTTAAACTACTTTTCTAAAAAAATATTTGAATATAACTAATTTGTGGTAATATTATTTCTTCTTGTTTTTTAAATTGTTAGAACTATGAATTTTATATAGATTAAAGTTAGGAGATAAAAATGTCACGTCATCCAAGTTTAAAAGGAAGCACTCAGATAATAAAAGTGAGAAATGTTTTAAAACGTTATGAAAGAATTGATCAGCTTCAAGCTGAAGGTCGTTGGGAAGAAGGTAAAAAGGCTTTAGGGCTTCCAAAGACAAAAGTTATCAGATAGTTTTATATTTTCATATTTAGGAATCCAGTCCGTTATTGTTAGCTGACTGGATTTTTTGTTTTATACATTATCCGCAATCGAATTGGTTTGGAAATGAAATTGTCAAACAGTAAAAATGCCTTAATTTCATGGAGTGGAGGTAAGGATTCATGCTATGCTCTTTATAAAGCAAGACAAAAAGGAGTCAAGCCAAAAGTACTCCTAACCATGCTGAATGAAGAAGGAACTTTAAGCAGATCTAACGCCGTTACTGTGGAAATTTTAAAGGCACAATCTAATGCCCTAAACATTCCGATTATTTTTGCGTCTGCATCTTGGGAAGAGTACGAAAATATCTTCATAGCCACATTAAAAAATGCCAAACTAGAATATGAACTAACAAATGTTGTTTTTGGCGATTTGGATATAGAAAAGCATAAAAATTTTGAAGAAGAGGCTAGTTCAGCTGCAGGTTTGCAGGCAATTTTACCTATTTGGGGAATGAGCCGTAATGAAGCTGCTAAAGAAGTATTAAACTTAGGGATACGTGCTAAGCTGTCAGTAATAAGAAATGATATTATAGATGAACAGTATCTTGGTTCGGAATATGACGATTCAATTTTTGAGTATTTCAAGAAAAACAATATTGATATATGTGGTGAAAATGGAGAATTTCATACTTTGGTTTATGACTCTCCCATTTTTAATGATAAAATACCCATTAACCTTTTTCAAAAATGCAGAAATAGTATTTATAGTTTTGCTATGTTTAGGTTATTTTAAGAATAGTGCAGTGTTTAAGTATATGAATCAATAGGAGTTTAAGAGATGAGAGATAACCATTGGTTTGAATGTATTAAGTGTGGCCAAACGTATGATGTTAATAAAATCCGATATACATGTGATTGTGGTGCATTGCTTGAGGTGAAAAGGGACCTTTCTCTTTTGAAAAAAATTGATTTGCCTTTGTTGTGGGAAGAACGGTTAAAGCTTAAACGCGGCATTTTTCATTCAGGTGTATGGCGTTATAAAGAGCTGATATTTGATATAGAGGAGAAGTATATAATTTCTAGACAAGAAGGCAATACGCGTCTTTATGAATCTGGTCTAGCTGGTAAATATGCAGGTTTGGAAAAACTTTTATTGAAGCATGAAGGCGAAAACCCTACAGGCAGTTTCAAAGATCGCGGCATGACCTGTGGAATAACGGCTGCTAATTTTCTAGGAGCCAAAAATGTAGCATGTGCAAGTACAGGAAATACAAGTGCAAGTATGGCTTCATATGCAGCCTCATCAGGAATGGATTCATTTATATTTATACCCTCAGGAAAAATAGCATACGGTAAGTTGGCGCAGGCACTTGCTTACGGCGGCAAGACTCTTCAAATTGAAGGGAACTTTGATGATGCTATGCGATTAGTTCAAGAAGTTTGTGAAGAACTTAATATCTACCTTTTGAATTCTATAAATCCGTTTAGAATTGAAGGACAAAAAGCCATTGTTTTTGAAATACTTCAACAGCTAGACTGGAACGTGCCAGATTGGTTTATTATCCCAGGTGGAAATCTAGGCAATAATACAGCTCTCAGCAAGGGCATAATGGAACTTTATGAGCTAGGTATTATTAATAAAATACCGCGGATGGCTGTTATACAAGCTCATGGGGCTAATCCGCTGTGCAAAATGTGGAAAAACAAAACACAATTTATACCGACAGAAAATCCTGAAACAATAGCTACAGCCATTAAAATAGGGAATCCTGTTTCATGGGAAAAATCGCTTCATGGAATCGAATGGATGAATGGTGTAGTAGATGATGTTACTGAACAGGAAATAATGGATGCTAAAGCCATGGTAGATTTGGCTGGAATTGGAGCAGAACCAGCATCATGTTGTGTCGTTGCTGGAGCTAAAAAACTTGTAGAAAATGGAATAATTGATAAAAATGCATCTGCTGTTGGCATTTTGACAGGTAATCTTTTAAAAGACCCCGATGCGGTAGTTAATTATCATCTTGGCAAGCTTGATTCTTATGGAGTGAATGGAAAATTCAAAAACAAACCCATCTCTATTAAAGCAACTTTAGATGATGTAAAACAGGTAATAGCAAAACGTTATAGCTAACGTTACGCAAATTTAGAGTATTTTATTAAAGCGTGTAATGAGCACATAGATGATTTATTCATTTTTTGTAAAGTAAGCCTTTGCTATAAGCTCGGCTGGAATGACCGTGTTGTTTATTGATGTTCGCCCATAATCTCTTTGCTGATCTGCTATAAGAAATACCCTCGCATCCGCTTTTTTTAACGAAATTAATATTTTTAAATGATTACTGTCATATTTTTTTACATTAAATGTATGAATTAGATTTACGATGCCTGAGTT
>ORMF010828226.1_pt1 | contig 20304 bp, 16 predicted proteins | sample 1779871 | NCBI WGS metagenome assembly ORMF01 (sample SAMEA104232316, study PRJEB22302) | groundwater metagenome | biome: forest; feature: aquifer; material: groundwater | place: USA | collected 2011-08-07 | depth 5.4 m | reverse complement strand
GGGGGCGGGCCGTATCACAGCCAGTCGGGCGAAAGCATCTTCGCGCATTGCCCGGGAATCCGCATCGCGTATCCGTCGAACGCCGCCGATGCCGCCGGATTGCTGCGGACCGCGATTCGCTGCGACGATCCGGTGCTGTTTCTCGAGCACAAGCATTTGTATCGCCAGACGCACAACCGGAGTCCCTATCCCGGCGCCGAGTTCATGCTGCCGTTCGGACGTGCCGATCTGCGTCGAGACGGCACCGACGTAATCGTCATCACGTGGGGCGCGCTCGTCCAGCGGTCGCTGCTTGCAGCCCAACAGGCCGAGCGAGAAGGCGTTTCGGCGGCTGTGCTCGACCTACGGACCATTGCGCCGTACGACTGGACGGCGATTGCCGCACAGGTCCGGCGCACGAGTCGCGTGGTCGTGGCTCACGAGGATCAGCTCACGTGCGGATTTGGTGCAGAGATTGCCGCGCGCATTGCCGGTGAGCTCTTCGACCACCTCGATGCGCCTGTCAGGCGCGTTGCTGCTCTGGACACGCCGGTCGCGTACGCGCCGGATCTCGAAGAAGCGATTCTGCCTCAGCCCGCCGACGTCCTGGCCGCCATTCACCAGACCGCGCGGTACTGATCGTCGCTTTGGCGTAAGCTCAAGATATGACGATTGTCGAGAAGGGCCGAGGGATCCCGGTCGTGCTGGTTCCTGGTATCCAGGGCCGTTGGGAGTACTTCCGCCCCACGGTCGATGCACTGGCTGAGTCGTATCGCGTCATGACGTTTTCGCTGTGCGACGAGCCTGGCGAATCGCGGGCGTCGGGCGACCGGCCGGGGTTCGATGATTTCGCCGGGCAGGTTGAGGCGGCGCTCGACGATCGCGGGCTTGCGCGCGCCGTCATTTGCGGGATCTCGTTTGGCGGGCTTGTCGCTCTGCGCTTCGCCGCACAACATCCCGAGCGGACGACCGCCCTCATCCTCGCGTCTACGCCTGGACCGGGATGGCACCTGCGACGGACGCATCGGACATTCGTCCGTGTGCCATGGCTCTGTGCTCCGCTCTTCCTCGCCGGAGCGCCCGGCCGCCTGCGGAAAGAAATTGCGATGGCGATTCCGGAGACGCGTGAACGCGGGGCGTTCACGCGCGGACTGATTCGACTGCTGTTTCAGGCGCCACTCTCTCCGTCCAGAATGGCGGCCCGCGCGCGGCTCATCGACGGCGTGGACAACGCGGCCGATTGTGCACGCATTTCGGCACCCACGCTCCTGTTGACCGGAGAGCCTGCGCTCGATCACGTTGTCGTGCCCCCCAGCACGGACAACTACTCGCAGCTCATTTCCGGCTCGCGCGCCGCCACGCTCGAGCGCACGGGCCATCTGGGCTGCGTCACGCGTCCGCGCGCGTTCGCCACGATCATCGATGACTTCCTTGTCGACGCGAGGCTTGCACGACGCTCGAGCCAAGATGCTGCGTGACATTCCTGGACCGGTTGGCCCGCTCGAGGCGCTACTCGACAAGCCCAGCGACCACCGCGGGGTGAACAACGACGGCCTTCTCGAGGTCGGCTCGGGCGACCGGCCCAGAGCGGCTGTCGTGTTCGGGCATCCCCACCCCCTCCATGGCGGGACGATGCACACGAAGGCGGTCTACCAATCGGCAAAAGCGCTCGCTCGGATTGGATGCGCCGTGCTGCGGTTCAATTTCCGCGGAACCGGTCGAAGCGCCGGAGTGTTCGACCGCGGGATTGGCGAGCGGGACGACTTCAGCGCCGCGCTCGATTTCATGACCGAGCGCTACCCCTCCACGCCTCTGTGGGCTGCCGGCATGTCCTTTGGTTCGTGGGTGGCGCTGATAACCGGGGCCGCCGAGTCGCGCGTGTCTGCGTTGATCGGCGTCGCGGTGCCGATCGCGCAGCATGATTTCGAGGCTGTGCGAACGAGTCCGAAGGCGAAGTTTTTCATCCACGGGGAACGCGATGACGTTTGCCCGCTCAAGGACATCCGCGAGTTCTACGCCAGTGCCGCCGACCCCAAGGAGCTCGTGGTCATCGACGCAGCCGATCACGTCTTCGACGGACGAGTTCATGAGGTTGCCGATGCGATTGAAGATCTGCTCGGCGACTGGCCCGACCGTTCTTGATTCTTGATCTTTGGAGGTTCCTGTGCCCCCGATTGTCGCGCCTCATTCGGCCTCGATGCTCCGCGGAGGCGAGTGGCTGATCCGGCCATCCGATCCTGTCGAGGTCTTTTCGCCCGAACGCGTAACTGAGGAACAGCGCATGATTGCGCAAACGGTCGCTGACTTCGTCAACGGCGAGGTGCTGCCGGCGCTCAACCGTCTCGAGGAAAAGGATTGGACGCTCGCGCGGGCCCTGGTTCGACGCGCGGGCGTCCTTGGCCTGCTCGGCGTGGATGTTCCGGAGGCATACGGCGGCCTGCAACTGGACAAAATCACGTCGATGATCGTGAGCGAACGGATGTCTCAATCGGCGTCGTTCGGCGCCACGTTCGGGGCGCAGGCGAATCTCATGATTCTCCCGCTCGTGCTCTTCGGGAGCGACACGCAGAAACGCACATACCTCCCGGGCCTTCTGACGGGCGACCTGATCGGCGCGTACTGCCTCAGCGAGCCCGGGGCCGGATCCGATGCGCTGGGCGCCAGGACGAAGGCCGTCAAGCAGGCGGACGGCAGTTTCGTGCTGAACGGCGAGAAGGCCTGGATCACAAATGGCGGCTTTGCCGACGTGTACATTGTCTTCGGCAAGGTGGTTGACGCGGCAGGTGAACATTTCACGTCGTTCATCGTCGAGCGCGCATTTCCAGGGGTGTCGAGCGGCAAAGAGGAACACAAGATGGGCCTCCACGGGTCTTCGACCACGCCCGTCATCCTTCAAGACGTCAGGGTGCCGGCCGAAAACCTCCTCGGAGAGGTTGGCAAGGGCCACAAGATCGCGTTCAACGTCCTCAACTTCGCTCGCTTCAAGCTCGGCGCGATGTGCGTGGGCGGGGCGCGCGGCGCGATCGCCGAGGCCGCCAGTTACGCGGCGCAGCGAAAGCAGTTCGGGCAGACCATTGCGTCGTTTGGAGCCATCAAGCACAAGATCGGCGAGATGGTTGTGCGCGCCTATGCGGTCGAGAGCCTCATCTATCGGACGGCAGGCTTGATCGAGGCGCGCATTCAGGCGACGCCGCACGAACCAGACGATCAGTCGGCCGCTCTGGCGGCGCTCGAGGAGTACGCCATCGAGGCCTCGATCGCCAAGGTCGCCGGCAGCGAGATGCTCAACTTCGTCCTTGACGAGAACATTCAGATTCACGGCGGCAACGGATTCGTGCGCGACTATCCGGCCGAGCGGCACTACCGCGATTCCCGCGTGAATCGCATTTTCGAGGGCACCAACGAGATCAATCGCCTGTTGATTCCCGGCATGCTGGCCCGGCGGGCCGCCAAGGGAGAGCCTCCGCTCATCGCCGCGGCCAAGGCGCTGCAGGCGGAACTGATGGCGCCTCCGGCAGCGGTGCCGACCGACACGGCCGTCCTCGATCCGGAGCGGCGGGCCGTCGATGCCTTCAAGAAATCGGCACTGATGGTCTTCGGTCTCGCGCTGCAGAAATACGGAGACAAGTTGAGCGAGGAGCAAGAGGTGCTGATGCACGTCGCGGACATGCTCATGGAGGTGTTTGCGGCAGACAGTTCGGTTCTTCGCGCGACGGCCGCCACTCGCTCCCAGGCGCCGCGTGCCGCGCTCCACGTGGATGCCGCGCGGGTCGTAGTGAACGACGCCGCCATGCGGCTCGAGGCGTCCGCGCGTCAGGCGCTGGCCGCGATGGTCGACGGCGACGCGCTCACCATGACGCTGTCCGCCTTGAAGCGACTGTTGACGCTGACCCCCATCAATACCGCGGCGCGGCGCCGGGGGATCGCAGACGAAACGGTGGCCCACCGCGGCTACATTTTCTAGGAACCCACACGTGCGTCGATCATCCTTCGCCCTTGTCCTTTGCGTCTCGTGCCTGTCGGCCGCGGCGGCGTCCTGCAATCCGGCGCCCCCCGACACTCGCGACTACCCCACCCGCCTGTCCGCGGCGAGAGCAGCGAAGGACGCACAGTTTCAGCGCGACTCAGCCCCAGTGCCGGAGAACCGCAGAGCGAGCCTCCTGCCGCTCGAGTACTATCCGATTGACCCGCGTTACAACGTCCCGGCGGCGCTCAGGCCTTCTCCCGACAACGCCGTCGTGTTGATGCCCACGAGCAGCGGCGAGCAACGCCGCGAGCGTCGAGCCGGCACGCTCGAATTCACATTGAAGGGCGAGCCGATGAACCTCTCGGCCTTCGTCGAGGCCGACGCGCCAGACATGAACCACTTGTTCGTGCCATTCAGAGATCTCACGAGTGGCGCGGAAACCTACGAGGCGGGACGCTACCTCGAGCTGGACCGGACCGCGACCGGCTTCTACGAGCTCGACTTCAACAAGGCGTTCAATCCGTACTGCTACTACAGCCTGGCATACGAGTGTCCGTATCCACCGCCGGAAAACCGGCTGAAGACGCGCATCGAAGCCGGCGAAAGAATCAAGAAAGAAGAACGAAAACAGTAGAAGGACGAAGGAAAGAAAAGGAAGTGCTGCACGCGATCGTGTTCGATTTCGACGGCGTCATCGCCAACAGTGAGCCCATGCATCTTCGTGCCTATCGTGACGTGCTCGCCAGATATGACATCGTCCTGAGCGACGCGGACTACTACTCGCGATACCTCGGCTACGACGATGCGGGCGCGCTCGCGGCCATCGCTGTCGACCGCGGCGCTGTCTGGTCCCCCAGCCAGATTGCCGAAATGGTCCGGATCAAAGCACGGCGACTCGAAGAACTGGAGGGGGAAGGCTCGTCGCTGTTCCCCGGCGCGGAAGCCGCGATTCGCGCGGCGGCGAGCGAGATGCCAATCGCGATTGCATCAGGCGCGCTCGACGTGGAAATCCGGCGGGTGCTCGACCGTTCGAATCTCACCAGCCTCTTCACCGCCGTCGTTTCAGCGGAAGACACACCAGCGAGCAAACCTGCGCCGGATCCTTACGTGCGGGCCGTAGCCATGCTGTCAGCTGTGCACGGTCCCATGCGGCCCGACGAATGCGTGGCGGTTGAAGACTCACGCTGGGGCTTGGAATCCGCCCGCGCCGCCGGGCTGAGGACGCTCGCCGTCGCGCACACCTACCATGCCGATGCGCTGCAGCCGGCCGATCTCGTCATCCCTTCCATGCTGGCTTTTGACCTGGACACACTCAGGCGGTATTTCTAGCCCGGCTGAGTCGCCTTCCGTTCACCCGGGCATGTTGGGCCTCCCCCCGGGCCATGGTGTGGACCCTCCAGAATCGTCATTGAACGGCCGATACCCTCACAAGCGGGAGATTGAGAACGCACATCCACATGCAGAACAGCCGAGAACTGTGCAGAATTGAAATCCAAGGGGTCGGCACGCGAGGCTCCAGCCACGGACATAGTTCCTATTTGTCCTCTAATGTCCTACACAGGCACGCCCAACGTATAATGCGGCCTCTATTGATTACATTTTTCGCTGTGGCTCAGCCGAGGGCGTTGACGTTCCCGAAAGGGGTCGCGTAATGAAGCGCTGGATCTTGATGTGCGCGTTTGTCCTCGCCACCATCGTCCCGGCATTTGCCCAGGTTCAGGGCGGCAGCATCAGCGGCAGCGTCAAGGATGAGCAAGGAGGTGTCCTACCGGGCACAACGGTGACCGTGCAGGGGGTGGACGCGACGCTCACGTCCACGGTCAATGGGGCCGGCCAGTACCGATTTCTTGAACTTGCGCCCGGACCTTACAAGGTGACCGTCGAGCTCGCCAGTTTCGCGACGGTGACGCGCGATGTCATCGTGGCGGTGGGCCGGACCGTCGACTTTCCGGTCACGCTCAAACTTTCCAGCCGCGGTGAAACCATCGCAGTGACGGCGGCCGCGCCGATCGTCGACCCGAAGATCACCGGAACGGCCATCAACTTCACTAGTCACGAACTGGAGAAGATCCCAACCTCCCGCGACCCGTTCGCGCTGATGCGGACCGTGCCCGGCGTACTGCTTGACCAGGTGAACATTGCCGGCAACGAGACCGGTCAGCAGCCGAACGTCCTTGGCAAAGGCTCGCGTCAGCAGGACACGACATGGGCCGTCGACGGCGTCGAGATCACGGACATGGGCGCACCAGGCCAGGCCGCGACCTACTTCAATTTCGACAGCTTCGAGGAGCTCCAAGTGTCGACGGCGGGCCACGATATCCGCTCGCGCACGGGTGGCGTGGGCATCAACCTGGTCACCAAGCGCGGAACGAATCAGTTTCACGGGGGCGCCCGGGGCTACTTCAGCAACGACAGCCTCGAAGGCTCGAACATACCGAATGAGCTGAAGGCGACGGTCACGCCACAGACGGCGGATCACACAGACCGGACCTCCGACTACGGGTTCGAGTTCGGGGGACCGCTGGTGAAAGACAAGGCGTGGATCTACGCATCACTCTCTCAGCAGGACATCCGGATTTTCAAGCGCACCATCACGCCGGCTGGCGTCGATAGCACGAAGCTCAGGAATCCGCAGGTGAAAGTCAACTGGCAAGCCACGTCGAAGGACATGGTGAACTTCCTGTTCTTCAACGGGTACAAGCTCAAAGATGGCCGAGCGAACCCCGGCAACGCCACAACGCTTTCGACATTCGATGCGACGCACCATCAGGACAACGCGTACACCGATAACCCCATGCACGGTCTGTGGAAGATCGGCGACGACCGCGTGATCAACGCGAACACGTTCCTCTCGGCGAAATACGCCTACTACAACACCGGGATCGCCCTGACGCCGGAGGGGGGCACGTCTGCTCAGGCAGGACGCACGTTCGTGGGAGCGTCGCAGGCGTACGGATCGACCTCCGAGAATCTGTTTCTCCGGCCCCAGCATTCGTTCACGGCCGACATGACCAATTTCGCGCGGATCTTTGGCATGTCGCACGACCTGAAGTACGGCGTCGGCTATCGGCATGTCCTGGCGGCCACGCGAATTACATGGCCCGGCAACGGCATCGTGGCGATCGAGCAGACAGCCACCGATCTGCGCGCCCAAGTGTTCAGGCAGGTGAACGGTGCAAACGAAGTGAGCTATCTGGACTTCTACGTGGGCGACACGCTGTCGCTGCACAGAACCACCGTCGACGTGGGCGTACGGTACGACCGACAGGCGGGCAACGCCCTGGCCGCGACCACGGAAGGTAGCAACGCGTTTCCCGCGTTGGTCCCCGGCGTCATTTTCGGGGGCTACGATGCTCCGTTCACATGGAAGAACTTCTCGCCGCGAGCGGGACTGAGCTACCTCCTCGACGCCAATGGCAAGACTGTCGCACGCGCGAGCTACAGCCGGTTCGCGGGCCAGTTGGCTCCGAGCACTGTCGGCACGCTCAACCCGTCAACCGGCAGTACAGCAGGCAGCAGGACCTATCGATGGAACGACCTGAACGGCGATCGGTTCGCTCAGGCCAACGAGGTCGACCTCGCCCAGCAGCTTGCGGTGACAGGCATCGACCCGGCCAATCCGACAGCATTGGCACCGTCGCCGAACCAATTGGATGCCGGTCTGAAGGCGCCCGTCACCCAGAGCTTCGTCGCAGGCATCGAGCGGGAACTGAGGCCGAACCTCGCCGTGATGGTCGACTACTCGTACAACCGGACGACCAATCTCTTCGGGAACCTGACAGGCAACCTCACGCCGCGCGTCGGGGTTCCACTCTCTGCCTACATCAAGGGAGACACGCTCACGGGCACGCTGCCGGACGGGAGTACATACAGCGTCCCGACGTTCATCCCCACGGGCGTCACCGCCGGCAGCATCACCAGGAACGTGCCGGGCTTCTACGTCGACTACCAGGGACTCGAGCTGAACCTTGTCAAACGGCTATCCAACAAGTGGATGGGACGCCTCACATTCGGATACAACAACGCGCGGGAACACTTCACGAACGTTGAGGGGCGATACAACACGAATGGCAACCCCACGCCGACCCCGGCCGAGCCGCTCATCGACGGGGGCCAGTTCGCACCGACTGCCACGGTCGCTGGTGGCATCTTCATGAACGCCAAGTGGCAGTTCAATGCGAACGGCATGTATCTGGCGCCGTACGGCATCGAGGTTGCCGCGAACGTCTTCGGCCGGCAGGGCTACCCGTTGCCGATGTATCGAGGCCCGATTGACCTCAGACAGCCGGCGCCGCTGCTCGGCGACACCAGTCAGAACATCCTTGTCTCTCCGAAGATCGACACCTTCAGACTGGAGAACGTGTGGGACACGGATGTGCGGGTCGCTCGCCCGTTTCGGATGCGCGCGGGCAATCAGATGCTGGATGTGCGGCTCGTCGCCGACGTCTTCAACCTGTTCAACGCCAATACTGCGCTCGCGCGCGTCAGCAACCTCGGCAACCTGACGACACCCAATACGGCGTTCAATTCGCTCATCAAGAACATGAGCCCGCGGATCGTCCGACTCGGACTGGTCGTGGGCTTCTAGCTGGCGACACCCTCACTGCGGAGGACACACGGAACGACCCTTTCCGTGTCCTTCGTGGTGAGGTTCTTCCAACTAATCCGGCCGCCACAACTGTGCTTCACGAAGCCACGAAGATCACGAGCGTGGTCGTGGCTCAAACGCGTTGATGACCTCGTGCCCTTCGTGATGTCGTGACAAGCAGACCTCGAGTGCGGCCACTACGGCGACGTGAAATCCGCGTCAGCCAATCGCCCCCGCAATCTCCTGATACAGAATCGCCGAGGCGATGACACCGTTGTGGAAGTTCGAGAGGTCGAGCTTCTCGTTCGGCGCGTGCGCGTTCTCGTCGGGCAGACCTACCCCGAAGAGAACCGATGGCAGCCCGAGCTCCTCCTGGAATGTCGAGACGACTGGAATGGAGCCGCCCTCGCGCGTAAACACGGGCCTCCGGCCAAAACCCTTCTCAATCGCGCGACCCGCAGCCTGCACAAAGCGATTGTCGAAGGACGCCATCCACGGCTTGCCGCCATGCATCCGGGTAATCTTCAGTTCCACGGTCTTTGGCGCGATCTTCGACACGAAGGCTTCAAAGAGACCGGCGATCTTGTCCGGATCCTGATCTGGCACGAGGCGCATGCTGATCTTCGCCATGGACACGGCTGGCAGCACCGTTTTCGCGCCAGGCCCTGTGAAGCCCGACAAGAGGCCATTCACCTCCAGAGTTGGGCGGGCCCACGTGCGCTCCAGCGTCGTATAGTCGGATTCGCCGAACAGCCTCGGGACGCCGATGTCTTTCTTGTACTGCTTCTCGTTGAAGGGCAATGACGCCCAGGCCTGTCGCTCCGCCTCCTGCAGCGGCCTCACATCGTCGTAGAATTCCGGGATCTTGACGCGTCCTCCGCGGTCCTTCATCTGCGCGATCATCTGCGCCAGCACGAACGCCGGATTGGCCACGGCACCGCCAAAGATGCCGGAATGGAGGTCGGTGCTGCTGCCCCGCACATCGATCTGAAAATAGACGAGGCCCCGCAGCCCATAGCAGATCGAGGGAATCCCGCGCGCGAACATCGCCGAATCCGAGATGACGACGACATCGGCCTTGAGATCGGCCTTGTGGGTGCGGATGAAATCGTCGAGATGCTCGCTGCCGACCTCCTCTTCCCCTTCGAGGATCACCTTGATGTTCACGGGCAGCCGGCCGTTCTGTTTCAGATGCGCCTCGATGGCCTTCAGGTGCATGAACACCTGACCCTTGTCGTCTGCGGATCCGCGCGCATAGATCTCACCATCGCGGATCGTCGCCTCGAACGGAGGCGACTCCCACAGATCGAGCGGATCGACCGGCTGGACGTCGTAGTGTCCGTAGAACAGAATCGTTGGCGCGCCTTCTGCACCCAACCAGTCGCCATAGACGACTGGGAAACCTGGCGTGTCGATCAGGCGGATGTTTTGTAGCCCCACGCGCCGCATCTCGGCCGCGCACCAGTCGGCGCAACGCTTCACGTCCTCGCGATGCTCGGGCAGCGCGCTGATGCTCGGGATGGCCAGCAGGCTCCTGAGCTCTTCGAGGTACCGGTCGCGGCTGACGTTGATGAAGTCGATGACCTTTTCCATGGGCATCACGCTTTCCATCGGGCGTCCTCTTCGAACGCTCGGCGCTCTTTCTTCAGTTTCTCGAGATGCGCGCGAGTCGTTTCACGCGCGGCCGGCATCAGCGCCGGAGCCAGTCCATCATAGATGGATTCGGCAATCGACTCCACGGTATCGAGGCCCGCGGCAAGCGCGGCCAGCACCTGCGCCTCGCGATCGCGCCGATGCTGCAGGTACGCCGTCAGTACCCTTTCCGGATCCGTCACCACGGGGCCATGCGCCGGAAGCAGCCGGCGCGGTTTCAGGGCGCGAATGCGCTCGAGCGATTCGAGATACTGGCCAAGATCACCACCCCGGCTCGCATGGATCATCACGGTGCCGCCCTGCACGACGAGGTCGCCCGTGAACATCGTTCCGCTGTCTTCGTGCCAGAAGACGACATGATCGGGTGCATGTCCTGGCGTGTGGAGCGCGATCAGTGAATCGCTTCCCACAGCCAATCGGTCTCCGTCAGTCACACCACGCCATTGCACGGGGTAGGTCATGTCTGCGTCTGGCCAGGAGTACTTGTAAAATCTGGCGTTTGGATGAGCTGTCGCGAGTGCGGGCGCGCCCGCGGCATGATCGGGATGCCCGTGCGTGACGAGGACCTGTTCGAGACGCGCGCGACCTGCAGACAGTCGCTCGTCGATGTCCACGAGGTGGCGGCCTTGGCCGACACCGGCATCAATGAGCGTGGCGCCGCCCGCGGGAGTGGCCAGGAGATAGGTGTTATTGCCCTGACCGGTCATCAGGCCGGGGTTGTACGCCGGCAGAAGAATGGGATTCACCGTGTCACTCTTTCGACCGCGGCCAGCCCGGGAGATGCAGAGGCAGCCCGACATTCTCGAGACAAGAGAGCGTTGAGGAGCGTGGATTTCCCGGAGCCGGAGGGGCCGATGACCGAAACCATGTCACCCCTCGAAATCGACAGCGTGACGTTGTCAAGACCGGTGACATGCCGTTTGCCTGGGAATTGTTTGGCAACCCGGTCGATCTCGATGACGTTGTCCATGGGCCTGGCGTTCGATTCCGATTATGTGAAGAGTTTCACAAAAGTGTCAAATGCCGTTTGATTTCGGCCAAACCCTCGCCTGACCCCGATGTACAATTCGCGTGGCTGTCATGATTGAGATCTTCACGACGGATGAAGCACGTGCCCTCACGCCGTACTTCACCAACACCGACAGACCGGTCTTCGCACTGAAGAACCTTCCAGAAACGGTCAAAGGCGCTCTCTTCGCCCGATACTCGCGATCGGCCAAATCGCTCCGACGTCTTTTTCTTGACGAGTTCCTCGGAGAGGTCCGGTCTTCCGGTGCCATCGATCGTCCCGGCGAGAACCTCGTCGGCGCCGAACGAGCCGAACGCCTTTACGCGCGCGTCCTCAATGAATACGGCGACGATTCGGTGGCCCAGCTTGGCGGGGCACACCTCGCCTGCGAGGGTGTATCGAACGTGCTGACGAAGGTGCTCGAGTGGGGACGCCTCATGGCCTATCTCGAACAGTCGACACGCTACGTTCCCTACACCGACCGCCCCAATGGGCGGTGGAAGTACCACGTGCCGGCGGAAATCGAGCGCTCATCGCTCGTTGACGAGTTCGTCCACACAATGGATCTGGCGTTCGACACGTACGCACGCTGGATTCCGGCGATGGAGGCACACTTCCGCGCGAAATACCCAAAGACGTCCGAGGATTCCGACGCCGTGTATCGCTCGGTCATTCGCGCCAAGGCGCTCGATACCTTGCGGGGCCTTCTGCCGGCAGCGACCACGTCGAATGTTGGATTGTTCGGCACCGGCCAGGCGTTTGAGGCGTTGTTGCTCCGTATGCTCGCACACCCGCTGGAGGAGGTGCGGACACACGCCAACCTCATGCTGGGCGAACTGCGGCAGGTCATCCCGGCGTTTCTCGCACGGATCGATCAGCCGGAACGCGGCGGACGCTGGGTTCAGTACTTCTCGGAAACACGGCGGACATTTGAGTTCGCGGCCGCAACAGCTCTTCGACGTGGCGTTCCTGAATCGAGCCCGGAGGTCACGCTGACCGACTTCGATCCGGAGGGAGAGATCAAGGTCGTCGCCGCAGCCCTCTACCCGGTCTCGGTCTTGCCGGACGCACAATTGATGGCCATCGCCCGGACGATGAGCGTCGACGACCGCGCCTCTCTGCTCCGCGCGTATGCTGGCAATCGTGCGAACCGACGGCACAAGCCAGGCAGGGCGTTCGAGCGGACACACTACCGCTTCGATGTCCTTGCCGACTACGGCGCCTTCAGGGATCTCCAGCGACATCGCCTCCTCACGCTCGACTGGCAGCCCTTGAGCGTCGATCACGGCTATGTCGAGCCGGCTGCCATCGAGGAGGCGGGCGCTTTGTCGGACTGGCGAACCGTCATGAACCGATCGGCCGATCTATACGCTGCCCTCGCTTCACGCGACCTCGCCGCCGCGGCGCCCTACGCAGTGGTCATGGCCTACCGCGTCCGCTTCTACATGGAGATGAACGCGCGCGAAGCGATGCACCTCATCGAGCTTCGCACGGCGCCGCAGGGTCATCCGTCCTATCGCCGGATCTGTCAGCTGATGCACCGCGCGATCATCGATATCGCCGGCCACCGCAGCATCGGCGAGGCCATGCGGTTCGTCGATCACTCGGCCGTGGAGCTCGAGCGGCTGCAATCCGAACGGGCGCTCGAAAAGAAGCGCTTGGCGAGGAAGTAGCTGGTGGTCACTGATCCTTGCGCCAGTAGCGGGAATACTCGTCGAGGAACGTCAACGAATCGAGGGATCGCATCCGGTCGAAAAACAGGATGCCGTCGAGATGATCGGTCTCGTGCTGAATGACCCGGGCCGAGTAGTCTTGCGCGTGGATCTCAATCGGCTCGCCGTCGCGACCGAACGCGTGAACGATGACCTCCCGCGCGCGCGGCACCTGGCCACGAATATCGGGAATGCTGAGGCAGCCTTCCCAGTCTTCCACGAGATCGGCTCCCGTGACCATGACCTCGGGATTGATGATCGCGATGGGCTCAGCCTCTTCCTCACCCTCGGACGTGTCGAGCGTGGCGACAAACAACCGGAGTCCTTCGTGGATCTGGGGCGCCGCCAGCCCGACACCGTGATACTCGAGCATCGTCTCGATCATGTCGTCGATCAGCTTCTGAATCGGCGCAGTCTTGATCTGGCGGCGCTCGATGGGTCGCGCCTTCGCGCGAAGCACGGGATGGCCCATGCGTGCGACCTTCAAGATGGACATACCTGTCGAATTATACTGAGAGGCGCGGGTGAGAGGACCTGACGTCCGGCTCCCGTGTGTGCGCCGTGCCTGACATCGATCCACACCCTCACGACGACTCGCGCCCGTTCCGCTTCTGCCCGCGATGCGGCGCGGCACTCGAGAGCCGGCTCCTCAAGGCCAGCGAACCGCCACGGCTGGTCTGTACCGGCTGCGGATTCGTGTTCTACCTCGACCCAAAGATTGCCGTTGGCACGATCATTCGCGCAACGTCAGGCGGCATCGTTCTCGTTCGCCGGGCGATTGAGCCTGGGTACGGCAAGTGGGTCTTCCCCGGTGGCTACGTTGATCGCGGAGAACCATTGACGAGCGCGGCTGTCCGCGAAGCCCGGGAAGAGTGCGGTTTGGACGTGCGCCTCGACGGCCTGGTCAATATCTACTCCTACTCTGGCCGCGTTCCGGTCATCGTCGTGTACGCGGCCACGGCCATCGGAGGGACGCTTGCTCCGGATGAGGAGTGCCTGGAAACGGCTGTGTTCGCGGGGGAGTCCATCCCGTGGGACAATCTGGCCTTTCACAGCACCCACGAGGGACTCCGAGACTACCTGGCCGGCCTCCTGCACCCGGTTTCAAGATAGCGTCGTTTTTCCCGTGAAACCGCACTGTTGATCGCGCGGCGCTTGCCGTATTGTGCGAACGGTGCCAATTGTGTAATCGGAGCGTCTACGCGCCCGCGGTGAAGGACTGCCATGAGTAGACATCTCTGCCTCGCTGGAATACTTGCGGTTTCCATGATGACCGGGGCCTGCGCACGGTTCGAAACCAGCAAGGAGTCGCTGACGCCGGCCGCGCCATCGCCGATTCCCGGAGGCAGTTCAACCGGCAGCCTGGTCGGCATGTGGACACCTTCCTCTGGCGTCGCGGCCCCGGACCCCTCCACCTGCGCGAACTTCCAGTGGGAGATCACCAGCCAGTCCGACACCGCCGTCCAGGGTAACTTCTCCGGGGAATGCGGCGGAGGTGTCACCGTGTCAGCCACGGTGTCAGGCGTTCTGACCAGCCCAACGACCGTCACGATTCACGTGGTCGGAACGGGCATGATCAGCGGTCTCGGTTGCCCGTTCACCCTGGATGCCATCGGAACTATTTTTGACAACGACAACGCCATCAGGATTCCCTACACGGGGACGACGTGCTTCGGGCCGGTGTCGGGCACGGAGACGCTGCGGAAACCGACGCCGCCGCCGCCACCCGCGCCAGCGCCGGACCCGGCGCCACCGGGAGAGAACCCTCACCACGTACCGCCGGGTCCGCTCAGTGACCTTCGAGCCTCGCAGGTTATTTTTGCCACCGGCGATGAGTTCCCGCATCTTCTGGCGCCGATTGGCGACGTAGGTCAGAAGGCGGCAAATGCCGATGAAATGCTGCTCCGCTGCATCTGGCATCTCCAGCATGCCGGTTTCCAGGCTGGGCGGCAGCGCAATCCGTCGGGCGCCATTTCGACCGACAAGTTAACGGTCGTGCTCGACGATCAGCGCTGGCACGCGTACGACATCATGACGAACTGGGACATCGGGGGCGTCGCCACGCGCCTCATTTGGTTCGAAGTGACGCCTCCAAGCCCGCTCGCCAACGGGGGCATTCCGGACTAGCCACGATGGGGGTCGCGGCGCTTCGGTGGGATTCGATGAGCGGCGGAGCCCCGTCTCGACAGAGACGCGGGCGTCCGCCGTAGACGTCAGCCTGCCAGGCCTTCGGCCTTCTTCTCCGCCGCGCTAATCTTCCCGCCGGCGGCTACAATTTCTGCTTCGCGGTCGAGCGCCAGTTGGGGCACTTTCACGAACTTGGCCACCAACGCGGCCGTCCCGTCGATCTTCAACTGGCGCATGAGAAACGAGAAGCGGTCTTCGAGCGACTGTCCAATCGCGCAGCGGTTCTCTTCGACGATACTCCACATTCGCCGCTTGAAGGGGCCAATCGCCTTCTTGCGCGCCTTGTAGATGAACTGTTCCTCGGTGTCGTTCGGCTTGCGTTCTTCGAGCGCGTGCTCCCGAATCCATGCGTACATCTCGGCCTTGAGATCGGCTGGGAACTGCGGGTGCTCGTACACCATGTTCTGAAAATCGGTGGCAAGGTGGATCTCGCACGCGCCGGCCCGCGGGAACGCATCGAACGCGTCCGCTGGGAGCGTCGAAGCGCCGTGCTGCACGGCGCCGCCCAGTCCATAGTCCTTGCGCGCCGCGCGCGACAGTTCCTCGAGTGTCTTCAAATCGATCTTCACGTCGGTCCTCACGGTGCCGTCGGCGTTGACGAAACCGCCGTGCGCCGTGCCAGTCTGAACGCTGATTTTGCTCAGACCAGTGAGCGACGCTCCACGCTGCTTGAGCGTCTCGTTGAAGCCGCCCATGTAAGCGTGCAATTCGTGGACATCGGAATTTTTCCCGCCGACTTCCCCGATCTCGCCCCCAACGGAGACAGTGACGCCCGGGGGCTCCTGCTTTCTGATGAACGCGGCGAAATCGGCCGCCAGCGTGACGTTCACTTCCTGCTGCTCGGCCAGGGTCGCCCGACTCAGATCCACCAGCGTGGAGGTGTCGATGTCGATGTTGTAGAACCCGGCGGCAATCTCCTCCTTGATGAGGGCCAGCAGCGTTTCGATCTCCTTGTCGCGCTCGGGGCTGTTGTATTTCTTGGCGTTGGTCTGCACGTGATCGCCTTGAATGAACACGGGACCACGGAATCCTTCGCGCAAGGCCGCCGCGAGCACCACAGCGGCGTACTCGTGCGGGCGCTGCTCCGTGTAGCCGATTTCAGATCGGGCAATCTCAAAGATGAACGCGCCGGCCTCGAGCTTCCTAGCGGCCCGGATCACCGCACGCGCGGTGTCGTAGGCCATGGCTCGCACGTTGATGGCTGGCACCGTAAAGCCTGCCGCCTCGCCGCGGCCCATGGCGATGTACAGGTCGTGGATGGAGGCCGGACGGATGCCCGCGGCCGCCGCAAGACTGCGGATCACCCAGCGGGCGGTGCCACGCAGTTCGGCATCGGCACCAAACGCGGCGGTCCATGCCAGTTTGTCGATCAATTCGCCGCTCAGCGCGCCGGCATTCGTCACGCTGACGCGATCGCTCAGAATCGTCGCAGCCGGCTTGACGGCATCTGACATCTCTTTGACATGTGAGAACATAGGTTGTCCTTGTATCGGGAGAATTCTTGCCTCGGTTGCCGGCCGTCCGCGGCCGTCAGCCACCCGACATTCTACCAGTGGGAATCTGAAATCCTCCACCGCTACCGCAGCCACCGCCGTGGCGACCATGTCGTCGATCGCGAGCGCCTGCTCGGCCCGTACGACCTCCTCGCGCCGAGCGCGCGTCGCGGGGTGCCTTGGGGTGAATAGTTGACAACAGTCCTGATCGGGGATGTTCGAGATGGGCAGCGTGCCGATGGCGGCCGCCTGCGCGACGATCTCGTCCTTGTCCATCCCGACGAGTGGCCTGAGAATCTCGAGCGTGGTGGCTTCGGCAATGGTGGTCAAGTTCTCGATCGTCTGCGACGCGACCTGGCCAATCACCTCACCGGTGACGAGCGCCTTGGCGCGCCAGCGGCGCGCAAGGTGCTCCGCGATGCGAAGCATCAGGCGGCGGTAGATCACCACGCGCAGTTCGGCCGGCACCGCGAGCAGGACCTGCTGTTGTAGCTCACCGAAAGGGACCAAAAGCAGCCGCGACGAGAGTTGATGCTTCGTGAGAAGGGCGGCGATCTCGCGGACTTTCTCCTGTGAGGCACGCGACAGGATCGGATAGCTGTGAAAATGTATCAACAGCACCGAACAACCGCGCCGCATCATACGAAATGCCGCGACGGGCGAGTCGATGCCTCCAGACAGCAGGCAGGCGACGCGCCCCCCGCTGCCGGTCGGGAGCCCGCCCGCGCCAGGCTCCTTGCCGAAAAAGTAAAAGGCGTGCTCCGGCATCATCTCGATGTGGATGGTCAGCACCGGATGACTCAGATTCACACGCCAGCCGGTGGCCAGCTTGATGAGGCCGCCAACCTCCCGTTCGATCTGCGGGGAGGTCTGGGGGAACCGCTTGTCAGATCGGCGAGCGCTGACACGAAACGATTCGGGCGCGCGGTCACCGAGGTCGGACAGGATCGCCGACGCGAGTGCACCGAATTCGTGCGGCGCGCGGCCGGCGTACGAAAAATTCGCGATACCAAACACTCGGCCGATGCGGCTCCGGACCTCGGTCGACGGAGCGGCTTCGCTGAGCTCGATCTCGATGCGACCCATCACGGAGCGGATGTGCCGAACATCGATTCCCGTCAGCGCTTTCCGCAAATTGCGGACCAGCAGCTGAATGAACCAGGGGCGGTTCCTGCCCTTGAGCGCAAGTTCCTTGTAGTGAACAACGATAGAATCCATGAATTGGGTCATGTGGTCATCTGGTTATCTGGTCAACGGGGGCTCTGTCTGGCTGAATGACCAGATGACCCAATGACCAGATGACCAGATTCGCGAATCACGGCCTCGGCGGCTCCATGGCCGCTTCTGACGGCGCTCTCGATGGTAGCTGGCAGCCCGGTCTCGATCCAGTCACCCGCAAGATAGAGCCGCCTCACCGGTGTCGCGGTTCCCGGTCTGGCTGCCTGGCCTGGCGCCAGCGAGAACGTGGCTCGCGGCTCGCGAATGACCGCGCCGCGTACGAGATGCGCCTGCCGTGCCTCCGGCAACGCCTCCACCAGCTCGCGATGAGCCATGTCGATGAGATCCTCGTTGCTGCAGTCCATGAGCAACCGCGCGCCGCTCGACACGAGCGACAGATGTGACGATTCGCCTCCGAACAGGGCACGCTTGTCAAATACCCACTGCATCGACCTTCCCGGGAGCCCGACGAACGGCTCGTCCATGACCGGCCGGTCGAACCAGAGATTCACCGTCACAATGGGTGAGGACCCGAGCGCCCGCGATCGATCGATGACCGGTTGCAGGGCGCTCGGGTCACCTTCGAACAGTTCCGCAAATGCGAACCAGGGGACGGCCGCGATCACCGCGTTCACGTTCAGCAGTTCCCTGCCGGCGTTGACGCCCCCGATCGCGCCACCGTTCAATTGGACCACGGCGCGGGTTGCCGTGCGCACCTCGCCCCCGTGCTCTTCAATAAAGCGTCGTGCCGGTTCGGCGTACAGCGCATCGAGCGGAACGGTCGGCAACAGAATCGATGCGGCGCTCGAATCGCCACCGAACATCTCGGCGAGCATTCGCACAAACGGCGGGGCTGCAGCGTGCGTCGCCGGCTGGTTGAGCGTGGCGAGCGCAAGCGGTTCCCACAGCATCTCCCGCAGCCGAGCCGTCTGACCATTTCGAATCAACCAGCTCTCGACGGTTTCCCCCGGGGAAGCCGCGATCTTCTGCGATCCGGACGCCGAGGCGCGGATCGCGCGACGCGCCAACCGCAACGGGGTCGCCATCTGCAGCACAGACAGCCGATCCGTCCATGTGAGGGCGTCCCATTCCAGAACGCCGGCGATCAGATGGAGCGGCGAGGGGAGCCGCGGGCACTCCAGCCGCGACACGCGCCCTGCCCGATCGATCATGGTCACGCGGAGCTGCGGCTGCCGTCGGAGGTGATGGAGCGCGTCAATGTCGCCTAGAAACGAGAGCGTTTCCACATAGCAGCCGAGCAGCACGTGCTGCCCGTTGTCCACCAGCTCGCCGGTCTCCCGGTCGGCAAAAGCGGTCGCCCGGCCGCCCAGGCGGCTGCGTGCCTCCAGCACGACGACGCGAGCACCCTCGCGAGCGAGGCGCACCGCGGCACTCAAGCCGGCGAAACCAGCGCCAATGACGGCGCAGTCGTAGCGGTGGCTGGACCTACCGTAGGCCCTGTCGTAGGCCCGACCTTCAGGTCGGGCGTCAACGTCAGCGTCTACGACGACTGCCACAGCCACTGCCTCAGGGCAATCACCGCCTGCTTCAGGCGGGGGACGCGCGCACGAGCTGAGAAGACGTCGTAGTTGTTTCGTTCGATGCGCCGGAGCGTTTCGAAATAGACCGCCCGCATGATCTCAGCGGCAACGAGCCGGCGCCGATCCTCTGCCGGCCGCGCCTCGAACGCACGGCGATAGAAGTCCCGGGCACGTTGACACTCGAACGTGATCACGCGCCTCACGGGATCCGACATTCGTCCGGCTGAGAGATCGTCCACACTGCATCCAGCAGCCGCGAGGTCCTCGAGCGGCAGATACACACGGCCGCGACCGAGGTCGTCCTTGATGTCCCGCAGGATATTCGTGAGCTGCAGCGCCACGCCGAGATTGACGGCGTACTCGGGTGCCCGCGCGCCCCGGCAGCCGAAGATCCGAATGCAGATCAGCCCCACGGCTGCGGCAACCCGCCGGCAGTACTCGCAGAGATCCGCAAACGTCTGGTACCGCACGTTGTCCAGATCCATCGCGACGCCGTCGATGACATCCTCGAAGGCGGCTCGTGGAAGATCGAAGCGCCTAATCAGCGGCTGAAGCTGCATGCCCTGAGACGTCTGAGGCGCGCCGTCGTCGTAGCACCGGGCCAGTTCGGCGCGCCAGAACGCCACGGCCTCGCGTGCTCCCGTGGTCGATTCATCAACGGCATCGTCCACGGCGCGACAGAAATCCCAGACAGCAATGATGGCGCGGCGCTGATCTGCTGGCAGAACGAGAAATGCGTAGTAGAAACTGGTTTTGCGCGCCATCAGGCCGGCCGGCCTCCCCACCACGCCGCGCGCCAGAGAAGCGGCGGCAGGTCGGACGCGCTGAGCGTGGGCCGCTTCTCGAGCAAGTCTGCCCGCGCGCGCGCCACCCTCTCCAGAACGCGGAGACCCCCAAGCCAGGTCAGCCTGAGCTCAATCCGCAGGCGTCCTCTCACCCCATCACACACGACTCGCC
>ORMF011595929.1_pt1 | contig 20313 bp, 30 predicted proteins | sample 1779871 | NCBI WGS metagenome assembly ORMF01 (sample SAMEA104232316, study PRJEB22302) | groundwater metagenome | biome: forest; feature: aquifer; material: groundwater | place: USA | collected 2011-08-07 | depth 5.4 m | reverse complement strand
ATCAACAACAACATAATCCCGCCAGTTCAAGCCGACACAGTTAAATGCTTCCTCTACAAACTCCTCAACTGAATGATTTTCGCCCGTAGCAATTACAAAGTCATCGGGCGTGTCATGTTGAACAATTCGCCAGATCCACTCCACATATTCCTTGGCCGATCCCCAGTCTCGTTTGGCCTCAAGATTGCCAAGATATAATTTTGACTGTACTCCCCGCTTGATTGCTACAGCAGCTTTGACCACCTTCTTGCTTAGGAAGTTGTCCCCTCTTCTTGGCGACTCGTGATTGAATAGAATTCCGTTGTAAATCTTCATCCCATAAGCTTCCCGGTAAGCCCGCCCTAAGTAAAACGCAAATGCCTTAGCACAACCGTAGGGACTGCGAGGGTAAAAGGGCGTGGTCTCGTTTTGTGGGATTTCCTGAACCTTCCCAAACATCTCAGAAGAGGATGCTTGATAGACTTTAGCTTTAGGGCAGTTTTGTTTGACCGCTTCAAGTAGCTTCGCATAACCAAGCGCAGTTATCTCCGCGGTATTAGCAGGAATGTCATAACTGATCCTCACCTGACTCATGGCCGCGAGGTTATAAACTTCATTAGGCTGTACAACACGAACCGCGTTGCTTAATACAAGCCCGTCGGTCATGTCTCCATAGTGGAGAAAAAGCCGTCGATTAAAGATTGCATCCTGATCGATTAAGTGTTGAATACGCCAAAGGTTGTCTGAACTACTGCGACGGACAAACCCATGAACTTCGTAATCCTTATCAAGTAAGAAGTCCGCCAAGTAGGAGCCATCCTGTCCGGTGATCCCACTAATTAGGGCTTTGACGGCTGCCATTTCCTGCGACTCCTCTCAAATACAATGATGGTCGTTTCCCATGTCTCAACCAATTCGATCGCATCCCCGCTAGCTCGTACTTGTCGGGCTTGCCATCTCCAATTAGCGCCTTCACAACGTCGGGGACAGGATTAAGCTGGAAAGGATCTTGAACGAACGGCGCCGGCGCGGGCTTTGTCTCTGAAGCATAAACATTATCCACAACCTCATCAAAATCGTATCCTAACTTTTCACGCGCTTCCTTCCGTTTGATTATACCTTTCTCGTACTCAGTAGAAATTCGTAATGAAAATTCATTCCGATCTTCCTGCAATGCCTGAACGTTAGACAGATCATGTTTCACTATCCGACTTGACGCTTCACCATCGAAATCCGGCAGTAATTGATGGGTCAACTCAGCATCAATATAATCCCAGAGGGGCTTGAGAAAACCTTCTGTCGCTTGATCCGCCGCCTCTTCCATGTTTTTGTATTTCCCAGCCTTGTCCATTTGGAAGCCTAAAATCACGCCAGGGATTCCAATTACCGATGCTAACCTGGTTTCAGGAATCGTTCGCATCTTCGATAGATCAAGTTTGTCGGGCTCAAAAGTTAATCGCTCAACAGCAACCGCACGAGAGATGCCAATGGCTTTACCACGCTCATCACCTGTACGTTGCCGTTGAAAATTCTGGGCAAGGGCGTCTTGCTCAACCTGTGTAAATGAACCTTCTTTCGGTGAGAGAATAAAATCCGGTATCCCGCCATTTTTCATCAGCACTGCCGCGAAATTTGCTACCTCAATATCAGAGTAAATCTCACGGAGCAGTGCTCTGACGGGGCTTAATCCTTTTCGGGAATTATTAGGGTCTTCGCCATCTCGAAAGTGGACTATTTCTTCCGGTGGAATGTCTTCAGTGGAACTATTTACCCTGTATCTGTAGTTGTTTATATAACTCGACGCATCCCTATTATCCCAATAAGGAGTGATCATCCAGTAAGGTATCGGCCACAACTGAATGATGTTTCCACGTTTATTAAGAACCTTACGCCAATAAACATTTCCGTCAATAATCCAATTGAGTGCAAACGATTTCATCAATGTCGCGCCAGAATAGAAAGGATTAGGTCGACGAATGAGTTCTGATAATGGATGCTTCTTGATTACCGTTAACTTCTCGTCCTCATCCTCATCATAAACCTTAATTGGGGCTTCCGGTAATCGACGACCACCGTAGTTCACAGCAGCCATCACAAGCGAAGATTGTGTCAGATCGCCAACCTCGCGCGCATACTTAATTTGCGTTCCTCTGGTTTGAAAACCATCCGCCCAGGAATAAAAACCAGATGCGGGCCTGACTCCGCCGCCACCCATAGAAGACTGAGGAAACTGCATAGCTGTCTTAGCAGCGTCAAGAGCAAAGCCGATACGAGTTATTAGGGACGGTTTCATCAAAGCCTCGTTTGGAGACCCCCGGCTTCAGCCGTGGGGAGAATTAGGACTTTTCTCTTTTAGCCTTGGTCGATCTAGCGGCATTTTCTTATCTTGCTCACAAAAATATTCAAACAGAAAGTTTAGACGATTATCTTTTACTTGTTCCCTTTCCTTTTGGCTTTTAATGAGTTTCCCTGCTCGATCATAATAGAGTACCAGTGCTGGCGCGGTTCGTAATACCTTCTCAGCACAACGGAATTCGCCATAACCTCTTATCGATCCAAAGTCGCCTATTCCACCCCCCGGCATGGCATCACTACCATTCGGAAAATCCAGCTTGAACCAAACTTTGACAATGTCTTCATTGCGAACAATCGGCCCATAATACAACGTTCCATTATTACCTCCAAATATAAAAGTCCAATCAGTAATCTTGTTGCCATCTTTGACGCTCTGAGCTTGAAGCGCAGTAACGAACAACAACAACACGAACAACAACAGAAGTGTAGATCTCATTTCCTTTTCTCCCCGTCGGTATAACCCTACAAGCGAAAGATTTTCAACTCTCCGGCAATCAACCCCAACTCTGTAAAACCCCATACTAGCGCATCCATCCTATTAGGACTGGCATCACCTGGCGTCCAGTTTACCATTTCATCCTCTAAACGATCATATTTACCTAGATGGTGCCCCCTACCATGCTCATAAATTGATGCTACCGGCTCAGCCCTCGTTTGTTTACCCCGAGACGCGTGAACCAACTTAACGCGAATGTTGGGATCAACCGTAGCAATTGTCAATGAAACCATTTCGCCTCCATTATTGCTATTGCCGGTAATTATTATTCTTTCGTTCTGTCGCATGACCCACGTGCCAATCTCCGTAGTGGGGCACCACACATCTTCAACGGCAGAGGCGCTTTCCTTGAGTTTCTCAACAGACCGAACGCCCCGCTTCTTAAGCAATGTAGTTCGGTAATTAATCTTTTCCTCCCCTTTCCAGTTCTTCCTCTGAATACGCACGCCACTATTAGGTATTCCCTCAAGAAAGCAAGCCAATCGGAAAGCGTCGTTTACTGCGCCCGGATTCTGACTAAACTGAACCGCTCTGTTTACACGCCCCAGTGAGCCTTCACCCATGAGCATGCCATAGATAAATCCCCTACGTTCATTTGATGCCATCCTTAAGACTTGTCTCACTGAATCGTCTCGCCCCATCCAGTCGATCTGCGATGAAATAATCATGCCGTCGCCTTCTACGGACTTACCAGCAACTTGAACGACGTTCGCTCTACGCCAACTTCCCCGCATTTCATCAATAGTGAATAAACCGCGAACTATTTTGGAGTACGGGAGTCGTTTGCCATATTTTGCTTTCCCTGCTCGACTCTCAATTTCCATTGCCCATTTATGGTTTCGAGTGCAACGTGCCTCAAAATTATCATGCTTGTACGTAACAACTTCTGCTCGACTAAAATTCAGGGCCGCAACCCGCGTCCATTTGCACGTATCACTCGCCACATCATAGCCAAGAATCTCGTCGCCTATCTGAAGTTTAGGCGGCGATATCCAGCCATTCTTTGTCAAAGCTTCGCTGGCTAACGGGACGCATTCGGCAACAATACAATCAGCCTTATGTCTGTGATATGCAGTCACGGCAGACGTAGCCCAAGTCTTCGGGCTTCCTTGAATTGAATCGTCCGCAATAACGTACCCTTCTTGCCCTTGACTACCCACAGTAATAATTCCCGCCTCGTCGCCTGTGCTCGTGGCTGAAGGGTCTACGGCTACCACTATTCGTTGAAAGTCGGGGGCTTTGATCACTCGTGTTGATTCAATCAAATCTCTTGTCCACAACGCTCCCGGAACTTCGTCAATATCCTCAGCCCCGATCTCCATTCGATAGGCAATTGCCGTCATGTCACTTGCTAAATCAGCAATCGCATCCGCTGAAATAAACGGATTATCATGGCTTGAAAAATGAAACGTCGCCCATCGTCCTGTTTCATCGCTTACGGCTTTCTTAAATAACTTTGCCGCGTGTTGAGGATCGTGAGCCTTGCTCGTACTACGACTTCTCAGACTTGGCGGGGTGTAAATGAAAATTGCGTCGCCATCATTATCAAGAAGCATCGGCGCACCCACAACCCCCCATGCGTCTTCATTCATCAACTGCCACTCATCAAGAATCAGATCGTCGGCATAGTCACCGCGAAGCATATCAGCGTTCCACGCCGTCTTCGCCCTAATCCTGCGCTCTGTCCCTGGTATCTCAAGAATGTGGCGAGTTTCGTTCTTGTAGATTTGCCCCGAGTCGATCGGCTTCTGAAGCGCCCGGCAGACAGTCACCCAAAACCGATCTATCTGCTCCTGAGTCGGGGCTGCATAGAGAATACGTCTCCCGGTAATGAATCGCTTCACGGCTCGGATCGCAACACCCACGGTCTTGCCTCCGCGACGGCCAGCACGCACAACAATGCGCTTTGACTCACTGTTTACGAACGCAGCTTGTTTAGGATGGTCTCTAGTGGAAGGGAGATCCACCGCTTCTATCTTAAGGTCAGTGAATCGCTTCGCTCTCAGCCGCTCGTAATATCGGTTTCGTAGAGGCTCAGGCCATGTGTTTACATCTGGACCTAATTGGATTTGAGGGTTCACTTCGCACTCGGTTTTAATATCGGCTTCCGCCCCACCCGCCAACTCTCGGTTGAAACCTTGCCGCGCCCGTCCGAAGCCTTTGGCCCAACAGCATCAAGCGTCGTTCGCGGCGTCGCCACGCCACAAACAACGCTGTCAACATATTCACCCTGCGATAACAACCCGCGTAGCCTGTTAATCGCGTTTCTCGTTTCAGGCGCAATCAGGCAATTCAACGGAACCCGCTTATCAGAATCAGCAACCTTCTTTGGCATGTAGAGATTATAACATACCTCTACAGGTCACATCTCGCTCTTCTGTACCGGCTCGCCTCCAAACAATTCGGCGGCCTGCGGAGCGCCTGATGCGCGAATTGCGGCGTCTGCGACTTCCGGCCCGATAACAATGTTCATCCGGTCGCGGTACTGGGTCCGGCGCCCTTTCAGCATGAAAATCAGCAATGTATCGCTAACCTTCAGCGCGCGCCGGATTGCCTCATCTTCCAGCTTGTCCGTGCCCGACTCAATCGCGGCGTCCCACTCAGCAGCGAACTGAAGATCGGATTCCCTGTGTTTGTATGCCGTTTGGCGGTTTATCCGACAAGCAGCTGACGCTGCCGTAACGCTCTGACCAGCCCGCAATATCTCACAAAACGCCTGCTTTTTTTCTAGTGTAAGTTTCGTCCCGTCAATTCCTAGCGGAATCTGAGGCTCAGGCTCGCTTGTAAGCACGTCACCCAGGCGATTGAGCGCAGAGGCCATCTCGGTTAGATTGCCCGCGCCTTTAGCCGCCTGTGCCTCGTTGTAGGCGTCTTGTGCGGCTTTCAGCCTTCGATCTTCTTTCCTAGTACGCGGCACGAGTTATAGCCTCCATGCTTGATTACGGCCAACGGCAAACCTGTGGAAAAGGCGCGAGCTACTACAAGGCTCAGAGGCCAAGGTTCGTCCACGCGGATTTATTCTACCACCAAACACCAACGCCCGGTCAAAGAAGTTTTTCTTTCGTTCTGTCGCATGACCCACTGATCGATTTGTGTTGACAGGGTAGGCCACTTGGTCTATACTTCAGAGTGTAGAAAACAGAAGTTACAGAACGTAGCCGATACTGCTGAGAGTAGGAGAAAAGATGGCACGGATTAACTACCAACGAAAGCCATGCAAGAAGGTTTATCAAACCTCTGGCGGCCCCCGACCGTGCGGACAGGGCGCATTACGCGGTAAAGATTATTGCGCGAAGCACAGACCAATGAGTAACACCGTGCAAATTTACGAGCTGGAGTCTCTGATTAACGATGGCGTCGCTGCGGCACGCGGTGCGCTGGTCATTATGGATTCATATTTTGTTATTACGGGCGTGGACCCGACAAACAACGATAACTATTGTCGATTGCTTGATTGGATAGCCCAGGGCGGAATCCGCGCAAACACACAGGACTGAGCGTAGCCGATACTGCTCCGGCAAAACTTTAGAACTTGGTCAGGAGACGAAATGTCAGCCAACAAAAATCAACAACTACCGGGTAAATTGTTCTTTCCAAAAGCAGCCGTCAACGGATTCGCTGGTGACGCGAGTTACCAGCGGGCCGAAAAACTAGCCGAGAAGATCGGCGGGGTTGTCGTATCGAGCGACGACGATATACGAGGGGCGCGCCCCTCCCTTTGGGTCTATCAGGATTACGCAGACGTGCCCGCAAAAGACTACGATCAAATCGAGGTTGACTTCACAAAAGACGGGTCATTCAGTGATTACGGCTTTGTCGAAGTCGATCTGCCAAAGATAGGTAAAGTGCTCGCTCGCGCGGTCGGTGCCGACGAGTTCTGGCGCGGCCATGTTTGCAACTCACCTTTCCGTTGCGAGATTAAACGCCCCGGTAATTGGATAGACCGCTTCCCTGGCGACGTTGCTCACGAGATGCTTTGCGAACTTGACGCCTACGAACTCAACTGGTTTGACTTACCGGAAGCGGTTCAGTTCCAGCTTATCGAAGCAACGAACGGAATCAAGGACGAATACTTCTCGAAGGCCGGTAAGAAGCGAATTGCTTAACTCCTGACCCTAGCCCCGATTCAGATCGGGGTCTGGGTGAAAAGTTACGGGTCGACGCTGAATCAGTCGGGGGCAGAAAACAGGAGATAAATAGTGGACTACAAGAAAGCAATCAGTGAGTTAAACCGCATCGCACAGCAAGAGCTAGGAACGAGTCCGAAGCGATCCGGCCCCAAGCGACACCGCCATGACTGGTCCTCTCGCAATCAACTCAAGCGCGGGACCACTGTTACTTTCTATTGTGAGCGCGAAGGTTGCGGCAAAACCAAGCAGGTGTATTTTCCTGAATTGCCAAAGAGCTAATCATGCCAACCACAAACCCACAAATCAAAGTCACTCTGCGCAAGTTAGAACTTGCCCATCTCCGCAGCCAGGCCCGAGATCGCGAGTCAGACTCAAACCTAGTTCGTCGTAAACTGAAACTTCCGGCGCTCATTCAGGGCGCGCGGAAGGGAAATAGGAACGCCGCACGAAAGGAAAACAAATGAACTTCACGATCAATCCAGAGCAAGTTTACCATCGGTGCGACCATTACGCTACGGCTAATTCGCGGGCCTCTAATTGTGGTTGAATTTGAAAGGCATCACTCATCCGCTGAAGGATAACAGCGGCATACCCTGCATCCATTTCGACCCCGTAACAAGTACGCTTAAGATTCTCCGCTGCTACCATTGTGCATCCGCTACCAAGAAACAAGTCGAGCACCATATCGCCCTTAGACGAACTATTGCGCATGGCCCGTTCCGCTAACTCAACGGGCTTCTGGGTCGGGTGAAATTCATTCACCGAAGAACGCTCTACATCCCAAACGGTCACCTCATTCGTAGGGCCGTACCAGCGCGGCGTCTTTCCCTTTTTAATGCAGTAGTAACAAGGCTCGTGCTTTTGCTTATATTGCGCGGACAGAGCGCCAAACTGCGCCTGATTCTTATTCCAAACCAGTTCACATCGAATAGAATATCCCGCTTTTGCGGCTGCGGCTGCGGCTGCGGCTGCGGCTGCTATTCCTTTCACCCCGGCGTGCCAAAGGTAGAGAGGGGCGGCACTATCGCTAAACTGAAACGCCATCTCGCAGCAAGGCCCGTACATGGCCGTTGAGTCATCATTCTTCAGTTTTTCACGAACGGTTGTGCCTCCGTCATAATCAACACCATAGGGCGGATCGGTGAAGACTAACGATGCCCTGACATTAGCGCACACAACCGCGCCCCACGTTGACCTTTTCAGTCGAATCCGCTATCAGAAGGCGATGTCTTCCGATTTCCCAAAGCTGGCCCGTTTCTGTGCCCCAATGCTTTTGAAGTTCGCCCGCCTTGTCGATTTGTGCCGGAGCATCTTTTGTCTCACCTTGAGGCAGAATCGCAGCTAATTCCTTCTCAGTAAACATCCCTGAGAGTTCAACGCCTTCATCTTTTAGCTGTGCCAGGATTTCAGGCGACCACTCAAGATCGACTTGCGCGATCCTATTTGCGCGAAGGGCAATCCGTTTCGCTTCCGGCGTATTCGCTGATTTGATGTCTGTGCGCTTAGCGATGATCGGGCGCGTTCCGTCATGCTCAATCACGATTGCTTCTGGTCCGAAGCGCTCAAACGCTCTTTCAAGTCTGGCTGAACCGTCAATCACTTCACCATCAGCAGCAGCAGTCATTGGAGCCACATAACCATCCTCAGACATGGCATCATCAAGCATCTGAATGCCGCGCGGAGTATGAGAGTTCGCGTTGATAACCTGGGGACGATATCGTACCAGCTTTTCAATGCTGAGCTTCGGAGCTTTACCGTTTCGTTTCATAATCTCACTTTAACTAACTTCACTAGCCACAACAACTTTTTGATGTTTCCGTACTCCGGCGCGAACCTCAACCCGGGACATGCGCTGCTCGATCTGACCCAGCATGGACAGTAGACGAAGATGTATCTTCTGTGACTCCAGGGCAACGGTCCTATCCTCAGCGGTGTGATCGATGAATGCCTGCGTCAGAGTTCGGTAGGAAACCTCAGACACCTCGCGCTGCGCCTTTGCCTCTTCCAATAAGCCTTGCAACAACGCCGCCGTCTCTGCGTGTATAACATTCAGTCTCTCGGCGTTCTTAACAAGATGCGACTTCGCATCATCAAAGCGCACTCGACCTTCAGCTACCCAACTTGTGATTGCATCGATCAACGGTCTCAAATCAGTTTGCGTTTCCAACTTTTCAAGCCGCTTTTGCAAATCCACATTGTCAGTACGTAGTCGGCCAGCGGACTCTCTGTGAATACGCATTTCAGTAACCGCAGCACTAGCAGTTGACTTCCAGGTACGCTGTCTCCATGTAATGATGCTGAGCACTGCCGCAAGTATTGTGAGAATGATCGTCCCGGCCGGTCCGAGCGAAACGGTGGGTATTGCCTCTTGCAATAGTAGAATCATGAGCGCACGTTCTCGCTATCATCCACGGAATATTGCAGACTATGCAACATATTAAGAAATTTATTGAGCGCCCGGCGCGCGTCGCTGTGCCTGGTATAAGCTTCGCCGCTGTCAGCGATGATCTTCTGGTTGCCTGCGCAGCATCGCCACCGCCACCCGTCCTTTGCTTTGTAAATTTGAAAAACCGTGTAGCGTTTCATGCTCCATCACTATCCCAATTCGCATAACATACCATCCGTGCCGCGAATATGAGCAGCAACTCAACTACCGTCGTTATCGCAATGATTGAATATGCGCCCATGCTTCATCTTCCTCTGGCGTGTTCCAGTCGCGGGCAAGTACGGACTCAGACGCGAGCATACAAAGTCCCGACTCACTGTTAAACCGTCTACGGAGTTCAGCATTGATGGTGTCCATCTCGGAGTCGGTCATTGACTTGAGTTCACTCACTTAATTACCTTTGCTGCACCAAAACCGATTCCAAATCCTGTCAACGTCCGGCTGTCGAATAGGCTTTTCCAAAACGAGGGGTGCTCTAAAGCAAAAATTCGCGCGTCACTCTTTGCCAATTGATTTTCACAGGCCGCCAAAACGCGAGCATCACCTGTATTGACCTGTGTGCGGTCTCTATTTGCTGATAGTGCTAGGTCGAGTTGCTGGTCTCTAACCTTAATAACTCCATCGAGGCCGAGGATGGTCGCATCTTTTGCTTGGAGCCTATCTTGAAGTAGTCGGTTCTTTTCTTCTGCCAGTGCTAGGCGGTTAACTGCCTGTTCCAACGCTTTTGCTACTGGGTCGTCAGCTTGGGCGCGAGTAGTTCCACATGCAAGGAGGCACATTAGAACCAACATTGACGCTATTGCGAGAACTTTTACCATTTCAGCTTACCTCCGGTTGTGCTCTAACTCATAAAATGGACAGTCTTGATTGAAACAGCCATTAACCGTGCTGCCTTTATGAAAGAAGATACAACGCAGTACATAAATAAATCGTATAACGACATTCGCTCTCAACCACTGACTACTGGTCATCGCGTCTCATTCTCCCTCTCTTCAACCACAAATTTTCCTTTTATACGCAGCACAATCAATCCTTATAGGCGGATTGAGACTGGCGAGCTTCACACAAGTACGTTCTGCCCTCGTGACACATTCGGCGGGCAATTCCGTAGCTGCCTCCTCATTCGCGGCCTCCTTCATCACTTGATCAAGCTTCTCCGCAGCGGCAGCATCAAGTTTCTTCCCTTGCTCGGCTGCGGTTTTGTATCCAATAATCTGAGTCTCCAACTCGGCAACTTGTTTCTCTTTCGCATCGGCGCTAGCGATTAGTCCAGCCCGTTCCTTCTGCCAGGCTTGGCTTTCCTCGATGTACTTCGCATGCCCCCTGTGGTAGGCCCACGCCTGAACCTTGTAGACCGCGCCAAACAGCGAAGCAACAATCATCACTGCGATGATCGCCTTAACCCACCACGGCTGTTTTACAATCCATCCCAGCATCACAATCCCCAGTCCAGGCTTAGCCCAAGAGGGCCGGTAGTCCCTCACCCAATACTTGACCGCCCCGGCAAGAACTTCGAGAGCACCGAACCATAGAAGCCCTGCGAGATTAGAAATATTCCAATCCCACAAACAGCAGCCACGATTAGATCACCATCGGCCAGGAATGTAGCTTCGATAACTCCCCCTGCGCCGCAAAGGATCATGTAGGCGAACAACGAAGGAACGCCGCCCAAAGACGGCAATTTACGCTTGATGACCTGGAAGCCAAATGGCAACCCCATTGCCACAAGCAAAGTGATTAATAAAAGTTTCATCCTCATATCCTCCACTACTTCCCGTTAGACCAGATTGCCAACGCTAAGATGGCTAGCAACACTAGGAACGCCCAAATCATTCCCCAATTCTCTCGTCTCAAGACTGCGCCTCGTTTGGAGACTCTACCGTGACATTGTTTGAGTTCGGATCGGCGTGGTACTTCATTGATTGAAGCGTCATCACAATCGATCCAGCCTGCTTGACAACTGACATCACAATCTGCCGGATTAAATAAACCACTAGGATCACTCCACCAACGATCAAAACCCATTTAAGAATTTCTCTGTCCTTCAACCAGCCAAATGCTTCTCCTATATTCGCCATCAACCAGGTCAGCGCGAGACCTGGAAGCGCAATAATAGTTGCCCAAAGAGATTTCTTTGACCCCGCATCCGCCACCGCCGCAGGCACAACAATCTCATTAGTCAGCAGTTGTGGAGTTGGAAGGCTGGGGGCCGCTACATCAATTTTGTGCAAAACCTTTTTCGCACGTTCGTAAAACTTCAAACGATCTTCCAGACCGTTATATCCACCATTGATCTGTTTTGTAATCCTTTTGAATTCTTGTCGATCGGCAAGTTCATTCAGACCGTGAGATTTCCAAAATTGTCCCGCAATCCGAAAGGCGATTTCCTTTGTAGCTGCAAGTGCTGGATCGCTAATCAAATCTACACCTAACAGGTCACCATAGGTTTTATAGTTTATCCGACCAGTTAGTTGAATTGACCCACGCCCTTTGTAGCGTACTCCATCACCTAGTTGTATATTACCTAAATCTTTCCGCCCCTCGTATTCTTTACCAGAAGCGATTTCTTCCATATATCGAAGGCTTCCAGATTCATGAGCCAACTGAGCTAAAAATGCCGCCTCGCGCAGATAGCTAGTGATCTCAAATTCCTGCATAGCTTGTTGAATAAAAGGAAGATATTCAATACGCCTTGCTGCCGTGGATTTCGGTATTATTTCTTGTAATTGCTCGCCAGTAATCATGCGAAATAGCCTCCCTTTCCGATCATCCAGTTATAGCCGCCATAATGGTTTTCAGTTTTTGAGTAAAGCCGGGTTTGACAGCGGCAATATACAGTCTTTCTTCGCTGCTCCACGTTGTCGAAAATGGTCGTTCACCAACATTGCGGATAATTTCTGAAAGTTCTTTTTGTCTAGCCATCAACGCGTTGTTCTGAGATTCAGCCAGTAATATGCGCCGCTGTGCCCAACGGGGTAAATTTTGAATATTGTGTCTCACTTTAAGGTATCGCAACCTTTTACGTTCCCACCACAGTTATTCTCGCTCGCCCATTTCATAGATCGACTGTCCTCTACGAACTGTGCCCACTTCGCCCGTAAGCTGAGCGGGAAGCATATACAGATCAACCATGTCACCGCGCTGAGTTTCCTTCTTTCCACCTTGTCGAACTCGTTTGAGCAGTTTACGTTCAACCATAAGCTCAAGACGATCATCCAGATCGGGGTCGCTCATGAAGTATCCTGAACGAATCAGCCATTTGAAAATATCAGCGTCGCTACCCGTGTAAACCCCTTCATCACCTGCGAACATTTCCAGAATGGCTAAACAGTCAGATTGAATTGTGCGATCACGTTGCCATTGTGCCTGCCCGATGTCGGCCTGAATCATGTTGTGGAGAAAGGGGACCGGAACCAAATCATCATCGGATTTTAGCTTTTCAATGAATTCATCAATCCACGCACGAACCGCCTGCGGATGAATAAAGTCTTCCTCATTTGGCTTTAATTGTCCCTCTTTCTTAACCCGCCGGGCTTCTTTCTCGGCTTGGCGGCGCGTAAATTTCTGGCCGGTCTTCTTTTGTTCGATCCCGCGACTTAGAACCTCCTTTTGTTTATCTTCCGACAGAGTCGCAACCTCCCGGTGCACCGACCAATCGAGTTCTGTTACCCGGGTAACAGGTTTTACCCGCTCCGCAACCCATTGATAGTTCCTCAGCGTGTCGATCGGAATGCCGGTTCGCTTGTGCGCGTCTAATACCTGGGCATACTTTTCTCCGTACTCGCGTTCACCGTAATTGAGCGCATCCCCGAGATACCACTGGATTCCTTGCTCGGCACGTTCAAGAGCACGGATAAGCCGCTCCCAGTGCTCAAACTTCATTCCCGGCTTAATGTCCAGCGCGATCTCGGTAAAGGTACAGCCGGGTATCTCAAATAAGCTGGAGGGTCTTTCTACTATGACTGCTGTGGACAAGGTAACTCTCTCCCTCGGGTTAAGCGGCGGGGCAAGCCGCGAGAAAATCAGCTCAAGACTCCGGCCTCCAGCGTATGCGGCCACGATCCATCAAGGATCATGCTCTTTAACAATTTGGCTCAATCCGTATCTTCTCGAATACTTTCAGAGCATCTTCGTCAAGTCCTCTCGGAAGATCGATATGGCTTTCAAGTCCGCAGCCTTCGCAAAGAAATTCCTGTCTCATCTCTCACTCCTCTTTGCGCCTATTACTGCAAGCGCTTCATCTAAGTTGGTTACTATCGCAACCTGTCCGCGCCATAATTGCTGCCATTCTTCCTCTGCCGGCGTAAGTCTGCGACGACTCACAGTTTTTTTTCCGTCCTTCACTTCGACAACGATATTGCGACCTTGAAACCCGATCAATAAGTCCGGACATCCTTTGCCTACATCCGCAAGGCTCTGCACTGTCGCGCCGATTGAACGCAAGCCACGCATGATTTCAACTTGATTTGCGTCTATGCGGCTGCGTCCCATTTTCTTTCAGCCCTGCCCGCTTTAGTGCACGATCAAGAATCTTACATTGTTCATGGTTAATAAAGTGGAACTCGGCGGTGCCACGGCTTAGCCACGCTTGTCCCAGCACGGCGCTGCGCGGAGACAAACTCTCGTTATAAGCACGCTCAATTTCTTGGAATATTGGTTCGAGCGCCTTTTTCTGCTCCGAAGTGAGTTTGAATTCAACTTTCATTTTTTGACCTTTTCTTCTCTCAGTTCACTCGTAGCCCAAAACCTCCAAAACGGAAATTTCAGTAATCAATTCGCGCAGTCGGCTGCTCATGGACTCAAGCTTCAGAATCCGGCTACGTTCTTCACACGCGCCGACCATTGCCGCATCCCTTAGCGATGCTTTAATCAGATTCTTCGCCTTGCGAGAAAGCGGGAAGCCCGCAGCCTTCAAGTCGCGCGACAACTCGCGCATGAAACCCTTCTCAATTTGTTTCTTCCGCGATTCGTCGTATATGTATGTATTCTTCATTAGTTGATTCTTTCTTCCTTGGTTCCAAAGGCTCAGATGGTCTGTGGGCCTTTTCCCTCATGCTCTGCGCTCCTAGCCCATTGCTGGCTGCTTCAAGTTTCATTCTGTCTCACCGGGTACTACCCAACTTAATTTTCAGCTACCGGGCTACTTGAGTACCCGGTGTCAAAATTTAATTACGCAGCGCGGCGTTCTTTCAAATAGTAAACATAGCGAAACTTTGAGATGCGGGGAATTCTGATAACCTTTGCCCCTTCGGGAACGTGCGAGCGGCGGGAATAAGTCTTCCCTGCTACGCCGTAATCAAATCGCGGCGTCTTGCGCTCTTGGTCTGTTCGTCCGTCTTGCTGCCAGTTTGCGGCCCTGTAAATTACCCCTGAGTGGCCCGCTGATGGATCGGCATAGGAAACCAGCGCCTCGACTTCGGGATGCGTAGCGCGAATGAACTTGATCGCTTTTGCCATAAACCACGTTTCCGAGTTGAACGGCTCGGAATCCATAATGTAAAGCCGCGCCAGCTCCCATGCTGTGCTTACGCGATAGCGTTTCATTGTCTCGCGCGGCGGCAACGCAAAGACAATTACCCCGACCAAGAACGGGCCACGCCACATACCAAGCGTTAAGACACAAACTCCCGGCCACCGCTTCAGGTAATGCGCCCGCACTAAGGGTTCAGCTTCCGCGCGGCTCGCCAGAGCAACCGAGTAATCGGAAAAGTCTGACTTTGGATATCTCATTCTGTCTCACCGGGTACTACCCAACTTAATTTTCAGTTACCGGGGTTGAGTACCCGGTGTCAAACTTCACGCTCATGTAGTCTCCCGCACGTACCATCGCGCATCTTCCGTGCCGTTCAGTTCTCGTCTCACTAGATTCATTGCTAAAAGTTCCGGGAGCCTGCGGGCGATCTGGTATCGATCCAACGAGCCGATAGCTCCCAATTCGCGGCTCGTCTTGCCGGGATTCTCGTCAACCATCTTCAAACAGATAACCCGCTGGCCGCGCATTACTCCGTTTCTTCTAACCTCTGTCTCAGCACGATGCGAACTCAAGGCATCCGTCGATCTTGATCGCGGCGGCAGCTATTCCTCTGCCTTCATCGGAGGCTGCGCTGGCTGGCCGACGAACAAATCTTTAAGTGAAAACTGCGTACTCACAGCGTAATGTGTACCTCAACCGGAAACTTCGATCCATCCTTGCGTCCCTGACATTTGGTATACTCACCCGCACCGCGCTTCACAATCGCCTCAATCGTTGTCGTTCCCCAATACGGCCCTTCGTATAGTCGCCAGTCTTTGTCCGACCAGAAGCCGCCGGGAAAGCGATATAACTTGGCGCAACCAATGACACCGTTGCTATGCAATAACGCATGGTCAATCGCTGCCCGCATCGTTGGACTGAAGGGTTCGCTACTTATCATTATCCTTGCCACAATAGAAGATCATGCCGTTGCTGTGAATAATCCTTCGCTTTGTTGCGCGGCGCTCGTTAGGTTTACTTAACTGTCACTTGCTTCGACTTTAGAAATTGTTGATAGTGACTCACGCTACTTTCCTCTCTAGAATATCAATACAGAACCTATGCTGCTAAAACTTTCCGTTCAGTTGCCGCACGAATCCGCTTACCATCTCTCATTATTCGCACTGCCGTGCTGTGACTAATTCCCACAACCTTTGCAGCTTGATACGGAGTGCTAGCTAAGTGACTCAAGTGTGCTCGCGCAAAGTCCGATGTGACATAGGGCTTTCGTTTAGCAATATAAAGCATCTTCCGGTACTTCGATTCCGCCTTAACGCAATGCTCACATCTGCATCCTTTCCGGTATCGCGCTTTATTACCGTGAGCAGGGATAGTTCGCGGCTTCTTCTGTTTCATGCGCCACTGGTAACATCGTTGATTCATACAGACTTTACACTCCCACGTTTTGCCGTTTGGCCGCGTCGCCTGATTGTAGAAATTCTCCAAAGCCTGTGGGCCCCGATCCGGGCAGCCAGGACATACGCAAGAATCCTCTTTCCAGTGTTTGAGTTCTTCGATCATCAAAACATACTCACATCATCAGGATCGCTGACTACAACGTGATCGCATCTCCGCACAACCTTGTAGCCGTCCACGTCAATGAACTGCTCCATCCCTAAGCCGAAGCAGCGTTTGCAATTTGCGAATATCGGGTTATCGGCCTTCGCTCCAGCCATCGCGCTCGCCTTGTCTCGTATTTCAGCAACGGTCGGCAAGAACCGTAATTCGGATCGACATTCTTCGATTGCTGGTTTGAGAATCCGCATGGGCACGTCCCACAGATCGCGGACGTAGACATCAATCGTCTGCTCAGTAACCACAACGGAGGGATATGCCGCCGTCAGTTCAGTGATTAGCTTGGCTCTCTCGATCCTCTCGCTCATATCGTGCTATCAAATTCCTTCCCGCCTCTTGGCTTCGTTCAGCCTTTGACGTTCCGTAATTGCCGCCGCCGTTTCCATTACCGCTCGGTTCAAATAATCCCGTGTATCCTGTCGAATGAATCAAAGCCACGATGGATCGATCTTCGCCCCAGCCCAACATCTTTTTGCAGAGAACTTTTCGGATCGTAGGGGTCACTCTCTGGCGCTTCTCTTTCCGCGCTCGTTCGTAGTCCGTCCAGGCATCAAGAAATTCAGGGCTTGAAAACGGTAACGGATCTCCTAACGGTTCTTTAACGGTTACTGACGGATCGGGCGCAGTAGGCTGCACCCTTTGTGTCGAAAGTTGCGCCCTTTCATGTTCAAAACTGCGCCCTTTAGTGTCCGAAACTGCGCCCTTTATTTCCGTAAAGGGCGCATCTTCTGCGCTCTTTCTTAACTCTTTCCACGATATACGTTTAGGTAAATTCACCTCGATTAGTCGGTATTCGGTTGGCTGTCCACGACCACCTTTATCGGGGCCGATAGGTTCTATGATTCGGGCCTCTCGCAACTCTGAAAGTCCGGTTTGCACGCTACGCCTTCCCTTGCCAAGTAACCATGACACGTAAGCCACGGAAGGAAAGATGCTCGTGCCGTCGTCGTTGCCGATATCGGCCAGCGCAGCGGCTAACGGTTTCAGATGAGACGCAAGATCGGATTGCCATACTTTCCCGGCGAGCAGACCACTCATAAACAAAAATCCTCATTTTCAGGCGCTGGCGCATTAGGCGATAACTCTGAATAGTGGTACAGAGCTGCAACCGAAGCGCCTGAAAATCAGGATTCGTTGCCACTATTCTTTAGTCTCGGTCGCCAACCGATGCCCCGTAGCGCCGGGGATGTTACAATCATATTCTAGCACCTTTCGACCTTTTAATCCAAGGGAATCACCACGCGATCCAGTTAGGCGCTTCAATAGCCTCGGTAATTTGTTGGGCCAATCTTCCTAGTGAATAGAGCGCGGAATATGCGGGCACATAAGCACTTCCGTAAGCGAATCGATCCAGCGCTTGTCGAACCTCACGCCATTCGGTACGTTTTAAGGCTCGCCATTCCTCCGGCGTCTCCATTCGCAGATGCGCTGGAAATTGATGCTTTAGAGGCTGTCTCGCGCGCGCATGATCAGACTTGCGCCTGGTTTTCTTTTTCGTCGCCATTTCATTCCTTTCAACCGAAGCGGACCGAAAACCTGAGACTCGCGATTAGCGAAGCTTCCGATCCGCTCCGTCTCTGCGGAAGGACCAGGGGATGACTAACCCTGTCGCGTTTAGCGATCTCCGCAGAAAACTGTCTCGCTTGCGCGGGCCGGATTTGAACCAGCTTTACTAGCGCCATTTCCAGGACTCCATCCACACGGTTCGCTGGCAGCCCTAGCGGTACTGTTTCTCGCCAGTCTCTTAGCACCGTGCTTCTCAGTGAACGCGTTCGCAGGCGCCCGTCGCGTCGCCATCCGTCCTGCGTGTTCCCACCACACCGCCGCACAAGCAAGATTGACGAGGGATGTCTTCACGCCGGGCGGGCGCGCCGTGCCTTACGACAGCGGCTATCCCTCATATGAATTGCAGCCGCCCCTTATCGCGCCCAGACAGACGCGAACTTGAATCAGGCAGGTGTCCGTAGAACTCACTCCCCTGAGCCGCCGACTGCCCCCAGACGACGCACCTGCCCGAAGCATCAATCTTTGTCCGGCCAAGTCATAGAAAGAATCTCGATTTTCTTGGTTCCGGCTCGCCAAATCGGATCAGCCCAGAACTTGTTTTCAAGATCAACATGATCCCTCGTCGACTCGATCACTCGTTGAAAAGTTCGCGCTTTGCCGTCGAACGGAGTTCTGCGATATTCAACGATCCCCCGCTGTGGTTGTGTCTCAATCTTTGGTTCTGACATTTCATCCTTTCTCGATCGACACGAAGGGGCTTCGTTGAACCGCTATGCATCCCCTCTTGATGATTACTTTGGCCGTCTCGATTCGTTCGTCCGTAGACTTGCTTGAGAGAAACATTCGCAGCTCTCGCAAACGCGGCGAGTATTCCGTCTTGAACAATTCCTCGAACTTGTCGTCGCCTAACATCTCCCTGGATAGGTTCAGTTCGTTGCTGTTGCACTTGTGTGATTCCTTGAACTCGACCTTGATCTGCTTGCCATCCTGCCCGGTAAGGCGGACAGTGTTTTGCTGTCCTCGAATCTCGAACGCTTCGGGCAATAGAACTGCCAGCACATCGCCAATTTCCTGCTTTAGTTCGACTCTGCGCGCCTCTAAACGGATGAACTCGTGGATTGCCTCGTCTAGGCTCATTCCGTGCGGCTCACGGGGCATTGGGCCACCGCTAGGTTCGCTTCCTTCGGTAGGAAGCAAAGCTTTTGACATTGACATCGCTTCCTCCTTCAGAATGGAACACAATCATCTTGTAATTGAACAAGTTGATCGACGTTTAGTTCATAGATCGACTTGCCTGCAAAAGAACGTTTCAGTTCACGGGTGATTTCCGTCGCCGCAGCGCTCTTTTCGATCTTGGCGATCAACTCAAGCCGAGCTTGCTCGCTGGGATCGCCCACTTTTGATTTCTTCAGGCTATCCAAGCGATCATTGAGCAGTTGCAGGAGTTCGTTCGTGCCGTCGGGACTCAAATCCTCAGCCTTATTGCCCCTGAAATGCTCAGCAACGAACGCAGCTAACATATTGGCGGTCCATTCAGGCTCGTCGCCATGTTCATTCAGCAAGTGGCAGATATCAACGGCGCTTTGGAGCAGAATCTTTTGGTTCTTATCCGGCGTAGAATCCAGCCAGATTGCGCCGTCGCAGGATTTGTCCTTACACTTGTAATCCGGCGCCCTCGGGTTGCGTTTCGATTCGCGATTGTCCCACATCGCGCCACCGCACTTCGGACAATTGGCGGCTGCGGTGCTTGAACGAGAGATTGGCTTCGCTCCCGGCTGTACGTCTTCGTGGGTTTGAAAATCAGCGTCCGGCACGTCGCCCGTGGGAATGCAAAAGGCTTGCACTAATGCGTATTTGTGCGCGGCTGACATCGCCTTGTTCGACGCCTTATCGCCCGCATCCATTGCTTCCCCGACCGTCTCAACGGTGACGTGCGATCCGTCCCTCGCAAAGAAGTCATAAGCCACGGTTAATTCAACGAAACGTAGGACGGTCCCGCTTGCCGTTGTTCGCTCCGACGTTTGCTTTTCGAGTACACGGGGAGTGTTGAAAACGCCGTGCTTTGCGAACAGAGGATGCACCGCGTTGTACATGTCGTCGATCCCACGGAACGAATATCCCTGGGCTTCGTTTCTGCGAGTTTTGCCAATGGCTTCAATCTCAGAAAGAATCGACGCCATCAAAGCGTATATCTCTTTTGGCTGTTCGTGTGTTTCAACTTCCATTTCATTCTCCTTGTTGGCTTCTGGCCTTGCGTTTTTGCTTGGCTCTGCCTCTTCAAAGGATCGGCTTGTTACCGATCTCATTAAGCACT
>ORMF011719630.1_pt1 | contig 20356 bp, 17 predicted proteins | sample 1779871 | NCBI WGS metagenome assembly ORMF01 (sample SAMEA104232316, study PRJEB22302) | groundwater metagenome | biome: forest; feature: aquifer; material: groundwater | place: USA | collected 2011-08-07 | depth 5.4 m | reverse complement strand
TTACCTTCACCCTTCCGGGCTTCAACACGCTGAAGCGCGAGGGCATCGAGCTCGCAACGGGTCTCATCGCGAACGTCGACGCGGAGCTGCCTGTTGGCGCCCTCACGGAAACCATTACCGTGACGGGTCAGAGTCCTCTCGTGGACGTCCAGAGCTCGACGCAGACCGTAAGCTTCACACAGACCCAAATTGATTTACTGCCAACCGGGAAGACCTGGCAGAACTACGTCTCCCTCATCCCGGGAGTGACCAGTAACGTTCAGGACGTGGGCGGGAATTCGGGCGACAAGAGATGGTCCGCTTCGATTCATGGCAGCGATCCCTTTGAGATGACGAGACTTTTTGACGGCATGAGATACGGAAATATCGGGAATAGAGGTTCCAACCTCAACGGCTCGTTTCCGATCAACAACGCGATGGTCCAGGAAATCTCCGTTGAAACGTCGGGGAGTTTGGCCGAATACGAAGTGAGCGGCCTCCATCCCAACCTCATTCCGAAACAGGGGGGGAACAACTACTCGGTGTACGCCTTCGCCAATTTTGCCAACGACTCAATGCAGTCGAACAACCTTGACGACGAATTACGGGCTCGGGGCGTCCCAACCCCAACTGTGCTAACCAAAATCTGGGAGGTCAACCCAGCGTTCGGTGGGCCGCTCAAAAAAGACAAGATGTGGTTCTACGGTTCGTACCGGTATACCAGCGCTGTCGAGGCGCCTCCTGGTGCCTACTACGACACCGATCCCGCCGATTTCGTCTTTACGCCAGACCTCACGCGGACCGCGGTCAGTCCTGCATGGACTCATAGTTGGAACCTCCGCGTTACGTGGCAGGCCGCACGTAATCTGAAGCTCAACATGTACGCTGACAACCACGACCGCTGCACCCCATGCTCCTCGGGCCTCAATTCCCTGACAGCATGGGAGTCGACTTTCCGTAACAGGTTCGCAGATCCGGAACAGATGTTCTACGTGACAGGGGTCTGGGCGCCCACCGGTCGGCTTCTGGTTGAGGTCGGCGAGACCTATCGCCCTGAGGTGTTTGACTTTCAAAGTCAACCAGGTATTCCGTTGACTCGTTCTGGAATGATCGAGACGCGCACAGGAGTGAAGTTCAGGAACTGGACAACGAGTTCAGGGAGACAGCGGACTGATCAATTCAATGGTAGAGGTTCCCTCGCTTACGTCACTGGTTCTCACAATCTAAAAGTGGGCACTCAGTGGTTCCACGGGCGCCTCTCGCGGTTCATCTCCAGTCCGAATGACTATTTCATAAGTCTCTTGGACGGGAACCCGATCTCCGTGACCCTCGTGTCGCCGTTCACCGCGAAAGAGAACCTAAAGATGAACTTGGGCCTCTACGCCCAGGAGCAATGGACCCGTCAGCGGCTGACTTTAAACGTGGGCATTCGGTACGACTATCTTAATCTGTACGTCGCTGAGCAGGATGCCCCAGCGAATCAGTACGTTGGTGCGCGACATTTTGATGAGATTCCCAATGTGCCCAATTGGAAGGATGTCTCTTCCCGCTTCGGGGCGGCCTATGACTTGTTTGGCACGGGCAAGACGGCTTTGAAGTGGAGCGCCGGCCGGTTCGTGGAAGCCCAGGGTCAAGGAATCCCAGCGCTGGTGAATCCACTGGCCACGAACTCGACGAGCACTCGCGCCTGGAATGACCGTAATGCCGATTTCATCCCACAAGAGGCCGAATTGGGTCCGCATAGCAACGCCAACTTCGGCAGGCCGGTCGTACCAGTGCGCTTCGACCCGGAGGTGATCACGGGTTGGGGTACCCGCACGTGGAATTGGGAGACGTCGGCCGCGATCGCGCACGAGTTACGCCCGGGCCTATCCGTGGATGCCTCCTATCATCGGCGTTGGTACGGCAACTTCAGGGTAACGGACAACCTGCTCAGAAGCCCGAGTGATTACGATCAGTTCTGTGTCACGTCGCCAGTCGATTCGCGGCTGCCGGGCGGTGGCGGACAGCAGATATGCGGGCTCTACGACCTCAAAACGACGGTGCCGTTTGGTGCTAGCGATAACGTGATCACCGCGGCGAGCAACTTCGGGGAGCAGACGCAGGTCTATGACGGTTTCGACATTGGCTTCAACGTGCGGCTCCCCGGCGGTACGCAGGTTCAGGGCGGCACGAGTACGGGACGCACGAAGACCAGCGTGTGTTTTGCGGTGGATTCGCCACAGGCGCTGCTTTTCTGTGAGGTTAAGCCTCCATTCCAGACTCAAGTCAAGTTCTCGGCGATCTATCCGCTTCCATGGGGCCTCCTGAGTAGCGCGACGTATCAGGGGTTGCCAGGCCCTCAGATAACCGCATCTTGGGCGGCGCCTGCGTCGGCAGTGACAGGGTTGGGTCGACCCTTGGCGGGTGGAGCTAGGACGGTGACGGTGCCGCTTGTGGCGCCGGGTTCGATGTACGGCGATTTCTTACACCAGATCGATTTCCGCATCGCGAAGAACTTCATGCTGGGCGACGCCCGGATTCAGCCGCAGTTCGATCTCTTCAATCTGTTCAACGCGAATCCAGTGTTAGCGCAGAACAATACGTTCGGTCCGGCTTGGCAGCGACCCGTAACGATCCTACTCGGCCGCATGATCAAGTTCGGAGTCCAGTTCGACTTCTGAGGAATAAACCGCTGAAGGTTAGACGTAGGTGAGCAGGGAGTGATCGTGCGACCACTGATTATCATAGTGACTGGTTGGATGACCATCGTGGCGATCACTTCCAGCCAACTCCAGGCTATTGCGCCCTCATTGCCGGTCTCGGGCACGTCCAGGCCGCAGCAACGCAGGAACGCATCCGCTACCGTCTCGCCACAACGGGCCCTCCTTGATCAGTACTGCGTCACCTGTCACAACCAGAGAGCGAAGATCGCCGGACTGAGTCTTGACACGATGGACGTGTCTCGGGTTGCCGAAGGGGCAGAGGTTTGGGAAAAGGTCGTCCGCAAGCTTCGCGGTGGCCTTATGCCTCCTGCAGGTCGGCCGCGGCCCGATCAGCGCGCGTACGACGAGTTCACGATGTGGTTGGAGGCCGAGCTCGCACGTGCTGTGACGGTGAATCCGAATCCCGGTCGGAAGGATACATTTCATCGACTCAATCGCGCCGAATACCGGAACGCGATCCGCGATCTGCTTGCGGTTGACGTCGATGTCAACTCCTTGATTCCTGCTGACGATGCGAGTTACGGCTTCGACAATATCGCGGGGGTCCTAAAGATCGACCAATCGCGGATGGAGCGATATTTGTCAGCGGCGATCAAGATCAGCCGCGCTGCGGTCGGCAGTCCGCCACCGGCTCCCTCGGTGGAAACATTTGCCCTCTCGCCTGAGCTTCCGCAATACGATCACGTAGATGGTTTGCCGTTTGGCACGCGGGGCGGGATACTCATCCACCATAACTTCCCCCTGGACGCCGAGTATGTCATCAAGGCCGAACTCAGGTGCGCCGTAGAGGCAGATCTGAGATGCGATGCCGCCGGAGGATTTGTCGAGCCGCATGAGCTCGAGATCACGGTGGACGACGAGCGTGTTGGACTATTCACGTTGGAAGCCAGGCCAATGCGGCCAGGCTATCGGGAGGAATGGGACGAGTTGCTGAAGGTTCGCCTCCCAGTGAAGGCGGGGCCAAGGGACATCGGTGTCACATTTCTGAAAACGGTGCCTTCCATCGAGTATGTCAGACCGGGGCTTCGTGCGCGATTCCAGAAGCCGGTCCGCTACCGTGCTGACACTCAGAGAGTGTGGGAGCCGTTCATAGACAAAGTAACGATCACGGGCCCGTTCAGTGCCAGCGGGCCAGGCGACACGCCAAGCCGTCGTCGCATCTTCGTGTGTTACCCCGCGACCCCAGGCGAAGAGGCGTCCTGCGCGAAGACAATTCTATCGACGTTTGCGCGTCGCGCGTACCGACGACCTGTCTCCGACTCAGACCTGCCGCGTTTGCTGGAGTTCTATAATGAGGGCCGTACCAAGGCGGGCTTCGACGCTGGCATCGAAATGGCGCTTCGAGCGCTGCTGGTCAGCCCGCGGTTCCTCTTCCGCGTCGAATCCGATCCGGCGAACATTACGCCGAACACTGTTTATCCCCTCGGTGACATCGAGTTGGCGTCGCGGTTGTCGTTTTTCCTGTGGAGCAGCATCCCCGACGACGAGCTCCTGGATGTGGCCAGCCGCGGGACTTTGAAGGATCCGGCGGTGCTCGAACAGCAGGTGCGGCGGATGTTGGCCGATGCCCGGTCGACCTCGCTAGTGAGCAACTTTGTCGGGCAGTGGCTGCAATTGCGGAATGTGGAAGCTGCGAGGCCGTCTCCGCCCTTGATTCCCGACTTCGACGAGGACCTGCGGCAAAGCCTGCGGCTCGAAACGGAGCTTTTCGTTGAAAGCGTTATTCGGGAGGACCGCAGCACTCTCGAGCTATTGACGGCGAACTATACGTTCCTGAACGAGCGTCTGGCCTTGCACTATGGGGTACCGAACGTGAACGGAAGTCACTTTCGGCGGGTGACACTTCCAGGCGAGAGTCGTCGCGGGCTCTTGGGACATGGCAGCATCTTGACGGTCACTTCGCGGCCGAATCGGACCTCGCCGGTTTTGCGCGGCAAGTGGATGCTCGAAAACCTCCTCGGCACGCCTCCGCCCCCAGCGCCCGCGAATGTCCCCCCCTTAGCGGAGAAAGAAGAGGGGAGCCAGGGTAAGGTGCTTTCGGTGCGCGAGCGCATGGCCGAGCACCGCAGCAATCCCGTTTGCGCGACCTGCCACACCATGATTGATCCGCTAGGGTTTGCACTGGAGCACTTCGACGCTATCGGCCGATGGAGAGAGGTCGATGAGGCATTTGGCCCGATTGACGCGTCAGGGACGCTGCCTGACGGCAGCAAGTTCGACGGCGTGGCAGGTCTCCGAGAGGTCCTGCTGAGGCATCCTGAGCGCTTTGTCACGACTATGACGGAGAAGCTGCTGACGTACGCCTTAGGCCGTGGACTCGAGTACTACGATATGCCGGCCGTTCGCCGTATCGTCCGTGAAGCGGTGCCTACCAATTACAAAATGTCATCGTTGATTATGGGCATCGTCACCAGCATGCCCTTTCAGATGAGGAAGTCAGGATCATGATCATCACGAAGGCCGTCCTGTCGCGGCGAACGTTGCTCCGCGGCGCTGGTGCCACGCTCGCGTTGCCGTTCCTGGATGCGATGATCCCGGCGCTCTCCGCAGCGGCCAAACCAGTGCCTCGCTTCGGAGTCTTCTATGTGCCGAATGGGATGTACATGCCCAATTTTGTGCCGAAGGGCGAGGGCATGAGCTTCGAGTTCTCACCTATCCTGAGCCCTCTCGAGCCATTTCGGGATCAGCTGGTGGCGGTGAGCGGACTCGCCAACCTCCAGGCGGAGGCTATGGACGTGGGCGGTGCCACGCATACCCGTTGCCATGCAGCCTGGTTGAGCGGATGCCGTCCCAAGCGGACCGAAGGCGGAGACATTCAGGCGGGTACAACCCTTGATCAAATTGCCGCGAAGGAACTCGGAAAAGACGCCCAACTACTTTCGCTCGAGCTCGCCCTGGAGCCGAGTTACGTGGTTGGCAACTGCGAGGCTGGCTACAGTTGCGTCTACGTCAACTCGAGCTCATGGCGAACGCCGACAATGCCTTTGCCCATGGAGAATAACCCGCGGGCCGTTTTCGAGCGTCTGTTTGGCGATGGGACCAGTGGTCCCGCGCGCCTCGAACAGTTGCGGGCTAACCGCAGCATCCTTGATTGGGTTACAGAGGAGATAACGAGCCTGCAGCATACGCTCGGGCAAGGCGACCGGGCTACGGTAAGCGAGTATCTCGACGCCGTTCGCGATGTCGAACAACGCATTCAAAGAGCTGAGCGGGATGCGGATACCTCTCCGACGGCGCTGGCCGCCCCCATCGGCATACCGGCGTCGTTCGAAGAGCACGCGACGCTGATGTTCGACTTGCAGTTCCTGGCATACCAGGCAGATATCACCCGCGTCGCGACGTTTCAGATCGGCCGTGAGCAGAGCGCGCGCTCGTACCCGCAGCTCGGAGTGGACGGAGCGCACCACGAAATCTCGCACTTCGGGAAGGACCCGGACAAGATCGCGCAAAATACGAAGATCAACGCGTACCACGTACAGCTGTTTGCGCATTTGGTCGAGAAAATGCGCTCCACGCCCGATGGAGATGGGTCATTGCTGGACCATGCGCTCTTTCTCTATGGTTGCGGGATGGGCGATGGCCAGGACCATAGTCCTCATAACGTCCCAGTCCTCCTCGTAGGCGGGGGGTGCGGACAGCTGAGGGGTGGGCGTCATCTCACGCCTACCGTCGACACCCCATTCATGAATGTCGGGCTCAGCCTCCTCCACAAACTTGGTGTTGCCGTGGACAGCGTCGGCGATAGCACAGGACCACTTGGAGATCTCTGACATGCGCCCAAAGCCGTTGCGCACTTGGTGGTGGATCGTCCCGCTTGTGGCGGTCAGCTTCGGTGCCGCGGGGCGCGAAGTTCCTCTTGTCGACGCGGTCAAGGCCGCAGATACCGCCGCGGTGCGAGTCCTGTTGGCGCGGGGTGTCGATGCCAATGCTTCGGAGGCAAATGGCACGACCGCGCTTCATTGGGCGGCTCGCCTTGATCGTCTGGACTCGATGGACCTGCTCATTAGCGCCGGCGCCAACGTCAAGGCTGCGAATCGCTATGGCGTCACACCACTCTCGCTGGCCTGCGCTAACGGGAATGCGACGATCATCGAACGCCTGCTGAAGGCGGGCGCGGACCCGAATACTGCCCTGCCGGGCGGTGAAACGGCGCTCATGACGACAGCACGCAAGGGTAGCGCCGACGCTGTGAAGGTATTGGTCGCCCATGGAGCCGACATCAATGCGCGCGAGAGCACCCGCGGGCAGACGGCGCTGATGTGGGCAGCGGCCCAGAACAATGTGGCGGCGATTCAGGCACTGCTCGCAGCTGGCGCTGATATCCATGCCCGTTCGGCTGAGCCAGAATTCAAGAGCAACTGGGTCGTCGGCAATGGAGCGGCGCCCCTACCCACCGAAGTACGGATTGAATTCACGTCTCTCCTGTTCGCCGTTCGAGCGGGGCATGTCGAGGCGGTCGAAGCCTTACTCGCGGGTGGTGCCAATGTGAACGACACTGCGCCGAACGGGACCAGTGCCCTGCTACTGGCAACCATTAACGCCCATTGGGAGCTGGCTGGTGTTCTGTTGGACAAGGGCGCAGACCCAAATGCCGCGGCAACAGGCTGGACGGCGTTACATCAGGTGGCGCGGAACCGGGCGCCCAGCATTGGTTATGTCCCCCCGCCGGTGCAGACAGGTCGTCTGAGCAGTCTCGACTTGGTGAAGAAGCTGATTGCCCATGGGGCGAACAGTAACGCTCGTATGACGAAGGACATGGTTGACGGCTATCCGAACCGGCTCAACCGTATTGGCGCGACTCCGTTTTTGCTCGCAGCGAAAGGCCTCGATATCGATCTCATGCGTCTTCTGCTCGCCAACGGAGCCGATCCGCTGCTGACAAATGACGACAAAACGACGCCGTTGATGGCCGCCGCTGGGGTTGGCATCGCGTACCAGGGCGGTGATAGCGGAACACATGAAGACGCGCTGAAAGCGGTCAAGTGGTTGCTGTTGGAACTCGGCAGCCAACTGGAGACGCCGAACCGTGCGGGCGAGACCGCTCTGCACGGCGCAGCCCGCAGAGGGGCGAACGTCCTCGTGCAATTTCTCGTCGATCGGGGAGCCAGGCTCGACGCGAGAACAAAGCGTGGATTGATACCGATAGACTTTGCCGACGGCAGGAAAGTCGAATCCACGTTGCGGGCGCAGCCTCAGACAGTGGCGCTGCTTCGTCAATTGATGAAGGACCGCGGCCTTCCCACCGGTGCGGAACCTATCAACGGGAACAAGCCATCCGAAAAGTGATGGTCTCGCAAGTTGCACTGTCAGCCGATCGTGGCTTGCACGTTAGTACGTAACAGTCCTCGCCGCGACCGTTCAACGTGAATCAGGAGATCGTCATGGTTGGAAGAAACGTCGTGAAACGATCAACGGCCCTGTGGTTGTGCCTGGCATTGATAACGATGCTCTTCGGGATCCTGGGGCAGTTTGGAAGTGACACGACTGAGGCCGCCGGCAGCTCATACACGCTCGATGATCATTGGCTCCATGTGTCGCCGGGAGAACATGTTGGTACCGTGACCTCGGTTGACTTCGACGCCAAGGGCGTCATGTATCTGTTCCGTCGGTGTGATCCGGACTGTCTCCATCCGAAAGAGGGCGACCCACCGAGCAGGATCTGGGCGTTCGATTCGAAAGGCACGTTCCTCCGTGAGGTGGGGCAAAAGATCGCAAAAGAGGGTCATTCGCTTCGCGTCGATCGCAGTGGGTTCATCTGGACGACCGACGTGCAAGGACATCAGGTCAAGAAGTTCCGCGCTGATGGCACGCTCCTCATGACGCTTGGAAGTGGCATTCCGGGGGACGGCCTGGATACCTTCAATATGCCCACAGACGTCGTCGTCGCGCCGAACGGCGATGTTTTTGTCACCGATGGCTACAAGAATCAGCGTGTGATGAAGTTCAACAAGGATGGCAAGTTCATCAAGACATGGGGCACCAAGGGCACAGAACCCGGACAGTTCCGTGTCCCCCACGGGATTGTTCAGGATTCACGCGGGCGCATCATTGTGGCAGATCGCTGCGGGTCAACGACCGCTGGTAATGCCGGATGCACGGACAATAAGATTCAGGTTTTCGATACTGACGGGAAGTTCCTCGACCAGTGGCCGCACTTGCGAGCGGTATCCCTGTACATCACGAAAGACGACAAGCTGTACGTAAGCGGGGATGGCAAGATTTCAATCGCGGATGCGCGGACTGGAAAGGTGCTCGACACGATTGAGAAGGCCGGAGGTCACGGTATTGCCGTGGATCCGGCCGGCAACGTCTATACCGCGGGGAACCAGGCCGGTTTAAAGCGCTACGCTCGATAACGGAACAACCCTAGGTTCGGTGTCTTCACGATCCGCGCGAACCTTCTGATTCAGGCCTGGCACCTAACTCGGGGATCGTCGCTATGGTTTAGGCTTGTCGGTGATGAGTATGTTTTCGAGCGGAGCGATGGCCGCCGGCAACTCAGTTGCGCCCGCGGGCATGCCGTTTTCCTGGAGGAGATAGGTGAGGATGTCGGCGTACGATTGAGCGTCGAGGCTTGGACGGCGCCAAGGCATTGTTTCAGCGATCGTGCGAAAGAGCTCGGCAACTGAACGGTTGTTCCACCGTTCAGAAAACGTGATTCCGACCAAGGCCGGTGGAATGACCTGCAGGTCCTCTCCGCCTAGCAGATCGTCGTGATGACAGTAGGTGCACGCTTTGCGGTACGCCTGTTGTCCCCGAATGGCTTGCTCTTTCGTATAGACGCCGTTCCACACCGTTCTTTCTGTGGTTTGGACCCTCACCGGCAGCCCACGTAGGACGAAGAGGGCGCCTATCAGCGCCAGTAATTGCACGAAAGGCTTCACCGTAGTAGCCGCCCCACGATCGGAAATCTTACCATCCTCTTCTGTCGACGCTGACCCAGGACCTGACGTTCGAGACCGCGGAAATGCCTATCAAAGCCGCGGTGACAGGGTCTGCGGGCGGTATCCACCGGCTTCGGAAAGCCCGTGTGGGTCGCGACGAATTGCCCGCGGTCATCCTGGCTCGTAGTGAATACAATAGTTGCCGCGGTGGCCGGGCCACGGTTAGCTGTGGCGACGCAACGGGACCGTAACAGGTGTGACCGTTACCCACTGAGCGGATGGGAGCAGAACGTAATGCGTAGTCAGCGTCTCTCACTTCTGATGGTCGGGTGGATCGGCGTCATCGGAGCGGTGTCCGCACACTCGCAGGCGGCCCCCCTGCGGCAACAGTCGAGCACCTCACAACGGCAAGCTGCGAGGCCTACATCGCCGCACGCCACATCTCGGCGCGCGTTGATCGATGGGTACTGTGTTTCGTGCCACAACGGCAAACTGAAGAGCGGTGGTCTCGCGCTCGATGCGATGGACACAGCGGATGTCGGCCGAGGTGCGGACACTTGGGAAAAAGTGGCGCGCAAGCTCCGAGCCGGCATGATGCCGCCGCCCGGTCAGCGCCGCCCCGACGCCGCTGCACTCAACGCATTTGTAACATCGTTGGAGACCGAGCTCGATCGCGCCGCGGCCGCCAATCCGAATCCCGGTCGAACCGAAACCCTCCATCGCCTCAACCGCGCCGAGTACAGGAATGCGGTGCGCGACCTCCTGATGTTGGACGTCGATGTTACAGAGCTGCTTCCAGCCGACGACGCAAGCTACGGTTTCGACAATATCGCTGGCGTGCTCAAGTTGAATCAGTCCCTGCTCGAACGGTATCTGTCGGCTGCGATGAAAGTGAGCCGAACGGCTGTTGGGAGCGCGCCCTCCGGTCCGTTGAGTGAGGTATTCCACGTCCCGATCGATTTCCCACAGTACGATCACGTAGAGGGCCTGCCGTTCGGGACGCGAGGTGGCACGCTCGTTCGACATAATGTCCGCCGCAACGGAGAGTACGAGATCAAGGTCGATCTGATGTGCACGACTGAGGTTGACCTGAAGTGCAACGGCTCATTGGGCTGGGCACAGTCCCATGAACTCCAGATCCTCATGGACAACGAGCTGGTCAAGGCGTTCACTCTGAAGCCGCGGGAGATCAATCTGGCAAGCCCCAACCAGCCTACGTCCGAAGGCGCGGTTGACGACAACGAGCGATGGACGGCTCGCGTGTCGATCCCGGCGGGGGTGCATGACATCGGGGCTACGTTCGTGAAAGGTCCGGACGTCGAGTACGTGCTCCCCGGCTATCGCAAGCGATTCGAGCGCCCGTACCGGTATTACGCGGACGCCATGTTGATTGCCGTGCCCTTCGTGAACAGTCTCCAAATCACCGGGCCGTTTGGTGCTGATGCCGGCGCGGGCGAGACTCCCAGCCGCCGCGCGATTTTTACCTGCCGTCCGGCAACAGCCGCCGAGGACGCGCCGTGCGCCAAGCGCATTCTCGCCAGAGTGGCTCGGCGTGCGTACCGTCGCTCAGTGACGGCCGCGGAGGTCGACGAACTCCTTGCGTTCTATCGGCAGGGTCGGGGTGAACAGGGCGGCACCTTCGAGAGCGGCATCGAACTGGCGATTCGCCGCGTCCTCACGAGCGCCAAATTCCTCTTTCGCGTGGAACGCGAACCAGAGACGTCCGTGAGCTCCAACTATCGGCTCAACGATTTCGAGCTGGCGTCTCGGCTGTCGTTCTTTCTGTGGAGCAGCATTCCCGACGAAACGCTTCTCGATCTCGCTGCGAAGGGCAGATTGAAAGACCCCGCCGAAATGGAGCGCCAGGTGCAGCGAATGCTGGCCGACAACCGCTCCGGTGCGCTTGTCGAGAACTTCTTCGGCCAATGGCTGAGACTGCGTCACATCGAACGGCTCCAGCCATCGGAGCCGCTCTTCCCGGATTTCGATCTTGCGCTCAAAGAGGCGTTCAGACGCGAAACCGAGCTGTTCTTGGAGGACATTATTCAGCATGATCGCGGCGTCCTCGACATGTTGACGGCCGATTATACGTTTGTGAACGAGCGTCTGGCGAAGCACTATGGGATTTCGTACGTCAAGGGAGGCGAGTTTCGTCGTGTCACCTACCCGAATGAGAACCGCCGCGGGCTGCTGGGGCACGGCAGCATCCTGACGTTGACGTCTCATGCCATTCGCACCTCGCCGGTGTTCCGCGGAAAATGGGTATTGGAAAACATCCTCGCCACGCCGCCGCCGGTCCCGCCGGCCAACGTCCCCCCGCTCGAGGCTCCGGAGATCGGAAGCAAGAAGGTGCTGACCATGCGGGAGCAGATGGCGAAACACCGTGCGAACCCAGTGTGCGCGAACTGCCACGCGACGATCGACCCGCTCGGCTTCGGACTCGAGAACTTCGATCCCATTGGACGGTGGCGTGATGTCGATCTCGGGTTCCAGCCAATCGACACGTCCGGCGTGCTTCCCGACGGAACGAAGTTCGGCAACCTCTCAGAATTCCGTCGGGTGTTGTCATCGCGGTCCGATCGCTTCGTGATTAACCTGGTAGAACGGCTGCTTACTTACTCGCTGGGCCGCGGGATCGAGTACTACGATCAACCGGTGATCCGCCAGATCACGCGCGAGGCCGCGCGAAAGAACTATCGGTTGTCGTCCATTGTCTCCGGGATCGTTGCAAGTCTTCCGTTCCAGATGCGCAAGACGGAGTCCAGTATGCAACTCGTCGCATCGCGTCCCTGAGGAAGGGCACGCCCGATGATGTTGTCGACCGAATGTCACAGTGACAGGAGAGCGTCATGATCATTACGAAGGTGTCGCTGCCGCGTCGTACGTTCCTACGGGGCGCTGGCGCCGCGATCGGGCTGCCGTTACTGGACGCCATGGTCCCAGCGGTCTCGGCATTGGCCAAGACGGCCGCGAAGCCCGTTCAGCGTGCCGGATTCATCTACGTTCCGAACGGGCAGGCGCTGATGAACTTCATTCCCAAACAGGTGGGATCGAACTTCGAGATCACGCCAATCCTGCGGCCGATGGAAGGCTTTCGTCACCAGCTCACTGTCGTGAGCGGGCTGAGCAATCTCTCCGCGGTCACGGGCATGGGGACCGGCGCGCATACGCGAAGCGGCGCGGTGTGGTTGAACGGCGTGACTCCAAAGCGCACGGAGCTCGACGTGGAGGCGGGGAAGACAATCGATCAGTTCGCCGCAGACAAGCTCGGTGTCGATACACCCTTGCGGTCGCTGGAGATCGCACTCGAATCGAACTTCAATGCCGGCAACTGCGAGAACGGCTACAGCTGTACCTACGTGAACACATTCGCGTGGCGGACACCCACGATGCCGCTGCCGATGGAGAACAATCCGCGTGCGGTCTTCGAGCGGCTATTCGGTGACGGCGAAACGGTTGCAGCCCGCCGGGCGGAAATGCGAAGGGATCGGAGCATCCTCGACGCGGTCACCGGCGAAATGGCCGATCTGCAGAAGAAGCTCGGGGGGCGCGATCGCGTCATCATCGGCGAGTACCTCGACGCCGTGCGTGAAGTCGAGCGCCGCATCCAGAAGGCGGAAGAGCGTACCGACGGTCCCGCAGAACACCTCACCGCGCCCATGGGGATTCCGGGTGCCTATGACGAGCACGCCCGCCTGATGTACGACCTGTGGCTTCTCGCCTTCCAATCCGACCTCACGCGGGTCGTCTCCTTCCAAGTCGGCCGTGAGCAGAGCGCGCAGACCTATCCTTGGATCGGTGTGCCTGAAGCGGATCACGAAATGTCACACGACGGCAACAATCCCGAGAAGATTGCGAAGAGAACGAAGATCAATGCGTACCATGCCCACCTCTTTGCGTACTTTCTCGAGAGGATGAGCGCGACGCAGGATGGAGAAGGAAGTTTGCTCGACCACACGATGCTTCTCTACGGCAGCGGTATGGGCGACGGCAACGTGCATAGTCCGCACAATCTGCCACTCGTCGTCGCCGGGAGCGGCGCAGGTCAGATCAAGGGCGGGCGTCACATGAAATACGAGATGGATACTCCGATGATGAATCTCGGTTTGTCGCTCTTGGACAAGCTTGGCGTCGAGCTGAGCAGCCTTGGCGATAGCACTGGCCGTCTCGCGGATTTGTAGCAATCGAAGGCGTGCATGTTGTCGATCAGCACAAGGCGATCGAAGGAGGCTGGAATGAGTGGGAAATGCCGAGGTCGGATCTGGCTGGGCCCGCTCCTCGTGCTTCTAAGCGTGACGAGCGTCAACGCGGCTGCGGGCGAGGCTCCGCTAGTGACCGCGGTCAAAGCCGGTGACGCCAGAACGGTTCGTGCTCTGCTCCTGCGACGGGTCGATGTGAATCTTCCAGGGGCAGATGGCTCAACCGCGCTGCACTGGGCCGCGAATAGAGGCGACCTCGACACCATCGACCTCCTCCTCCGCGCGGGCGCGAACGCGAAGGTGGCCAACCGTTACGGAGTCACGCCTATCCTGCTTGCCTGCAAGAACGGCAGCGCGTCTGTCATCGAGCGACTGTTGAAGGCAGGCGCGGATGCAAATGCGCCCGGAGCCGGAGGTGAGACGCCGCTCATGATCGCCGCGCGCACGGGCCGAGCCGACGCCATCAGAGTGTTGGCGGCCAATGGTGCGAACGTCAACGCGCGCGAATCCACACGCGGCCAATCGGCGTTGATGTGGGCGGCGGCCGAGGGCAACGTTGAGGCCATCACAGCCCTGATCGAGGCAGGCGCCGAGGTCAACGCCCGCTCCGAAGAGCACGATTTCAAGAAGATAAGCGGAGGAATGAGTTCGGGGAAGAAGCAGGAGGTGATCCAATTCACTCCTCTCATGTTTGCGGTCAGGGATGGACATGTCGAGGCCGTCGAAGCGCTGCTCGATGCCGGTGTGGCTGTGAATGAGCCGCTGTCAGACGGAACCAGCGCGCTCATTCTGGCCGTCATCAACGCTCACTTCGAGCTTGCGGGGATCCTGCTCGACCGGGGTGCGAACCCGAATGACGATCGTGCCGGAGGTACTGCGCTACATCAGGTGGCTCGGACGCGCTCCCTCACCGTCGGGCACGTCCCGCACCCCGTCGCCACGGGGAAACTCAGCAGTTTCGATCTTGCAAAAAAGCTCATTGCCAGCGGCGCAAACGTGAACGCCCGCATGACAAAGGATTCGATGAGGACGGATGGGTACCGTACACAGCTGAATCGGATCGGGGCCACACCATATTTGCTCGCGGCCAAGGGGGTCGATCACGAGTTGATGCGCCTCCTGCTCGCGAGTGGTGCCGATCCGTTGTTGACCAACGATCATGGGATGAGACCTCTTATGGTTGCAGCGGGCGTGGCGATGCACGCCCCTGGCGAGGATTCCGGGACCGACGCAGACGCCTTGGAGGCCGTCAAGGTCGCGTTCGAAGTCGATGGGAACGTCAACTACATCGACAAGCGGGGCCAGACCGCCCTGCATGGTGCGGCTCGGCGTGGCGCAATCGAGATCGTCAAGTTCCTGCTCGATAAAGGCGCCAAACTCGATGTGAAAGTCAAGCGCGAGAACTTCGTCGGGAACACCTATGGCGACAAGGGATTCGAGTGGACACCGTTGACGATCGCGCTGGGACGGCAGAAAGACGGACGCCACCTCTTTCTCGGTTCCGCGCGACAGCCCGAAGCCGCGTTGATCCTGTATCAGGAAATGAAGCAGCGGGGTTTGCCAATTGATGAGGATCCCCAGTCGCTCGCGGAGCTCGACGCAATGATGGCGAAGGCGGAACAGGCTAGGGCGAAATAGAGCCGTAGCAATAAACGCGGGGGAGGGGCAAGGAGTAGGAGTTCCCCGGACAAAAAGATGCCCGACCGATATGCGGTCGCTTATGTTGTGATCTTGCCGCGATTCCGGCGGTGAGCTCGGGCCAACGCCGGAGAGAGCTTGAAGCGCACGACTTTCCCTCTCACAACCGCTGTTGCGTACATGACTCACGCGGGTTTACGCGGGCTTTTCATCTCGTCGACGATTGTCGCCGCCGGAGCGTTGTCGATGAACAGTTCCATCGCTTCTCGAATCCGGCGTATAGCCTGATCCAGTGTGCGAGCCTGGGTGTGACAGCCCGGAAGTTCCCGTACGGATGCTACCCAGAATCCAGACTCGTCCCGGTCGTATGCGACGTGGTACGTGTTCACGAACTCCATTGGCAACGCAAGGCGGATTGATTGTACCGCCGCTCGCTCCGGGCTGTCATTTTGCGGGAGTGCTCGGGCGGCTCAAGGGTTCGCTTCGCCGCTCCGAGCAATTGTTTGTCGCGCCCTTGACCCGCCCTGCGCGCTCCCTGATCGATGGCTCTTACCGGAGCGAACTCAGAGTTTTTGTAGCACGCTCACAAGGTCATCCACCTGGGGTCGATAGAAGATTCTCGCCAGACCATTTGGCTGTGGAAGTGCTTCAACCCGACGCTTCCAGTGCTTGTCCAAAGTCGCCACACTTCCGAAGGCGGAACCGAGTACTGCGTGGCAGAGATCGAGCCCATCGTGTGGCTTGAACTGGTGAGACTTCGCTTCCAGGACCATCGTGCGCAACAGATGGAAGTGGGTGAATGTCGCGGGACGACTTGCATCGAAGGCAACAGGCGGGATCTCGCGGTCCAGCGACCGATTATCCTTGTCGAAATCCGCTCGCGTCGCGTCGATGCGATCTCTTACAGCCTGGTCGATTTGGTCTGCATCAGACCGAATGCTGTCGCGATTCTCATGCGCCCAGTCCAGCACCGCTCCGAGTCGAAAAAAGGAATCCGACAAATCCAGGATTTTGCTTCCGTTCGGCGAGAGATCGAAAGCGCGCCGTTGAAAGTACGCCGTCATGAAAGCCTCCGACACGGCCGACCGGTCCGGAGGGATGCCCGCCTGCTCGCGCCGGATGACGTTGTACGGGTTCATCTCCAGCGGAATCCAGTGAGGTCCAATTGAATCGAGCAGGGCCCGAACCGCATCTGCGGAGCGTCCTTGCGGCCCCGCGACCTCGATCGAATTCGTGAAGGAGAACAGCAACGCTCCCTTGGTCACGATCGCGTCAACGAATGACTGCCGCCGCGATTCTGGACCCTTGGCGATCTCGATGAGTGAGTCGTTGTCCAAGTAGACGCCGACACCTCGCAGTACGGCTTCGCAAACCGGAGTGCCGTTTTCGGCGGTAAACCTGATCATCTGAGCAAAAACCCTCGGGTTGGCGGACGGGCCCGTACACCTCGTTCGGCGCGCGAATGGGAGTATAATATGAGCAGAAAGTGAGTGCGATAGGAACATGGCAAGAGTACAGCCTGTCTTGAGCGCGACAGAACTAGCGCTCGTCGATCAGATGGCCGAGTTGACCCAGTCGAAGCGTACGGACGTCATCAAGAATGCCCTCGCCGTGTATCACTGGTTCGTGCGCCAAGCGCTCACTGGCGGCCGTGTGATCGCGCGAAAGCCGACGGGTGAGGAAGTTGCGCTCGAAACCGCGGAGTTGAGTGCGCTGGAAGGCAAAGGAAATCGCCTTGGTCCGGACGAATTGGGACTCTTGGCGAAAGAGCTTGCAGCGGCGTCCGATCCAAGCGAAGCAGCCCGCATTAAGGAACGCATCACGCGCGGCTTTTACGGCATTTAGCGTCCGTGCCGAAAGTCCGCCGACAGAACCTTCCGCCCGCACTGTTCCAGCATCTGCTCGATCGGATTCAGAGCCGGAAGATTCCAGCAACCCAGCTCGAACTGCTCGCCGCATGGCTCGATACCGAACCCGACGTCCCGGAAGGCGAATGGTACAAGCGCTTCACCGGGATGACCGTTTGCGGCGAGGGCGAGTTGATTAAGACGTTTCTCCTTTCGGGCCAGGCGCCGAAGGGCAAACGTCTTTCATGATCATGAAAGGAGGTATCAACGGACACGACTAAGCGGGCCGCCCGCGTGCGCTAACACGCGAACGACCCTGACCAGCCAGTTGATTAAGGCAACCGGCGTGGCTGTCGCGGATCATGCCACAGCACGCCACACCGAAAGGCGGCTGCCATGAACGACGATGTGAAGGCGGCGATCGATGAGATCGCCAACGCGATGCAGGTGATCAATCTCCTGTCGACGCGTCTGCGACAGGACCTCGGCGAGTCAGCGCAACAGGCGATTGATCTCGAAGGGGCAACCGCTCGCGCTGTTCGCGCGATGAAGCGCCTGCAACCGGACGGAAAGAAGAAGCGCTAACGACCTACCGCAACACGAAGGCAGCACTGAGAACGGAACTGGCACCCTGCCTTCGCTCCTCTCCCAATCTGCACGCTGTCGATGGCAATGCCGGCGTCAACACGCTATTGCCATTGACGGGGATCGACGCGCTCGAATTCTCGCTCGATGACCTTGCGCATCTCCTGTGCGTCGTCTGAAGAAATACGTCCCGCGAAGTCCGCGAGTGACGACGAGCCCTCGTCGACAGTCACGGTAAGAGTGACTTCGCAGCCTTCAGGGAGTCCTTGGGGCCGTCTGAGTGGGCGGAACACGCCATTCTCGAAGACGGCCAAGAGCGTTTCCTTCATCGAAGCGATCGCGATGCAGTGGACGCAAAGTCGATTGGCGGCTGGCTCGTCAAGGCGGCAGCGGACGCGCGAAGATCGCAACTCTAACCCAGGAACACCGAATCGTTGTGCCAGCGCAATAGGTCTGGATCCGGCCGATGGCGGTCGTCGCGCGGCAGCGAAATACTTGTGTCGCGAAACGGATAGTACGTCTTTCCATTGTTGAAGTCGACGCGTAGGCGCTCACTTACTCTCAGACGATGCTCCGTCGTGACCGTCAGGTAGCCCTGTTCGAACAACCGGTGAAGATCTGCACGAAGCAGTAAGCCGTTGTCGTGGCGCGCGAATAACGTGGCGTTCACAATGACGATGCATCCGATCTCAGGTGCGCGCTCGGTCGCCACGTAGCGCATCCGAAGACGGATCGCCGAAATCCTATCGCGCATCTCTTTCAGGCTGGCGCAGCCGTTCCCTTCTTCGAAGCAGCTCCAGGCGAGCCAGTCGGGAAGGGGCGAGTAATTGGCGAAATAGCCAAACCCACAGATGGCGTTGTAGGGTGCTTTCAGTTTGAAGAAGAAAGGCGAGAATTCATCGGCGCGGAAAGAGAAGTGCGTAGAGGGAGTCCAGAAATTAACCTCTGGCCAGACTGAGGAGCGACTCAGAAAGTCGTACCAGCCGAAATCAGTCGGCGCGATCGTTCCGAACAAGCCCACGTCCGAGGACCTCCTGTGTGAGTGCCGCGATTACCCGAAGGAATTCTGTCCGAAGTGGCGTCAGAAACATAAGTTGATCCGTTGGAAATCGTAGGCTGGGTCGGCTGACACTTACACGACCGGCTCCTAGTACGCGGCTCCGCATCTGGCTCGTTGGTCAGTCTTCATCCGCGGTTGGCCGTCCGGGGTGCTGGGCGTCCGCCTGATTGAGATGGGGAGTAAGGTCCTCGGCCGCGTCGTGCATTTCGTCGAGTCGCGCCGCAGACAGAGCGGCGTCGGCGGGTGAGGCGTATTCGTCGTCGATCTCTTTGGCAATTCCGATTACCCTCCCGACCGTCGCATCCAAGTGATCCGCCAGAATCTCCGCCATCTCCCGATCTAAGCCCGCGCGTCGATTCTGAAAGTACTCGCGCAGTTTCTGAACCGCGTACTCCGCGTGCCGGTAGAGGCCTGACAGCGGTTCCTCGAAGGGCAGTTGGCGCTCTGTCAGTGCCGCCCGAAAGCGTTGTAGGGCGTCTTCGACCGTCTGCAGCCGCCGAGTCCCAATTCACTCGGTTCACTGCCATGGACGGCGAGCGCGACCTTCGGCGTCCAATAATCGCAGGCGGCGAAGAGCGATGTCAGAGGGGTAGACACGTACTTCATGCGGTGTTCCTCATCATCGACCTCGAGCTCTGCGATCGAGGCCAGACATTGTTCTACCAGTGCTTCATGTTGCCCTTCGATCAATTTCTTGAGATTGACGTATCGCCATTCGGTCCTGCCGTCGTGGTACCGCAGCATCAGCTGACATCCCCGACTGCTCACACTATGCTGGACGATGAATGTCGACGCCGGCGCGCCTCTCTGTTCGCCCCACTCGACAGGATGACCGGCACCGGCGACTCGGATCTCCCTAGCGCTTGCAAGTGCGGGAATTGAGAAGGCCCATTTGCCGGAGGTCGGGAATTCGAGAGCGGCCTTCGGCGCGCCGACTGCCTTGAACAGACGGAACGCCGCGTCTTGCTGAATGACCAGCCCGTTTAGAACTCCGAAGATGCGGATGTACGCGTGTGGCTTGTCCTCGTCCAAGCCATCCACTTCGGCAGCGTAGGTCTCCAACGCCCACGCAGTGTCTTGCACCATGTCCAGGGCGGACGTTACGACGTGCCAATCGCGGATTGGACCCCGCCAGAGCTTTTCGTGGCGTCTGACGCGGTTTACCAAATCGCGGAGTCGCCGTGCGAGGTTGTACAGCGTCGGCCGACTGTTAGGATCCGGCTTCTCAGTCTGCATTTCCTAACCTACGGTCACCGGGTCGCTTCGGCCTTGCTTAACAGCGCGATCAGGCGACCATACGTTAGTACGAGCCGCTTGCCTTGACCGAGGCTCCCGTCTGATCAGGACCACGGGTGTTCAGTTGACGAGCGCATTCGCGTTCGCAGCAGAGAACGTCCGAACATCATCCGATACGCGAGCATCATCATTCGCCCGTTGCCAAAACTCACGCGCGGCCGCG
>ORMF010714842.1_pt1 | contig 20359 bp, 11 predicted proteins | sample 1779871 | NCBI WGS metagenome assembly ORMF01 (sample SAMEA104232316, study PRJEB22302) | groundwater metagenome | biome: forest; feature: aquifer; material: groundwater | place: USA | collected 2011-08-07 | depth 5.4 m | reverse complement strand
CTAAATGAGTTTTGCAAAAGGCTCATAAATATTTTAAATATTAAAATATGCAAGATAATAGAGTTTAATTTGTTACACATATTAAGGTTATAAAAAGAATGTTGTTTTCAATGAAGGTATTATCTGTTTATGAAACTTTAAATCATTGTTCATGCTTATTGAAATTGCCAACCGATATTATATATTGAAAAGTAACTATTTTAATCAAAAAATGCACATAATTTGAATCTTAAAATGAATGGAGTTTTTTATGCCTAAAGATGGTAATAACTTTTTTACGGATAGCTATGATATACATAAGGACTCTTTAAAAGATACATTTTTTGAACATTTGGAATACACACTAGTTAAAGACAAAAAATCAGTTACAGAAGTAGATACCTATAAGGCTCTTGCTCTTGCAAGCAGAGATAAACTCGTTCATAATTATCTTCGTACAAAAAATGAATACACAAAAAAAGACGCCAAAAGAGTTTACTATTTGTCTATGGAATTTTTAATGGGGAGATTGCTTTCCAATGTTTTAATGAACCTTTTTGAATACAAAAAAAGTGCTGAGACTTTAGGTGAAATCGGTTATGATTTCGAGAAAATTCGTGATATGGAGCCAGATATGGGACTTGGTAATGGTGGCTTAGGAAGACTCGCTGCCTGTTTTTTAGATTCTATGGCATCTCTTTCACTTCCAGCATTTGGATATACAATTCGCTATGAGCACGGAATTTTTAAACAAAAATTTGTGAACGGATTTCAGCAGGAAGAAGCTGACAACTGGTTAGAATCAGGAACACCATGGGAAATTCCAAGACCAGAATTTAACTTCAAGGTTATGTTTAATGGAGAATTGAAAAAACACGTAGATGGAACTGGAAAAGAATCGTATAAATGGATTAATGCCGATGAAGTTTCTGCACAGGCATTTGATATTTTAATTCCAGGTTACCGCAATAAAACAGTTAATTATTTGAGGCTTTGGAAAGCAAGCTCAATGAAACAGTTTGATTTTAACTTTTTTAATAGCGGTGATTACGTTAATGCCGTTTTAGATAAAAATTTGGCTGAAAATATTTCAAAGGTTTTATATCCGAACGATAACTACACAAAAGGCAAAATCCTTAGGTTAAAGCAGGAATATTTTTTAGTGTCTGCATCAATCCAAGATATAATACGACAATATAAAATTGCACATAATGATATGAGTAATTTTCATGAAAAAACGGCGATTCAGTTAAACGATACGCACCCAGCAATGGCTATACCTGAGCTTATGAGAATTTTAATTGACGAAGAAATGATGCCGTGGGATAAAGCATGGGATATAACAGTAAAAACTTTTGGATATACAAACCATACCGTACTTCCAGAAGCATTAGAAAAATGGCCGCTGGAAATAATGGAAAAGCTATTGCCAAGACACATGCAGATAATATATGAAATTAACCATCACTTTTTAGACAAAGTAAAAAAACGTTACCCTCAAAAATTATCTATGCTTAGAAATGTTTCTATTATTGAAGAAGATGGTGAGAAAAAAGTAAGGATGGCGAATCTTTCAATAATTGGAAGTCATTCAATTAATGGAGTAGCAAAGCTTCACACAGAAATTATAAAAAAAGAACTCTTTAAAGATTTCTATAAGCTTTTCCCTGAAAGGTTTAACAATAAAACAAACGGCATCACTCCAAGACGTTGGATTAAAGAGGCAAATTTCCCTTTATTTAAACTTATAGCAACTAAGCTTGGTTATGATTTTGTAAAAGATTTTGATCAAATGGCAAATCTTGAAAAATACCTTGATGAAGAAGACTTTATCAAAAAATGGATTAACATTAAGCTTGAAAATAAAAAAATTCTCGCAAAATATATTCTTGAGCATAATGGCGTAGATGTAGATACAGATTCAATTTTCGATGTGCAGGTAAAAAGGATACATGAATATAAAAGGCAATTGATGAATGCACTCCATCTTATAAGTTTATATAATAGAATTAAAAAAGATCCTGATAAATACGTTGCAAGAACGGCTATTTTTGCAGGCAAAGCAGCTCCAGGTTATCACACTGCAAAGTTGATAATAAAACTTATAAACTCTATTGGACAAAAAGTTAATAATGATCCAGATATTAAAGGAAAGCTAAAGGTTGTTTTTTTAGAGAATTATTCTGTTTCTTTAGCTGAAAAAATAATCGCAGCAGCAGATTTATCTGAGCAAATCTCAACTGCAGGTTATGAAGCTTCAGGCACAGGGAATATGAAATTTGCAATTAATGGTGCTTTAACCATAGGAACTATGGATGGGGCAAACATTGAAATGGCAGAAAATATTGGCAGTGAGCATATGTTTATTTTTGGGCTTTCAGCTGATGAAGTAACTGAAATGAAAGCTAAAAACTATCATCCTAGAAAATATTACGAAGAGAATAAAGAGCTTAAAGAAGTTTTAGATATGGTAAATAATGGATATTTTTGTGAATACAATAAAGATCTATTTAAACCAATATTTGATTCTTTAGTTAATCATGGTGACACGTATATGCTTCTAGCTGATTTCAATTCATATTTAGAATCTCATAAAAAAGTAGAAAGCTTATACCGAAATCAGATTGAATGGACTAAAAAGGCAATAATTAATGCTGCAAGAATGAGTTATTTTTCAAGCGATAGAACTATACGTGAATATGCAGAAGATATATGGCACGTCAAGCCCGTTGAAATAAACTAATATCTTTTTATGAAACGCATACTTCGAACACGAAAGGTGTTATATGTGCGATACTGAAAAAACAGATTTTTACGTAATGAAAGAGAATGCTGAAAGCTTAATCGACTTCATTTCAGAGGCGCCTACCGCTTATCACGCAGTCAATGTAATTTCTAAAAAATTAGAAGATAAATTTAAAAAACTCGAAATTGGTGAGGACTGGGATATTGCCTTAGGAGGTAGTTATTACATCACACAAAATGATTCAACAATTATCTCTTTTTCACTTCCCAAAGAGCTCGATTTAAGCAAAGTTAATTTCAAAATTATTGGTTCACACACCGATTCGCCTTCTATAAAAATTAAACCAAATAGTGAAATTTTCACGTCTGGTTATTTACAACTTAATACAGAGGTTTATGGTTCACCAATCCTTTCTACTTGGTTTGATAGATCACTTTCTCTTGCTGGACGTGTTTTAATAAAAAGTGATAATTCGTTTGTGCCTAAAATGAAGTTAATTAACATTAAAAAACCATTGGCAATTATACCTAATCTTGCAATTCACATGAATAGAACCATTAACAATGGGCATGATATAAACTTTCAAAAAGAACTATTACCTATAATTGCTGCATTTTCTAAAAATCCATCAGATAAGGATATTTTGTTAACACTCGTTTCAGAAAATATAAATGTAGAAAAAGAAAAAATATTGGATTTTGAATTATTCCTTTACGATACGCAAAAAGGTAGTTTGATTGGGATATCTGATGAATTTATAACATCTTCACGTGTTGATGATTTACAGGCTTGTCATGCAGGGTTAAAGGCTATAACATCATCTGAATCAAATACTGACACCATTAATATGTTGGCGTGTTTTGATAATGAAGAAGTTGGAAGTTCTTCTAAGCAGGGAGCTGACTCACAATTTCTTTCAAATACAATAGAGCGTATTATATATTCTATATCAGGCACAAGAAGCGATTTTTTAAAAGCTATTTCAAAATCTTTTTTTATATCTTTAGATGGGGCACATTCTATGCATCCATCGTTCATTGAAAAATCTGATGTTACAAACAGACCTGTTATAAATAAAGGAATAGTTGTAAAGATAAGCTCGAATCAGAGATATACATCTGATTCAGAATCTTTTGCTATATTCAAAAACATAGCTCATTCAGCAAAAATCCCTTATCAGACATTTGTGAATAATTCAAATGAAAAGGGCGGTTCTACTATAGGACCTATATCATCATCTCATATAGAGTTCAAAAGCATTGATATCGGCATTCCAATGCTGGGAATGCATTCGATAAGAGAAACATGCGGAGTTTATGACCATACCCATTGTATTCAATTTTTGAAAAATTTTTATAATTGCAAAGCTTAAACAATTATATATTTTCCAACTCCTCAATATAGTCAGAAGCAGAAAGAAGCAAATCTAATTCATCAGGCTCATCGTATTCCATTTCAAAGATCCAACCTTTGCCATATGGTGAAGAATGAAGTAATTCTGGCTCTGACTTTAATTCTTTATTTACTCTTATAACTCTGCCTGTCAACGGAGATAAAATATCAAAAATATTCCCGTTATATTCTAAAAAACCACAGTCCTGATCTATGTCCAACTCATCAGCAACTTTGGGTAAAGTTATGTCACTTATTGCTTGAAGCATATCTTGAAGTTCATCAGTTATGCCTATAACTGCAGTTTCGCCTTTAATTTTTACCCATACATGTTGTTTCGTGTATAATAGTTTTTTGGGATCAAACATCATCTTGCCTTTTTTAGAATTAATTTTAATTAAGTTATATTATAAATTTTTATAGAGACATAAAAAATATCTTAAGAAATACCGTAATAGAATTATTATTTATAAAACAAAAAATGCAATTATTTTTTAAAAAAATAGATATTTTATTTCATTTGTACTGTTTAATCTTGTCTAGCGAAGTTATTTTTAAAATTGGTTAATTTGCGAGAAAACACCTTCATATTTGATGTGAGTTTTTATAAAAAAATTAGTTATGGGTATGTTATGTTATATATTGCAGAGATTAACAGCAAAATTAGCAACCCTGTAAATGAAAATACATTAAAAGTATGGGCTGAATCAGGAAGGATATCGCCAGATACAAAAATAAGCCCTAAAATGCTTCAACATTGGAAAAAAGCATCAGAATATGATTTTTTATCAACTGTATTTAATAAATCATGTCTAGCTGACGACACACTTTCTAAATCATCATCAAATTCTATCTGGCAATTTAAGGGGAATCTTATACGAGCTTCATGGAAAATAAGGCTTCTTTCAGGAATAATTGACATTTTTATCCTATTTTTGATATTATTAGCAGCATCGTTTATTTTTAATCTAAGCTCGCCTGAAAACTATGAAGTTATATATAAGTGTTTTGTTGCTTTATTTATATTTTCAATTTTATTATATTTAGGAGTATGTCTTGGCATTTTTGGGCAAACAGTAGGCATGTGGTTTACGGGCATAATGATATTAAGTCAGAGCCATGTAGATGAGAGTGTGCTGCCTATGCAAGGCTTTAATGCGGCCATTTTAATGCTTATTTTTGGCGTAATATCGCCATTAACGTATTATGTCTTTGGTAGTAAAAGAACGCTCCACGATATTTTCAGCAAAACTCAAATTGTTTATTTTCCACTAAAATATCGCAGATAGTTCAGAAAAGTTTTGACACTGTTTATAAATGAGTAAGAGGTGTTTGTCCTATTGAAAAAACGTTGAAGCCAAGCTCATATAACTCTTTTGTATTAAGGATATTTCTGCCGTCGAAAATAAACGCAGGTTTATTCATCTTGGAATAAATCTTCTTATAATCGTATTCTTTAAACTCTTTCCATTCAGTTAAAATAAGAATAGCATGTGCCCCTTCTGCTGCTTGATATGGATCATTGCAGTATTCTATCGTTGCTGATGTTAAATGGGCCAAATCTTCTTTTGCATTTTCAATTGCCTTAGGATCGTAAATAGCGATATTTGCCTTTTCTTCAGCAAGAAGTTCTGTAACATAAATAGCTGGTGATTCTCTTGTGTCCCCTGTGTCGGCTTTGAATGCAAAACCAAATACTGCTATTTTTTTACCTGCAACTGTGTTAAACATGTTTTCGACAACACGTTTTGCAAAACGTCTTTCTTGGTATTCATTCATCTTAACTACCTGTTCCCAATATTGTGCAACTTCAGGCAGATTGTAATGTTCACAGAGATAAACGAGATTTAATATATCCTTTTTGAAGCATGATCCTCCGAATCCAACACTTGCATTTAAAAATTTGGATCCTATTCGGCTATCCATACTTACAGCTTTTGAAACTTCACGGATATTTGCATCAGTTTTTTCGCAAAACGCTGAGATACTGTTAACCGATGAAATTCTCTGAGCAAGCATAGCATTTGAAACAAGCTTTGTAAGTTCACTGCTCCAAACATTTGTAGTTATAATTTTTTCTTTAGGCACCCATCTTGCATAAATTTCTACAACCTTCTGTAAAGCTGCCATGCCTGTTTCAGTCTGCATGGCACCAACTAATACTCTATCAGGATTATCTAAATCTGCTATTGCTGTTCCTTCAGCAAGAAACTCAGGATTTGAAAGCACTTCAAATTTAAGTCCCTTATCATTTGAACGAAGTATTCTGCTCATAGCCTCAGCTGTTCTTACTGGCAATGTACTTTTTTCAACAACTATTTTATTGTCTTTTGAATGTTCTATAATGTCTCTGGCTGTCTTTTCCCAATATTGTAAATCAGATGCTCTTCCTGCACCAGAACCAAATGTTTTAGTTGGAGTGTTGACACTTACAAATATGATAGCTGCCTCTTCTATGGCTGAAAAAACATCTGTTGTAAAAAATAAATTTCTGCCTCTTGCTCTTTTTACTACGTCAAGCAGTCCTGGTTCATAAATAGGAAGGTCATCTGTTTTCCATGCTTCAATTCGTTTTGGGTTAATGTCCGCAACAATCACTTTATAATCAGGGCATTTATCGGCAATTACCGCCATTGTAGGGCCACCAACATATCCTGCACCAATACACAAAATTGTTTTTTCAGACTGCATAAATTTATTCCCTCCTTAAAATTTTATTTATATTTAATTATATTCGCTAATTGTCTCTCAGCCTCACTTATGGAGATACCTTTTCTATCAGCATAATCAATTATTTGATTTTTATCTACTTTTGTAATTGAAAAATATCGTGATTTTTCGTATGGAAAATATAAACCGCAGACAGAGGCAGTAGGAATCATCATATTGCTCTCTGTAAGTTTAACTCCAATTTTAGTCTCAATGTCTAAAATATCGAATAGTCTTCCTTTTTCAGAGTGATCAGGAATAGAAGGGTAGCCAATTGCAGGACGTATCCCGTAGGATTTAGCATTATCTGGAAAACCCCAATATGTTGTCATTACATGTTTATTCAGATACTCAGCAAATGCTTCTGCAAGTCTATCTGCCAATATTTTACTCATAATTGAGTGATAATCGTCATTTTCTTTTTCAAATTTTGACACAATTGCATCAACCCCAATTCCAGCTGTAACAACAAAAAAACCAATATAATCTTTCACGCCTGAATCAAGAGGTGCAATGTAATCAGCTAAAGATAAACATGGTACATCATCACTATGAACAGCCTGTTGCCGTAGCATAAATAACGAATAAAATTCACTGCTGCCTGATTTATCATAAACTATAATATTGTCATTATCTGTACTATTTGCAGGATAAATATTAAAATATGCATTTAACTTTAAAAGTTTTTCTTCTTTTATTTTTTCGAGAAGCAACTTGCCGTCTTCAAAAAGTTTTTTAGCCTCTTCACCTTTTTCAGAATCCTCTAAAATGGCAGGATAAACGCCTTTCATATCCCATGCAGTAAAGAAAAAAGTCCAATCTATATATGGGATAACATCCTCAATCGAAAAGTCTAAAAGCATCTTTTCTCCGATAAAAGAAGGCTTTTTAATAATTTCTTTTTCCCAATTAATTTTGAGTTTGCGTTTCCTCGCACCTTCTAACGTAGTCATTTTTGACAAGCTTAATGCGGTATTATATTGGTCTGCAAGTTCAGAATATTTGTTTCTCAAGTTTTTTACATACTCTAAAAATGAATTTTTATTAAGAAGATTATTTGCAGCAGGAACAGATAATGATGCGTCTTTAACGTGTACAACTGCACCTGAATATTCAGGTGCAATTTTTATAGCAGTATGAAGCTCAGAAGTTGTCGCTCCACCTACGAGAAGAGGAATATTCATATTTCTTCTTTCCATCTCACGTGCTATGTATATCATCTCTTCGAGAGAAGGTGTAATAAGACCGCTCAGTCCTATCATATCTGCATCTTCACGCAATGCCGCATTTAAAATGTCTTCGCACTGAACCATTACCCCTAAATCTATCACTTCATAATTATTGCATCTGAGAACGACATCTACAATATTTTTTCCAATATCATGAACATCCCCTTTTACTGTTGCCATCACAATTTTTCCTGAAGATTTAAGCGTTTTACCATCTCCCTGCATTTCTTCAATAAACGGCGTAAGATAACCCACGGCCTGTTTCATTACTCTAGCTGTTTTTATGACCTGTGGTAAAAACATTTTACCCGCTCCAAAAAGTTCGCCAACAGTTTCCATTCCAGACATCAAAGGGCCTTCTATAACCTTTACAGGATTGCCAAATTGAACCCTTGCCGCCTCCATATCTTCATTAATAAAATCGGAAATTCCTTTCACTAAGGCATGAGATATTCTCTTTTCTACAGGAAGTTCACGCCATTCCAAATTAGCTTCTAGAGGCGACTTGCCAGACTTCATATTCAGAGCCTTCTCAAGAAGAGTCTCTGCAGCATTAGGTTTTCTATTTAATATCACATCTTCTGCAGCGATTAAAATATCCTTTGGAATTTCTTCATAAACTATAAGTTGACCAGCATTTACTATTCCCATACTCATACCTGCAGTTACTGCATGATACAAAAACACAGAGTGCATTATTTCCCTTAAAACATCATTTCCTCTAAACGAAAATGATAAATTTGAAACACCGCCGCTGATAAAACATGGAACACACTCTTTTTTCAAAGTCTTTGTCGCTTCAATGTAATCAACAGCATAATTATTATGCTCTTCAATTCCTGTAGCTATTGCTAAAATGCATGGGTCAAAAATAATATTTCTAGGGTCAAATTTAACTTCTTCCACTAAAATTTTATACGAACGTTTACATATATCTACCTTCTTTTTATAACTATCAGCCTGCCCATTTTCATCAAAGGCAATAACTACTATTGCAGCCCCGTATCTTCTCGCTAAATCAGCTTGTTTTTTGAAAACTTCTTCGCCTTCTTTTAAACTTATTGAATTAATTATGGGTTTTCCTTGAATGCATTTGAGCGCAGATTCAATTACACTCCACTTCGATGAGTCTATCATAAACGGAACTTTACTGATATGTGGTTCAGAAGCAATCAAGTTTAAAAACTCAACCATTTCTTTTTCGGCATCAAGCATGCCGTCATCCATATTAATATCTATAATTTGTGCTCCATTTTCTATCTGTTGAGAGGCTATGGATATTGCTTCATCATATTTTTTTTCTCTTATAAGTCTGGCAAATTTTTTTGAACCTGCAACGTTTGTACGTTCACCAACATTAACAAAAATACTGTCAGGTTTTATTTCGAAAGGTTCAAGGCCACTTAAAAAACAATACGGTTTAGGAGCTTGAGGCTTCCTAGGAGCAACCCCTTCAACAGCATCAGCAATTGCCTTTATGTGTGCTGGAGAAGTACCGCAACAACCGCCAATAATGTTCAGTAGACCTTCTTCTGCAAATGATTTTATCAGTTCACCCATTTTTTCAGGAGTTTGTTCGTATAAACCAAATTGATTTGGTAACCCAGCATTAGGGTGCGAACTTACATAAACAGTTGCGGCATTAGAAAGAGCCTTGAGATGAGGCCTCATCTGTTCAGGACCAAGTGAACAGTTTAAGCCTATGCTTAAAAGTGAAGCATGGGTAACAGATATCCAAAATGCTTCGACGGTTTGACCTGTAAGCGTCCTGCCGCTTGCATCTGCTATTGTACCTGAAACCATAATTGGCAATTTTATTTCTCGTTGGATAAACGCCTCTTCAACAGCAAATATTGCCGCTTTGCAATTTAATGTGTCAAAAACGGTTTCAATTAAGATAATATCTGCTCCACCATCAATAAGAGCTAATGACTGTTCTTTATAAGCTTTTACAAATTCGTCAAAATAAACTTCTCTGAATGCAGGGTTGTTATAATCAGGTGAGATTGAAGCAGTTTTGCTTGTAGGACCTATGGCGCCTGCTACAAAACGTGGTTTTTCCGGAGTCTTTTTTGTCATATCATCAGCGGCACGACGTGCCAATTTTACACCTGCAAGTGCGATTTCATATGCTGAACTTGCTAATCCATATTCTGCCTGAGATATTGACGTTGAGTTAAATGTGTTTGTTTCAATTATGTCAGCGCCTGCGCCCAAATATTCATTATGGATAGCAAGAATGACGTCTGGACGTGTCAAGGACAGAAGGTCGTTATTTCCCTTTAATTCGCATTTGGAATCTTTAAAAAACTCTCCACGAAAATCATTTTCATTCAGTTTATATTTTTGAATCATAGTGCCCATGGCACCATCAAGTACAAGTATTTTTTTAGACAATAAGCCTTTAATGACAGCAGTGTTAAATGAATCAATCATAATATTTATTACATCTCCTAAAATTAGTATACTTTAAGTATAACACACACTCTATGAATATAGTTCTCCATATATGTTTTACAAAAACAGCTAAATTTAGTTTAGGAAATTTTAACATTGAAGCAAATCTATATGTTGAAAATATATATAAAAAGTGTAACTTAAAAATCTTTTTGGTCTGATTGTGACTAGCTGTTTACGACAAAAAAGTAAAACAGAAATGATTTAAGTTCAGTTTAATATAAAATATGTTGAAAGGATTATCTCTATGTATGATGTATCAGATTTACGAAAAGGATTAAAAGTTGAAATCGACGGAGATCCTTGGACAATAACAGAATTCGATTTTACAAAACCTGGAAAAGGGCAGGCAATTTACAGATGTAAATTAAAGAACCTTTTGACTGGCGTAACAATGGATAAATCATATCGTTCTTCTGACAAAGGTATCGAAAAAGCAGATTTGGAAGAACGCGAAATGTATTACTCATATGTTGAAGGTGACTTCTTAGTATTCAGTGATGCTGAAACATATGAAGAACTTAGAGTCAGCAAAAAAGTTTTAGGCAATTCTATCTATTTCCTTATGGAAGAAGCTTTATGCAAAATTCTTTTATTCAAGTCTAAACCTGTTGAAGTAACGCTTCCAATATTTATTGAGAAGGTAATAGTAGCTACTGAACCAGGAGCAAGAGGTGATACAGCAACGAACGTATCTAAGCCTGCAAAGCTTGATAACGGTTATGAAATAGCTGTTCCTATTTTTGTAAATGAAGGCGACAAAGTAAGAATCGATACCAGAACTGGACAATATGTCGAAAGAGTTACAAAAGCCTAATGACCTTATACGTCTTGAATCAATAAAAAAAACTCTCATTGTCAGAGCAAAAACAATTTCACTGATAAGAGAGTTTTTTGATCTAAATGGTTATTTGGAAATAGACACACCAATTGCTATTAAATCTCCTGCCCCTGAAGATTATATAAATGCTCCAAAGGCAGGAGATTTATTTTTGCGGTCTTCTCCTGAACTGCACATGAAAAGAGTAGTAGCTGCAGGATATGATAAAATTTATCAAATCGGAAAATGTTTTAGAGAAGGTGAAAAAGGCAAATTGCATAATGTTGAATTTACTATGCTTGAATGGTACGAAGCAAATTCAAATTATGATAATCTTTTGGCATTTTTAAAAGGGATGCTGATTTATGTCTCTCAAAAATTAAAAGAATTATCTCTTCTACCAACTTCTAATGAGATAGATTTCAGAAGCAACTGGTTCGATATTTCTATAACTGAAGCTTTTGAAAAATTTGCTGATTGCGACATTAATACTTCAATAAAAGATAATTTGTTTGAGATTGTTTTAACAGAACAAGTTGAACCAAACCTTCCCAAAAATATTCCAACTATTTTGCGAAACTATCCCAAAGAATTTGCTGCGCTTTCAAAGCTCAACACCGATGGGACTGCAGAACGTTTTGAGCTTTACATAAATGGTATTGAGATAGCAAATGCCTATTCTGAATTAACTGATTTTGATGAACAAAAAAAAAGATTTGAAAAGGCACATAAAAATAGAGAACATGCAAAATTGCCGCTTTATCCAGAAGACAATGAATTTTTTGCTGCACTCAAATATGGAATAACTGATTTTACAGGCTGTGCTCTAGGTATAGACAGGCTTGTAATGATTTTTACAGAATGTAAAAATATTAAAGAAACTATAACCTTCATAGAGTAATTGGTGTTCTGTAAAGAGATGGTGAAAGAAAAGGTCTTAACCTCTGTGATTAACGTCAATATATGATGACACAAGTTGCTTAATAGTTTTTTCTTCAAGAAACGATTCTCTAATGAGCAAATACAACTCCATCGCCTTAGCAAGCACAACAAAATCATAGAGTTGTATAAGTGAATGAATTAAACGTTAATACCATTGTTCAGCCCATGCTTTAGGATTGGACTGTAATCCAGCTAAGAAAGGCGTTTTCATAAATAAATACCCATATCTAATACCTTTCCAAAGTTTAGATGCAGTATTAGCCGTTGCAAAGGCATTGCTTACGCCTGAAAATGCACCAAATCCAACACCAGTTGCTACGCCTATTCCAAAATTTGTCCAATTAATTTTTTCATGATTTACAGCCTCTGGAATTACAGTAGCACCAAGATCCTGCATCATTCCAGTGCCACCAGTTCTAAGGCCACCTTTCCATGCATACCCCCATATTTTCAAAGCTTTTTGACCTATCGTCATCTCTGGTGTAAGTTTTTCAGGGTTTAGGATGTTAGTCATAGCTCCATAATAAAATCCTCCAATTGCACCTCCCACAAATCCTAAGGCCCCAAACTCAGCCATTTGCCCTGCTTTTCCATTACTAGAACTTACACCTACAGAAGCCCCAGACAAAGATTGAGATAATGTACTTGAAATAGTAATATATTTTTTACCTTTGTTGACTTTTGCTAAATTTTGCATAATCTCTGGATCTGTGCTATCCATAAAATTGCCGTCATTACTCAAGTAACGAGCTTTAAAAGCGCCGTTTTTAAAAAATGTCCCTTTCCCTACAACTTCAAAACTTTCTTCTGTTTCAAGTGCTTTTGATGCAGCGACAGCGTCTTTTCCCCACTGGAATGCAGTGGATTGTGCTGACCCTAGCCCTGCAGCCTGACTTGCGATTAAAAGTCCATTTGATATCATACCTTTAACATTATTACTTTCTGCAGCTGCTACAAAATTGATAATAGGCATGACTTCACTTCCTACTAAAAATAAAAGAGGAAGCATCCCTTCTGGGGCAACAATCATGCCAATAGTGCATGCTATTGACAACCCTGCAGCGAACCAACTTGTAATAGCATTATGCCCCGTCGGGTCCACATTTCCAATAGGGTTTCCATTCCCGTACATATAACGGTTCATAAGGTCATACGTATCCATAGAGATGAATCTCATTAGAGCAGGAGAGTAGTATCTAGCCTGAAGGTAGTATAACCCAGATTCAGAATCCATGTAATACCCTGAATATTTAAACGGATTATCATTAATATCAAAATCAGCAAGACCAAGCTCAGTTCCAGTTGAAAGATCAACTTCTTCTCCATATGCGGTATACTGATAACTGTTATCAAGAGTTTTACCGTCTTTAGTTGTGCCTATTACGTCTTTACCTCCCATTATTAGATATTCTTGATTGTTTATCGTTCCTTCACTGTCAATTACAGATCTTACAATTCTATCTAAATATGAGGCTGTATTGCTGTTAATATCAGTTTCATTTATAATGGAGTTTTTATGATTGTAAAAATAATTTATTGCATTGCTTCCATTTTTATATTGTTTACTCTTTCTTAAAGAGTTGGCATTATAAGAATAAAGGACACTTTCTCCAGAACTTCCTGTAAATTCTGTCATTTGATTTAATATGTTGTAGCTATACGTATTAGTTCCATCAAACAGCATGTTGCCATTAGTATCGTAACTAAAAATTATAGTATCAGAACCATCATTTAGCTGTACGAGCTGATTAATAAGGTTGTACCTGTAAATGCTGTTTTCTTTTATATTGCTTTCTCTTAGTATATTTTTCTCTGCTACATTTCCATAAATGTCATATATATACGATGTTGTTGATACAAGATTATTTGCCGAATCAGCTGCATCGCATGTTATAAGTTCGCTTACATCGTTATACGTATATGTTTTAGTGTTGTTGTGATTGACATCTGAATATAAGCTTGATGTAATAGTCTCAGTGTATATCTCTCCTTTATCATTGTAGGTAAATGAAGTTGTGCTTAGATTTATAGTTCCGTTGATTGTTGCTGCACTTTGAAGCTTCTGCTCTCCTGTTGAATAATAAGTGTAATTAACAGTTACTCCATTCCCATATTTTAGCTCTTGAATAACACTGCCTGTTCCAAGAAGAGTTGTTGTATCAGAAGGGATGTAGGTATATGAAACTTCTCCTATGAGATTTCCATTATACATTGCTGAATCTGAAGTTATGTTTGTTATTATCAAAGGGTCATATGCATAACTTGTAACAGTTCCAATGCAGTCTGTAACTGAACTTACTCTGTTTAAATCATCATAAGCAAGTGTAACGCTTTTTGCTCCTCCATCATAATTCATAGATTCAAGAAGACCTTTTGATGTATATGTATAACCTATAGTGTCTACAGAAGTTCCATTAACGATAAGACTCTTTTGTTTAAGTTTTCCATCATACGCATATCCGCCTCCGTTTTTAGGATCAGAAGGATAATATATGTTTTTAACTTCTATTACGGTATCTGCGGCTGTCGATGTTGTAACGGATGAAAGAAGCCTTTTCATGCTGTCATAAGTATGTTGTGTATTGCTCCCTGCAAAATCAGTATCGCAACTTAAAGATTCATCTGCATTATAACTAAAGTTTTCTATCTGGCTTATCTGGTTGGTTAAAGTAGTAATTTTCCCCATATTATCGTATTTATACGTCTCGCTGCTGTCAGTTGATACAGCATCGCTTACATTGGCTGCAAAACCTGTAAACTGTGTATTTCTTGATAAAGTTTTGCCTAAAACATCAAGCTCCCATGTGGAAACAGCATCAGTACCTCCAGGAGCATTAAGAGAGTATTTTATTTTTTCATCGCTCACATTGTAATAATACAATGAACTCATATCTATTGTATCGCCTATTTTTAATGTACTGCTTAGAGGCTTTTTGTGCGTATTTGAAATCTGTTCTGTGCTGACGTTCGTTAATAAATCAGTTGAAGTACTGGTCATTGTTGCAGGATTAAATGTATTTAATGTTGTATCTATTCCATTAAAAGAAACAGTAATACTGCTTATAGCTGAATCTGTATAAGTGTGTTTAGTTACATGACCAAGATAATCTGTTTCTGTAAGCTGTCTTCCTTTTACATCATAAGTATAAGATTCTTCATGAGAAAAGGGGTTTGCTCCTGTATAACTGGATATTTTTGAAGAGAGCTTGTTTCCTGTATTATAGCCGTATGTTACATTTACTGGATTTATGTTATCATATTTTTTTACAACTCTTCCAAAGCCATCAAGCTCTTTGGTTACAGCAAGAGTGTTTGAACTTGTTACAACTTCTTTGTTAGGGTTGCTGTTGTCTTTTGTAAGATAACTGCTGTCAGGATTTGTTTGAGTTATTATCAATCCTGCGCTGTCGTAAGCATAGTTTGTGATGTATCCCATTGGATCAGTCTTTGATATTGTCCATCCATTTTGAACATTTACTATTTGCTCACTGCTGTTTCCATTTGGGTCTGTACTTGTGACAGTCATCAGTCCATTGCTGTCTAGGACGCTGTAAGATGTAGATGAAACGATACTTTTTCCGTGCCCATCAGTAAAACTTAATGTTTTGGAAATTTGCCTCCCCATGCTGTCAAGAACAAAATCTGTTGTAAGCCAGTAAGTTTCATTCATAGGAGAAGCATTTATATCTTGCTGCTGAGCTTGTAAATTATATGAATATTGTGCCGTGCTGTCACTGTAAGCCAATGAAGAGTATTGATCATATATAATAGTATTGCTTATATAATCATAGTCTGTCACTGTTTCTACAGATGCATAATCAGGTGCTCCATTAGGATAATATGTATGGACAGTTTCGCTTAAAAGTACGCCGTTGACATAATTTTTAACTGTAAGAGGCTGACTGTTGTCATTACTTGTTACGTCTGTTGTGTAAACAGCATAAGAAGTTCCATTGCTGTACATATTTGTTATAGTCTGGGTAGGAACTGTGTAGCTTTTTGGAAGTTCGTTAACATTTCCAATAGGCATTCCATTTGAATCTTTTATGTTGTATGTCATCTGCTTGGAAGAAATAAGATTAGAATTAGATATGGAATTTTGATATGTCATTATACTAACTGGAAGATGCAGGTAGTTGTATGTAGTTTCAGTTAAAATATTAGAAACTCCATCAGGAGCAGGAGCTGTAACGGTGGTTGTATAATTATACCCGTTATATCCATTCTGCATTAAATTATCTCCAGATGCTCCAGCGTAAGAATACATAGGATAGCCTGTAAAATTATGTGCCTGAGGATTTGGCATATCTGGATTGCCGGAATAGCAATATTTGACTGTGCTTGCCGTTTGACCGTTACCTGGATCGCTAATCTCTTCTACAACAGCACTGAAAGCACTGTTAACATTTCCATAGCTGTATTTGAGGATATTTTCTTCATATACATAAGTTTTTGTTCCTCCTGAATCGTAAGCAACTTTAGTAATACCGTTTGTATTGTTGTATGTGTAAGTTGTAACAAGACCAGTTAAATCTGTTACTGTTATATTATCACTAGTAATCTGATATTTTATTTTTCTCTGGTCAGGAGCGGTAATTTCTATAGGAGAAATTGAAAATGTAGTAATTTGATTATAACTGTCAATTATTTTAGATAAATACGAATTGGTAATGCTGGAGCTTAGATTCTCGTTTATGTTGGTGTAGGCGTATTGTACAGAGTTCCCAAATCTGTCAACGTCAAAATATAAAAGACCGTCCTCACCAAAGTATGAACTATCTCCATGCATATTAAGAAGCTGGTATGCATAAGACTTTCCATTATATTCCACTCCATAGAGCATCTTAATACTATTGGCAGTTACGTATTTTATCCCAGACGGCCAAACATTCGTTCCTAAGTTACCGCTTAAATAATATATTCCACCTCCTGATTCATTTAATATAAATTCGTTTGAACTTTGTTCTATATACGGTATACTCAGTGCAAATCCCTGAGGCATTCCAAAAAAGCTTTGCTGCTGGCCTACCCAGCTGATTCCAATGTTAATATCTGTATATGCGCTTTTGCCTTTAAGTGTAAAGGCTGCTATCTCAACTTCAGCCTGTCCAGTTTGTTTATTTACTGTTGAACTCTTTCCATAATTTGATGCCATAGATGAGTTGGGACTTGGAGTGGAAGAGTTGTCTGCAAGACATAGATCCATGCCGCCTGCATAAATCAAACAGGCACTTAAAATAGTAAAAAAACGAGACGGTGTGAATTTAGATTGAACCTGTGCTAAACTAAATCGGTGTGATTTCATCTATGAAGATTCCTTCTATATTAAATTTTTCTATACCGTTGCCTAATTAGATTATAGCAAAAACTATAAAGATAAAAACTAAAACTATAAAGATAAATTATATATTTAAACAGGATTTGATATTATTGAAATTAGTCGACATCTAAAAACATGAAAGACATGGAGTATCTTGGCGGCAAAACGGCTTTAGATTTAATGAGAGTTTTTCTGAAAGCATTTTTTTATTACACAATCCATCAATTTATGTAATAGCTTCGATATAAAATTAAAATTTTTTCTTAATTAATATTTGAATATTTTTTTAACAGGTGTTAATTAAGACTCACTCGAAAGAGTACCACGCTCCGGCATAGCTCAGCGGTAGAGTAGGTGGCTGTTAACCACTTGGTCGCTGGTTCGAATCCAGCTGCCGGAGCCATTTTGTTATATTTCTTTTTTTGTATCTTTCATTAATCTTCTCACATAAAGACAAATCTACTTTTCGAACTACAAAAGAACGTTGTTCAATTTTACTTATTACACAATAATAAAAAAATCCTTAATATTTTTATTTCCAAGCATTTGCATTTATTAATATAACTATTATTTTAATAGTGCTATCCAAAACAATGAACAAAGGAGTTAATTATGAATAAAGAAGACGCATTAAAACAAATTGAATTAATTTCAAACACAATTGAAAATAACAATACTATTTTGTTATCATCAAAGCTGATGGTAAGTATTGGGATTATGGTCTTATTAATTCCAGTTATAGAGTATTCTACTGGCTACATGACTCTTGGTATAAGAGCATTAGACAACACTATCACAAACACAATCATACATATAGTTGTCTATTGGGCTATATTCACAATAATTCATAAAATCTGCCTTAAAGGAGAATCAAAAAACCGTACACATAATATTACAGTTAAAAAAGCACTAAAACCAATATTGCCTATAACTGTAGCAATACTTGGTTTAATTGGATGTTTTGTTGCTACAAATAACAGTGATTTTATTTGTCCTATGGTTTTAATTCTTATTGGAATTTTATATAACATTATTGGTCAATTTTCAATTAAACCAATTCGCGTAATCTCATGGTCATACATAATAGTCGGTTTAATTATGTGTGCACTGCTGAATTATGATATTTCTTACATGTGGATAATATTTACAACTTATCTTGGTATTTCATACATCATTATGGGATTGTTGGTAAGGGGTAAATAGAAAATGGAAATGTATGAAACGCAGTTAGATGAAATACTTCACCAACCTATTCGAACTAGAATTATGACCATGCTTATAAATACGAAAGAATGTGACTTTAATACGATTAAAAAAAAGCTTAGCTTAACTGATGGACATATGAGTACTCATATGAAAGTGTTATTAGGCAATGAATATGTAAGCGTGGAAAAGTTTTTTGAAAATAACAAACCTAAAACGGTCTACAAGCCTACATTAAAAGGAGAAAAAGCGTTTAAAAATTATATTGCTGCACTGCGAAAAATTATAGAAGGATGATAAAATAGAAAAAAAGTGCTATTTAACAAATAGTATATTAACTTTACTATAAAGTTATTATACAATTAGATAAATCACCAAATAAACCTTGAGGAGGGTAAAAATGAAATGCAAAAAGTGGTTCCATTACATGATGACGGCAGGCCTGTTAGTAACAGGAAGTACCCTATTTGCTACAATTACAGTAAACGTATATAACAAAACAGGAGACAAAGTTTACTTATATCTAGACAATCACAGTGTTACAAATTTGAGTAATGATCTGATTGATAAAAAATTTTATGGAGTTTCAACATCTGACAAACCATTTACTTTTTCAATGTCAGCTATAGATAGCGGCAATTTATTATTTGTAATTCCTGATGAAACTTCTACTATCCACACGGGAACTACGACAAAACCAACTAGTACTGGAAAATCTATCGATGGCTTTATTGAGTTTTCGTACATACCAGGACCTGGAGCAATGACTTATTGGGACGTATCAAATGTAGATAACCTAGGATTATTATGCGGAATCCAGCTAACTGATTTAAGCAGAGATAACAATATTCAAAAATTTGGATATAACAAACCTCAAACAGATTTTTTAAGTGAGCTTCTGACAGCAACAAACCTCACAACATCTTCATCAGCTTATACCCAAACTGTTTCTAGAGATACACCTCCTAAGATTTATTATTCTTTAAAAGGACCAACAATATGTCCTGATGCATATGAATCTTTTTACACTCCATATCTGACAAATTTAGAAAATGCAAGAACACCTGTTACATTCACTACTGATGATTTGTCTGCAAATACGGTATTTATTCCTGATTCACACAAGACTAAATGGGTTGCAACAGAATTTACAGGTCATTTTTCTCCTCCAACTAATATGACAGGACCAGATGGAGAGTTAATTAAAAATGTAGTATTACATCTTTCCGCCCAAGTAAAATCTGCAGCCACAGGAGAAGAAAAGCCTGTTGATATATACATAACAAATTCAGCACTTAATGCCAAAAATATTCTAAAAGGCAACAGTGGTGGAGGCGTATGGGTTTATGCTGACAAAAGTATATGCGACACACCTGTGAATCCAAATGTAAGCTTAAACTGGGTCGGTGTAGATGCGGCTCATACGACATTGTTTCAAGCATGGTTGGTTTCAGTGCAATCAAGAGGATTGATTTGTGCCCTTAACTGCGGTGAAATATCAGATACAGGGAAACCATACAACAATATGGATCCAAGTACTTGGTCGTCAGAATGTCAAAAAT
>ORMF010618655.1_pt1 | contig 20359 bp, 16 predicted proteins | sample 1779871 | NCBI WGS metagenome assembly ORMF01 (sample SAMEA104232316, study PRJEB22302) | groundwater metagenome | biome: forest; feature: aquifer; material: groundwater | place: USA | collected 2011-08-07 | depth 5.4 m | reverse complement strand
ATCCGCAATCCGCAACAATCCGCAGTCCCAAATCCGAGATCCGAGATTCTGCACGGATCGATCAGGCGCTCCGTGCCACCGATCGACCTGAACTGACAGAATCAGAGTTGACAGGACACTAGCCGTCGCTAGTCCTTCACCTGGAACTCGCGCTGGTTCTCCTGCCACCAGACATCCCAAAGGCTGGCGTTGTTCTGGTGGTTCGCGCCGGTGATGGTCTCGAGCGCCGCGCCGGCGGCGGAGTGCACCTTCTCGGTCGCGTCCTTGCCGTCCACACCGTCCTTGGTGGGGACCTCCCACCTGAGGAGGTTGATCAGGGGCGGAATCGCGTCCTTCGACTTCGCGCACCTCGAGGCCTTGAGGGCGTCGGCCGCGGCCGCGTTCACCTTCCAGCGCTTGGCGTCGCGGGCGTTGATCTTGCCGATGTAGGTCGAGATCCCCTCCTTGTGCTTCATCCGCGCGAGGAGGCCGAGCGACAGCTCCGCGATGTCGACGTTGGCGTCGTTCACGCGCGACATCAGGTCGCCGGCCTTGATCTTGTCCTGCTGGACGCGGATCTCGAGCTCCGCCCGCGCCCCCGCCCCCTTCGCGCCCCCTTCCCCGTACATCGAGAACAGCTCCTCGCTCGTCTTCGAGGAAAAGTTCGAAACGAAGTAGCTGTAGCCGAAGTAGAGTCCCACGCCGGCGGCGATCAGGATGAGCAGCTTCTTGGGCGTGATGGCCATATCGATGTCTCCAGAGACGAGCGCGTGATCCTATCCCCGCCGGGGGCGGCATTGCAAACCGATTCCGGGGGTGCTACGATCCGGGCATGAAGCGCCAGGGATCGCCCAAGAAGGGGACCGACGTCCATCGACCCGGCCGGTCGAGCCCGGCCTGCCGCATGATCCTGGGCGCCCTCGTCGCCGCCTCCCTGGCCGACTGGTACTGGGCGGGCGGCCTCCAGCGCGGCGTTGGCCTCATCCCCGAACGCGTCCTGCACGGCGAGGTCTGGCGGCTCCTCGGCTTCGGCCTCGTGCACCAACAGCTCTGGCAGCTCGTCGCGAACGCCCTGGTCCTCTGGATCGTGGCGCGGCGAATCGAGGTGCGGTGGGGGACCGCGAAGTTCCTCTCCCTCTGCGTCGTCTGCTCGCTTGCGACCGCGGCGATCGCCCTCGCGGGGTGTGTCGGGCAGCAACCCTACCTCGGCGCCTCCGGCATGGTCCTCGGCCTCGTCCTGACCTACGCCTGGGTCTTCGGGCGCAAGCGGACCGCGACCGGGCTCCCCGCCGTGCAGCTCGCCGGGGTCCTTGCGCTCATCGCAGGGATGGCCGCCTTTCAGCCGGACCCGCTGACCCCGACGTGGGGCGCAGCGGGCGGAGGGGTTCTCGCGGCGGCCGTCTGGCTCTCGGTGGAGCCCCGCGTGCTCCGCTGGCGCGTCTCCCGGACTCGCCGCCTCCGGATCCGCGAGCAGTGCCGCATCGCCGAGATGCGCGACGTCGTGGACGCCATCCTCGACAAGATCAACCAGGGCGGGATGGAGAGCCTCACGCGCCAGGAGCGTTCCACGCTCCGCCGCGCCAGCCGCCTGTACGCCGGTCACCGCGCCCAGGCCGCGCGGTAGCTACGGCTCCGTCTGGAGCAGCCGCATCCCGTTCAGCGTCACGAGCAGCGACACGCCCATGTCGCTCGCGACCGCGCCCCAGAGGTTCACCCAGCCGCCCAGCGCCAGGCCGAAGAAGACGAACTTCACGGCGAGGCTCGCGGCGATGTTCCAGCGGATCGTCGAGACCGTCCGGCGCGAGAGGCGGATCAGGAAGGGGATCCGCGAGAGGTCGTCCGCCATGAGCGCGATGTCCGCCGTCTCGATAGCCAGGTCGGTCCCCGCCGCCCCCATCGCAATGCCGACGTTCGCCTCCTTGAGCGCCGGGGCATCGTTCACCCCGTCGCCCACCATCACGACCCGGCCGTAGCGGTTCCTGAGTTCGCGCACGACCTCCACCTTCCGCTCCGGCAGCACCCCGCCGTGGACGTTCTCGATCCCGAGTTGCCGCCCCACCGCCCCCGCCGCCGCGGGGCTGTCGCCCGAGAGGAGGATCACCTCCTGCCCCAGCTCCGTGCGCAGCACCCTCACGCAGTCCGCCGCCTTCTCGCGCAGCCGGTCCCCCAGCGCCACGACGCCGAGCAGCTCCCCTCCCAGGGCGACGAGCACCGTCGTCCGACCCTCCCCCTCGATGCGGGAGATCGCCGCGTCGATCGCCGCGCACGGGACGCCCTCCGCCTCCACGAAGGCGCGGCTCCCGAGCCTCCCGTCGCGGCCTTCGACGCGTCCCCGCGCCCCCCGGCCCGGGACCGACTCGAAGGCCTCGACGTCCGGCCATGCGATGCGCTCGCGCTTGCTGTACTCGGCAATCGCCATCGACAGCGGGTGCTCCGAACGCGCCCCGAGCGCGCCCGCGACCGCCAAGACACGCTCGCGCGTGGCCGCGCCTGAGGGGACGACCTCGTCGACGTCGAGGTGCCCGAGCGTCACCGTCCCCGTCTTGTCGAAGACGACCACCCGGCTCGCCCCGATCTGCTCCAGGTGCGAGCCTCCCTTCACCAGGACCCCCTTGCGGGAGGCCGACGCGATCGCCGAGATGACCGAGACCGGCGTCGAGATCACGAGCGCGCACGGACAGGCGACCACGAGCAGCACCATCGCGCGGCCGAGCCACGTGTCCCACTTCGCGCCCGCGAGGAGCAGCGGCGTCAGCGTGGCGATGCAGAGCGCGACGAGGAGGACCGCCGGCGTGTACCACCTCGCGAACCGCTCGATCGTCCGCTGCGCGGGGGCCTTTCCCGCCTGCGCCTTCTCAACGAGGTGGATGATCCGCGCAATCGTGTTCTCGCGGTACGGGCGCTTCGCCTCGACTTGGACGTGCCCCTGGCCGTTGAGCGAACCTGCGTAGACCCAATCGCCCGTGGTCTTCACGACGGGGAGCGCCTCCCCCGTGATCGGCGCCTGGTTCACGGCCGTCGTCCCCGAGAGGACCACGCCGTCGAGCGGGATCTTTTCGCCTGGGAGGACGACGATGTGGTCGCCTGGCACGACGTCCTCGACGCGGACCATCGTCTCGCGCCCGTCGCGGAGGACCCTGGCCTCTGTGGGGGAGAGGGAGAGGACGCTGCGGATCGCCCCCCTCGCCCGGTCGAACGTGAAGGTCTCGAGCGCCGTCCCGAGCGAGAAGAGGAACATCGCGCCGCCCGCCTCGCTCCAATCCCCCATGGAGGCCGCGCCGATGCACGCGACGGTCATCAGGAAGTACATGTCGAACGAGCGGGCGCGGACGGCGTTCGAGAGGCCCCTCCAGGCGATCCGCGCGCCCGCAATGCCGAACGCCATCGAGAAGAGCGCCGTCGCCAGGATCGCCGGCGCGGAGAGGGCGCCGGCGAGGAAACCTCCCAGCATGGCCACGCCCGAGAGGAGGGTCGGCCACGCCCCCTGCGTGGAGAGGAGCTGCGGGAAGAAGCGTTCCCGCGCCGTGTGCTCGTGCCCCTCGTGGTCGTGATCGGTGCACCCCTCGTGGTCCTCGACGGTGTACCCGAGGCGGCGAACGGACCGCTCGATCTCGAACTCCGTGATCTTCGAGCCGTCGTACTCTACGAGCATCGTCGCGGTCGGGAAGGAGACGGAGACGGAGGCGATCCCGTCGCGCCGCTTCATTCCCTTCTCGATCGTGCGGGCGCACTCGGAGCAGTCCATCCCCTGGATCGAGAGGAGGCCGTGTCGGTAGTGCGAGGCGACCTCGAGGCCGAGCGCGGCGGCGCGGCGGGTCAGCTCGTCGGCGGGGACGACGCCCTGGTCGAACGAGAGGCGGAGCTGCTCATCCTCCTCGTGGGTCGAGACGCCCTGGACCCCCGGCAACCCTCGGAGGCCGGTGACGAGCCGCTCTCGGCAGCTCCGGCAGTCCTCGAACTTTGGCAGGAGGTGGGCGATGCTGAGCGACAGCTCGCTCGTGGGCATTCAGGCCTCCGATCCGTCTCCCCGAATGCGACTCTATGGCCCCCCTTCCGCCAAGTCAAGCGGCGCAGGACCTTGCGTCTGATGCCCGGATGGCGTACCCTTCCCGCCCCTTGCACGAGAGGTGAGGCATGCGGCAGGTGTGGATCCCGAAAATCGGCGGCCCGGAGGTCCTGGAGGGGAGGGAGGCGCCCGATCCGGAGCCTGGGCCGGGGCAGGTCCGGGTCCGCGTCTCGGCCGCGGGCGTGAACTTCGCGGACGTCATGGCGAGGATGGGGTTGTACCCCGACGCCCCGCCGTACCCGTGCGTCGTGGGGTACGAGGTGGCAGGGACCGTGGAGAAGTGGGGCGCGGGGGTAAGCGGAATCGCGGAGGGACAGAGGGTCCTCGCGATGACGCGCTTCGGGGGGTACAGCGATGCCGTCTGCATCCCCTACCGCCAGGTCATTCCGATCCACGACGAGCTGACGTTCGAGAAGGCGGCGGCGCTCCCCGTGACGTACCTCACGGCGTGGATGATGCTCGTCCACCTGGGAAACGTGCGCAAGGGGGACCTCGTCCTCGTTCACGCCGCGGCGGGCGGAGTGGGGCACGCGGCGACGGATATCTGCCGCTGGCGTGGAGCCGAGGTCATCGGCACGGCGAGCGCGGGGAAGCACGAGATGCTCCGCCAGCACGGCGTGACGCACTGCATCGACTACACGACGCAGGACTTCGAGGAGGAGGTGAAGAGGATCACGAACGGGAGGGGAGTCGACATCGCCCTGGACGCAGTGGGGGGGAAGTCGTTCCGCAAGAGCTACCGGTGCCTCGCGCCGCTCGGGCGGCTGTACCTCTTCGGCGCGTCGAGCATGTCGACGGGGATGAAGCGGAACCTGTTCTCGGTCCTCCGAGGGGTGATCGGGATGCCGTGGTTCCTCCCGATCCCGCTGATGAACCAGAACCGCGGCGTCATGGGCGTGAACATGGGGCATCTCTGGGACTGCGGCGAGCTGCTGCGGGGAATGACGGACGAGATCGTCGCGCTCGTGCGGGCGGGGACCTTCGATCCGATCGTGGACAAGGTCTTCCCGTTCGATCGCGCCGGAGAGGCGCATGCCTACATCCAGGCCCGCAAGAACTTCGGCAAGGTCCTCCTCACCCCGCGATAGGGGCCCGAGGACCCGTCGTAGGCGTGACCGTACTCGTGCTCGTACTCGTGCTCGTACTCGAGGCCGCTTCGAGTACGAGTACGGGCGCGAGCTCGCCTGTGACCCTGGATGCGCGCGTGCCTCTCTACCTCGTCTTCAGATACTCGATGAGGTCGCGCTTCTCGTCGTCGGAGAGTTCGGCGCCGTAGTCGTGCCCCGCATTCGAGTTTCCGGGAAGCGCGGCGTCGAACACGAACGACCCGCCGTCCTGGAAGCCCATCGCCTGCTGGTCGTACGCGCGCGAGCCGCGCTTCCAGGTCTTCGGACGATCGGACGCCTTCGTGAGCAGCTCCCTCATCGTGCGAACCGATCCGTTGTGCAGGTAGGGCGCCCTCGCCCAGACGCCGTCCAGCGACGACGCCCAGTACTTCCCCGTCGGCCGCACGCTCCCCTCCTTCGGCGTGAACCCGTCGATTTTCAGCCCACCAAGCCATGCGCCGAATCCAGCGACGTAGTCCTGGTCCACGAGCCGCGCGCGATTCGGGTCCGTCCCGACCTCCTCGGGGGAGTACAGCCGGTTGTCGTCGGTCGCCTCGTGGCACGACGCGCAGAGCGTCTGGTAGTGCGCCTCGCCGCGCTTCGCCGTCTCGGCGTCCGCGGCAAAGGGGTACTTCGGGTTCCTGAGCTTCTCCGACAGCGCCGTATGTCTGTCGATGAGCTTCATGTCGAGCCGCGAGCCCTGCCGGTCGCTGGGACAGCCCAGCCCGAGGGCGGCGAGCACGTTTCGCACGGTTGGGTCGCTCGTATTCCCGTCCCAGTGCACCCACGCCCTCCCCTCCAGGTTCCACGGGTGGGCGAACTTCACCGGCGCGGAGACCGTCGGCGCCTTCCCGAGCAACGCCGCCCCGAGCAGCCCGAATGCGTCGTTTCGCCCCGGCCCGCCCGGCGTCGCCATCGGCGCAGGCGGCGGCTCAGGGACGTGCACCGCGACCCTCATGTTGTGGAAGAGCCTCTGGAGGGCCTGCACGAGCTTCGCCGGCTCGGGGCCCGGCGTCAGGTCCTCCGCGGCGATCTCGTGCAGTTCCCCCGCCGCGATCCCAACCGCGCCGAACGGGTCTTCGGCGAGGAGCTTCTCGATTGCCTCCCGCTGCTTCGCGACCGACGCCTCGAACGCGACGGCGTCAGCCTTCGGGTCGCACGCCCTCGCGTAGGCCGCGAGAAACGGCCCGATCCCCTCCTTCGACCCAGCGCGGAACGTCGCGAGGAATACCGCGCCATAGAAGGCCTCGACGTTGAAGTTCCCTGCCATCCCCAGCACGACGAGTGGCGGGCCGCCCGGCATCTCGACCGTCCCGGTGTGGCACGACATGCAGTTGATTCCCCAGGAATGCTGCCCCCCCAGGTAGTCCACGGTCCGCCCCGTGAACCCGATGGGCGCCTCGTCGAGCCCTGGCTCGATGACGCCGTAGGCGGAGAGGTCCCCTCCAGGGAATAGGTCCGGATTCGCCGCGACGAGCGCTCGCAGGACTCTGTCCGGGACGAACTCGCTGCTCATCGACCCGTGGAGCATGAAGTCCAGGTCGGCGCTAGACCCGTTCGGTCGTTGCGAGGCGTCCAGATCGAACGTGGGCTTCGCCGTCTCCTCAGTCCAGGCCAGGGAGACGAGCAAAGCGATGGCGACGAGGACGTGGCGGGCGATCCTCATGTGGCGGTCCCTCCTCAAGACCCGGGGCGATGTCCAGGGCGAGCGGGATCATGCAGCAAACCCCTGCGAGATGTCAATTCAGCCCCTTGCGCCTCTCCCCGTCGCGTGGCAAGATCAGCCGCCATGCCGCGTCGAAGCGACCTCGTGATCCGCCTCTCCCTCCTCGCCGCCACGCTCGCCATCGGCATCTTCATCGCGATTCGAGCGAAGAAGCCGCGCACGCCTGCCCAGGTCGAGCCGCCGCCCGCGCAGTCGAGCGCCGAGGCGCCCGCGGCCGATACCGCCCGGGACGCCTACCGCGCCCTCCTCGCGAAGGTCAACACGCTCGTCGACGAGCGGCGCTACACAGAGGCGTGCGAGACGCTCGACCTGTTCGCGACGGAGCATCCGGGAACGCGCTGGGCCGACATCGCCTCCCGGAACCGTTCCCGACTCCTTGCGATGAAAGAGGAGGTCGAGGAGCTCGACCAGGAGGAGACGGTCGAGCGGCTGGAGGCCGATCTCGCCCTCCTGATCGCCTCCGGCGAGTTCGACGACGCCCTGGAGGCGCTCGAGGCCGTCCCGCCGCCTCAGCGCGACGAGGCCTGGGAAGACCGCCGCGCGCGCGTCGTGGCGCTGCGCGAGGAGGCCCTTCGCACCGCGGAGCCCGAGCCCGCGCAGCACCCCGAGCGGCCCGAGTTGGAACGCATGACGCAGGAGGCCGAGCGCCTCGCGCGAGAGGGGGACCACGCCGCCGCCCGCAAGGCCGCCGAGGCGCTCCTCGCGCGCGCCGAGGCGCTGGACGTCCCGTCGCTGCTCGAGGAGTTCGCCCCCAGGGCCTCGGCCGTGCTCGAGCTGGCCTCGCTGGCGGAGATCGAGGCGGTCCTGCCCGGCGCCGCCCCGGCCGGCGACCTTTCCAAGCTCACGCCACGCGACCGGATCCGGGTCCTCACCTCGCGAAGGGACTCGCTGGTCCGCTTTCTCGAGACGCTCCCTCGACTCCCGCAGATCCGGGTCGACCTTCGCAAGCACCTGAACCAGGCGCGCCGCGACGCAATGAACGTCATCTTCAATCGGAGGGTCTACCCCGACGAGGCGCACGGCGTGGCGGGACAGGGGAAGGTCGACGAGGTCGTCGTCGTCGTGCGCACCGCGTGGGAGAGGCCGCTCGACGCGGCCGCGGAGCTCGACCCGGTCGTCAAGAAGGCCGTGGAGGCGCTGCGTCGTGCCAACGAGCTGCTGGCGCAGGACTCGGCCTCGGGGGCGAGGCCGATCGAGGAGGTCCTCGCGCCGCTCCAGGAGCGGTTCTCCGTCCGGGAGGTGGCGGTCGACGAGTGGGAGCAGGTGGTCCTCGACCGGAACCGCGTCGTGCGGGAGTTCAACGAGAGGGTGACCACGTCGATCTCCAAGGACGAGCGGAAGCTGCTCGACCTCCTGAACGGCTACCGAGAGATGATGGGGCTCCGAATCATGGAGATCGAGGAGCACCTCGTCATGGCGGCGCGGTGGCACTCCTCCGACATGAAGGAGAAGCAGTACTTCGCGCACGTCGACCTGGAGGGGCGCGGTCCGATGGACCGGGCCCGCGAGATGATGTACGCGCGCGGCGGGGTGGGGGAGAACTGTGCGACGGGGATGGACGACCCGGCGCGGGTGCACTGGGGGTTCTACTACAGCTCAGGGCACCACCGGAACATGCTCCTGCGCGTCTGGACGCACGTCGGCATCGGCCGCTCGGGTCAGTACTGGACGCAGGACTTCGGCGCGGGGGAGCCGCAGGCCAAGTGATCGCCGCCTTCGTTCACCGCAGAGGCGCAGAGATCGCAGAGGAGCGCAGAGATGCGTTGATCGCATCTCTGCGCTCCTCTGCGAACTCTGCGCCTCTGCGGTGAACGACCCGCTGCGAACGCGACCTACCTGATCTCGACCTCGAGATTCTCCTCCCCGCGCCGCACGCCGAGGCGGAGCGAGCCTCCCTCGCGCAGGTCCCAGAGGGCCCGCGGCAGGTCGTCGGGAGAGGCAAGCGTGTGGCCGGCCACCGAGATGATCCAGTCCCCCTCGCGCAAGCCCCCCTTCGCGGCGGGGGAGCCACCGGCCACGGCGGAGACCCACGCCGTCGGCTTGGGCGCCAGGGCGAAGATCGCCGAGAACCCGCACCGCAGCCGAGGCGGCCAGGTGTTGTTCCATGGGTCCACGTCCAGGTAGTCGTTCCGCGCGTCCAGCTCCACCCACGCCGGCGCCCCGTCGCAGGGGAGGACCAGTTCGCCCCCGTCCTCGGGGACCTCCACCTCGCACGCCCCCTCCTTCCCCGCCTCCGTCCTCCAGCGGACCTCGACGCGGGCGGCCCGGCGCAGCGTCCCGCGGGACTCCGCGCGGAAAGTCCACCTCCCGTCGGCCACGCGCGCCGGCGCCGCGGCGATCGCGAGATCGAACCTCCCCGTCCCCTCCTCCCAGACCGCGAAGAACGGCTTCAGGTCCTGGCCGCTCTCCTTCTCGAGCAGGGCTCGGAACGCCGTGTCCGTCGCGAACCCTCCCCGTTTCTCGGAGACGTATCGCGTCAGGGCGCGGTCAAACGCCTCCGCGCCCGCCTCGTGGCGCAGCATCCGGAACACCCACGCCCCCTTCTCGTACGACGTGTCGCGGTCGAGCGCGTAGGTCATCTCGCGCAGCGGGGGCTCGCGGTCGCCGAACACGGCGATGTCGCCCAGGTACGTCGACAGCGCGCGGCGGAAGATCCACGACCCCGCCCCGAACTTCCTCTCGAGCGCGAGGTACGAGGAGTACTCGGCCAGCCCCTCGCGCAGCCAGTTCCCCCCGCGCCCCAGGACGTCGCTCGGCACGAGGTGCCCGAACCAGCAGTGCGCCACCTCGTGCGACAGCGACCCGTACCAGACCGACCTCGCCGTCTCCGAGCCCGCGCAGACCCAGTCGTGCTTCGTCAGGATCGCAAACGTCCTGGCATTGTGCGGCCGCGACGGGTCGTCGGGCGGCATCTCGACCAGCGTGAAGTCCTTCACCTCGGGGTCGCCGTACAGCGACTCGTAGAACGTGAAGAGCTCGGCCGTCTGCTCGAAGGCCAGGTCCCGGACCTGCGCAGGCAACTCGTCGACCGTCAACGTGGCGAGGCGACGCCCAGCGACGACGCGATCGCAGCGACGGTACTTCCCGCACACGAACCCGAGGAGCGTATTCTGCGCGCTCCCGCCGAAGACGAGTCGCCGGCGCCCCGCGACGACCTCGGACGATTCGAGCGTCCCGGTCGCGACGCCGTCCCACCCCTCGGGCATGTCCAGCGTGATCCGGCTCTCGAACGTCTCGTAGAGCATCAGCGGGTACCACCCCGACGCCAGGTCGACCCACGCCCAATCCTCCTGCACCGTCGGCGCGTGCGGCTCGGGCGACTTGCCCCTGGACGGGATCTCGTACGCGAACGTCACGGCCACGCGCTGCCCCTTCAAGACGGGAGCCGGAGGCGTCACGTCGAGCAGGTTGGCGGGAAGCTGCGGGACGAACTTCGAGAGGGCCACGCCCCACTCGACGTCCCCGACCCCGACGCGCTCCACGCGCGCGTTGCGGTGGATGAGGAAGCGGAGCGTCGCCGCATCCTCCTTCATCTCGACGGTCACCACGGCCTGGACCCGCATCGACTTCGCGACCGCGTCGATGGTTGCCTCCAGATCGTAGGAGAGGACGTCGTACGTGTGCGCCTTGTACGCGATTGCCCTCGCGAGGCGGTTCATGGTTGCCGTGTCCTGCGCGGACGCGGTCCCCGCCCACAGCGCGAGGAGTACTCCTGCCCCGCTCGCCGCTCGACGCACGGCCTCGGTCCAGCTCCTCATCCTGCGCACGTCCTCCGCCCCGACCGGGTCGGTGCCATACCGCGCGCGGTGGAATAGCTCGGTCAGCCCCTCGATCTCCTCGGCCCGCTCGGGCGCCCGCCTCGAGAGCGTCACCGTCCGCTCGGTCGGCGTGCTCGACTGCAGGACGAGGATCCCCGAGGGCCGGAGCTTCTCGAACATCCTGTGATACAGCTTCACGATCGTCCACCGGGGCTCCTTGGGACGCGCGGGCCCCTGGGCCTCCGCAACCAGATCGGCCTGCGACAGAACGGACGCGGAGCCCTGATCGAGCTCGGGAATCTCGCCCGCGACGAACTTGAACCGCTGCAGGATGCGGAGGAGCACCGCGAATAGGATGGTCACGATCCCGAAGTACGCGAGTAGCAGGAAGAGGTCCCCCATGGTCGGCTGCTGGGCTTCCCCCTGGGCCAGGCTCGACTCGACGGGGGAGAGCGAGGGGATGACGAGGTGAACGGGGAACGCGAACGCGGCCGCCATCCCCCCGAACAGCGCACCCTTGAGGACGAGCGAGGCCGTCGATGCGCGATACGGGGCGCGATTGCGCCGGACGCGCTCGCAGTGGTGGTGGAGGGAGAAGGTCGCCCCGAGGAACACGGCAAAGACCGCGACGCGCGCGTCTCCGATCCACCGCTCGTCCGAAATCCCGAACGCCAGGACGCAGGCGTCGAGGAAGACGATCGCCGCCTGCATCCCCGGCGCGGTGATGAAGAGGGGGAACACGAGCAGCATCCCGAGGAGGAGGGCGGGCTCCAGCGCCACGCTCACGAGGAGCAGGACGAGGAAGACTCCCAGCAGGTGCGCCCACGCGCGGACCGGAATCGGATACTGGCCCCTCTGCAGGAGCCCGGCCCTTCCCAGGTCGGTGCGGAAGCCGATCGCGAAGGAGAGCGCGAGGAACCCGACCAGGTACCCGAGGTGCTGGACCCCGACGGTGGACGACAGGGCGACCACGCTCGCGCCGAACAGCGTGAACGCCGCCGCGCGCTCCCAGGGGACCAGGCTGTCCGAGAACTTCGCCATGCGCTCTCACACGGACGGGAATGACCCGAGCGCCTTCGCCAGGTCGTCCCCGTGCGAGACGATCACGGTCGGGATGCCCGCGTCGAGGAGCCTCGAGCGCGCCTCCACGAGCTCGATCGAGATCCCGTCCCGTCGCGGGCGGAATCGCTCGAGCTGGAGGAAGGTCGTGTCGTCGATCAGCACGGCCATGAGGCGCACCCCGCGGCTCCGCAGCAGGGCCCAGGCGTCGACGAACGCCTCCATCGGCACCGAGACGCTCGCGAACAGCATCACGAGCGTGCTCCCGTCGGGGATCCGCTCCAGGTGGAAGCGCAGCACGATCGGCATCGCCGTCCGGCCGCGCGGCCGGGCCTTCGCCAGTTCCTCGAGGACGAACGCCTCGTGCCCCGATCCGCGCCCGAACGGCACCTCGAGCGCCGCCTCTCCCACGCCCAGGAGCTGAACCTCGTGGCCCCGCTGCACGGAGTAGTGGGTGAGCGCCGCGGCCATCTTGATGACGTACTCGGGCGTGGAGTGCTCCCCCAGCCCCGCAATCGAGTCCCTCTGGAGATCGAGGAGGAGCGTCACCTGGTCCGTCACGGTCCTCTCGAACTCCCGCACGACGAGCCGTCCGATGCGGGCCGTGCTGGGCCAGTGGATGTGGCGGATCGGGTCGCCCGGCGTGTACTCGCGCACCCCGAAGAAGTCGAGGCTGCGTCCCGCGAGGAGCGAGTTCTCGCGGCCGAAGGAGAAGACGTTCGACCTCCCCTCGATCGGCACGCGCTCGAGCGGGAGGATCTCGGGATAGACGGCGAAGTCCATCGTCTGGCCGATCGTCCGCCGGGGCTCGAACAACCCGAGCGGGTCCGACAGCGTCAGCTTGATCGGCCCGATGGTGTACATCCCGCGCCGCTTCATGCAGGTGCCGGGGTACTCCACGCGGCAGATCGACCTCGCCCGCACGGCCTCGGAGACCAGGAGCCGCTTGCTCGGCACCTCGTCCGGCGCGAAGAAGTCCTCGATCTCGACGAGCGACAGGGGGAAGACGCTCGCATTGCGAATCGTCAGTGCCACGTTGACGGTGTCGCCCTGGAAGGCGCGCGGATGGGCCTCGCGGCTCGCGGAGACGTGCGGCAGGAGCGTCGTGCTCGTCACGTAGCCGAGGACCAGCATGAAGAGGAAGACGACGGCGAAGTAGAGGACGGCGGGCCTGGCGGTGCCGAAACCGAGGACGAGGAAGATCACGCCGAGGAGGGCGAGCTGGTTGCGGCGTTGGAGGATCCTAAGAGGAGCCATCTAGCGTGTCGGCACCGGCACCCGGGCCATCACCTCATCCACGACCTTCTCGACCTTCTGCCCCGCAAGCCGCGCCTGGGGCGTCAGCACGATCCGGTGGCAGAGCACTGCGTGCGCGATGTCCTTGACGTGCTGCGGGATCACGAACTTCTGGCCGTCGAGCTGCGCCAGCGCCTGCGCGCCGCGCAGCAGCGCAAGCGACCCGCGCGGAGAGACGCCCAGGAGGACGCCCGGATGCTGTCGCGTCGAAGAGGAGAGCGCCACCATGTACTTCATGAGCGAGTCGTCGACGTAGACCGACTTCACGGCCTCCTGGGCCGCGAGGAGCGCCTCGCGCGCGAGGACCGGCACGACCGACTCGATCGGGTGCCGCTGCATCTGCGCGGCCAGGACCGAGACCTCGTCGTCCTCGGACGGGTACCCGAGCTTCAGGCGCACGAAGAAGCGGTCGAGCTGCGCCTCGGGGAGCGGGTACGTCCCCTGCTGCTCGATCGGGTTCTCCGTCGCGATCACCAGGAAGGGGTCGGGGAGAGCGTGCGTCACGCCGTCGATCGTCCCCTGCCGCTCCTCCATTGCCTCCAGGAGCGCCGACTGGGTCCGCGGCGTGGCGCGGTTGATCTCGTCGGCCAGCAGGACGTTCGCGAAGACCGGGCCGGGGCGGAACTCGAATTCCAGCGTCTTCGGATGGAAGACGCTCACGCCCGTCACGTCGGACGGGAGGAGGTCGGGCGTGAACTGGATCCGCTTGAACTCCGCGTGGATCGACCGCGCGAGGGCCTTCGCCAGCATCGTCTTCCCGACGCCTGGGACGTCCTCCACCAGGATGTGCCCTCGGCAGAGGAGGGACACGACCGCCATCCGCACGACGCGGTCCTTGCCGAGGATCACCCGTCGGACGCTCGCCTCGAGCGCCGACAGCGGGGTCTCGGTGGCCGGCGATTCCAGGTTCATGCGTGCACGTCCGTCGTGGCGCCTCCCGGTCCGAGCAACTCCCTCGCGCCCCGCGCGATGAGGTCTGCGGCGACCTGCGCACCCGCCGCCTCCGGCGCGCCCGTCGCCTCGGCGTCGAGACGCGGCGAGCCCTCTGCGCCGCAGACGACCGCGCGAAGCCGCACGTCGCCTCCCAAGTCTTCCGCGTAGGCGCCCAGCGGGACCTGGCAGTTCGCCCCGAGCGCCCGCAGCACGGTCCTCTCGGCGATCGCGGCGCGGTAGCTGGGCAGATGCGTCAGGTGCCACACGCGGCCCACCTCGCCGCTCCGCGCGGTGATGCCGAGGGCCCCCTGGCCGGGGGCGGGGAGCATCACGTCGGGCTCGAGGACCTGCGTCGCCCTCGCCTCGAGGCCGAGCCTCCGCAGGCCCGCCCGCGCCAGGACGACCGCGTCGAACCGCCCCTCGTCGAGGAAGCGGAGGCGCGTCTCGACATTCCCGCGGACTTCCTGCACGATGAGGCGTCCGCCGAATCGGGCCAGGAGCTGGGCGCGGCGTCGGAGGCTCGCCGTCGCGACGCGCGCCCCCACGGGAAGCGCCGCGAGCGATGCGGCCCCGCGGATCGCGGCGACGTCGCGCGGGTCCTCGCGCTCGGGCACGGCCGCGAGGGTGATGCCGTCCGGCAGGAGCGTCGGGAGGTCCTTCAGCGAGTGCACCGCGAGGTCCACCTCGCCGCGCAGCAGGGCCTCGTCGATCTCCCGCGTGAAGACGCCCTTGCCGCCGATCTGCGCCAGTGTCGACACGCGGTCGCGGTCCCCCTGCGTCGAGATCGCGCGGATTTCGACGGGCTGCGCGGGGAACATCTCCTGCAGGCGCGCGCGGACCCACTCCGCCTGCACGAGGGCGAGGCGGCTCCCACGGGTCCCGATGCGAAGGGGCGTGACGCTCAGGGGGCGATCCTAAGGCTCTGTAACGAAACAAGGTATCCGATTGGGGAAACGCCTTGCTGGAGTCGCGCCCGTCAGGGCGCGGTGGATGACGCCCGTAAGGGCGTCAGGAGCGGCTCGGACGCCCTTACGGGCGTCGATTCACCGCGCGCTCACGCGCGCGACTCCAGCGTTGCATCGAAAAGTGGACTACTTATCTCGTTACAGGTCCTAACCGATGCTCGTGTTGAACTTGGCGCCGGTACGGATGTTGATCCCGCACTCCACGCAGATGACCGAATCTGCGGGGAGCGACTTCTTGCACTTGGGACACGCGGTCGCCTTGCCCGGAGGCGCCGGCGCGGCAGGTGGCGCCGCCGCTGGGGGGGCGGCCGGCTTCGCGGCGAGCTTGGTCTCCCCCTGGTGCGCCGGGATCCCCGCGGGGACGTCCATGACGGCCTGGCACCCCGGGCACTTCACCTTCTTCCCCGCCATCCCGTCGGGGGCGTTCAGCGCCTTCTTGCACTTCGGGCAGACGACTCTGATGGGCATGCCTTTACCTCAGGCGGAAGAGGCGACGCAGGCTCGCGGCAAGCGCCTCCGCCTCCCCATTCGCGTTGCCCTCCTTGAGGGCCGCCATCGGGGGGTGGAGGATCCGGTTCACGAGCCGCCGCACGATCTCGCCGACCTCCTCCTGCTGCGCGGGGGAGAGGTCGCGCAGCCGCCCGCGGGAGCGTTCGACCTCCTCGCGTCCCAGGGCGTGGAGCGTGTCGTAGAGGGTCGAGATGACGGGGGAGATGTCCGATCCGCCCATCGAGGCGGCCGCCGTGGCCACCTCGTGGTCCAGGATCGCCTCGCACTTCGACATCTCTTTCTCCCGCTCGGCGATATTTTCTAGCACGACCGTCTGAAGATCGTCAATCGTATACAGGAACGCCCCGTCCAGCTCAGCGATCGTCGGATCGATGTTGCGCGGGACGCCCAGATCGAGCAGGAAGATCGGCTGGCCGCGCCGCTCCGCGATGGCGCGTGCGACGTGATCGCGCAGGACGAACGGCGTCTCCACGCCCAGGCAGGAGATGACCACGTCGGCCTCCCGCAGCGCCGCGAGGGCCTCCGCGAGGTCGATCGCTCGGCCTCCCCGCGCGGAGGCGAGCGCCTCCGCCTTCGCCCGGTCGCGGTTGGCGACGACGAATCGCTTCACCCCCTCCTCGACGAGCTGCGTCACCACCAGCTCGGCCGTCTCGCCCGCGCCGAGGACGAGCGTCGTCCGGTTCTCCATCCGCTGGAAGACGCGCTGCGCGAAGTCCACCGCCACCGAGGAGACGCTCACCTTCCGCTCGCCGATCGCCGTCTCAGCGTGTGCACGCTTCGCGGCGTGGAGGGCCTTCTGGAGCAGCGGATGGAGGACCGGCCCGACCGTGCCCGCCGCCGACGCCGCGACGTAGGCCTCCTTCACCTGCGCGATCACCTGGGTCTCGCCGACAACCATGCTGTCGAGGCTTGCGGCGACGCGGAAGAGGTGCCGCACGGCCTCGCGCCCCGCGTGGAAGTAGACGTGCGGAGTGACATCGGCCTCGGGGACCTCCCTGTAATCGCACAGGAAGAAGACGAGGTCCTTCTTCGCCTTGTGCGAGTCCTCGGTCGCCGCGTACAGCTCGATGCGGTTGCAGGTGGAGATGATGAACGCCTCGGAGAAGCCGCCGGAGGCCTTCAGCGCCGTGAGGGCCTCCGCGAGCGACGCGGAGGGAATGGCCGCGCGCTCCCGCAGCGCCACGGGCGCGCGCTTGTGGTTCAGTCCCAGGACGACGAGCGTGCTCACCAGCGGTGGAACCCCGGCCCGACGAGGCTCGCCCCGAGGACCGTGAATGCGAGGAAGCCGAAACCGAGCATGGTCAGCCAGGCGATCCTGCGCCCGCCGTAGTTCACGTGGAGGCGGAACGCGAGGACGACGAGGTAGATGATCCAGGTGAAGACGGAGAGGATGACCTTGGGGTCGGCGAACCACGCCGTCCCGAGGGTGCCCTGCGACTGGGCGCGGACGCCGCCGATCAGGATGCCGAGCGTGAGGAGCGGGAAGCCGAAGAGGAGCGACCTCGCCGTCAGTCGGTCGGCGACGTCCAGTGCAGGCAGGCGGTGGAAGAGGGGGCCGAAGCGCTTCGTCCTGAGCTGGCGCTCCTGGTACAGGAAGAGCCCGCCGCCGAGGAACGCGATCGCGAGCGCCGCATAGCTGGCGAGCATGAGGGCGATGTGGAGGTAGAGCAGGTGCCCATGGCCCGCTTTGCCGATCGGCTCGCCTCCGCCCAGCGCCAGCGCCCCCGAGAGGAGCGCGGCGGCGATCGGGACCGCCACGGCCGTGAGTCCGGTCATGCGGAACGAAAAGTCGAGCAACCCGCAGACGAGGACGAGGAGGGATGTGACGAACGCCATCGCCTCCATCCGGTTGACAAGCGGGCAGGCGTGGCGGCGCATCCCCGCCTCGGCGAGGAAGGCGGCGCACGCCAGCCACCCGATGGCGACGAGGAGCATCCACGCGCGGCCCTCCGCCTCCTGTCGCGCCAGTGCGCGGCGAACGGCCGTGCCGCAGGCCCCGAGGTAGGCTGCGATGGAGGCGAGGACGAGGACCCAGTCGAGCGTCTCGTAGTTCATCTGGCGGCCTCCGTCCAGATGCGGCGGAGGGCCTCGCGCGCGGCGGAGATCCCTTGCTGCTCGAGGCACTTGCGGACCTCGTCGGATGCGAGGCTCTTGAGCAGACGGCGCCGCGCTGCGGGGTCGGGCACCTCCGTCAACGCGCGGCGGCGCAGCCTTCCGATCTCGGCGACGAGGTGGTCGTAGCCGACGCCGATGAGGTCGGCGAGGCGTTTCTTCAGGAGGCGGGCGAGTGCGGGGCTCGCGCCGCCGGTGGAGACGGCGAGCGTGAGGGCGCCTCGGCGGACCACGGACGGGACCTGGAAGGTGCAGAGGTCCGGTGCGTCGGCGACATTCACGGGGATGCCCGTAATGCGGCACGCTTCCGCGACGGAGGCGTTCGTCTTCGCGTCGTCGGTCGCGGCGAAGACGAGGGACATATCGAGCACGTCGGCCCGGCGAAAGCGCCTCCGTGTCCAGACGACTCCGCGCGGGCGGGCTGAGAGCTTCGGGCTGACGACCCTGACGCGCGCGCCGGCGTCGAGGAGCCCGCGGACCTTGCGAAGTGCCACGGCGCCGCCTCCGACGACGAGGCACTCGCGCCCCTCGATGCGGAGGGAGACCGGATACAGTCTGGGGGATCGCATGACGCGTGGTGGCGCGCTAGGTGGCGCCGAGGGCCTCCTGGAAATCGCGAAGGAGGTCGCGCCAGTCCTCCACGCCCACGGAGAGGCGGACGAGCCCGCCGACGATGCCGTACCGTTTCTGCTCGTCGGGCGGCATCTCCGAGTGGGTCGTCGAGGCCGGATGGCACGCGAGGGACTCCATGCCGCCGAGGCTCACGGCGTCCTTGGCGATCCGGAGGCGCCTGAGGAACTCGAACGCCGCCGTCTTGCCCCCCTTGAGCACCAGGGAGAAGATCGAGCCGGGGAATCGGGCCTGGGCCGCGCAAATCCGCCGCTGGTCGGTCTCGTCGAAGAGGGCGGGGTAGTGGATCCGCTCGATGTTCGGGTGGCCGACGAGGGCGTCGACGATCTTCTTCGCGTTCTTGCTCTGCTTGTTCATGCGGAGGGAGAGGGTCGCGAGGCGGGTATCGAGCATCCAGCACTCGTCGGGCTGGAGGATGTTCCCGAGGATGGCGCGCGTCCCGCGCAGCTCCGCGAGGAGATGAGGGTCCTTCCCCAGGATCGCGCCTGCGAGCATGTCGCTGAACCCCGCGAGGAACTTCGTGCCCGAGTAGACGGCGAGGTCGGCCCCGAGCGGCAGCGTGTGCTGGAAGACGGGGCCAAGGAACGTATTGTCCACGGCGACGATGGGCGGCTCCTCGCGGTCGTGGGCGGCCTTGACGGCGGCGGCGACGTCGGTCATCCGGAGCGTCGGGTTGGCGGGCGTCTCGATCAGGACGATGCGGAGGTTCTCCGCATCCGCGATCGCCTTGCGGAGGCCCGCGGTGTCTCCCGCGGCGACCGGGATCGAGCGGACGCCGAACGGGGAGAGGACCTGCTGGAGGAGGTGGTAGGTCCCGCCGTAGATGGGCGCCGTGTAGACAATCGAGGTCCCCGGGCGGCAGGTCGTGAAGAGGACGGTCGAGATGGCGGCCATCCCGCTGTTGAACACGGCTGCGCCGACGGCGCCGGGCTCGAGCGGGACGAGGTGGTCCTCGAGGATCTCCGCGTTCGGGTGGGAGAGGCGGGAGTAGATGAGCTCGACGCTCTCGTTCTCCGTCGGCTCGATCTTGCCGAGGGCGATGGCGAAGGAGCGTTCCGCGGCCTCGGGGCTGGAGAAGACGTACGTGGAGGACCGGAAGACGGCGGGGCGCGCCGACCCGACGGAGAGCCGCGGGTCGAACCCCTCGGTGAGGAGGGCGGTATCGGGGCGCACGATGTACGGGGGGCTCTGCTTGCGACGGCCCATGTTGGTCCTCGGGCTGGTGGGCGGGAGGACGGGGCAGGGTAGCCTCTCGGAGGTCCCAGGTCAAGGCCGCGTGACGCGAGCGGAGTCGCGAGCCCGCATGCTGGAGTCGCGCCCGCACGGGCGCCGGCCCGCTGCGCGGGCGCCCGCTGACGGCCGCAAGGCTGTCAGTCCGCGTAGCGGGCCAGGAGGGCACGCCGCCGCGACATGCCAGGGGGGGGCACGGTCAGCGGATGCTCACACGGACTCATCGAGGTAGGCATCGCCGGTTCGCATGTCGACGTGGACCACCTTGTTGGAGAGGAGGGCCATGCCCAGCGTGCCGTCCGTGGAGCTCGTCAGGATGGCGTGCGCCTCGATCGCGGTGCCGAACCAGAGAAGCTGGCCCTGGTATGCGGGCACATCCACCCGTGTGCCATCCCCCAGCTCAACCGATGCCATGGCCACGGGTCCATCGAATCCGAGTCGATTCAGCGTGGCGGCGTCGAGCGCAAGCTGACCCGGGAGGCGGTATCGAGGTCGACTTCCGTGGACTGGCCGCTCATGGTGTGAATCCAGAAGCGGACAACGAGGCCATCCACCCGCCCGATCAATCGACTCATGACCGAGGAGACATCCGCAGGCGAAAGGCAAAGCCTACGGGACGGATGTAAGGGAGTGGGCCGCCGGGCGTGGGGGCCAGCGCGCGCAGGGCCTCGGGTGACGTTCGACCGAATGCCCACCGCCCTGCGATCGCATCAATGGCGACGAACTCGCCCCGGTGGGCTTTCTTCTCGTCTTCCGAGATGCGCTCCGAATAGCACTTCTCCGCGGCCTCGGATACCGAGGGATGGTCCTTTCGATCCAGCGTGCGAGTGTCCATCTGAATCTTGTCCACCACCAGCCGACAAGCGAAGATGCTAAGGCTCTGTAACGAAACAAGGTATCCGATTGGGGAAACGCCTTGCTGGAGTCGCGCCCGTCAGGGCGCGGTGGATGACGCCCGTAAGGGCGTCAGGAGCGGCTCGGACGCCCTT
>ORMF011525408.1_pt1 | contig 20362 bp, 19 predicted proteins | sample 1779871 | NCBI WGS metagenome assembly ORMF01 (sample SAMEA104232316, study PRJEB22302) | groundwater metagenome | biome: forest; feature: aquifer; material: groundwater | place: USA | collected 2011-08-07 | depth 5.4 m | reverse complement strand
TTTTTTTCGATGTAACATTGGATGGATCAAGGGGATAGGAAGTTGAGTGCGTGCCAACTGTGTCGGAATGCTGTCGTCTCGAATATCACCTATGCCAGTGACCATTCTTGAACCATGTCGACAATACCACAATGCCACGTTTACTACACACAGACCCTGGCAACGTTGCCAACTTTTGGCAACCTTGGAAAGCCAAGGCGGCCACTTTTTGGCAACCTTGCCATTCGACCAGCAGCCCCGTTTCGTGAATTCAGCGCTGCGGAAAGGAAACGGTGTCAGGACGCTTTTCGAGCAAAGGGTCGTGACAACTTTTTCCATTTTGCTCGGATGTGACCGGGCCAGAGGCCCTAGCCTGGATTGCGCACAACTCCGGAGGGCGGGTTTTCCAACCCGCCCATCCTCGCAAAAGCCGTTAATCTGGGCGGGTTGAAAAACCCGCCCTCCGGCCGTGCGCAATCCAGGCTAGCGAGCACCCGCGGGTAGCCCGCCGAAGGCGGGCCGGGCCGGTTTTCGGTGATGATCGGACAACGTCGACTTCACGCATGAGTTCGCCGTGGTGCTTACGCTGCAAAACGCCCAAGCAACGGAGGTCAAGAAGAGCGAAACGTACCGCGTAACCAAGATAAAAGACGGTACGTCCTTCCTTACGGTGAATCGCCCAAAAGGTGGCTAACTCAGGGTTTCGCCAAGCATCGCCGCCGAAGACTCGATAATGTTGACATCAGTAAGGAACAAGCCGAGCAAGTCGCTCAACCTAGTGCTCTGTCACGCATGAATTGATGAGTCGCCAGAAGTAAGAGCCGCGCACGAAGTAAGCGGCCCACTCGCAGCCGCTTACTTCGTGCGCGGCTCTTGTGATCCATCATTCGACGTGTGACATAGCACTAGCTTGGCGCCGAACCCGCATCGCTCGCGGAGCCCAGTGCGGGTACAATGAGGCCATCGGTATCGAACAGCGTATCAGCCAAGCCGGGAGGCACCATGGCAACCACCAAGCGCCGTTACAGCAAAGAGGAGTTCGCACGCCGCGGCGACGAGACTTACGAAACTCACGTCCGTCCGCTCCTGAAGGCCGAAGATGAAGGCAAGTTTGCCGCCGTCGACATCGAAAGCGGAACGTACGAGATTGATGTGGATGAGCTGGAGGCCTGCGACAAGCTGAACGCTCGCATTCCCGACGCTCAAATCTGGCTGGTCAGGGTCGGCTCGCGCTACCTGCATCGGTTCGGCGGCCGCGAGAAACGGGGTTCACCATGATTACCGGGGTGGTCCAGGCTCGCGAAGGCCGTATTCATCTTTAGGCCATCCGACATCTGCGTGATCTGCGAAATCTGCGGATCACGTTCGCGGCCCCCTCGCATCTGTCCGCCCCACCAACCGGTCGAAGTGCCGCGCCAGCCAATAGCGGATCAAAACGATATTGAGCGCCAGCGCCGCCCAGTAGCACAGCACGATCTCGAGCCAGTGTTGGGTCCAGAGCTTGTCAAATGCGGCTTCGCCAGGGCTCCACAGCGGCGCAACGATCAGCATAAATGGGTGCATCGCCGTCATCGGATACTGACCATGCGGGTCGCCATAGGTCCAGCACGCACCCAGGGCGATCAGCACGAGGTGCAGCGCCGTCAAGTAGCAGCCAACCGAACCAGCATTCAACTTATGCCAGGTCCAGCACCACGTGACCGCAAACCAGATGCCGATGATGATCCAAAGCGCGGGACCTGAATGCTCGCGAAAGCCCTGGGCCGCCATCGGCAGCGCCATGACGACCGTAATCGGCAAGACGAACGCCGCCACGACGGCGCCGGGCGTTGTCCGGGCGGCGAGCGAGCAAGCGATGCCCTGCCAGGTCAGCAAGACACAGAACAGTGTGCCCGTGGTCAAGGAAAGCAAGGTGCCAACCACCGGCGACGCTCCGGTGCAGCAAAAGAAAATGCCCAGCGCCCAGGGCAGCCAGAGCAAGCGGCGCAGATGTTCCCACAGCGCCAGGGCGGTGCCGACGACGATCTCGCGACCGGTCAGCGGCGTCACGATCACCTGTTCCAGAAACCCGCGGCGGCGATCGCCGATCAAGCTGTGGCCGGCGACCAAGGCCGTCACCAGCATGAGGACTCCCCACGTCGGCGCCTGAAAGATCATATTGAATTCCTCGCTCTGCAGATCCTTCGGGCTGAGAATGGCCATCAGCAAGAGGGCGCCCACGATGATCGTCCAGCCGAGCCACTGAATGCGTCTGAGGCTGCCGAAGCGATCGTACACATGGGTGAGCCGCGCGCGCAGCCAAAGCGGATTGCCCACTTCGCGATGAAACCAGGTCGTCGCGGCTCGGGCGCGGCGCGCGGCGACGCGCGCGGGCTGGGGCGCCGGCCGTCTCAGTTTGCTCTTCCAGGGAATCCAGTTCTTCCAATCCATGCGTGGTCGCGGAGTTTGCCGAAGCCGCCGCACCGCCCGCCACAACAAGAACCACGACCAGAGGGCCGGGAAAACGAAGCTGAGCGGCCATGACCACGGGCCCCAGATTCTGACCAAGATGGCGTGATCGCTTGCGTTCACGGCCCCCCAGAACGATACGAGGGGGTAGATCAAATAGAGCGGCGTCAAAACGTCGACCAGTTCTGCGGGAATGATCTGCATCGTGGCCTTAAGAACTTCCACCGCACCCCAGGCGAGGATCGCCAGGCCAGCTAGCCAGATGAACAACGCAACGTAGGTCCGCGTGAGCGCCTCCATCTGCCCGCGCGCGATGACAGAAAAGTAGATCGCATGGCTGCCTGCAAAGAGGATCGCCAACAGCGTCGCCGCCAGGACACGCCATATCGACTCGGGGCCGATGCCGCCGAACAGCATGATCAGGCTCAGCACCGGTACGCCGCACAGGATGAGGCAGACCATGGCCGCGACCCGGCTGAACAACTTGCCCAGCACGATCTCGCGGTCGGTGAGCGGCGTGATGAACAGCAGCTCGAGGGTGTGTTCTTCCCGCTCGCCGGCCACCACGCCGCACAAGAACGCCGGAACCAGCAGGTAGACGGCCCAGCACTGCACGTAACTTGCCGCGGTGAAGACGGTGCCGGCGAGGCGCGCGAGGGAATTGCCCATCCCGCTCCGCGCCCCAAACGCCTGGGCTTCCTCCCAGGCGATGACCATGACGAGCAGCAAGATCGCGCCGTACGCGGTGCGGCACAGATAGTAGCGCCAGCGTCGCGCGATCTCGATGATTTCTTTGGCGAAGATCGGTCCCAGGAACTCCGTGATGTGCCGCTGCATTCGCAACCTTCAAGGGGAGTGAGTGCGTCGCTGCTGGTAGTGTACCAGGGCGGTCCGCCACCGGCAGCCGAGGCTGCATTGGGAATCGAGTGTTGACGAACGCAGCGGCGGCCTGGGATAATTTGCCGAGCGGAATCCATCGCAAGCTGTTTGATACGGGAATACAACCCGCAATCGAGTGGCGAGCTGGGCGTGATTTGATGGCGAAAGATGCCAATGAGCAAGACACGCGAGCAAAGCAAGTCGTCGGCCCTGGTGAAGAGGACGACCATCGCACCGTCGGCCGCCGACTTCGACGAGGTGGTCCGGCTGATTGACGCGGCGCGCTCTCACGCCATCGCGACGGTTAACACGGCTCTCATCGACCTTTATTGGAACATCGGCAAACACATCAGCAGCAAGGTCGCTGTAGCAGGCTGGGGCAAAGCGACAGTCGAGGCTTTGGCCCGGCACATCAAGCTCCGGCAACTTGGAATCAACGGGTTTTCCGCAAGCAATCTCTGGCGAATGCAGCAGTTTTTCGACACGTATCGCGATCAGCCAAAACTCGCAACACTGTTGCGAGAATTGCCTTGGAGCCACAACCTCCTGATTTTCGGCCGGTGCAAGCGACCGGAAGAGCGGGAATTCTACCTTCGAACTGCAACCCGAGAACGCTGGTCATTTCGCCAACTGCAGCGCCAATTGGCCGGCGCCCTTTTCGAACGTACCGTTTTGTCGCCGCCAAAACTGTCACCACTGCTGACAGAATTGCACCCAACCGCCGTGGACATTTTCAAAGACGCCTACCTGGTCGAATTTCTCGAATTGCCCGCGGCCCATTCCGAAGCCGATCTGCATGACGGCCTCGTCGAGCAACTGAAACGCTTCCTGATCGAGTTAGGCCGCGAATTCTGTTTCATCGGCAGCAAGTACCGGCTGCAAGTCGGCGGCCGCGACTTCGAATTGGACTTGCTGTTCTTCAATCGGGCGCTGAACTGCCTGGTGGCCATCGAATTGAAGATCGACGAATTCCAGCCCGAACATCTCGGCAAACTGGAATTCTATCTGGAAACGCTCGACCGCGATGTCCGTAAATCCCACGAGAATCCGGCCATTGGCGTGCTGCTGTGCGCGACCAAGGACAACGAGGTTGTAGAATATGCCCTGAGCCGCGCCCTTTCGCCTGCGCTGGTCGCCGAATACCAAACACGACTGCCCGACAAGACGCTGCTGCAAGCCAAGTTGCACGAGTTCTATGCGTTGGCCCAGTCGCAGGCGGCAATGCTGGCCGACGAGCGTCGCGGACGGAGGCCAACGAAGCCGAAAAACACCAAGAACAGGCAGAAATCATGAGCAGAAGCTTCACCAAGCAAGTAGCAATGACATTCTCGACGAAACGGAGAATCCACATGTCGATGAGAACCGGTAGCGCCTTGATCCTGCCGTTGGCTGCATTCTCGATCTTGGCGATCCTGCGTCCAGCGATTGGTCAAGATAAGCCCGATGCGAAAACGACCGAGCCAAAGAAAATCGCCGCTCCCTTCGCCACTGCGCCCATTAAGCCGCTCGACCCGAAAGAGGAGGTCGTCAACCAAGCCGACGATCACACGCAGTTCCGGGTCGAATTCAACGGCATCAAGAACGACCGCGTGCCGGCCTATCTCTATGTTCCCAAACGCAAAGCCGACGCCAAGCCGACGCCGTTGCCCGCGATCCTCCTCCAGTACGGCTCGGGCGGCAACAAGAAGACCAATTACATCGTCGAGATCGGCAAACTCTTCGTGTCGCGCGGCTATGTCGTCTTGACCATCGATTCACCCGGTCAAGGCGAACGGCGCAGCCAAGACAAGAAGTCGGGCAACTCCCTGGGCCTGGCGGGTACCGAGCAAGTCATGCACTATTGCGGCGATTACAGCCGGGCCGTCGATTTTCTGGAGTCACGTCCGGAGGTCAACAAGGAGCGACTCGGCTACGTCGGCATTAGCTGGGGCGCGATTACCGGCGTCATCTATTGCGCTTACGATCCACGCATCAAGGCGGTCGGCTCGATGGTCGGCGGCGGCAACTTCCTCGGCCTGTTCACCGACGCAGATGCTGAAAAATGCGCCCGCGAAGGCTCCAAGTCGAGCGACCCCGTCTGCCACGTCGCCCGCATCTCCCCGCGGCCGCTGCTGTTCATCAATGTCACCAAGGATCAGCTCATCATGAAGCCCTGGGCCGAATCGCTGCACAAGTATGCCGGCCCCGGCTCAAAAGTGGTTTGGCTCGAAACCGATCATTACTTCCGCAACCTGGACCGCAGCGCGGTGTGCGGGTCGGTTATCGATTTCATGGATAAGGAGTTGTGCGGCAAACGGGCGGTCGAGGAGAAAAAGTAAATGCCGCAGGCCAAATACTTGGGCCAGTGGAATGCCACTGACGGTTCCGTGTCTCAAACAATGTTCCCTTTAGCGGCGGTAGCTGCACAGATCTTGCGCCGACACGTTGCCGCCGCACACCAGTAGCACCACGTGATCCTGCGGACGCCGCTGGGCCTTTCGTTGGTCCGCGGCGACCAAGCAACAAGCAGCGGCAGGTTCCATCAGGTACTTCGTGCGCTCCAACAACCAAAACAACGCCTCAACCGTATCGGCATCGCTGACTACCACCACGTCCTCCACGAGCGCCTTGACGTGCGCCATGGTGAATTCCGACACGGCCGGCGCCCCCAGCGTCCGCGCAATCGACGTGATTGCCGACAGCTCCACGATCCGACCGGCGGCCAAGGCTTGTGCCATAGCATCGGCGCCGACAGTCTCCACGCCGATGATCTTCACTTGCGGCTTGATCGCGCGCACTGCCGCCGCAATGCCGGAGATCAAACCGCCGCCGCCGATGCTCACGTACACTTCGGTCACCTCGGGCACATCCTCCAGGATTTCGAGGCCGATAGTGCCCTGCCCTGCCGCCACCAGCGGATCGTCGAACGGATGGACGAGCACCCGGCCGGCGGCTTGCTGGCGCGTAACCTCGGCAAAAGCGGCGCGGATGTCCGGTGCCAGGATGACTTCGGCGCCGTAGCCGCGCGTGGCATCGACGTAATTGCGTGGCGTGCTGGCGGGCATGCAGATCGTCGCGGCGATGCCAAGCTGCCGGGCCGCATACGCCGCCCCCTGAGCGTGGTTGCCGCCGCTGACCGCGACGATGCCGCGATGCCGTTCCTCGTCGGTCAGCGTCAGCATCTTGTTGAACGCCCCGCGCGGCTTGAACGACCCGGTCTTCTGCAAACATTCGAGCTTCAGATAAGCCTTCGCCCCGAGCCGCTCGCTAAGCGCCGCCGAATGCACCAGCGGCGTCCGATGGACGAGACCGCGCAGACGATGTTGGGCCTGACAGACCAAATCGAGGGAAAGCATAGCGGTCTCCGGGGGATTGCTGAGCGGCTATTGTAAGCAATTGCGGAACGGAAAATTACTCTGCCAGCCCGGGACGGGCGAACTCGTCGTATACGCCGCGACCCGTTCGTTGACAGGCCGGCGCCCAAAGACCATAATCACCATCGATGAAGCATCGCAAAGTCCAACTTGTCCAAGGAGCATCCCATGTTGGCATTGAAGATCAAGGACGACAAATACGGCCAGGCAATTGCCCTGCTGCTACAGATGGGGGGAGGGTTCCAAACGCGTTTTCAGCGGACCTTGATTGTCAACTCTGAGCAGCGGCGCATGCTGGAAAGTGCTGGCTGCGTGGCAAGCAATGGCAGCCCATCGAAGACGAGGAAGGCACGTGGCGAAAAAGCTAAATAGGCTACTGCTCTGTCACGCATGAATTGATGAGTCGCCAGAAGTAAGAGCCGCGCACGAAGTAAGCGGCCCACTCGCAGCCGCTTACTTCGTGCGCGGCTCTTGTGATCCATCATTCGACGTGTGACATAGCACTACAGCGGTTCCAGGCGGAATTGGCGACGCTGCAGCAATCTATCGCGCAGGATCTTCATCTTCCTTCCTTGATGGAACACCGGATGGAGGGATTCGCGGCTCTTTTTGTCATGGTCTTGCCGCTCTTGAATTCCGATGGACTGGCCGTATTCACCGATCCGCTGTTGCAGGAGTTGTTTCTCGTCCTCGATCAGCGATTCGGCGGTTGCCTGGTGCCCTCGGCAAGCTCCCATCCACCCTATTGGGGCCTCTGGCATCCGCCGGGCAGTCGGGCCGCGGAAGCGGAAAAAGACTATGTGACCACGATTCAGATCTTTGCCAATCCCATTGAGCCAACCAACCAGTTCTTCGGGAGTCTCAAACAGATCCTCAAGACTGCCGGCAACATTGAAACTCGACGTGGAGGTTTACCGGATCGACAGCATCAAGCGGGCCAAGGAATTTCAAAAGCATCGGCCCACGACCCTCGAAGCGACGCTGCGCACGGAGAACCGGCGCATCGCCGCCGGGACGCGCCTGGCGCGAACCGCCCAGCCGCTCGGGAGTCTGACGGCATATCTACTGGAACCGCAGTCGGACGACGGCCTGGCGACGTGGAACTTTTTCGATGCCGGTCTGGGTCTGGAAGAAGGCCGGGACTTCGTCGTCCTGCGTTTGCCGGCGCCCGTGCCGCTGAAGACAGGGCGCGTCCGTCCATTGCCCGACGATCGCCAGCGCAATTAGTGTGACGGCCAACACGAGCCATGTTGTTTTTCATGTCGGTGTTTGATCCGGGTTTCATCTGTGGCTAGAATTACCTTCGCTTCCCCAGGGCCGCGGGGCCGCGCCGGCTTCGATCCGTGGTTCAGCGGCCGCGCAAGGAAAACACATAACGCAAGGAAATGACTCATGGCCAGCAACCAATGCCATCCCCTGGAACCGCTCAGCGCTGCCGAAGTTGAACAGGCGGTGCAAATCCTGAAAGCCGCCGGCAAGGTCACGCCGACCACGCGCTTCGTTTCGGTGAGCCTGAAGGAGCCGCCCAAGGAAGCTGTACACGGGCCTAACGGCAACGAGCTGCCGCGCGAGGCGTTTGTCGTGCTGTTCGACAACGGCACGAACAGGGCGCACCAGGCGACGCTGTCGCTGACCAATCGCCAAATCTTGTCGTTCCAGTCGCGCACCGGCGTGCAGCCGACGATGACAATCGATGAGCAAGCGGAGTGCGAGCAGGCGGTGCTGTCGAGCCCGGAGTTCAAGGCCGCGCTGAAGAAGCAATACGGCATCGACGACACGCGGCTCATCATGGTCGATATCTGGAGCGCCGGTTACTACGGCTCCGAGGAAGATCGGACGCGCCGCCTGGCCCGGCCACTCTGCTTCGTCCGCACCGATCCCACCGACAACGGCTATGTCAAGCCGATCGAAGGGCTGCGGCCGGTGGTCGATCTGAACACGATGAAGGTGATCCGCGTCGAGGAATACGGGAATTGGCCGCTGCCGCCGGGACAATCGAACTATGCCGCCGACCGCATCCGCGAATTCCGCAAGGACATCAAGCCGCTCGACATCAAGCAACCGGAAGGGCCGAGCTTTCAGGTCGAGGGCCGGCAAGTGCGCTGGCAGAAGTGGAGCTTCGTCGTCGGCTTCAATGCGCGCGAGGGGCTGACGCTGCACCATCTGCGTTACAACGACGGCGGCAAGGAACGCTCCGTTTTGTACCGTGCGTCGCTCACCGAAATGGTCGTGCCTTATGGCGACCCCAGCCCGACGCAGGTGCGTAAGAATGCCTTCGACGTCGGCGAATATGGCATGGGCGCATGCGCCAACAGCCTGGAGCTGGGCTGCGATTGCCTGGGCCTGATCCACTACTTCGATGCCGATCTGGTGACCAGCCGCGGCGCGCCTCTCAAGATCAAGAACGCGATCTGCATGCACGAAGAGGACTTCGGCATCCTGTGGAAGCACACCGATCGCCGGCTGCCGGATAATCCGGAAGTGCGGCGCTCGCGGCGTTTGGTCGTTTCGTCGATCTCCACCGTCGAGAATTACGAGTACGGTTTCTTCTGGTATCTGTATCAGGACGGCACGATTCAGTTCGAGGTGAAATTGACGGGCATCTTGTCGCTGGGCGCGGCCAAGCCGGGCGAGCGGCCGAAACATGGCGTGCTGATGGCGCCGCAACTTTATGCCCCGAATCACCAGCATTTCTTCAATATGCGACTCGACTTCGATCTCGACGGCGCCGCCAACTCGGTCTATCAGGTCGATGTGGTGCCGGATGAGCCGGGCGACGCCAATCCCTATGCCAATGCCTTCACGGCCAAGGCGACGCTCTTGAAAACGGAGCAGCAGGCCCGCGCCCATCTCAAATTGGAAACCGCACGCACGTGGAAGGTAGTCAACCCCAGCGTGCTGAACTCGGTCGGTGAACCGGTCGCGTTTAAGTTCATTCCCGGCGACAACTCGTTCCCGTATGCCGCGCCAGGCGCCTGGTGGCGCAAGCGCGCCGGCTTCGTCAACTACCACGTCTGGGTGACGCCGTACAAGGAGGAGGAGAAATACGGGGCCGGCGACTTCCCCAACCAAAGCACCGGCGGCGACGGCTTGATTCGCTGGACCGAACAAGACCGCAAAATCGAGAACACCGACGTGGTTCTCTGGTACACCTTCGGCCACACGCATATTCCGCGGCCGGAAGATTATCCGGTGATGCCGACGGCGTACATCGGCTTCGTAATGAAGCCAGCGGGCTTTTTCACCGCGAACCCGGCGCTGGATGTGCCGCCGTCGGCGAAGCAGAGCGCCGCGAAATGCTGTCATTGAATGGGAACAGTCAACGCGACAGCACAGAAATGCGCGAGATTTCCTTGAATTTCACACCGGCCCTTTGCAGGGCTTTGACGGCGCCCTCCGAGATGACGAATGTACGGTCGCGCAGTGCCGTACCCGGCGAATGGCGGACCAGCACTCCCCAGGCTTTGGCGCTATCTTTACTGGCAATTTGCACAACAACGTACATGCAAGATCTCTCCGTCGGTTGGTTTCAGTCTACCAGTTTCGAGGGCTGCGCGATACTCATCCCATCATCATGGAGCATGGCGGGGCGGCTCCGGCGGCTCGTGGTCCTTGTTTCGAAGCAGCCATTCGCGCATCTTGCGAAGCTTGTCCTCTTGGTCGCGGACATTTGCCGCCCATTCGAAATCCTGACGTGATATGGCGTTTTCCTTCATGTCGCAAAGAATCCGGACGAGTTCGTCGACCGCCGCAATCGCAAGGGCGATCTTGGGTGGCAGATCAAACAGGCTTTCGGGCGGCACGCCCGGCTTCATCGTCGCCGTCGCAATGTTATGACCTAGCAGCGCGATTACTTCATCGCGCACGCTGGTCATGCTCAGCCCCAGATTCATTAGAATCTGAGCCGCCACGGTTTCCTGTTCGCGCAGCAGGCCCAGCAACAAATGTTCGGTGCCGACGTAGTTGTGGTTGAGGTTGCGCGATTCTTCAATGGCATATTCGACCACCTTTTTGGCCCGCGGCGTATGCGGCAGCTTGCCCATCGTCACCACGTCAGGTCCGGCTTGCACGATCTTCTCCACTTCACGTCGAATCTTGCCCAAATCGATGTCGAGGTTCTTCAGAACATTCGATGCAACGCCAGTGCCTTCGCTGACAAGCCCAAGCAAGATGTGCTCGGTCCCGATGTACTCGTGATTGAAGCGCATAGCCTCCTGATTGGCCAACTGCATGACCTTGCGAGCACGATCGGTAAAGCGTTCGTACATGGCTCGACCTCCGTAGCCCGATCGGAAGAATCGCCCTCGATTCTCCAATGTTCGTCAAATCCATCAAAACAGCGTTTCGAAGCCGGCGGCGCGAAAATGCCCGTCGTTCGTGAACGCACGCGTCATGCCGAGACGATGCATGACTTGAAAAGACACATGATCGACAATGCCGGCATTGCCTGCTTCACCCCGTTCGTAGGCAAGCCAGGCAAGTTGCCAATCCGAAGGCGCCGGTTCGATCAACGTTTCATCGTTTGTCAGCGAATGCCGAAGTCGACAGACTTCCGCACGAAAGGGCGTGCGCGCAGCGGCGTTGCCGCATTCCAAAAGCACGACTGTCGTCGTATACAACACCGTTCGTGTTTGCCGAAGCTGCTGCAACACCGCCTCAGCTTGCTGATGCCATTGGTCGTCGCGGTTCCAAATAGCCAGCAGACCAACCGTATCGGCGAAAACGACGCTCATGGCTGATGCTCGTTGTGGCGAGCTGCAAGATCGGGAACGCCGGTGTCATAACTTCGGGAGAGAATCTCATAGATCTCATCCAAGTGGGCGGTCTTCGGCGTCGCTGAGAGCGGATGGATTTCCAATTTGACCTTGGATAATGGCGGCAAATCCACTGGCTCCGTAGGGCGAAACACGCCATTTTCGTAAATTGCATGGATCGTGGTCATGGAAAAACACCCCAAGCGAAAGATACTCCGTCACACGTTTGCTACATTCTACCGGCTGTTAGCCAATTCTCCAAACACCATCCCTGCATACCCCACGACGCGACCCGGATCGCCGGTGGTGTCGGCGGTCGTCGCATAGGCAACGCGCTCGGCACGCTCCAGCTTCCCTAACAATCGCAATGTCTCCATGACAATCACCGCTGGGATCATGCCGCACATGCTGATGTGGCGAGCGCGGCAGGTATTATACAACGCTTCGCTGTCGAGCCGGTCGATGCAGGCCAAGGCCAACTCGTCGAGCCGGCGCGTGGCGGCGTCGGATGCGAAATGGTTCATGTCGCTGGAGATCAACAGCAGCGGCGGCTCCGTCTGCCGGCGCATCACGTCCGCTAGGCCTTCCGCGAACTGCTGGCATTCGGCGTAGGTCGCCCCGCTGACGGCAATGCCGACGATGCGCGACTGCGGGACCAGCCGAGCGAGAAACGGCAGCTCGACCTCGATACCGTGCTCTTGCGCATGCGCGGCCGCATCGAGCGTCAAGCCTGGAATTGCTTCTACCAACTGTTGCGCCAGCCCAGGATCGGCGGCGAGTTGGACGCCGGGAATCGACCATTGCTGATTGGGCGCGACGGCCCAATCCACGCCGTGCGCCGTGTGCTTGGGGCCGAGAATGATCACCGTCGATGGCATGGCGAGGCGACGCAACACGGCGCCGGCAACCTTCCCCGAATAGCGCAGCCCGGCGTGTGGGACCATGGCCGCCGGCCACGCTCCCTTCGGCTGCTCCGGGCCCAACAACTCGTCCACCAGCGATTGGAGTTCTTTGGGATCGGCCGGATAAAAGGCGCCGGCGACCGCGGCCGGACGCACGGCGGCGCCTTGGCGCGGCCGCGCTTGCACGGCATGCACGAAACGCGGCTGCGAAACATCGGCGGCCATGCTGAACACCGCGCCGGCGTGCGGATCCTTCACGGGTAGCTGCTCGGCCGCTTCGCGCAGCACCTCGTCTGCAGCTTGGGATGTGTCAAAAACCAGACCGGAGCGCCCGCGTTCATTCACGAAGACGGCCCGGCGCCGGGGATCGATGCCGCGCAGGTCGATCTCCGCAACGGTGCCGTGCAGGGCGGGATCGTAGAGAATCGCCAGCTCGAGGCGGCTCGAATCGGTCTCGTTGACATCGAGCCGCACCAGATTCTGCGCCGCCGCTTGCGTGAGCTGCAGAAGCGACGCTTGCAGGGCCATGCCCTGACGCAGATCGAGCTTGCTCACCTGCCACGGTTTCTCGCCCGTGCCGAAATCCAGCGACAGAACGATCCCGCATATGGTCGCGTCCGGCAGCCCCGGCGCCGTATAGCGCGGTGTGCCGCCCAATAGCAGCGCCGCCAGGTTTTGCCGGCAGAAGTCGGCGTAATCGGCGATCTGTTCGGCGGACAAGAATCGCACCTCGTCGCTGGGTTCGTCGCCGCCGACGGGGCCACGACAACTGGCGCCTTCAAAAGTCATCAGGTGCGTGTCGTCCTCCGACCATCGACTTGGATGCAAGCCGGCTTTGAGACAGACGTGATCGAGAAACGTGGTCGCGTCCCATTCGTGTTCCGCGGCCACGCCCGGCAACAGCAGGCCGCGCTGCTCGCCCCAGCGCACCACCACGCCGTGCTTGCCGCCGGTGACGACGGCGCGAACCCGCTCTTCCCCCTTGGTTTTGACACGCTGCGGATTGCACAATAGCCAGACCTCGACATCGAGATAAGGCAGCTCGGTCGGCGACACCGGCGGGAAGCGCGGATCTTCCAGCACGGTGCGCTGCACCGCGTCCGGGATGATGCCGCCCAACAACACCGGCTGAGGTTGCAACCCGCCGCAACAACCGCGCAGGTGCTTGCCGCGCTTCAGGCTGACGAAGGTTCCCGAGACGATCAGGTCCCCAAGCGCGGCGGGCAACGGCGTCACCGGTTGACCGTACGCGGTTTCGCGGATCATCCCGGCAACGGCGCCGAGCAGGTGTTGCTCTTGCTCCCGCGATAGGTCGATCGACTCCGGATGTTGCACCGACGCAGCGCTGGCGCTCATTTTCGACTTCCTCAGAAGGCCAACGCGTGGATCACGTGGATCGGACCACGCGCGGCAAACGTGTGTGATGGTCAGCGCCCGCGCTGACCCGCACCTCTTGGGGATCGCTCGGCCACAGACCCGGAATTTGCGTTCGGCAGCCAGGGCATCTTCCTGCCGCCGTCAAACGATACGACCGCACCAAGTAGCCGACGCGCTCAATCAACGTCTCCTGGCACGAGGGGCAGCGCGTGTTTTCCAGTTCGCCCACCTGCCCGGGACGATTGCCCGCGTAGACGAATCGCAGTCCTTCCTCTCGTCCAATCTCCGCGGCGCGCAGCAGAGTGTCGGTCTCGGTATTCGGCGTGGCGGCCATCTTGTAATCGGTGTGGAACGCGGTGACGTGCCAAGGAATGTCACGACTCACGGAAGCAATAAACCGGGCAAGATCGCGCACTTCGCTCAGATCGTCATTGAAGCCGGGGATGAGCAGCGTGACAATTTCCAGCCACAACCCACGCTCGTGCACCATGCGAATGCCGTCGAGAATATTGGCCAGCGGACAACCCAGGGTGCGATAGTGGCGATCGTTGAAGCCCTTGAGATCGATCTTGTAGGCCTTGATCCACGGCCGCAGCATGTCCAGCGCTTCCGGCGTGGCGTTGCCGTTGGAAACAAAGGCGCATAAAAGGCCGGCGGCGGCGGCTTGCTGAAAGACCGCGACCGACCATTCCGTGGTGATGAGCGGTTCGTTGTAACTGGAGACGACGAGCTTGGCCCCCTCGCGCTGGGCAATATCGACCAGTTGGGCGGGCGTGATCGGGCGGGCCGAGCCTTTAGCGTCGTAATCGCGCAGGGCCTGGCTGGTGAACCAGTTTTGGCAATACGCGCAATGCAGATCGCAGCCGAGCATGCCGAAGGTGAGCGCGTCGGCGCCGGGCAGCACATGGAAGAACGGCTTCTTTTCGACGGGATCGGACTGCAAGCCGGCGACGTAACCCCAGGGCACGCGCAGCTCACCGTCGCGCACGAAGCGGACCTTGCAGATGCCGCGTTTGCCTTCGCCGATGAGACAGCGATGCCCGCAAGCGACACAGCGAATGTCATTTCCCTCGGTGCGCCCAAGGACGCCGATGTCGGTCAGCTGATCGAGCTGATACGCCTGGACGGGATTGGCAACCGGAATCCTCATGGCTGCATGATAACGTGCCGTGCGCGCGTTGAGAATGGTTCTTAGAGCAGGTTTTGCAGATCGGCGTTCTTGGTGACGGCAAACAGCCAAGTTGCCTGACGCAGTGCGCCGTCACTCAGAATAAGTGATCATTGGGCATGGTTCACAAATGCGCACAGGCATAGGTGATTTTCGAGACGACAGGATTTCGACACAGTTGGCACGCACTCAACTTCCTATCCCCTTGATCCATCCAATGTTATATCGAAAAAAATGTCGGCATCACATGACAGGCATGTGTAGTCCCTACAGCGTTCACTCTGTCACCCAGAAATGACAAGAATTGAACCATGCCGATCATTGAACTCGGAGCGTGTCGCAAGTCCAAGCAAGAAAGCCAGTTGCGGCGTGAGTTCGGTGATCACTTCGAGCGGATCATTGTGATCACATCGCTCCGCGCCGGTGCGGCTGAAAAGCTTCGTTTGTATAGCAAACGGCACCGCTACCCTCGGGAGTGTTCGGTTGAATTGCGCGCCTCGATCGACTAACCTGGATTGCGCACAACTCCGGAGGGCGGGTTTTCCAACCCGCCCATCCTCGCAAAAGCCGTAATCTGGGCGGGTTGAAAACCCGCCCTCCAGCCGTGCGCAATCCAGGCTAAAGCTCCTTCAAGCTGCCGCGGACCTTGCGGGCCTGTTGGATCGCTTCGATCGCGCTCGCACGCTGATGGACCACGAGATTAATCGCTTCGGCAATGCAGGCCGGGTCGTCTTCGCCGCAGAACAGGACGTTGCGGCCGACGAGAGCGCCGCGGATGTTTGGGCCCGCGCCCATGCCGCGGACAAAGTCCTCAATGGTGCCCGAAGGCCGGCCCGTCGACTCGCCGCCCAAGAGCAAAATCGGCAACGACGACGCCTTGGCGACCCGTGCGAAATCCTCGCAGTAGGGGATCTTCAACCAAACGTGGCCGGTGTAGTAGCCGAGGGCGCTGGCGATGCCAACCGCCTTGATGATGTTGTCGGTCGAAAGATCGGTCTTGTATCCGGTTTCGGTCTTCAGCACCGGCAGCGGTTCGACAAAGGCGGGCAGTCCCAGTTCGGCACATTCCTCGACCGCCTTGGCGACACGCTCCAGGGTTTCCAGCGCGTAGCGATCATTTTTCTCTCCCGTCGGCACCCAGCGCCACAAAAGCTTGGCGCCGTCGAGGTTCATTTCCTTGATGCGCTTGCCGGTCATGTAGCTCGACGTGCGGTCCATCATTTCGTGTTCCGCGCCCGCCAGGCCGGTGCGGTTCATGGAGCCGATCAGCACCTTGTCGTCGAGAAAGCTCTTGCCGCCGCGCTTCTTGACGAGGTGATTCACCAAGGCGACTTCGTCGATCACATCGCTGGTCGCCATCAGGCCGTCGATGTTGCTGGCGGCCAGGCAACGGACGATGCGGCCCAGATAATCCAGGCGATGCCCCATCGCCGATGGATTGCTGCCGACGCGCGTCACGCTGCGGGCCGGATGATCGGCGGCGAGAATCACCAGCTTGCCGTCGGGCGCCAGCACGTCGCGTTTCTTGCGCTTGAGAAGTTCTTCCCTGGCGAGGTTCGGCTTTTGCACGCGCAGCTCGGTGACCTCGGCGAAGATCTCTTCGGTAAAGAAATCACGGCTGCGGAAGGAGAAGCCAAGCGGCAAGGCGTAGGCCACATCAAGCGAGTTGGCGGCTTCGTTCACCAGGCTGAGCGCCACCTGCACGATGTTTTCGGAGACTTCCTCGCCGACCGGCCGCACCGCGACGCCGAGCGGACCGGCATAGTCGATTTCCGCAAGGGCGCGCGCGAACTCGGCGAGCAGCGCGGGATTGACGGCGCTGTCGGCGGCGCCGAAGCGCGGCTGCACGTCGCCGCGTGCCGGTACGCAGTTGCTGAAGTAAAAGGCTTGCAAGTACTGCGCCAGCCCGGCCAGACAACCGGGCCCTTCGCCGGCGAGCGTCAACCGGCCGATGCCGACCCCCAGGCCGAAGTTGTCGAAACCGTCGCTGCGCAGCGCCTCGGCCAGCGCGACGGCGCGGCTGGTCGGGCCGATGAGCGCATGTCGACGCACGCCGGCCTCGGGCGCTCCGGGATCACAGACGCTGACGCCGAGCTTCATCTTGCGCTTCTTTGCCTCGGCACAAAGCGTGCGCAGTGAATGCGTCAACGCGATCATCGCCTGATCCTGCGTAGCCGCGCTGTGCTGATCGTAAGCCTGGCCCGATGCCGGATTGCGACCGCTGGCGACGAAGATCTGTTCGGCGCCGTAAAGGGCGGCTTCGTCGAGCAAGCGTTGAATGCGCTCGACGGCGCGGCGGCGCTGCACTTCATTGGCGCAGCACAAGTCGGCCGGGTCGATCAAGTTCTCTTCGTTGGTCCATTGCACCGGTTCGCAATGGAACGCGACCTTCTTGGTGTTCGCCTTGACGCGCTTGGCGACTTCCTTTTGCAACGTCTTGGATTTGAGCGAGGTCAGCTCGATGGCGCCGAAGCTCTTGTCGGCCAACACCTGATCGAGGGCCCGGAGCAGATAGGCGGAGTCGATGAGGCTGCGTGAAGCGCCGTCGAGATTGCCCGGCCCGGGATAGGCCATGTAGAACACGAGGGAACGCCGATTGGCGGCGAGGGTCATGGGAGTATGCTGCGCTGGAGTGAGGAAACCTAGCAACAGTTCCAGGGGAACTGTACAATTTGGTAGGCCCTGCGGCTATGCAGGCGCTCGGAAAAGAGTTGTGCCCCATGGACCAGAACCTTTCGATATTGCCGGCGGCTCCCCGATTGACCCTGGAGGAGAAACTGACGCTGGCGAACCGTCTGTACCGTGAGTGCTATTCGGATTGTTTTTGGCACATGAAGCCCGACTTGGAGATTACCGAAGCCATGCTGCCGGTGATCATTCGCGGGCTGCGCGATTACGGGGGCCGACGCGAATTTCTGGAGGCGGCCAAGTTGGCGCGCTAAACATCATGCCGCTGACCACTCTGCAACGACAGGTTCTGTCCTTACTTGCCGCGTACCGGACCCCGGAAAGCCATGTCGCCGGCGGCGCTGCAATCAATCGCGCGGAACAGTCGCCGCGCTATTCTTCCGACCTCGACTTCTTTCATGACACCGCCGAAGCCGTCCAGACGTGCGCGCAGCGCGACGCCGAGGTGTTGCACAGCGCCGGCTACGAAATCACTTGGCTGCTGAGAAACCCCTATCTTTGGCAGGGCAGGATTCGGAAAGGCGAGGAATCCATCGACCTCGATTGGTGTCACGATTCCGTGTTCCGTTTTTTCCCGATCTTGCCCGACCCCGAATTCGGCTATTGCCTCCACCCGATGGATTTGGCGACCAATAAGATGCTCGCCTTGGCAGGCCGATCGAAGATTCGCGACTACCTCGATATCTTGTACCTCCATCAATCCGCGCTATCGCTCGGCGCCATCTGCTGGGCCGCCTGCGGCAAGGATCCCGGGTTCAATCCGTCGTCTCTGTTGGAAATGGCGAAAAGACATGTGCGCTACCAGGAATCAGAGCTGGCAACGGAAAGTTTGACACGACCTCTGAAGTTGACCGACTTGAAGATCATTTGGCTCCAAGCCGCCGATGAGGCCACCGCCTTGTTTGACCGCCTGCCCGCCGAAGAAATGGGCTGCCTCTATCTTGATGCCGCGGGCAAGGCGGTCACGCCGAATCCCGACACGCCCGACTTCAACCGACTCACCAGGCACTTCGGCTCCGTCCGCGGCGCCTGGCCGCGCTTGACGGAGCATGCATGACCCTGTTGTACTACGATCCCCGCTTCCTCGACCACGACACCGGGCAGCATCCAGAGAACGCCAATCGGCTGCGCTCGATCCTCGCTCGCCTCGAAAAAGCGGCGCTTTTGCAGGAATGCACGCGTCGGTCATTCGAGCCGTTGCCGGTCGAGAGAGTATCCGAAGTGCATCAACCGAGTGTCGCTGCACAGGCGAAGCGCGTCGCGGAAAGCGGCGGCGGTTATCTCGATGCGGACACCGTCATTTGCCCGCAATCCTACGATGTCGCCCTGCTCGCCGCCGGCGCCTCTGTGGCAGCCGTGGAAAACGTGCTGCGCGGCACGGCGGCGCGCGCCTTGTGCTTGGTGCGGCCGCCGGGCCATCACGCCACGTCGCAGCGCAGTATGGGCTTTTGCTTGTTCAACAATATTGCGCTGGCCGCACGACACGCCAAGGATGTTCATGGCGTGCAGCGCACCCTCATCGTCGATTGGGACGTGCACCACGGCAACGGCACTCAGGACATTTATTTCGACAACCCCGACGTGATGTTCCTCAGCATTCATCGCTATGGCCACGGCTTCTACCCCGGCACCGGCGCTGCGGATGAAACCGGCACGGGCCGCGGCCGCGGGTTCACGATGAACGTGCCGGTGCGTTTCGGCACGTCGCGGCGCGACTATCTGGCGTTGTTCAAGAATGCCGTCGAAAAGGCCGCCGACCGCATGAAGCCGGAGCTGATTCTGCTCAGCGCCGGTTTCGACGCCCACACCCGCGACCCCATCGGCTCGCTCGGTTTGGAGACCGAGGACTTCACGGAGATGACTCAATTCCTGCTTGACGTCGCCAAGACCCACGCGCACGGCCGGCTCGTGAGTTGTTTGGAAGGCGGCTACAACTTGGAGGCGCTCGCGGAGTCGGTGCAGACACATCTGGAAGAGTTGTTGCGCTGTCCCGAGTAAGCGGCCGCCGAGCGATCGAATCCATAGGATGCCAGCAACCACACCATTTCTTCGCGATGGAACTCTCGAAACAAGGAGCAGCTTCATGAATTCGTCAGCCGTTTGGGCAAGTGCGACTCTTTTGGCGATGATGCCATCGCTATGCCTGGCCCAAGAGGGAGGCAAGAAAGTGAGCGGTCCGTTGCAATTCAAGATGAAATCGATCGACGGCAAAGATGTCGATCTCGCCAAGTACAAGGGCAAGGTGGTGCTGATCGTCAACGTGGCCAGCGAATGCGGCTACACGCCGCAATACAAGGGGCTGCAAGCATTGCACGCGAAGTACGGCAAGGAAGGCCTCGCCGTGCTCGGTTTTCCGTGCAACGACTTCGGGGCGCAGGAACCTGGAAATGAGAAACAGATCAAGACGTTTTGCGAGAAGAACTACGCCGTCACTTTTGACCTGTTTGCCAAGGTAAACATTACGACGAGCCCAAGTCCGCTCTTCAAACATTTGACTTCGAAAGACACCAACCCGAACCACGCTGGGCCGGTGCGCTGGAATTTCGAGAAATTCCTGATCGGCCGCGACGGCAGCATCATTGATCGGTTTGCGTCGGATGTCGATCCGGAAGGCGAAGACTTCGAAAAGGCGCTGCGGCAAGCGCTGGCGCAGAAGTGATTCGAGCGCTTGCGGCTAAGTTCGAGTTTCGCAGATTTCCGAGGCGGAATTCCGGGTAAGTTGATGTCGGCTTCGTTGCTCTTTTATGGGAAACTTGTCTTGTTAACACACAACACAAGCCGCCCAGGCAAGGAAGCCGACCCATGCAACTTACT
>ORMF011987332.1_pt1 | contig 20396 bp, 18 predicted proteins | sample 1779871 | NCBI WGS metagenome assembly ORMF01 (sample SAMEA104232316, study PRJEB22302) | groundwater metagenome | biome: forest; feature: aquifer; material: groundwater | place: USA | collected 2011-08-07 | depth 5.4 m | reverse complement strand
GGCGTTCCAGAGGTGCTACGCCTGCCACTCCGTCGATCCCGATGCGAAGGCCAAGCTGCAGGGCCCCAACCTCTACCGCATCATCGGCCGGCCGGCGGCGGCAATGGCCGGGTTCGACTACTCCGATGCGATGCGGGCGAGGGGCGCGGCGGGCCTCGTCTGGGATGCCGCCGCCCTCGGCCGCTACATCGCCGATGCGGAAAGCGTCGTTCCCGGCACGCGCATGAGCGTGCCCCCCTTGCGCGACGACCAGGAGCGCGCCGACCTCATTGCCTATCTGGCGCGCTCGGGGAGCTATGCGCCATGACGGACAGCACCGTTGCGCAGCCGAATACGGGCGAGCGGACCGCGCGCGAGGTATTCCTGGTCTTCCTCAAGCTGGGCCTCACCTCGTTCGGCGGGCCGGTTGCGCATCTGGGCTACTTCCGTGACGAGCTCGTGGTGCGGCGGGGCTGGCTCGACGAGCGCGCTTATGCCGATCTCGTTGCGCTGTGCCAGTTCCTGCCCGGACCGGCCAGCAGCCAGGTCGGTCTTGCGATCGGGCTGTCGCGGGCTGGCTATCTCGGCGCACTCGCCGCCTGGGTGGGCTTTACGCTGCCGTCGGCCATTGCGCTGGTGCTGTTCGCTTACAGCCTCGTGAGTTTGCAGAGTGCCCTCGGCAGCGGGTGGCTGCATGGCCTCAAGGTCGCCGCGGTTGCCGTGGTGGCGCTGGCCGTCCTCGGCATGGCGCGCAGCCTTGCCCCGGATCGGGCGCGGGCGACGCTGGCGGTTGCCGGCGCCGTGGTCGCGCTGGCGGTGCCCTCCGCCTGGGGCCAGATCGGGGCCATCGTGCTCGGCAGCATCGCCGGCGTGGCGATCCTGCGCAGCGGTGCTCCGGCCGATCATGTCTCGCTTCCACTTGCGGTCGGCCGCACCGCCGCGGTCATCGCCCTGGTCGCGTTCTTCGCGCTGCTGATCGGATTGCCGCTCGCGGCAGGCGCGCTGCACAACCAGGGCCTCGCCTATTTCGACGCCTTCTATCGCGCCGGCGCGCTGGTGTTCGGCGGCGGTCACGTGGTGCTGCCGCTGCTGCAGGCCGAGGTCGTGCCGCCCGGCTGGGTCAGCAACGACGCGTTCCTCGCCGGCTACGGCGCCGCCCAGGCGGTGCCGGGGCCGCTCTTCACCTTTGCCGCCTACCTGGGCGCCGTGATGGGGCCGCAGCCCAACGGCTGGCTCGGCGCGGCCTTGTGTCTGGTGGCGGTATTCCTGCCGTCCGCGCTGCTGGTGATCGGGGCGCTGCCGTTCTGGGAGAGCCTGCGCCGGCAGCCGCTCGCCCAGGCCGCGCTCAAGGGCGTCAACGCGGCCGTGGTGGGGCTGCTGCTGGCCGCGCTCTATCATCCGGTGTGGACCGCCGGCATCACCAGCGCGCGGGACTTTGCGCTGGCAATCGCCGCGTTCCTGCTCCTCTTCATGTGGCAGACGCCGCCCTGGCTGGTGGTGATCCTGACCGCGATCGGCGGCGCTGGCCTCGCCCACCTCTGAGATCGGGCTGGCGCATCAAGGGCGTTGCAGAGAGAAGGCCGCCGAGGCGAGAATGCGGCCGGCAGCAAAGAGGATGCACGCGATGGTCAAGGTTCCGCAGCAACAAATCCCAGGCGTCTACCACCGGCGCGTCGGCGACATCCTCGTCACCGCCATCAGCGACGGCTTCCTCGACGGCGGCCTCGAGGTGCTGCGCAACATCGGACAGGACGAGGCGCGCCAGATCCTGGCCGACAATTTCCGGCCCGCCCGCCGCACCGCCGTCAATGCGTTCCTGATCTATTCGGCCGGGCGTCTCGCCCTGATGGAGACCGGATCGGGCAACTACCTGCTGCCGACCGCCGGCAAGCTGCTCGCCAACATCAGAGCGGCCGGCGTCGATCCCGCCGACATCGAGGCCGTGCTGCTCACCCACATGCATCCCGACCACTCGGCGGGGCTGACCGACATGGGCACCGGCAAGCGCAACTTCCCCAATGCCGAGCTCATCGTGCACGAGAACGAGCCCAAGCACTGGTTCGACGATGCCAAGATGGCGGGGGCGACCGAGCGGGCCAAGAAGCTCTATTTCCAGGCGACGCGCGAGCAGACCACGCCCTACAAGGACCGCTGGCGCCTGTTCCAGCAGGGCGAGGTGTTCCCCGGCGTCACCGCCATCCCGCGCCCCGGCCACACGCCGGGCCACACCACCTTCATGATCAGCTCGGGCAAGGAGCAGCTGCTGATCTGGGGCGACACGGTGCATGTCCCGGAGGTGCAAACCGCGCGCCCCGAGGTGTGCATGGAGTTCGATACCGACGCCGATGGGGCCGCCGCCGCGCGGCGAAAAGTGTTCGACATGGTCGCTACCGACCGGCTGCTGGTCACCGGCATGCACCTGCATTTCCCCGGCTTCGCCCACCTGGTGCGGCGCGGGACAGGCTATCAGCTGATCCCGGCCGCCTGGGAGCAGGCGCTGTGACGGGTCGCGCGTCGCGTCCTCAAACAGGTAGCCGCCGCGCGCTCGGCCTGCCAAGCGCGTAGCGCAGGGCGACTGCGCAGGCTGTCAGGCTTCGGAGGATGAACTCGAGCAGCCGCGCGGCCGACGATTGCCCGACCGCATGGATGGCCGCCGGCGGACGCGTGCGGCCGCGGCCGGTCGTGCGAGACGCTGCCAGGCTGGGCACGGCCACCAGGCCGAACACCGCCGATTGTGCGAGAGCGTTCATGGGGTCCTCCTCGGGGGCGCGGCAGCAATTCGCCACCGCGCGCCCCAAGTCTCTAAGCGTCCGACGGCTCAGCCGCCGGCGAGCCGCTCCTGCTGCTCGAAGAAAGTCTTGGCGTCGAGGGCGCTGGCCGGAGCTGCAGCCGCAAGCACCGACAGAGCGATCAGGATGGACACGATGGTCTTCATGGCTGTTCCTCCAATGTGGAAGCGATGCTCACGACACCATGTCGCCCATCGCGTGGGGGCGTGTTTAAGCGCCGCGCCGTGAATGCCGGCTGCAGGGCGCCGGCAAAAGCCCGCAAGAATCAGAACTTGCACGAACGTCCTGCGGCGCTGTCGCTGAACGATTGTTCAGGCTGAACCGGCGGTCTCCGCGGCCGCCCCGATCCAGCACCGCGCGGCGCCGTCGGCCCGCACTAAGTTATCGTTGTGCTCGACCTCATCGCCGCGGCCGTGATGCAGACGAATGCAACGGTCGCTACGCCAATATGATTAACACTGAACGCTTCGATGTTTCACGTGAAACAATGAAGCGTTCAGTGTTAATCCTAACGGGCGTTGCGTCAGCCGATACGGATCGGCCCATGGACCGCATGCTCGGGCGCCTTGTTGTCGCCAGTCAGGAACGAGTATGCAAGATCGCAGAGGCGCGTTCGCTCGCTATTTCTCCGGCAGGCCAGCCAATCTCCATCCGTCCAGCATCTGGTTGAAGGCTCTCGGTATATGGCGCACCGGGTGGCATACCTTCATCAACTCGACTGAGGCACTGGGGTGGGCGGCGAGAAGCATCTTGATCGCCTCGCGCGCGGTCGGCAGATCGCCAGCCAACGCGGACACGTACGCGAGTTGCCGATAGGCCCAGGTGACCTGGGGATGCTTGTTGAGCATCTCTTGGATCAGTTTCGCCGCCTGCACATACTCGCCCTTCAGGCTCAGCGCCAAGGCGATGCCCATCCGCAAATCATAGGCCAGTGAGCCGAGCGGACTGAGCGCCAACGATCGTTCGAACCTCTCCCTGGCCTTATCAGGCTCGTCCTGGTAGGCGGCCAGCCACCCATAGCCCGCCCATGCCGAGGCATTGTTCGGATCGAGTGAGAGCGCGCTCTCGATATAGGAGGCTGCGCGCGACAAATCATCGACGCAGTTGCTGATCGCGGCGCCTACGGCGGCCAGGGCAGTCGGATCCTCGTTGATCAGACCCGACGCGGCATCGACCGCGGTTCGCGTGCATCGCAGGCTCGCCGCCGGATCGGGCGACCAAAGGTAGACGACGTCCCGGGAATGGCACAAGGCCAGCAGCGCATGCGCGCGCCCATATTGTGGATCGGTGGCTATGGCCTTCTTGAGGATAGCGATGGCTTGACGGTTGTCCTGAGGATTCTGGCTCCAGATTCTCGGATGGGCCTGTAACACAAGATCGTAGGCTCGGAGGCTGCCCGGCGGCTTCTGCCTCGCAAAGTCGATCTCGGCCTTGCGAACGGCCGGATTAATAGCACCCGCAACTTGCGCTGCGATCCGGTCCTGAAACTCGAAGACGTCGGATGTGCCACCCTCATACCGATCGGACCACAACTGCGCGCGCGTTTCTGCATCGACCAGCTGGACGGAGATGCGCAGTCGATCTCCGCCACGGCGGACGGTGCCCTCGACGACATAGTTGACGCCGAGCTCCCGGCCGACCTCACGCACATCGACGAAACGGCCCTTGTAGGTGAAGGCGGACTGGCGCGCGATAACGAAGAAGTCCCGCACACGCGATAGGGCCGCGGTGATTTCCTCCACGACCCCGTCGACGAAGTATTCGTCGGAACTGCCGCTCAGGTTGTCGAACGGCATGACAATGACCGATGGCTGGTCGCGATCGCGCGGTGGTGCCACCGCAGCCGCCGGGGATGCGCCGGGCAACGACCGGCCGGAATTAGCCGCGAGGGCAGCCTGGCGCGGACTGGCCATCAGCTCGCAAGTCTGCGTTTCGGGCTCCACGCCAAGCTCCCGCTGCAGGGCTTCCTTGCAGAGCTGGAATTGGCGCAGCGCCACGTTCATGCGGCCCTGATGCTGGTGCAGCCTGATCAACGCTCGGTGCGCCTCCTCGGCGGTGGGATCACTGGAAAGCAGTCTTTCGGCGAGTGCGTGGCAGCCAATCTCGACCGCATTCAAGGCCGGGCCCGCCAGCAGGCTCAGCCGCTCCACCAACAGCAAGGCCTTGCGCCGATAGTCGCGCTGATGTGGCGCGAACCATTGGTCGAGCGACTCCGGTAGGGCGATGCCCGTCAGGATGTCGCCCTGGTAGAGATCAGCGGCGCTGGCAAGGCGGAGAGGCTCGCCCTTCTCAATCAGACAGTCAAAGAGCCAGACATCGACATCCTCCGGGCGCGCCACGAGTTCGACCGTCTCGAGATCACCCTCGATGCGGATGCTCGATTCCTCATTGCAAATGACGCGTCGAATCGCGGCCAAGGCCTGACGTAAGCTGCTTCTGGCCTGTGCTTCCCCGCGGTCTGCCCAGAATGCTTCGCACAGCCTCTGCCTGCGCACACCTTTCTCGGCCGCGAGCACCAGCGCGGCAAGCAGCAGCGTCGTCTTGCGCGTGGGAAGCCGGAGCGACTCCCCCGTCGAGGACTTCATCTCCATGCCACCCAAGATGCGGATGTGCACGACATTCCCCCTTGGCTTCGCGGTTGCAAAATAGCATGCCTCACGATCGATTTAACGCCGATTTCACACCATGGATGTCGGCCCGACAGGATCTTTCACGCCCCTTCCCACACGGCCAAAACGCACCTGCGGCAAGCTTTAGCATCACGCCACGAAGACATGGGAGGCCGACAATGTCGGAAGCGGTACGCCAAGCCACGAAGACCCCATCCTCTGCAGATTTCCCCCAGCTGCTGTGCGACGGCACGGCAACTCTCCGCACGAAGTTCCAGGAGCGTCGCCGGTTGGCACAGACTCGCGCTGTCTTGGATCAACTCAGCGACGCCCAGCTCGAGGAGGTGGGTATCGACCGGTGGGCGGGCTGTGCTCCCCGGCCAGTGATGCAGGTCAAGGCAGGACTGATTACGAACCTGATGTCGATGCGGTAGACGGCGCGAGACCATCGAGGAGGCGGACCATGACCACAGCCAGCCACCACGCCTACGCATCAGCGAACGCAATGCGCAGGGTACCGCAAGCCGGACCGGCCGGGTTTCGAGAGTGCGTCATGGTCTTGCGTCGGGTGCTCGATCGCCAGCGCCAGCGCCGCGCGCTTCTCGATCTCGACGAACGCCTGCTCAACGACATTGGCAAGTCCCGTCGAGAAGCGCTGGTTGAAGCTCGCAAGCCGTTCTGGAAGTGATTTTCAAACACTGTGTCGCGCCCGGAGCTGGGGAGTCAAACGAAATGCCCACGCCTACCGAGAGATTGCATCCCGGACTGCCAGTCCACCCCTTGTACCGATTGGCCATCGAAGCGCCGGAGCAGCTCGAGCCGTGCCTGCGCCGCGCTGCCCTGAGAATGGTGCGAAGGAGGTTCACTGGATGGCTCAGGGAGACGTTGGCTGCAGCAATGGGCGACCTCGTGCAACGGTCCCAGAAAAGACCGGCAAATTAGCTGCGCTCCGCATTGCCGTTCTGGTCGCGGGGACAAAGCTGCAACATCCCAGGCGGGCGGTGCCGGTCGCAGCGCGTGCAGACCTCTTGAATGCAGCATCCCCCCTCGGGTGTCGCCCAGTTCGCGGTGGTTAGTCTGGCCACCGCAAAGCCGGCCGACCTCGAAGTGCCGGCCACCTCACTCGCGCGCCGAAGAGGTGATCGAGTAATTCCTACTGCGCACATCTTGTTGCTCATGCTCACGGCAGAACCTGGCACACTTTCCCCGTACAGCCTCCGTCAGCTTCCGGGGCATAGCGGCCGCTGAGCGGCATTGCATGTGTCGGCGCGGCGACGCGACCCTGCTCAGCCGACGAGTCCACGGACCGCTGTGCGGAAAGCGGCGAGGTCGATGTCCTCGGCCGGCACCACCGCGACGCCGTCCTGCCTGAGCCGCTCGAGGCACAGCGCGTCCTCGGCGATGGCCCATTGCCGCTGCGCCGCCGTCGCATCCGCCGCCGCGGCCAGCAGGGCCGACTGCATCGCGGTGGTGAGCGCCTCGAACCAGGCGCGGTTGGCGAGCAGCAGCGCGACGCCCCAGAAGTGCGAGGTCAGGCTGACGTGGCGGTGGGTGCGGTGGAGGCCGAAGTTCACGGTGTTGGTCAGCGGATTCTCCTGCGCGTCGACCGCGTGGCTTTCGACCGCGCCCACCAGGTCCTTGACGTCGATCGCCACCGGCGTGAAGCCCAAGGCGGCGAACACGCGTCTGTGCATGGCGTTGTCGAGGGTGCGGATGCGCATGCCGCGGCAATCGTCGGGATTGCGGATCGGCCGCAGCCGGTTGGAGATGTGGCGGAAGCCGTTGTCCCAGAAGGCCAGCACCCGGTACCCCGTCGACCGAGCGAGGTCGGCAGCAAGCCGGGCGCCGAGATCGCCGGCGAGCTCGCCGTAAACCTGCTCGCGGTCCGTGATGGCGAACGGGCGGTCGAAGCATCCGAGCGACGGCACGCGCGCCGCCAGATAGCTCGAGGCGAAATAGCAGACCTCGAGCGCCCCGCCCTCGACCATGGACAGCAGGTCGGCCGCGCGCAAGCCCCTCGCCGTGACGTCCGCGATCACCTCGATTTCGCAGCCCGCGCCGAGAGCCCCGCCGAGCCCGGCCGCCAAGCGACGAACGGCTCGGGTATGGACCGAGGTTTCGGGCTGGTATCCCCCGATGCGGAGCGTTATTCCCGGCATTGGTCGGTCCCGGACGTTGGCGTGCGACTGTGCCGATCCGGCGCGCTCAGATCGGGTCAATTCAGCGTCGGAAATTCGGCGCGACCTCCTCGCACATCAGCTGCAGCGAGCGCATGACCTTGGCATCGGCAATGAGGCCACCGCAATTGAGCTCCGCCAGGACGCCGTTGAGACCGAGCTTGCGGATCAGATCCTGCAGCCGCACCGTCACCGACGCAGGCGTGCCGATGATCACCTTGTCGCGCAGCGCGTCTTCGTAGCTGATGGTCTGCAGCGCTTGGCCGCGCTCGGCGCGCTGCTCGCTCGCGCGCGTGCCCGCCCTCCCCGCCGTGTCCTCGACCTGGGCACCGAGCGTCCGGTAGAACTGCATGATCGATTGCTCGGGCTCGGCGCGCGCGGAGGCCTCGCTCTCGCCGACATAGATCGGCACGCGCAGATAGACTTCGCCTTCCCCCTTATGGCCGGCCGCCCGGTAGGCCGCACGATAGGCCGCGATGTTGGGCCCCAGTTCCTCGATCGTGCCGAGGCGGACGGCAACGAAGATGGGCAAGCCCATGGCGCCGATCGCGGGATAGGTGTCGGCGCTGGTTGCCGCAACGCGCAGCGGCGGATGCGGCTTCTGCAGCGGCCGCGGCACGATCGTGACATTGCGGAACTTGTAGAAGCCGCCCTCGAAGGAGAAGCGCTCGTCCCTCCAGGAGCGCTGCAGGATCTCGAGCACCTCGGCGAAGCGCTCGCGGCTCTCGCCGTAGGGCACGCCATAGGCCTCGTAGGTGCGCGGAAAGCCGCTGCGGCCGACGCCGAAGATGAGGCGTCCGTTGCTGATGTGATCGAGGGTTGCGACCTCCTCGGCCAATCGCAGCGGGTGGCACAGCGGCAGCACCTGGACGGCAATGCCGATCTTCATGCGATGCGTTCGCGCCGCGATGGCGCTGGCGACGATGAGAGGCGCAGACACGACCGACCGCTCGGGCACGAAGTGCAATTCCGCCAGCCAGACCACGTCGAGACCCCAGCGCTCGGCCGCGTCGACCTGGGCAAAGGCTTGTGCGAACGCCTCCGCATCTGCCTGTCCGGCGCAGCGCGGAAACTCGTGGAAGATACCGAACTCGAAAGCCATGATTGCCTATGCCCCTGAGATCATCCGACGAGGTTATGGACTGCTGGCGGCGGCCCGTCAGTAGGCCATGAATGAGCCGAGGTCTGCAATGCCCAGCCGCAATCAGGCCACGAGAAAACCGTCGCCGCGGTCGGCGGTTGCCGATCGGCGTGCGGTCTCGCTATGCTGACGGGGAGCCCGGTGCAGCCAGCGTTGCCAGCTGACGTTGATCGGCATCGGGGAGGCTCAGCAGTCGACGCGGGGCCGCAAGTCAACCCGAAAGGTCCCAGCTCATGGCGCATGCGGTCGGCGAGCACGCCGCGAAACTCGATAGCCTCCTGAAGCTGCGCTCGATCGCGTTCGGCATGAAGCTCTACGAGCGCCGCGCCGACATGGAGGCGATCCCCAAGATCCGCCGGCCCAAGTCGGTGCACACGCTGGACCAGGTGGTGGCGCAGGCCTCGCGGCTGGGCTGGACCGTGGGCATCACGTCGGAAGACCTGGTCGGGGCGCAATGCCGCGCCGTGGTCGGGCTCGGCCGCGCCAAGGACGAGGCCTGGAAGTCCGGCAAGCACATGACGGGCGTGTGGTTCTCGACGCTGGAGGACGCCAGCGCCCACCAGGCGGCGATGCACTGCGTCGAGGACGGCAAGTACGAGGCCCTCGCCGTCGCCCCGCTCGCCTCCGGCCGGCTCGATCCGCCCGACATCGCGCTGTTCTACGCCACGCCCGGCGCCATGATGTACTTCATCAACGGCCTGCAGTGGTCGGGCTACAAGAGCTTCGACTGGGGCGTGGTGGGCGAGAGCGCCTGCGCCGACAGCTGGGGCCGCGCGCTGAAGCTGCGCCAGCCGTCGCTGTCGATCCCCTGCTTCGCCGAGCGGCGCTACGGCGGCGTGCTCGACGACGAGATGCTGATGGCGCTGCCGCCGGAGTACCTGGCCAAGGCGATCACGGGGATGGAGGCGCTGGCCAAGAACGGTTTCCGCTATCCCTTCCCGCAATACGGCATCCAGCAGGACGTGCGCGACGGCATGGCGAGGAGCTATCCCGATCGGGCGGCGAAGAAGCCGGCGTGATTGCGGAGCCGGCCAACGCATGGGCTGACGCCTAGATTCGCTGCCGCCAGATGCCTGGCCAGTGATGCCCCATTCAGAAGTCGGCGCATTTCCTTGCGGTCCCGGAAGCCGCGCCAGCGGCTATCCGGGATCTTGCCCGGCGGCGATCGACCGCGGCGCTCACGATTCGAAAGCATCGGCCTGCGCTCCGGCCGGGGGCGCACCCTCGAGGCACGGTGCCGCAATCCGGCTCAATTGAGCTTGATGGAGCCGAACAGGCGGACGCTGACGCCGGGCTGCAGCACCCCGTCCTTCTTGTAGGAGACGCTGTTGCGGATGTCGTCGTTGAGCAGGTTCTCGCCCTCGATGGTCGCCTCCGGTACGCGGCCAGCTGGCCGGTCGAATTTGTTGGTGTAGTTTGGGTCCGCTTATTCGGGAGAAGGCAGACATCGCCGATGGCAGTCACCGGGGAAAGTGTGCCACAAGCTGCCGTTCCGACCAGATGAAGGTTCAACTGCCTATAGCCCTTCGCTACTCTCGGCCGAGAACCTGTGCCGACTTGGAACATGTGGTGGACAAACATACTAGCCCGACTAGACCATCGTAATAAGCTGGCGTCTGCGAGTGACGAATCTTGCTTGCAAGCTCTTGGACTTCTGCTCGCACGCGCTGCGCGGCTGCTTGCAACGTCATATCACCCCTCATCAGCAAAGGGACTAGGCGCCGAGTGTAAACTGAGTTCTTATCTTGGCCGCTGTCACTTGGAAGACCATCAAGGGCTTCCTCTCCCGCTTCCGCAGAGTACATAACAAACGTCCCTTTCCCTGGTTCAACTCGCGCTAAACCTCGAGTGCTTGCGAGCGCCCGCGTGGTCGACGTTTTGTACGGATTACTACGGCAAGCATCCAATATGAATAGGCTTAAGGTCGGCCGACGATCGAAGACTTGGTCTCGAAGGCGATTAAAATTGATTGATACACTCTGCATAAGACCTTCATTCGCCGATGCCACATCTGGAACATCGGCGGGCAACAGGAAATTTGCTTGAGAAATTTGCATCCCGTGTCCGGCAAAAAAGAAAGCGGTTGTGCTGCCAGGTTGGATGTCGTTAAGAAACTTATGCCACGTTTCGTAGAAACGGCCCCGATCTGCATCCAACGCAGCTTTGACTTCAAAGCCCATACTTTCAAGAGCTTTCTTAACTTCTAAAGCATCATTCCTCGCTGTCTTAAGTTGAGCCTGTGCATCCAGTCTGACATATGTGTTTACACCTACAACTAGAGCAACACGCTTACCTTGCGGCAATCCATATGGTTTGATCCCATCTCGGGAACCCTCAGTAACCTCTTTTCGGGCAGACATGATCTTGTCTAACAGCTCCCCCTGAGCCTTCTTCGCTTTTTCTTGCTCATCCTGGCGAATATTCTTTTCCCACGCCTGCATGCGCTTTTCATCTTCATCGCGCTTCTTCAATTCATCCAGACGTCTTTGCGATTCTATAAGTTTCTGTTCGAGCTCTGCGACCCGCTTTTCCGCGGTTGTGCTGCCGCCGCTCGCCCTTTTCTCGGGTGATTGCAATGGGAGATCGGATATCTTCTTGTGATCAGGAAAGGGATCGAAGGACTTAATGACAGCGCTCACAACCTCTTCAAGCTCTTGGCGAGCGCTTCTAGAGTACACAACCGACAACCCGCGCACCTCGTCACCTCGCGCCCGACCCTTCACGTAAAAAATTGTTTCGCCGTCATCTTCTGTACCCTCCAGGGCGAACTCATCCGCATTAATAGCCCCTCGCTTAATGATGCGCCGTGGGACCTTCCGGAATCTGTCGTATAGTTCTGCGAGACTTTGATCGTCAAACAAGAGCGTATCAATGCTTAGGCGCCGCCGCCCAGCCTCCCAATTTCTTCCATATTGAGCTTTTTTCGGCGGTCCAACGATCGTGGTTGGTATACCGATGCGGACACCCGTCGCGTCATCCACTATGACATCAAGTTTCGGCGCTGCGACGCGAATAACGGTGTCCGCACCGTCTTTCATCCCTTCGGCAACAAATGGCAGCCCCAGGACATCTTGCGTCACGGAAAACATGGCCAATGCAAGAACAGGCAATAAGGCAATGCTTCGCGATCCGACCATCACACACCTCCCCACGTCCCGTGTGGCGCAACCAATCAATGCTAGAACCAGTATCGCAGTGCGTCAATGGTCTGGCCAAGTTTGTTGAAAAATGCGATGTTCCTCATCTTACGGCCACAATTTGCATCGTTCCCTAAGCGGGGAACGAACAACCACAGGGAAGGCCTATGTCGGGCAATATACGGACAGGCAGCTCTTGGAAGATCCCACGTTGTCGTCTCGTCATGCTTACGCTGCTTGCCTCCGCGCTCACAGGCGCATCTATGGGGCGAACCGCTGAACCAAGCGTTCCAGCCGGCACACAAATGTGTTGGAGCAAGGACGACCTGACCTTCAAACCGGGCGAAGAGCGAATACAGACGGATAATCAAAGGGCGTTTGTATTTCCTCCAAATCGTAAACCGCTCGCTTCAACCCCCCTATCACATAACAGGAGGCGCGTAATTCGGCGGGTGAATCTACCGCCCGGCAAGAAAGTAGTTGCATTAACTTTCGATCTTTGTGAGCAGCCGCATGAAATTACAGGATATCAGGGGAACACGGTTGATTTTCTGCGGACCCACAAGATCAAAGCTACATTTTTTGCGGGCGGAAAGTGGATGCTTAGTCACCGCGAACGTTCGCACCAGTTAATGTCCGACCCACTTTTTGAGATTGGGAATCACACGTGGGAGCACCGAAATCTTCGGATTTTAAGTGGATCCACCCTCGTCAAGGAAATAGAGCGCGCTCAAACTGCTTATGAATTTTTGAGAGAAACCCTCGCTGGGAGACAATGTTTTGCACCCAATGGCAATGTTGCACACGACAATTCCGACTCCTACCTTTCACTGTTTCGATTTCCGTTTGGAGCCTGCAACGACCGCTCTCTCGAGGCAGTAGGCGAGATGGGGTTAAGGGCTATACAATGGGATGTGTCCTCTGGAGATCCTTGGCCTGGTCTTAAGACAGAGGACATGGTGCGGGACGTGCTGGCTCGAACCAAACCAGGTTCTATTATTCTTTTCCACGCTAATGGGCGCGGCTGGAATACGCCTAGCGCGCTGCCAACGATTGTTCGCGTACTGGAGGCGCGTGGTTATACCTTTGCCAAGGTGTCCGAGCTGCTAGAACTCGGCGAGCCCGTGTATTCTTCCACGTGCTATGATAGTCGAATCGGCGATACCGACCGTTATGACAAGTTAGCAAAAGAGCTTGAGCTGTTTTATGGTGACGCACGGAGGAAGGCCATGTTGCCCGGAGTCGAAGGCGTGCCAATACCAATTCCAGCCCGCAGGCCAACTGTCCCCTCCGATGGAAAAGAACTCGATAAGAATTAGCCCACTTTTCTCACCCTAGCTGAGCGCCTCGGTCTGCCGCTGCCCCCATCGGTTCTCGACTGTAGAGCGGCAATTTGGATGCAAACGGCGCGGCAACCTAAGTCCGCCACTACGATAACGCCGCCGCAGCGCGGCGAGCGACCCAAGGGGTGCGCGGTAGTGCTACTGGACTGCACGGGACTTCCATCCTCAGCCGCCCTCAGCGACCGCGTCGACTTCGGCTTTGGGTCAAATTTTCCCGTGGCTTGTCCGTCTATTAGCGGGGGATAGCGGGCGTTGAGATGCTTGCCCCTGCGGTTGCGATCGACGGTCGTGGCGACGCGGGCCGGCTCAATTGAGCTTGATGGAGCCGAACAGGCGGACGTTGACGCCGGGGAGCAGGACCTCGTCCTTCTTGTAGGAGACGCTGTTGCGGATGTCGTCGTTGAGGAGGTTCTCGCCCCTGAGGCCGACGGTCACCTCCGGCACCAGGCTCGCCCGCTGGTCGAGCTTGGTCGTGTAGCTGAGCTCGGCGTTGAGCAGGTTGTAGCCGGGGGTGGGCGTGTCGAAGGTGGCGAACTCGTCCTGCGCGAAGGCGTGCAGCAGGTTGACGCGGGCGAGCCAGTTCGTGTCCCGATAGTAGACGCCGCCGCCCAGTCGATGCGGGGGCATCTTCGGCACGAAGGTGCCGTCCTTGAAGGTGGCGTGCACGAAGTCGTATTGCCCGTCGATGCCCCACACCCCGCGCCAGATGCGGGCGATGTCCTGCTCGGCCAGCAGCTCGGCGCCGGTGAACGCGGCATCCTGCTGCGAGTAGACGATCTGGTCGAGCTCGGTGCCGGTGCCACAGGAGGCGAAATCGGCGTCGCACTTGGCGCCGGTGAAGCGCTTGAAGATGAAGCTCTTGAACTCGGTGCGATAGACCGAGGCATCGAAGCGGAAGTCACCCTTGGCCCGCTTGAGTCCGATCTCGAAGGTGTTGGCCTGCTCGATCGTGAGGCCCGGCGTGCCGATCTCGAAGGTTGCCGTCGAATCGTGGGGCCCCTTGTAGAAGAGCTCGGTGGCGTCCGGCGCGCGCTCGACGTGCTGCCCCGTCACCCGCGCCACGACGCCACGCGGCAGGTCGTAGAGGAAGCCGGCGCTGGCGCTCTTGGGCACGAACCTGCGCTTGGCCGCCGACGCGTCGGGCGCATCGGGTGGTGGCAGGAACTCCGGCGAGAAGGTGGAGGCCGTGCCCTTGACGTTATCGCTCTCGATGCGGCCCGCGGCCTGGAAGCGCAGCTTCTTGGTCAGCCGCAGCTCCTCGAACAGGAAGCCGGCAACGCTCTGCGTGTTGGTCGGCGACAACAGGATGCCGTCGGCACCCCGGGCGCCCAGATCACGATCCGACCATTGCACGCCGGCGGCGCCGCGCAGCTCGCCCAAGGCGGTCTGAACGGGGAGATGCTGAGCCTCCACGCGCGCCTCGTATTGCTTCTGCAGGAAGGTCGAGCCGATCACGGCATCGGCACCGAGCCCATCCACCTCGTCGTGCCTGTAGTCGGTGTAGCCGAACCAGAAGCGGACCGCCTCCAGGCCTGAGCCGTTGACGCGCCACTCGCCCTTGCTGGTCCACTTGGTCTGGTTGAGGACGATGTGGTTCTTGTCGGCGGCGGCCTCGACGCCGGGAATGAAATAGGTGCTGTCGAACGACGAATAGGCAAAGCCGATGAAGCCGTCCTTGAAGACGTAGGAGCCGCCGAGCGAGTAGCCGTTGCTGTCGAGGCTGGTATTGTCCTGGTGCCCGTGCGGGATGCGGTAGTCGTTGGCGGTGCGGGCGAAGGTGTCGGCGTGGACGACGAAGTTGCCGGCGCCAGCCTCGACGATCGCCGCCCCGTTGCGTTGATCGTCCACGGTGCTGGTGCCGCCGCGCGTCTCCACCCGGATGCCGTTGGGTGGGACGATCTCGGGGATGCGATTGTTGACGGCGTTGACGACGCCGCCGATGGCCTGGGAGCCGTAGCGCAGCGTCGCCGGGCCGCGCACCACCTCGACCTGTCCGGCGACCAGCGGATCGATCGGCACGCCGTGGTCGTCGCTCAGGGCGGACACGTCGCCGCTCGAAAGGCCGTTCTCCTGGATGCGGACGCGAAAGCCGCTCAAGCCGCGGATCACCGGCCGGCTCGCGCCCGGGGCGAAGGTCGTTGTGGCGACGCCGGGCCTGGTGCCGAGGGCGTCGCCGAGGGTGGCGGAAGGCTGGCTCAGCAGCTGGCCCGGGGTCACCGCGGTGACCGAGGCGAAGCCCTGATCGGGGGAGATCTGCAGCCCCGTGCCGGCGAGATCGGCGGCCGGGGGCGTCGTCGGCTGGGGGGCTCCCGCCGGGGCCTGCACCGGAGTGGTGGCCGGCGGCGACTTCACCGGGCTCGGGGTGGTCACGGTGATGCCCGGGAGCTGCGTCTGCGCCCGGGCGTCGAGGGCCGCCCCGGCGATGCCGACGATGGCGGCCGACAGGGCAACCGCCTTCATCCCCGCCCTGCAAAGCGCGCAAGTCGCAGCCACTGCATGTGCTCGGTTGCATGTAATGTTATAACATGCAAACAATGACTTTGGTCGCTTTGCTCGACAAGGTGCGAGTCTGGTCAACGAAAAGTTTGATTGCCGGGCGTGTCTGCTATGTTACATCGTAACATCGGGAACTCCGCGAGTTTTGGCGCACAACAGTGACGCAAGAGCCACGTGACTGAGTTGGCCATCACCAACTGGGAAGAGCGGCCTGTGGCCTCCAGCGCCGACGGGGCGCCCTTGGCCCTGTCGCTGGCCCATTGGCGGCTTCCCCAGCTTGCGGCCTCGGCGATGGACGAGGCGGCGCTGACCCTGTCGCTGGCGCGTTGGGGCCTTCCCCGCCTTACCGCCACGATGACCGTGGACCAGCTGGTGCGGGCGGCGGCCTTGGGCCTCGCCCTGTTTGGCCATGCCACCGTGCTCTACGCGCTCGCGCGCGAGCCGCTCGACCTGATGGCGGGAGGCGGCGGCCAGCAGCTCGACAGCATCAGCGTGACGATCGTGAGCTCGAGCGTGCTGGAGGCGCGGGAGACGGAACGGCTGCAGCAGAGCGCGGCAGCGGCGGCCGCTACGGTCGAGGCGACGGACGGGGCGCCGGACAGTGCACCGGCAGCGGCGGCCGAGCAACGCGAGGCCAAGAAGGAGCAGGACAAGGAGCAGAAGCGGGAAAAACCCACCGACGAATCGGTGCGCGCCGTCGAAGCCATCACCGAGGTGCCGGTGCAAGCGCGGCGCCAGCGCCGGCGCCAGCAAGCGAGCGCTGCGGCGGCTGCGTCGGGCGGTGCTGCAGCGCGCAGCGATAGGCCGAGCGACGCCAAGGCGAGCGCGGCGGCGGCGGCCGCGAGCGCGGGTGCGGTGCGGGAGTATGCACGCTACGTGGCCCTGGCGTTGGCCAAGACGAAGCCGAAGGGCGCGGGCGGGCTCGGCACCGTCCGGATCAAGTTTGTTGTCGCGGCCGACGGCGCCCTGGCTTCGGCCGAGATCGCCAAGTCGAGTGGCAGCAAACGGCTCGACGACACCGCGCTCGCAGCCGTGCGCCGGGCCATCTTCCCGTCGCCGCCGCGGGGCATGGGCATCGCCCAGCTGACCTACGAGGTGCCCTACCACTTCCGCTAGTTGCCTGCCGACGGAGCAAATCGATCCCGAATGTGATCGAAGTCCGGCCGGGCCGCGTGATATCATGTTTGCTCGTTCGAGGTCCGATTAGGGGAGGCCAGCAACGCCCATGACCAAATCCCTGGTGCAGCAGCAGTTCGGTGCCCACGCGGCGGCCTATGCCACGTCCAGCGTGCACGCCAAAGGGGCCAGCCTCGGCCGCCTGGTCGAGCTGGTGCGGCCGCTCTCGTCCTGGCAGGCCCTCGACATCGCCACCGGCGCGGGCCACACCGCGGCGGCGTTCGCGCCCCACGTCGCTCGCGTCATCGCCAGCGACCTGACCGAGGAGATGCTGCAGGAATCGGCCAAGCTCGCCGCCGCCAAGGGCCTCGCCAACATGGAGACGGCGCGCGCCGATGCCGAGGCGCTGCCGTTCGAGGACGCCCGCTTCGACCTCGTCACCTGCCGCATTGCCGCGCACCACTTCCCGGACGTTGCCACCTTCGTCGCCGAGGTCTGGCGCACGCTGAAGGGCGGCGGCACGTTCGCGCTGGTCGACAACATCGCGCCCGACGCCGAGTCGACGCCCGGCTTCTCCAATGCCGAGCTGCGCGATGCGGCGCTCACCTACAACGCCTTCGAGAAGATCCGCGACCCGAGCCACGGCCGCTGTCTCGGCATGGCCGAGTGGAGCGAGGTGCTGGCCGACACCGGCTTTGCGGTGCTGCACAAGGAGCGCCTGCCCAAGGACATGGAGTTTGCGCCCTGGGCCGAGCGCATGGGCACCGACGCGGCAACCGTAGATCGGCTGCGCTCGATGCTGACCGACGGGTCGCCGGCGCTGAAGGCTTTCCTGAAGCCGCGGCTCGATGACGGCAAGCTGTGGTTCACGCTCGACGAGGCCATCGTCATCGCCCGCAAGCCGGGCTAGCCACGCGGCGAACCGCCGGAGAAACCTTCAGTAACCTTCCACGTTTAGTCTGTGCGACCCAGCATGGACGCGTGGAAGCCAACATGGGCCGCCGGCCAAAACCAGCAGATGAAGCGCGCCGCTTGGTTGAGGAAGCCGAGCGTGAGATCGAGCTCATCAGACGCGCGATCCGGGTCGCCGAGCCCGAGCCCGCACCTCGCGTGCCCTTGCGTCCCCAGATAGAGTTGCGGGGGCCGAGCGAACCCGCCGCCGACAGGGCGACTTTGGCAAGACGGCTGGCGTTGTTGCGGGCTTCTTGAAATCTTTACCGGTCATGGGCTATAAGCCTCGCCATGCGTACCCTTTACATCGTGATCGCCCTGCGAATTAGCCCCCCGGTTGCCTGAGGGCGCCGGGCCGCTGCTGCCGCTTTTTCGCGATCACGTGTAAGGACACCTTCCCCATGCCATCCCAAGCTTTTGCCGCCGGCGCGCGGGCGCCGCGCACCGACACTGCCACCGTGCGAGCCTTCTTCTACGTCACCGCCCCGGCCGACCCTGGCCTGCTGCCGCGCCTGATCGAGCCGGTGGCCAAGCTGGGGGCCGTGCCATCCCGCGTGCACGCCTCGCGCGAGTCGGGCGACGGCAGCGAGCTCAGCGTCGATCTGCGGCTCGCCGGCGTCTCCCCGCGCACGGCCGAGCTCGTCGAGTATGCGCTGCGCGCCGTGGTCGGCGTGCGCCAGGTCATGGCCGTGGTCGAGCCGGAAGCCTGACGGCCGGCGGTCCGCGCCCTCTGGTCGCGCCCTCGCCGAGCCCTTATCTCTGATGCGGCTCGGGAGCGCGGGAAGGCAGGGCCGGATATGGCTGGCGGCAAAGACTGGGGTCGCAGGCAGGCCCCCGACTTGGGCGACTTCGAGGAGCTCGCCCGGCTGGCGTGGCAGCGGCTGCCGCGCGAGTTCCGTAGCCTTTGCAGCGACGTGCTCATCCGCATCGAGGACTTCCCGACCGAGGAGGTGCTGGACCAGCTGAGACTCGAAAGCCCCTTCGATCTCCTGGGGCTCTATCACGGGGTCAGCCTCGACAAGAGGAGCGTCATGGACCTGCCGCGTGGCCCGGACATGGTATTTCTCTACCGCCGCCCGCTGCTCGACTACTGGGCCGACGGCAACGAGACGCTGGGCCATCTCGTCACCCACGTCCTGGTGCACGAGATCGGCCATCATTTCGGCCTGTCCGATGCGGATATGGCCGGCATCGAGAGTTCTGTAGCGGATTGAACGGATTGATATGTCATAACGTGCGGCGCACTAGCGCTGCGGCCGAGCCCGCGGTTGCAATCCCGGCGCGAACGAGCCAAGGTGCCGGCGGTCTCGAGGGTCGGATCACGAGGGGCCTCACTTGAGGGAAGCAACGCTTCGCAGACGACAGCCACGGTTGGGTGCGCTGATCGCGCTCACCCTGCTGTTGGCGGCTGCCGGGCCGGTGGGGCGCGCTCTGGCCGGCCCAACGCCCGAGGAATATGTCGCCCACGTCGGCGGCGATGCGGAGCTGGTGCCCGCCAACAAGCTCTCGATCGATGGCCGCAGGTTGCGCTGCGGCCAGCGGCCGACGGTGATCGACAACAACCTCGACGACTATGGGGCCGCCTACCCCGGCTTTCTCATTCTGAACAAGAAGCTGCTGGGCAAGGTTTCCACCCCCGTGAAGCTCTGGATCCACGCGCACGAATGCGGACACCAGTTCCGCGGACCGGACGAGGAGCTGGCCGATTGCTTCGCCGTGCAGCGCGGACGCGCCGAGGGATGGCTGACCGCGGTCGGGCTGGAGGAAGTCTGCAACTTCATCGCGCCCGCCAAGGGCGACAGCATGCACTTCTCCGGGTCGCACCGGTGCGAAGCCATGCGCCAGTGCTACACCGATCCGACCCGGCGCTAGGCCGCGGCGCCGCCGCCAGCCTGAGGCACTCGCGCACCTTCGCGATTGCCCGTGCGCTCGACAATTGCGTCAGGTCCTGTTGAGTCGCAGAGCAAACGCCAGCGACGGTGCGGCGCCGTGGCATAACATGAAGCCGCGCACCTCGGACCCTTGAACGCGGCCGTTCATCAAACAGGACCCAGCCGCCCCCATAGTGATCCGCGCAAAGAAATCCTCGCCTACGATCACGGCCCGAACTTCGGACGTCAGGATGCTGTTATCTGCCTCGACGCAGGGTCCGCCGACCTGCTGAAGGTCAATGGAGCCGACCCAAGCGCCGGATTGGTCGCGTGCAACCGTCCACAGGCCTTGCCATTCGAAGCAACTCCCCGAGCGCGAAGTCCACTGATCGCCCGCGGCTGGAGCGACGCCGAGAAGTAGAACGAGAAACAGCAGGATTGCTCGCATATCCGGATGATATGCGAATGTGGAGATCCTCGCCACACTTCCGAGCCGAACCCGAGCCGCGGCCGGTGCGGGTAAGGATAGCGCGGGCTGGCGCGATGGGCTGGCCATCCGTCGTGCGGCGCCGTGAGCCCGGAAACCACGCTCTGCGAAGCCTATCCCCGCTTGCAGGAGAGGTTTTAGCCTGGGCGCTCGCGCGCCTTCCCGACGGCGGTGCCCATGCGCCTGCTCGACTACACCATCAAGCTGCTCGGCCTGTCCGAGACCATCCACCGCTGGCATGGCGTGCTTGGCGCGCTGGATGCCGGGCGGCGGGAGAAGGTCGCCCGCTACGCCGAGCGG
>ORMF011492265.1_pt1 | contig 20400 bp, 17 predicted proteins | sample 1779871 | NCBI WGS metagenome assembly ORMF01 (sample SAMEA104232316, study PRJEB22302) | groundwater metagenome | biome: forest; feature: aquifer; material: groundwater | place: USA | collected 2011-08-07 | depth 5.4 m | reverse complement strand
TCTCGTAGGCGGGGCTGATGTAAAACACCTTGGTTTCCGTGGCATCAATCATCCAGAGGACCTGGTGGAGGTGGATCGCCAGTTCTCGGAACTGCTCTTCGCTCTCCCTCCGCTCGGTAATGTCGTCGGCAATGCCCACGAAGCTTTTGATCAGGCCAGCCTCGTCTTGCACCGGATAACCCCGGTCCCAAATCCACCGCACCGACCCGTCGGGCCGCAGGATGCGGTACTCCTCTTTGTACTGGCCGGTCTGGCACTTCCTGACCCTCGCACTCGCCACACGCTCCCGGTCCTCGGGGTGAATGGCATCCAGGAAGGAGAGGGGCTTGTCGTAGAGACTCTGGCAGGTGCGGCCCCAAACCTTCTCGTAGGCGGGGCTGATGTAAAACACCTTGGTTTCCGTGGCATCAATCATCCAGAGGACCTGGTGGAGGTGGATCGCCAGTTCCCGGAACTGGTCTTCGCTCTCCCTCCGGTTGGCCTCCACCTGTTTCCAAGCAGTGATATCCAGATGCGACAACACGGCCGACCGTTCCGCCAGTGGCGTTACGTGTAACTGGAAGCAGCGCTGTCGGGTGGGGGCCTGGCAAGGGTACTCCAGTGCGAACTCCGGGAGCGAGCCATCCAAGACCGCCTTGATGCCCAAACAGGCCGCCGATCCCTCTTGGGCGTACGGGCCCAGTGCTCGTTTTGCCGCTTCCAGGTAGTTGACCCCGATGCCGATGGCACGAATCCCCGGCTCAGCGTTCTCAGCGGCGAACCGCGTCCAAACCTTGTTGACGGCGATGATGGCCCCATCCTCGTTCAGGACGGCAATGTGAGCAGGAAGTGAGTCAAGGATCGCCTGGCTGAACCGATGGTCCGCCCGCACCGTGTTGTCGGTCAGATTCTCGTCTGCGGCTTGTTCGTTGCTTTTCAAGGGACGCCCACATAATAGACCCTATTACACTACGCAAAGTCTTCAACTGCGATGTTGCTGATGATCCCGACGGAAAAAAGTCTTGCTTGATCCGATCTGTCATCCAAGCACTGATGGAAGAAGCTCGCACTTTAGATGCCACCCCCTTTACTGCTAACGTCGCCAGCCTCCGCTTCGATGTGCAACCATTTGCAACGCAAGCGATGACACGCATCAACCATCGGAATTGTGGCATCCAGCGCACCCTGTGGAAGAACGACTGACTGTAAACCAGCCCGACGGGAGGAGCTTCTTTTCGTGGTGTTCGGAACCTGATGCGCACAGGTTTTCGAGTTGGTTGTGCGCCTAAACTGCGTGTTCTCAGGCAGTAGCAAATACCCGAGGTGGTCACTGCACGATTTGTAAGCTATTCCGACGCAAGGACCGGTCGTTTTCCACTGATGAGCAGGAGACCCAAGGATGCGGAGTGCTGCGAGCGATCCGGCGAAGGGCAGGGTCATGTAGGGCGAAGGTGCCGCAAGTGGCGCAGCAGATGGCGAACAACAAACAGGCCCAGAAACCGTGCGGGCGCTATGGGGTGTTCACCCCATCTGAGATTTCATGAAGCCAGGCGTTCCACGAGGAAACTGGCGAGCAGTTCCTCGAGGGCGGTGGCGGGCGACCCGCCCGAGGGCAGCTTATGCAGAACGGCTTCGAGATTTTCGCTTTCATCCGGGCCTCCTGCGGAACGCCAGCCAGATTGAGTTGGCCAACTGCGCGCCTTTCAGGACAGTTTGAAACCACGAAGGCTTCTCTTCGGCAGGCATCAACTTTCTGTGCCGGAATGCCGCCAGACCGGCTACCAGCAACGCACCCGCCGAGGCCCACGCGCCAATGGTTTTAGCCCGGTGGGCCAGATCGCGAACTCCGTGCGCCATCGTCTCCCATTCCTGGGACACTCGGCATGAAGTGCCGATGATCCACGGCGCGTCCGAATTCGCGCCTCTCCTGCTCAAAACTTGCCCAGCAAAAGCAGGACAACCAGAATGGCCAGAACCGCGCCCAGTCCGCCGCTCGGGTAATAACCCCAACTCCGGCTGTGTGGCCAAGTCGGGAGTGCGCCGAGCAACATCAGAACGAGCAGAACCACTAAAACAGTTCCTAACATAAGTTTCCTTTCAAGGTCCGAATGTGTTCAGCCGACTCGCCAGCAGCGGTTGTGCGCTGTCTGGCTTTCCGTCTTGGTTGAGTCGTCTGCCATTCGTGACATGAGAACATCGCCCGAAAACCGCGCGGGCGCTATGGGGTGTTCACCCCATCTGAGATTTCATGAAGCCAAACCTTGTCCGCGCGCCAGCACGCGGGCGCACGATTCATCACCTGTTCTGGATTCCACGTGGCGAAGCGGCCGGCTTCAGCTTCCCACGGCTTGGGTTCAAGGTGATCGCATGAACTCGGTGGGGCGCACCCCCTCTCGCTGGCGAGCGGCGCGGTACTGGGTTCGGATCATCTCTTTGACTCTTGTCGGTCTTGAGATTCCGGCCAAGTCCACTTGCGGTGTGGTGTCGTCGTCTGCCAGCACCGTGATGGTGCCGTAACCCAGCAGACGTTGCAGGACCTTCTGATCGACCACCACGTCTTTTACCCGATACAACTCCAGTTCATTCACCTGCTTTGCCAACCAACCGCGGCGGACGAATAACCGTTGAGTGGTCAAGCGATAGCTGCAAGACTTCACCCGGATCCAAAGCAGCAGCAAGAGGAGCACACCGAGAGCGAGGGGGACCAGCGCCACCCAGCGTGGCCACGAGAAATCTTGAGCACGAATCGCGAGACCCATGGCCAAACCAATGAAAATCAATCCGAGAAGGATCTGACCCGGAAAAGCACGCGCGACCGGCGACAGTTTGAAAATGTCGGTTTCCTGGTTCGCCGCATCCAGCCCAAGAGGGGCAGCGGCCGCCGGTTCCTGTATCAACCGAGCGGTTTGCGGCTCCGTGCTGGCGGGTGGCTGCGGGACGAGAATCTCTGCCTGACACTTCCGGCAGTTGACGCGCTGGCCGTACAACGATGCATCGCCGGCGATGATTTCATGACAGTGAGGGCATTCAAATTTGATCGGGTTCATAACGCTTCGGTAGTTTGGCTCAGCTCGTGAGCAGTTCGCTGAACGGGGAACGCGGCTAATTGCAGCACCGCGTCCGCGAGGGTGGTAACGACTTCATCCGCGCCGGAATCGCGCACGCGCCGGGCGGCGTCGGTGACATTCTCCGTGGCTCCCCAAAGACCCACCACGATTCTTTGTTCCGGCAAGAGCGCACGCAGTTTCAGGCAAAGATAGCGCGCGTGCAGCACCGTGGAAGGCGCCACGACCGAGATGCAGACCACGTCCACGCCGGCCTTTTCGACTAGGCCGATCAACTCCCCGACGCCGAGTTTCGTCGGAGCACTTTGCGCCTCGACGCCTTGCTGTCGCAGCAATTGCACGAGCATCGCGCCGGCCAGCTCGTCGCGATCGGCACGGGCCGGCAGACAGTAAGCGCGGCAGGCGGGCGCGGGAGTAGGCGCGGCGACGGCCTTGTCCGCGTCGATTCTGGAAGGGACTGGCGGACACGCGCCCAGGTCTTCAACGATGTCGCGCAGGCTTTGCTCGACGTGGGCGCGCTGCCCGTCATCCAGGAGTTCCAGGCGGTGATCGATCTCGACCGCGGTAATGACGGGGATGAGCACGGAATCGTAAAGCGCGGTCAGCGAGTGGGCTTTGAGGTAGGCTTCCACCAGCTCCATCTCGTCCTGCGCTCCAACGGTGAGCAAACGATGGTAACAATCCTCGGCCGGCGTCAGCGCTTCCTCATCGCTCAGCACCACGCTGAGAAACGACAGCCGCGGAATGTGCCGCCCCATGACCACGAGGCAGACCGTCATCGGCGTCGCGAGCACGAGGCCGACCGGTCCCCAAAGCCAAGTCCAACAGACCGCCGCGAAGATGAGCGCGATCGGAGACACCCCGGTGCTGGAGCCGTAGAGCCACGGTTCCATGACGTTGTTGCTCAGCAATTCAAGCACGACAAAAAGACCGAGTGTGAGCAGCGGCATGATCCAGCCCGGCGAGACGGCGAGCGACAGCACGATCGGAATGGCGGCCCCGATCCACGGTCCGACGTAGGGGATGAAGCGCAGCACGGCTGCGCACGCGCCCCACAACACCGCGTTGGGCACGCCGATGAAGTAGAGCCCGATCGCCGCGAGAGTGCCATAAGTCACGTTGAGGACAAGCTGCATGAGCAGATAGCGCGTGACCCGGGCACCCGCATCGTCCATCGCGCGGGTCGTTGCGCTGATGCGGCCTTGCCCGATGAGTCGAATGAAGCGGCTGCGCAAGTCTTCGCGCTTCAGCAGCATGAAGATGACGAGTAGCAGCACGAGCCCACCGGTGCCGAGCGGTCCGAGCAGCGGAGCGATGATGACCTGCACGAGTTGGAAGGGGTTCGCCTTGGACGTCGGGATGACCTGCACCGGCACTGCGGGTTTTGTGCTCGGCTCGGTGACGACGGCCGTCTCGGGTTTTCCAGGCACTTGGGTAATGTCAGGGGCCTTGGCTCCGGGGAGATCCTTCTTCAGCTCCTCCACCATGTCCGAAAATTTCGTGAACCTGCCGCCGGTCGGCACTTTGAAAGAGCGCAGCTTGGTTTGGATGTTCTCCTTGTAATCGGGCAGTTTGGTGGCGAGATCGACGAGCTGGCGGGTGAGCACCCAGCCGGCCGCACCCGTCGCGGCGAGAATCAGCGTCACCACGAGCAGCACCGCGCCGATACGTCCAAGCCATCGCTCCAGCCGCGTGACGAGCGGTGCGAGGAGAAAGGTCAGCAAGGCAGCGAGCGCCAGCGGAATGAGGAGATCGCGCGCCCAATAGAGCGTGGCGATGATGAAGGCGGTGAGCGAGACGGTCCAGAGGCCGACCAGCGCGTTGGCGGCGACGGTGCTGCTCTTGAGTTTGGGCATCAACACTTGAATGGTGGGGAAACGAAAGGCTCAGTCGCCGTTGACAGTCCGTTTAGCTTTTGCATGCCGATGTTTGCGTTGCTCGAAGTCGTATTGATACAGCACGCCCACGCTGTGCGCGCCTTCCTGGCCGTCGCGGAGGGCGTTGAACCCGTAGCCGTAGCGCACGATCACCCGCCACACTTGGCTCCGTGAAGTGAAGGAGAGACTGGGGCCGACGCCCGTGTGCCAGTGGCCGGGCTGCTCGAACCCGGGCAGATAATCAACATACGCAGTGGCGACACCCAGGCGAAGCTGCCAGCGATGATCGGCGGACAGCGGTGCGACGTAAGCTGCGCTGAGGTGCACGAACCGCTGGGCGGAAATTTCCTGGTAGTAATATCCGGGCAGCGTCAACGGAAGCTCGGCGGCCAGCGGCAAGACCCCGCCCAGTCGCCAGCCGCTGAAGCGATCCGCGTTCTCCGATCCGCCCGCCGTCAGCGCCAACGTGAATTGGTTTCCGGTGTTGGTCCACGCGTAGCTCAAACCGGCATAGAGCCAGTAGAGATCTGTCGTGGGCTGGACCCGCCGATCCCCCGCAAAGCCATAAGTGCTGTCGTCCAACCGCCACTGGCGCTCGAACCAGAGGGACACTTCCATCGCCAGATCGGCGTAAAGCATCGGCTCCTTGCCCGCGAAGCGCAGACCCGCGCGGGCGAAGGTGCTCACGCGGTCATCGGGAAGTTTGAATTGATCATCGGTTCTGTCCGTTGCGGAATACGTCGAGTAATGGGCACCGCCTTGGACCACGACGTTGAGCGGGATGAGGCGAGCGGGGTTGATCAGGTGGTAGAGGGTTAGCGAAGCGCCGCCTCCATGACCGTGGAAACTCTCGCCTTTGAAGTAGTGGCCTTGGCGCACTTCGTAATAGTTTTCGCCGAAGCCGCCGCCGTTAATGCCAATGCCGACATCGGTGTGGGGAAGGAGTTGGCGGAATCCGATCTCGCCGTCCAGATAGACCGGGGCCACGGCCAGACGGAGCGCCACGTTGGTGCGCAGAAACTCGGGATTGTTGTAGTAATAGTAAGCGTAGAGCGATTGCGGACCCTGGCCAGAAAGGGACTGGTCGTAGCCGAGTTGAAGAAGGCTGCGTGGATGAGGATCCATTTGTGCCAGGGCCATCGAAGCGCTGCCCAGCACCAGGCCGATCGCCACGGGGAGGGTTCTGAGCAGCATAGGCGCAAGAGGCGAATGGTGATCGCCGCTAATTGATCGGGACGGCTGACTCTTGATTCTGGAAGAGTGTTCCGTTTTCCATCGCGGCAATGTACGCGAAGACCTCGCGGGCGCTATGGGGTGTTCACCCCATAGGCGTTTTTCGTGGATTCAGCCCCGGCGCAAGTGTCCGGGCTGGAGGAGCGTCAACTGGCCGCTGGACCTGGGATTGGAATCATCATAGCTGCAATCCACCGGCTGCTGGCTGGCTTTGCCAGTTTGGCGGCGGCGCCAACTGCTCGCGGGCACCCTCGGCCGCCCGCAGAACTTCTCTCACTGTGCTCGGCAGTTTTTCTCTCGTCGAAAACTTCAACTCGAGTTCCACAGCGCGATGACTGGCAACTCGACGTGTTCGTAACCGAGAATGCCAATCGATGCTGTGTCGAGAAGGAATCGTTGGGCTTCGCTCACCGGCAATCCGATCCAACGCGCGGCCAGGACGCGACCGAAGTGGCCATGTGAGAAGACTGCGACATTTCCATTCCGCCCGCGCAGACGAGCAATGAAGCGGTCAGCCCGGGCGGAAACATGTGCGGGCGCTTCACCGCGCGGACAGCCGTCGCGAAAGAGATTCCAGTCCAGGCGACCTTTACGAATGTCCACGGAGCGTTGTCCTTCGTAGTCGCCGTAGTCCCACTCCGCGAGGTCTGGTTCAACTTCGGCCGACGGACCCAGCCCGGCCAACTCACACGTTCGTCGTGCGCGTTGCCGCGGGCTGGTCAGCACACGGGCAAACTGGATGTCCCGGAGGCGGTGTCCAAGTTCCCGCGCCCCGTCCTCGCCGCGCGCGGTCAACGGAATATCCGTGTGGCCGGTGTGCCGGCCGGAGAGCGACCACTCGGTTTCGCCGTGTCGAATGAGGTAAAGGCGCACGGGCATACTCTGCGCGCCGATTACTTTGTGCTGCCCCATTTCCAATTCCGAATCTCCGGCAGGTCCTCGCCATGCTTTGCGATGTATTGCTTGTGCTCGATGAGCTTGTCGCGAATGGCTTGCTTGGCGTACGCGGCCTTGGGACCGAGTTGCGGCACGCGATCAATCACGTCGGCAACGAGATGAAACCGGTCCAGGTCGTTCATCACCACCATGTCGAACGGAGTCGAGGTCGTGCCTTCCTCTTTGTAACCGCGCACGTGGAGGTTCTTGTGGTTGGTGCGGCGATACGTGAGCCGATGAATCAGCCAGGGATAGCCGTGATAGGCGAAGATGATCGGTTTGTCGGTCGTGAAGAGAACGTCGAAATCCTTGTCGCTCAAACCGTGTGGGTGTTCGCTCGGCGGTTGGAGTTTCATCAAATCCACCACGTTGATCACCCGGACTTTCAATTCGGGGAACAACTTCCGCAACAACCCGACTGCGGCCAGCGTTTCGAGCGTCGGCACATCGCCACAACACGCCATGACGACATCCGTCTCGCCGCCCTGGTCGTTGCTGGCCCACTGCCAGATGCCGATGCCGGCAGTGCAATGTTTGATGGCGGCGTCCATGTCGAGCCACTGCGGCGCGGATTGTTTACCGGCGACGATCACGTTCACGTAGTTGCGGCTGCGCAGGCAGTGATCCGTCACCGAGAGCAGCGTGTTCGCATCCGGCGGCAGATAGACACGGATGATTTCCGACTTCTTGTTCACGACGTGGTCAATGAAGCCGGGGTCCTGATGACTGAAACCGTTGTGGTCCTGCCGCCAGACATGCGACGTGAGCAGGTAGTTCAGCGAAGCAATCGGCCGGCGCCACGGAATCTGATTCGCCACCTTGAGCCACTTGGCGTGCTGGTTGAACATTGAATCTACGATGTGAATGAACGCCTCGTAGCAGGAGAAAAAGCCGTGCCGACCGGTCAAAAGATAACCTTCGAGCCAGCCTTCGCACTGATGCTCGCTCAACATCTCCATCACGCGGCCATCGGGCGCGACGTGATCGTCGCCGGGAACAATCTCTGCCGTTGAGCAACGGTTCGTCACTTCGAACACCGCGCCCCAGCGGTTCGAGGTGGTCTCGTCCGGGCTGAAGACGCGGAAGTTGTTCGGATTGAGTTTCGTCACGTCGCGGATGAACTGGCCCTGGACACGGGTCGCTTCGGCGTCCACGGCACCGGGTTTTGGCACGTTCACCGCGTAGCCGCGGAAATCCGGCAGGCGCAAGTCGCGCAACAGGAGGCCGCCGTTGGCGTGCGGATTGGCGCTCATGCGGCGCTCGCCTTTCGGGGCGAGGTCGGCGAGTTCAGCACGCAGCTTGCCGGTCGGGTCGAACAACTCCCGCGGACGATAGCTTTTCAGCCACTCCTCCAGAATCTTCACGTGCCCCGGATGCCTCATGTCACCCATCGGCACCTGGTGCGAGCGAAACGTGCCCTCGGTGGGTTTGCCACCCACGATCTTCGGGCCGGTCCAGCCTTTCGGTGAGCGCAAAATAATCATGGGCCATCGCGGCCGCGCCTTGGACCCCTTGGTGCGAGCACCGCGTTGGATGCGCCGAATGTCGGCCACGACCACGTCGAGCGTGGCGGCCATGAGCTGGTGCATCTTGGTCGGGGCGTCGCCCTCGACGAAATGCGGCGTGTAACCGTAGCCGTAAAAGAGCGCTTCCAGTTCGTCATGCGGAATGCGCGCCAGCACGGTGGGGCCGGCAATCTTGTAGCCGTTGAGGTGGAGAATCGGCAGCACAGCACCATCGCAAGCCGGATTGAGAAACTTGTTCGAGTGCCAGCTCGTGGCCAGCGGTCCGGTCTCCGCTTCGCCATCGCCAACGACGCACGCAACGAGCAGGTCGGGATTGTCGAACGCCGCGCCGAAAGCGTGCGACAGCGAATAACCCAGTTCACCGCCTTCGTGAATCGAGCCGGGCGTTTCCGGCGCAACGTGGCTCGGAATGCCGCCGGGGAACGAGAACTGGTTGAACAGCCGCAGCATCCCGTCCTCGTCCTGAGCTATGTTGGGATAAACTTCGCTGTAGGTGCCTTCGAGCCAGGCGTTCGCCACCAAGCCCGGCCCACCGTGGCCCGGTCCGGTGACGTAGATGATGTTCAGGTCGTGTTCCTTGATGACGCGGTTCAGGTGGGCGTAGATGAAGTTCAATCCCGGCGTCGTGCCCCAGTGGCCGAGCAAGCGCGGTTTGAGGTGCGCCAGCTTGAGCGGCTGCTTCAGCAGCGGATTGTCGTAGAGATAAATCTGTCCGACCGAAAGGTAGTTCGCCGCGCGCCACCAGGCATCCAGCTTGCGCAACAGTTCCGGAGTGAGAGTCATTGTTTTTGTTTTCAGCGTTCGGCAGCCTGCACCCGCCGCGAACGAGTTGTCGTTGATTGAGTTCATGGATGACATAGCCCCTCCGACAATTGCTTCAGCAGCTTCTCGAACTGCTTTCCCGCGGGGCTTTGCGGAAGTCTCGCTAGGTCGCGGTGAACGGGCAAATCCAATTCCACCACTCCGTCGGAACAAGGCTTCCCCAACGCGCCGAGCCGGCGAAGCCAGGCGGCCACGGTTCCGTTGTCAACCAAGACCACCGCCCGAAGAGTTTCGATGCCGCGCGCTTGCGCCACGAGATAGAGAGTTGCCAGCAACGCGCTTCCCAATCCTCTGGCCTGAAAGGCATCAATGACTGCAAAAGCCACCTCCGCCATCGTCGGTTCGTCCGGATAGCGGATGAAGCGGGCGATGCCGAGTCCGGGCAGCCCGGGCGCGGACGGGTCCAGCGCAATCCAGGCGACATGGTTTTCCTGGTCCACCTCGGTGAAATAGCGCAACTGCTCCTCGCTGAACGCCGGCATGGGAGAAAAAAACCGCCGGTAGCGCGACTCAGCGGACATGAGCAGAAGCCCATGCTGGAGCCGCTGGCGGTCTTCCGGCAGCACCGGGCGCAACAGCACCGGGGCGCCGTCCCTCAACTGAATGTTAAGCCGAGTCATTTCTTGGGCGAGCATGATAGTCCCTCCAATCGTTCAGTTCATGAACTGCTCACTCGAAATACGCCTTGAGCACGGATTGTTGCCCCATTCGCTGGGCGTTGAAGAACGAGTCGTTGAGCGCGATGGCGTGGCGCATCACGTCGATGAAGCGGTTGCGCTCGCGGTAGAAGGACGGCGCAACGACCAGTTCCAGTTTGTCGTAAAGCGACTCGGCGTCACGAGGAGTGCGGTCGCCGGTCTCGCCGTCGGACGAGCGGTCGCCAATCGACCAGCCGGTGACGCCTTGGATGCCGCCCGCAATCCACCAACCATCAAGGATGCTCAAGCTCGGCACGCCATTCAATGCTGCTTTCATCTCGCTCGTTCTGGGCCAAACGTCTTTGATTTTCCCTTCATGGTTCAATTCACGTGCGCCCGGAGTCCGAGAACACGGCAGACTGACCTTGCAATCATCAGTTCTTCGTCGGTGCGAATAACGCGAACGGCGACTCGACCGGTTTGCGCGGAAATCACCGGCGCATTCTCCGTGTTTCTCGCCTCGTTCAGTTCGATGCCGAGGAAGCCAAGGCCATCGCAGATGCGTGCGCGAATGGACGGGCAATTCTCGCCAATGCCTCCGGAGAACACCAGCGTGTCCAATCCACCGAGCGCAGCGGCGAAGGAGCCGATCCATTTTTTCGCCTGGTAACAAAACAACGCCACGGCATCCGCTGCTCGGATGTCGGTAGCTTCCCGTGCGAGCAAGTCCCGCATGTCGGAACTGATCTCCGAAACACCGAGCAGCCCCGACTCGTGGTGAATCATCCGGTCAAATTGAGTTCCAGTCATCTGCTCGCTGTGCTCCAGAAACGCGACCAGTCCCGGATCCAGATCGCCGGAACGGGTGCTCATCACCAGACCCGCCGCCGGCGTGAAGCCCATGCTGGTGTCCACGCTTTGGCCCTCGCGCACCGCGGCCATGCTGGCGCCGTTGCCCAGATGACCGAGGATAACTCGTCCGCGCGCCGCCTCTGTGCCCGCAACCTCTTCGAGTTCCTGGATCAGAAAGTCGTACGATAATCCGTGAAAGCCGTAGCGTTGAACGCCCTTCGCCTCGTAGCGACGCGGAATGGGAAGCAGCCTCGCCACGCGCGGCAGGGTGCTGTGAAACGCCGTGTCAAAACAGGCGATCTGCGGCACCTCGGGGAACTTCGCGGCGAAGGCCTCCATCAGCGCGATGGCGGCGGGGAGATGGTTCGGGGCAAAAGAACTGATGCGCCGCAATTCCTCAAGCATGGCCTCATCAACGCGCTGGGGCTCACGAAAACGCGGCCCGCCATGCACGACGCGATGGCCGATGGCACTCATGGCACCAACGCCCGTTTGTTTCTCCAACAACTCCGCCAGCAGCGGAACGCAGGCAACGTGGTTGGGCGCAGCAATCCTGCTCTCGTCGCTCTGGTTCGTGAGGATGTCCGTGAACGACAGCCTGGCGTTGGGCAATCCGATGCGATCGAACTTTCCGATCAGAATCTGCGGGAGCGATTCGCCCGCCTTGAAGACCGCGAATCGAAGGCTCGACGAACCGCTATTGATGGTCAGGACGGAGTGCATTGACTCCGCTTTCAGTTCCGAACATCCGAGTTCAGCACTGCGGCCACGACCAGGTAAATGGGGATCAAATGAGTTGGACCATTCACATTGTTTTTAGAGTATGACGGAAGGCAGCGGCTCAGGTCACTTTCACCACCATTTTCTGTTATTTGTCCTTTTTATCGTGACCTTGTGCGCGGAATGCCAGCCAGATTGTGGAAACCAAGCCCGCGCCTTTGAGAATGGTTTGCAGCCAGGATGGTTTCGGGTCGGCGGGGGCGCACTTGCCGCGCCGGAAAGCCGCGAGCCCCGCCACGAGCAACGCCGCCGCCGAGGCGATCGAGCCGAAGGACCTGGCCCGGTCGGTAAGCGTGCGAACGCCCGCCGTCAGCGCGACCCAATCGCCGAGCAGTCGGGCGCGATTGATTTCGCTCTCCGCGATCAACAGTTGCCTCCGCAATTCGAGTGGATTCATTCGAGGGGTTTTTCCAAACATGCGAGGTCCTTTCGGAGTTGATCGAGCGTGGCGGGAAGATTCTGCCAGTCGCGCAGGAGCACGGTGAGTCGCCGGTAAAGGAAGACCGCCGCCGCCCCATAAAGGCCGGTCAACGCCAGAAGCACTGCGACGGGCGAGAAGTCCCAGAATAGGACCACGACCACGCCGGTGAGCGCGACTCCCGCGAGCAGACCCAAGGCCGCCACGCCGAGGGCCAGCAGGATGGCGCGCAGGAGGCGCACGCGCTCCTCCTGCACTTCCACCATCAACAATGCGAGGCGGTTTTCACCGATGGTCAACAGCCGTCGCGCGAAGTGCTTCGAGGTCGCGGCCAGTTGCCCCAAGTTGACCGTACCCGGTTCCATCGCCGGATCAGTCCCTGTTGCGGGAGCACCGGCAACCGACGAGATAGCCGATGAGCGCCCCCACACCGAGCGCGATGCCGATGGCTTGATAAGGATGCTCGTGCACGGCCTGATCGGCGACCTTGGCGCCCTCGACCGCCTTCTCGCGAACGCGGCCATAGATCTCTTGGCCGCTTTCCAGTGCGGCGGCGAGACGCTTGCGGGCTTCTCCGACTTTTTCTCCGGCCACGTCGGCCGTGGCGGCCATCAAAGCGCGCGCATCCTCGGCGAGCGTGCCCATGGCGTCGCTGACTGCTTGTGTTTGTTTGTCCATATTGATCTGTTCTTTCGTTTGTTTGTTGTTTTGTTGTAAACGCTCCCTCGCGCCAGGAACTGGCGCTGGCGCTCACGCCCCGAGCGAAACGTTTACACCTGTCCTGCCGCGAACTGGTTAACCTGCTTTCGAACCGCGCAACGTCCCCGCCAGGCCAACGACGGCAGCGAGGATGCCCCCGATGAGCATCCAGACGGCTTTGTCAGTCGGCGATCCAGTAAAGAACCTGGAAACGTCGGAACTGAAGGACTCCGTGGCCTGAATCCCAAAGATGATGAGCACCACTCCGCCAACGAGCAGTGCCAGGGAAACGATTTTATTCATGACGGCCTTTCAGTAAGTTTTTGATTGATCGCAACGTTGATTCGCGTTGTTCATTCCAACCCATCACAACGCCCGGCGCCCCTGAATCAACCTGACGAGCACCATGACAATGGCAATCACCAGCAGGGCATGGATGAATCCTCCCATCGTGTAACTGCTCACCAGACCGAGCAGCCACAGAATGAGGAATACTACCGCAATCGTGTATAACATAGAATCTTCCTTTCAGTTGGCTTTGGTCACTGCGGGCTGGCGCGCTCTCGCACCAGCCAACAGCGATCTGTCAGTCTAGTTGGCGGCCACCGGCACGCCGATGGTCATGTTGTTGATCACGCTGTTCACACCGTCAATGCCGGTGACGAGCTTGGTGACCAGGCTCTTTTCGGCGGCGTTCTTGGCGGTGCCGCTCAACGTGACCACGCCATCGGTCGTCGCGACCTTGGTCTTCAAGGCGCTGGTCGAGCGGTGAGACATGAGCGACATTTTCACCTGGGCGGTGATGGAGGCGTCATCGATCTTCTCGCCGATCGTTTCGACCGGCTCGCCCGGGGTCTTGGCGATCGTCATTTCGTTTTTCACTGCTTTGACGCCTTCGACGTCCTGGGCGTATTCAGTGGTCAGTTCCTTTTGGGCCAAGCTGGAGGCCTCGCCACTCAAGGTGACGATTCCGTCTTTCACATTCACGTCCGTCTTGGTGGCCCTCACGTTACGATGGAACAAGAGCGCGGTTTTCACCTTCGTGCCGAGCCATCCGTCAGAGTGTTCGGCGTGGTTTTCCCCTTTCACTTTCAGTTGATTGTCCACGCTCTTGACGCCGGGCAGGCCCTCCACGGTGTCCTGGGCCAAGGATTTATGGGACGCTTCGGCGACCGTTCCGGTCAGAATGACGGCGCCGTTCTTGGATTCGGTCTTGATCGAATCGCCCTTGAGGTAGGTCTTGAACACATGAGACTTCTTGGCGGATGATTCAATGCGGTCGTCCGTCTCGGAGGCGCGCAACGGTGCGCTGATGACTAACATGGCGCCCGCAGCTACCAGGAGCGCGAGCGCGGAGGTTGTTTTCATTTTTGTATTTTGTTGTTGTTGTTGTGATTTTGTTTTTAACACAGGAGGCACGCTACACCAACGGTTGGACCTTTGCTATGGGGTGAAACCCTACCATGATCACCTCGTGGAATCCCTCGGCGAACGGAACACCTTCACCGGCTTGTTTTCCGGTTCCTGGCTCGCGGGCAACGGTTGCACGGGCGGCGGATTCGTCTTGTTCACGTACTTGCGCAGGAGCCAGTGTCGTTGCATCGCTTCAATCAAGCGCTCCAGTTCGCGCATTGCTTCGTCCACCGTCATGCCGCATGTCGGATCTTTGCTCATGCCTCAGTCTTTCTTTGTTGCCGGGCGTGCCGCACAACCTTCACTAGTTCCAGAATTAACAGCGGTATGGCGCCCACGGCGAGCAGCAGGAAGCAATCAGCGAGCGGCATGAATGACGTCTTGAGAAAGCGGCCAAGAATCGCGTTGTGATGGCTCCACACCTGGAGGCCGAAAGAAATGGCAACCACGATGGCGAGGCTGATGTTTGTGAAAAGTGAGATGCGCCAGACGGGCTTGGTATCGCTGCGGGCACCAAAAGAGCGAAGTAGTTCGGCGAAGACCAGAACGGCGAAGGCGTGAGTGCGGGCCATTTCTTCGGTGCCCGTCTTGAGCACATAGAGATAAACCGCGAACGCCACACCCGCCGTGAGGAAGCCGGTGAGGAACATCGTCCGAAGGAAGCTGCGGTTCGTGATGCGTTCAGACGGGGGACGCGGCTGGCGCTTCATCACGTCCGGGTCAATGGGGTCGGTGGCGAGGCAAAGCGCGGGAAGTCCGTCGGTGACGAGGTTGATCCATAGCAGGTGAATCGGTAGGAGCGGCATCGGCAGCCCCACGACGACGCAGACGGTCATGAGAAGGAGTTCGCCGGTGTTGCCTGCCAGAAGGTATTGGAGCGTCTTACGGATGTTGTCATAGATGCCGCGCCCTTCCTCCACAGCGGCGACGATGGAGGCGAAATTGTCATCGGTGACAATCATGTCCGCCGCCTGCTTGGTTACTTCCGTTCCTGATTTTCCCATGGCAATGCCGATGTCGGCACCTTTGATGGCGGGGGCGTCATTGACACCATCGCCGGTCATCGCGACCACTGCATCGTTGGCTTTCCAGGCGCGGATGATGCGCAGTTTATGTTCAGCGGTGACGCGGGCATACACGGCGATCTTGGAAACGCGCTTGTGAAGTTCGTCGTCGGACAGCTTGTCCAACTCGACACCCGCGATGGCCACGTCCTCGGCGGAAGCGATGCCGATTTCCCGCGCAATGGCCGTCGCGGTGTGCGGATGGTCACCGGTAATCAACACCACGCGAATGCCGGCGGCGCGACATTTCGCGACCGAGTCCTTGGCCTCCTGACGCGGCGGATCATACATGCCCGACAGACCAACGAACACGAGATCGCGCTCGACGTTTTCAGCAGTTAGGTCGGCAGGCGAAGCGTTGTCCAGGTCTCGATAGGCCGAGCCGAGCACGCGCAGAGCTTGCTGCGCCATCGCGGTATTTTGCGCCACGATGTTCTTGCGATCCTCGTCCGTCATGGGGCGGACCCCGGTGCTGGTGTAGAGGTTTATGCAGCGCTCCAAGAGCACATCGGGCGCACCGTTGATGAAGGCGCGAAGCTTCCCATCCGGCAACTTGCGAATCACCGTGCTGCGTTTGCGGTCGGAGTCGAAAGGGATTTCGTGATGCTTCAGCAACTCCTTCTCAATGCGCTCGCGGTCGCCTCCGGCTTTGCGACCGGCGGCGAGCAATGCGCCTTCGGTCGGATCGCCGACGGTTTTCCATTTGCCTTCTTCCTCGACGAGATGGGCGTTGTTGCACCCGAGGAGGACGGTCGCGAGTTCGAGCAACGGCGCCGCGTGCTGCGCTTCCGCGTTCTTGCCCTCGAAGTGCGCTTCGCCGTCCGGCCCGTAACCTTCGCCGGTGACTTCGTAGCTTTGGCCGGAAACGTAGAGCGCCCGCACGGTCATTTCGCCGACCGTCAATGTGCCGGTCTTGTCCGTGCAGATGACCGTCGTCGAGCCGAGCGTTTCGACGGCGGGCAGTTTGCGCACGAGCGCGCGGCGGCGGGACATGCGCAACACGCCGAGCGCGAGCGAAACGGTCACGACGGCTGGCAGCCCTTCCGGCACGGCGGCCACGGCGAGGCTGACGGAGGTCATCGTCAATTCAAAAAGCTTCGTCCCCCGAAGCAGCCCCAACCCGAAGAGCAGCGCGACGATGCCCAACGCCGACCAGACGAGGATGCGCCCGAACGAATCGAGCTTTTGCTGAAGCGGTGTTCCCTGTTCCGCACCCGCCGCTTCAATCAGTCCCGCGATGCGACCCAACTCGGTATTCATCGCCGTGGCCACAACGACGGCCTGACCGGTGCCCGCCGCAACGCTTGTGCCCATGAAGACCATGTTCTCGCGGTCACCGAGCGGGATGTCGCCCTGTTCCAACGTCGCCGGCTGCTTCGTCACCGCCTCCGACTCGCCGGTCAGCGCGGACTCGATGCACTTGAGCGAGGCTGCGGTCAGTAGCCGGGCGTCGGCTGCGACCAAGTCACCGGCTTCCAGCGCGAGGATGTCACCGGCGACGATTCCTGACGCAGGAATCGAAGTGACTTGCCCGTCGCGACGCACTTTCGCTTGTGGCGCAGTCATCTTTTTGAGCGCCGCGATGGATTTCTCCGCGTTGAACTCCTGGTAGAAGCCAATGACGGCGTTGAGGACGACGATGGCGAGAATGGCGATGGCGTCCACCACTTCGCCCAGCACGCCGGAGATGACGCCAGCCGCAATGAGAATCCAAATGATGAGACTCTTGAACTGGCCGAGGAAAATCTGCAACGGGCTGATGCGCTTGCCTTCCTTCAACTCGTTCGGGCCGTCAGCCGCGAGGCGTTTTGCTGCTTCCTGCGTCGACAGTCCGGTCGCTGCGGAACCGAGATGTGCCAGCACTTCCTCGGCGGACTGGCTGTGCCAGGCTTCTCCTTTTGGTGATGCGGCGATGGCGGGTGCCGGGGTCATGTGGCGGCTACTTTCGGAGCGAGCCGTTGCGCTCGTTTCCATTTCCACTCCTCCACCGCGCAGAACAGGCAGGGCGCGATGAAAATTGTCACGAGCACACTCACGACCATGCCGCCAACCGACGGGATGGCCATCGGTTGCATTACGTCGGAGCCTCGCCCGGTCGCCCAGAAGATGGGCATCAAGCCAAAGATGGTTGTGGAAATCGTCATCAAGCTGGGGCGGATGCGTTTTAAGCCCGCTTGCACGACCGCTTCGCGAACATCCTGCACCGAATTGAAAGTTGCTTTGTCAAAAATGCCTTCGAGGTAGGTCGAAATGATGACCCCGTCGTCGTCCACGACGCCGAACAGGACGAGGAAGCCGACCCACACAGCGACGGAGAGGTTCACGCCCCACAGCGCGAGCATGATGAATCCGCCCGCCGCCGCCACAAGGATGCTGAAGAAGATGATGGGCGCGATCCACCAGCGCTTGAAGCCGAGGTAGAGCATCACGAACATGATGAACATGGTTATCGGCACGAGGATGCTCATGCGCTTGGTGGCGCGAACCTGGTTCTCGAACTGGCCGCTCCATTCCCAGTAGTAGCCGGGCGGCAGCTTGAGCCGGCCATCACGCACTGCGCCCTGGAGCAACGCTTCGGCATCTTCGACCACGCTCACCTCGTCGCGGTCGCGCGTGTTCATCGTCACGTAGCCCACGAGCAGGCCGCGCTCGCCTTTGATTTCCTGCGGGCCAAGGACGCTCTTGATGGTGAGGACTTGCGCGAGCGGGATTTGCGCGCCGGTGCTGCTCGGCACAAGAATCTTTTCCAATTCGGGAATGTCTTCGCGGAACTCCCGCAGGTAGCGGACGCGAATCGGGTAACGCTCCCGGCCCTCGACAGACTCCATGATGTTCATGCCGCCAATGGCGATCTCGATGACATCCTGCACGTCGCGGACGCTGACGCCGTAGCGGGCGATCCGGTCGCGATCAATTTCAAATTCCAGATACGGCTTGCCGACGATGCGGTCGGCCACGATGTCGGTTGCGCCGGGGACTTGCTTGAGCAACTGCTCAATCTCCAAGCCGATGCGCTCGATTTCCTTCAAGTCGCTCCCGTAAATCTTCACTCCCATCATGGCGCGAAATCCGGTTTGCAGCATGATGAGGCGCGTTTGGATCGGTTGCAGGAACGTCGGCAACACGCCGGGAATGGCGGTCTTCTCTTGAAGCTCGGTGAGAATTTCATTCTTCGTGATTTGCCGGTGCTCCGCCCAGACCCACGTCAGCGGTTTCTTCAACCATCCCGGCCAGTTGGAAAACCAGCGCTTCACCGGCTTATGCCGCCATTTCGATTCCGGCTTGAGGATGATGATGCTCTCCATCATGCCGATGGGCGCAGGGTCCAGCGCGGATTCGGCGCGGCCCAGTTTCCCGACGACTGACTCGACTTCGGGGACGCTGGCGATAGCCATGTCCTGCCGGGCGCTGACTTCAAGCGCCGGGCCGAGGCCGGCTTGCGGCAGCAACGACGGCATGTAGAGGAACGAGCCTTCGTCGAGCGGCGGCATAAACTCGCGACCGATGCCTGACAGGATTTTTTTGTCCTGCACGACTTCGATACCGCGTGCCACTTCAGCGGCGCGCTCCTTTGGGTCGGGCCGTCGCCACTCGATGCGCCGGTGCGTGGAGCCGTCGGCGCGTTTCACTTTCTGCCAGCGCACTTGGTCGAACTCGACGAGCGGGCGCGTCACCTCGTTGGTCGCCTTCAGCGACATCGCCTGTTTCAGTTCGGGCGACGCCTTCTCGCGGGCGAACAGATTGATGGCCCAGCCCACCGGCGCGAGCACCGTGCCGACCCCCAACCAAATGGTCAGCCCGGTGAACAAAATCGTCACCGGCGCGATGAGATAGGTTTTCTTGTGCGCCAGAATCCAACGCAGCGTCGGGGTGTAAACCCGGGCGATGCCGCGCGAGACGGGGTTCGCTTCGAGCGGCAGGAACCGCTCGCGCGTCATGCGCACGAACGCCACTGCGACAATCACGCCAACCACAATGGACATCGGCCAGCCGCTGTAATGGCCGCCTGACATCGCCCACATAAACACCGCGTGCGTAGCGAAGACCGAGACGAAGCCGAGCGCACCGGCGATAATCCACACTGTCCGCTTCGACCACTTCACCGGGCGGAAAAGGAAAAGGCACACCAAAGGAACTACTGTGAGGGCGAGGATTACAGACGCGCCAATGGCAAAGGTTTTCGTGAACGCGAGCGGGCGAAAGAGCAGCCCTTCCTGGCCGGTGAGGAAGAAGACCGGGATGAACGAAACGAGCGTGTTCGAGACGGCAGTGACGATGGGTCGGCCGACTTCGGATGCGCCGTCAAAGACTTTTTGGAAATGACTCTTCTCTTTGTCGCCGGTGGCGATGTGACGGTAGATATTTTCCGTCATGATGATCCCCATGTCGCCCACGTCGCCGATGGCGATGGCGAGGCCCGCCAGCGACATGATGTTGGCATCAACGCCGAAGAAATACATCAGGATGAAACAGAGTCCGACCGAAAGCGGCAGCGTGATCAGGACGGAAATCGTGCTGCGCAGATGCAGCAGGAAGATAAAAATGACTATGCTGGCCATCAACGCTTCCTCCAGCAACGCCTCCTGGAGAGTGTTGACGGTTTCCTTCACGATGTCGGTGCGGTCGTAGAAGGAAACAATTTTGACTTTCGAGACGCGGCCATCGGCGAGCTTCTTCTGCGGCAGGCCCATCTCCAGTTGTTTGATTTTTTCCTTCACCCGTTCGACGACGTGCTGCGGGTTTTCGCCGTATCGCATCAACACCACGCCGCCGACGGCTTCCACGCCGGCTTTGTCCAGCGCGCCCCGGCGGAATTCGGGGCCGAGGTTCACGGTCGCGACGTGTTTGACCTGGATGGGCGTGCCCTTCTCCTGACGGATGACGACCTTCTCCAAATCTTCGACCGACTTGATGAAGCCGACGCCCCGTATGAAGAACTCGATGCCATTTTTCTCCAGCACCTTTGCGCCCACATCAATGTTCGACTTGCGCACGGCCTCGTAAACGTCCATGAGCGTGACGCGGTGGGCGCGCAGTTTGTCGGGGTGAACATCAATTTGATACTGCTTCACGTGGCCGCCGATGCTGGCGACTTCGC
>ORMF010668717.1_pt1 | contig 20402 bp, 20 predicted proteins | sample 1779871 | NCBI WGS metagenome assembly ORMF01 (sample SAMEA104232316, study PRJEB22302) | groundwater metagenome | biome: forest; feature: aquifer; material: groundwater | place: USA | collected 2011-08-07 | depth 5.4 m | reverse complement strand
GAGGGCCATTTCGCCGTAACGATGGTGGTACCGGTAGGATTCGCCGTCCGTTGCAATGTCGACCAGTTGCACCCAAGTGCGTCCGTCGTCGAAGCCGTCCATGAGCCGGCTGGCAAAACCTTCACCGCTATTGAGAAGCTGTTCAAAGGCCACCGCCTTGGATACAGGTGCGTCGTAGAAAAAAACAGCGATGCTTCGCTTGGATGGCAGCCTTACGCGGTATGGGCGGGAAGGGTCCACACGCCCCGAGTTCACGTCGGTCCACTGCCCGCCTTTCAAGGGCCGGACGCGGCTGGCTTGGAAGGGCGAGAGGACGGTGAACTTGATGTCGTGCTCGGCCAGCACCTCGAGAGAGGGCGTGTCCGCCGCCGTTTCCGAGAGCCACATCCCTTCAGGCCTGCGACCGAATCGGCGCTCGAAGTCGTGGATGCCCCAGAGGACTTGGGTCTGTTTGTCGCGCTGATTGGCTAGCGGGAGGATGATGTGGTTATACGCCTGCGCCAACGCGGAGCCGTGGCCGGAAAAGCGATCCCGGCTCCGCTTGTCAGCCTCGACGATGGCGGCCAGCACATCGGGCGCGCGCTCCTGCATCCAGCCAAGCAGCGTCGGGCCGAAATTGAAGCTGATGCGCGAATAGTTGTTCACCATGTCCACAATGCGCCCGTCGCCGTCAAGCCGGCGGGCGGTGGCGTTTGGGGCGTAGCACTCGGCCGTGATGCGCTCGTTCCAGTCGTGATACGGGAAGGCGGAATCCTGGAGTTCGATGGCTTCGAGCCAGGGGTTCTCCCGGGGCGGTTGGTAGAAATGCCCGTGAATGCAGAGATAGCGTTCCATAGGTCGTCAGGTGGATGGGAGTCTCCGATACAGGGCGAAGGAGGTGGCGGGCATCTTCAGACCGGCTTGGCCCGGGGATGAAATGTCCGACGCCGCGAGCCACCCAGGCCCCCCCCAGCGTGGGTCGGCCGAGTCGAGTTGCTTGCGCCAATCACCCGCGGGAAATGGCAAGTCCAGCGAACGGCCCTCGCCGGCGAAGTTGAAGAGGAGCAAGATCTCATCGCCCTCGTTCCACTGACGGACCATCAGGGCGCTCTCCAACTCGAAGGCCGTGGTTTCCATGGTCTCCTTCTCGACGCCGGCAAGCGCTGGCGTTCGCCTCCGAAGCGTCAGCAATTCGCGGTAGAACTCGCGTAAAGTTCGATGCTCGCCCTGAATCGCGAGCTTGTGGTTGAGTTTGCAGCACTGGAACGTCGCTTCGTCTTGGGGGTCCGGGACCACGCCCTGCCATGCGAAGGCTGTGAACTCTTCACGCCGGCCCCGACGCACTGCTTCGATGAGCGCCTTGTCAGTATGGCTAACGAAATACTGGAACGGCGCTGTTTCACCGTACTCCTCGCCCATGAACAACAGCGGAACGAACGGTGAGAGTAGCACCGCCCCGGCCGCGAGCTTCTGCTGCTCGAACGAAAGCGTCCCGCTAAGACGATCGCCCAGCATCCGGTTCCCGATCTGATCGTGGTTCTGGATACACACGACGAACTGTTTCACCGGATTCCCGTGCGGGCTGCTGCCATGCCGGCAGCGTCGGTAGCGCGAATGCTGGCCGGCGTAGGCGTAGCCTTCCCGCCAGACCTTGGCGAACTGACTTACACCTCCGAAATCCGCGTAGTAACCCCGTTGCTCGCCCGTCAACAGTACGTGCAGGGAGTGGTGGAAATCGTCACTCCACTGTGCGTCGAGTCCGTAACCACCCAGCGCGCGAGGCAGAATATGACGAGCCATGTTCATGTCGCATTCGCCAATGACATGGAAGGGGCGGCCCATGGCTTCCGCATGGCGATGGCAGTCCTCGGCCAACTCTTCAAGGAACGAAATGGCGGAGAAATCGCGGATGGCGTGAATGGCATCCAACCGCAGGGCATCCATGTGGAACTCCGTTTGCCAATACAACGCGTTCTCGGTGAAATACCGCCGCACTTCGTCGCTGTGCGGCCCGTCGAGGTTCAGCGCGGGACCCCAGGGTGTGCGGTAGCGGTCCGTGAAGTAAGGAGCAAACTCGCCGAGGTAGTTTCCTTCAGGGCCGAGGTGGTTATAGACCACGTCGAGCACCACGGCCAGGCCGTGCCGATGCGCGGCGTTAACCAAACGCTTCAATCCCACCGGCCCGCCGTAGGAGTTCTGCACCGCGAAGGGAAATACGCCGTCGTAGCCCCAATTCCGCGATCCAGGGAATTGCGCGACCGGCATCAACTCAATAGCCGTGATGCCCAGTTCCTTCAACTCCGGCAGATGGGGGATGACGCCTTCGAAAGTGCCTTCCTCGCTGAAGGTACCCACATGCAACTCGTAGAGAGCGTAATCACGCAATGGCAGGCCGGGCCACGTTTGGTCGTTCCACTCGAATGCAGGCTCCACGATACGAGAGGGGCCGTGCACGCCGTACGGTTGCCAACGCGAGACCGGATCGGGGCGTTCCGCCGAGCCGTCGAGGCGATACAGGTAGTCGCATCCCGACGACACCTTCTCGACAATGGCGGCATGGTAGCCAAGTTCGTCCTTCTGCAACGGCACAAACCGATCGCTCGGAGTGAGCAAATGGACTTGCACCATTCTGACCTCCGGAGCCCAGACTCGGAAAGCGCAACAATCTGAACCGACCGCCATGGCGCCGAGCGTCAGGGACGGAGGATTCATGGGCGCCTCCCTACGGGCTCGAGGAAGAGTGCTCCCAGCGGCGCCAGAGTGAGGTGGAGCGGGTGCGACTTGCTGTGCGAGCCAAACGGCGAGGCTTTCACGCCGTCGGCTGTCACCAACGTCAGGCTCGCATTGATGCTGCGGGACGAGGTGGCCAAGTCATGGGCCCGTTTCGGCTTGAGCATATGCATGCAAAGTCACCTGGTGATACAGAGGCGCGCAATCAGATCACGGTTCCGCTTGGGATCACTTGATTCTTGGGGATGATCACGATCCCGTCGCGGATGTAGAACAGGTCGTGGTCCAAATGGCTTGGTTTGCCGGCAGGCGAGATGACCACATGGTCACCAATCCGGGCGTTCTTGTCGACGATCGCGTTCTCGATTCGGACGTGGCTGCCGATACCCATCCGCGGTCGTCCTTCGGCAGCGTTCTGCTGGAGGGACGAATGGGTCTCGAAGTAGTCGCAGCCGAGGAGGACGGTTCGGTGGATCTGACTGCCCTTACCTACCACGCTCCGAATGCCGACGACAGAGTCGCGGATTTCGCAGTGGTCCAACAGGCAACCATCGGCTATCGCTGAACCGGCCACCTTAACGTCATCCAACATCGAGGGCGGAAGGGACCGTGATCGGCTGAAGATGGGGGCAGTGGGGTCGAAAAAATCAAATCGGGGTCGCCGGCGGGTGAGATCCAAGTTCGCCTCGAAGAAAGACCGGATGCTGCCCACGTCCGCCCAGTAGCCTTGAAATACATAGGGCCGCGCGTTGCCAGACTCGATCGCGAGCGGGATCACATGCTTTCCGAAGTCGGTCAGGGCGTTGTCCAAAAGCCTGCCCAGCGCGCGGCGCCGGAAGACATAGATACCCATCGAAGCGAGGAAGAACTCGCCTTCACCTTCGATATTCAAACGCGCCTTCCCGGCGGAATCGAGCCTGAGCGAATCCTGCTCGGACGCTTCCGTCGGCTTTTCCACAAACCGCACGATTCGAGTCTGAGAGTCCAACTGCATAATGCCAAGACCGGTCACCTCTTCGCGCCGGACGGGGATAGTCGCGATGGTGACGTCGGCATCCGTCTCCTGGTGCTGCTGGAGCAGAGTGGCGAAGTTCATCCGGTAAAGCTGGTCACCGCTGAGGATTATCAAGTGCTCAAACGGATGGTTTTCGAACTGCACGAGGTTTTTGCGAATCGCATCGGCGGTTCCTTGATACCAACTGGAATCGGCCCCAGTCTGCTGTGCGGCCAGGATCTCAACAAAACCGTCGCCAAACGCGTCGAATCGGTACGACTCGGAAATGTGACGGTGGAGGGACGCCGAATTGAACTGCGTCAACACATAAATCCGGCGCAGTCCCGAATTGATGCAGTTGGAAATAGGAATGTCCACCAGCCGATACTTTCCGCCGAGTGGCACGGCGGGCTTTGCTCTTTCTTTGGTCAAGGGAAAGAGGCGAGTGCCGGCACCACCTCCCAGCACAGCGACCAACACACTTCGATTAAGAGACATGTTCTTGTTCACAGTCACCACTATCGGCTCATTTGGAGTGTAGTTCTATTGGGCAGTTCTCGATGCCGCTATACGTGAAACGCTTAGAACGACGGCGCTATAACCGTCGCCGAATCCAGCTCGATCGAGGGTTGACCGCTATGACGGTCCCCGAAGGCGTCGGATCAGTCCCAACAATTTCAGCACTGCGGGCATATTCCTCATCTGTTCGAGGCTGAGGCGCGTTTTGCGACGCCAGTTTACGCGTTCGGTGGAGGTGCCCGGCATGTTTTGCGATGCGGTCTCAAGCCACAGATCCTCCAGGTTTAGGAGAACCCACCGAGCGGCGCTGAGGCCTAGATGCTGCACGCTGGCCTGGAACACGGCTCCGGCGGCGCTGTCTCCACGTCCGAGCCTGCCCCGACGGCGGAGCAATCGAAGGAGCGACCGGCGGATCCCTTCTCTCAGACGTTCTGCGCCTGGCAGGTCCTGGCGTTTGATAAGGCCTAAGTTGCGGCGATCCGGGATGTCGAGCCCCTCCCAGAACGCGGCGAACGGAGGCATGTCATGCGTATTCAGACTCGCCACCACCGGCCCCGGAATCCGCCTTAAGGCGACGTGCGGCAGTGGACGCACCTCATATTGGGCAACAAACATGCTGCCGATCCCGTGTCGCTTGAGACTGCGGTTCACCTCGGCGGGCACCGTGCCCAGGTTCTCTCCGACGATGACAGCGTGGTGCCGATGTGATTCAATGCTCAACATCGCGTAAAACTCCTCCGCTGGATACGTGACGTAGGCGCCCTGGCTCGCTGGCGACCCGCATGGTACCCAATAGAGCCGATGCATTCCCATGACGTGGTCGAAGCGCAGCATCCGCGCGTGCCGCAGGTGATGGCACAGGTAGGCGCGGATGTAGGCGTGCCCCTGCTCGCGGCTGCGCTGTGGATGTATCGGCGCGAAGCCCCAGTCCTGGCCTTGAGTGAACACCGGGTCTGGAGGAGCGCCACCGGAGGCGCGTAGCGCGAACAACTCCTGGTAGCGCCATGCGTCGTAGCCATCGCGATGGGTGCCGAGCGGCATGTCGAGATACAGATCTACCCGATGGTGCTCCGCGTGCTCTGAGAGCTGGGCCATCTGCTCGTGGGCGAGCCACTGAACGTAGGAATGGTATTGGCGCAGCGATAGGTGGCAGTCGGTGCCATGGAGTTCACCCCTGCGCATCCGCATCGGCCATTGCGTCCACGACTCACCACGCTGCTCATGCACGGAGCGAAAGCGGGCGTAGTCGGCCACGTGCGGATGCTCGCACATGAACTTTTCGAAGACTGAACGACGAGGGGAGGGTTTGACGAAAAATGACCGGCTGAACGCTTCCAAAACCTGTCGCTTGAGAGTCATTTGCGCGGCGTAATCCACGAGCGGGGACTGTTGCAGCCCGCTTAGCCGCTCTTGGAAGCACGAAGAGCGCATCAGGCGACGGGCTGCCGGGCAGGCGAGAAGCTCAGGCACCCGTCCGATGTCCAAGTAAAACTCATTCCAAAACAGGCGGCTGATCGGCGAGTACGGACTCGGCTCGCAGGGTTGGTCGAGGAACGCTGGCAACAGGGGAAGCGTGCCAACGAACCGTCCGCCTTGCTCGTTTAGCCATGTGATGAAGTCCGCCAGGTCGCCAAAGTCACCGGCGCCCCAACTGCGTCCCGAGTGCAGCGCATAGAGGGGAGCGAACACCCCCCAGCTTCGGCGCGAGCGGGAACCTTGGAAGCAGCGCTCGGACGCTCGGAAGATGTGCGTCTCGAATCGGTTGGGGCCACACTCCAGCGCCAAGCGGTGGTAGCCCTCCGGCAGACTCTCGGGCACCGGCACCAGGCGAGTGGCAAAGCACTCGCCGTCCACGCGCACAACGCGTTCCACCGGCAGTCGCTCCAGCCGGGTTTCGCCGAGACGAACCTCGCCCTGTTCCAAGCTCCATTCAAGACGGAGTCGTCCGGCGGATGCCCACTCGGGCAGTTGTAGCGGAACGGTGGCGGGCTTCCCCCGCCAGGCGACGTGAACCGGTTCAAGCACCTGGCTGGCTAGGGTACGGCGCGTCCCGCGCAAGGCCTCCAGCACATCGTTCTCTCGCTCGATCGGCACGCCTAGTGTCCGCAGCATGGCCAGCAGGGTTTCCGGCGAGGCAAGCTGCCGGCCTTTGTCCATGGTCACATAGCTGGTTTTCACGCCGTGCATGCGGGCGAGCGCACGGAGGTCGTTTAGTGTTTTGTTAGGTCTGTGCATAAGGCTGGTGTTCCGCGCGTGGTCACAACCCCGGGTCGCGCCAGATCCCGGTGATCAGGATGATTCGCTGAAGTACGAATGACAGTTCCGTAAGGGCCGCCACCGCGACTCGGCGCTCCACAGCGGCGTGGCGGCAAGGGTTGCGCCGTTCGGCTGGATCGAGGGTGTGCATTCCATCTCCTCCTACATCGGCCGACTCTGGAACACCGCCTTGGCCGCCAGGGTGGACGGCAAGGAGCCCGGGACCTCCACCACCTGTTCCTCCGACATGGCTTCAAGAGTGCGGGCGGCGCCAATGATGTCCTTCTCGAAGAACTTCTGTACGAGCGGCAGGAGAGGTGCGGTTTCGGGCATGGCAGGTCGCCTTTCTCAAGGGGTGGGCTTGACGCCGTTGGGCGAGGGCGGGCGCTCGTCGATGTTAAGCGTCACCTGCCGGGGTTCGATGTCGTCGATGTCCAGCTTTGGGGGATACGACAGCTCGTTGCTGGTTATGCGAAACTGGCGTTGGCCTCTTCTGGCGTCCCAAAGTTGCAGGACCAGCTTGATGTCGCCCGCGCGCAGGAAATCGAACTCCTTGCGAGGCGCTGAAAACGTAACTGTGATGGTATCGGGCTGGACGGTTCTCACGACGAGGTTGGTGCCCAGTAGTCCATATTGCACAGGGATCTCGAAGGAGCGCTGCACGACCTGCGAGCGATGCACGACGACCATCCACAACGCAACGGCCAAGCCCAGGGCCGCCAGCTTCTCACGGAAATAGTGGTGGAACAGCTCCTGTCTCAGACGCAATTCCGCCTGGGGGGCAAATTCGCTGTAGAAAGCCTCGAGCGCCCCGGCCAATTCGCCGGCATCCGCCACGGTCCGGATCTCTCCCCGCCGCGTGATGGAAATGGCGCCGCGTTCCTCGGACACAACAATGCATAGGGCGTCGCTCCGCTCGGAAAGGCCCAGGGCGGCGGCGTGGCGCGTGCCGCTGCGCTGGAGTTTCCCGAGATTTTTCGAGAGCGGCAGATGGACGCCCAGTTTGTCAATCTGGTCGCCCTCAATGATGACCGCGCCGTCGTGGCCAAGGGAGTGGGGGTCAAAGATGCTCTTCAGCAGCGGTTCGCTGAGGCGGCCTTCGACGTCTTCGCCCCCGTCCAAGTGCCGCGCGATCACGTCGTGGCCGCGCACGACCAACAGCGCGCCGATGCGGGCGCGAGCCAGGTCCCCGAGCGTGCGGGCCAGGATTTCCACCTCGCGCCGTGGCAGGCGGCGGGCATGGCGCTTGTAGCTGGGCAGGCTGCGCTCGCTCCACCACAGGCCGACGCGCTCGAAGAAGTAGCGCAGATCTTCCTGAAAGATGACCACCATCGCCACGAGAATGACGGCGAAAAAACTCTGCAGCAACACGACCGTGAGCGTCAGGTTGAGCTTGCGTGCCCCGAGGTAAATGATGCCGACGATGATGATTCCGATAAAGATGAGCCCGGAGCGCTGCGTGCGTTTGAGCGCGACGAGGAAGGCATAAACCACGAGGGTGACGATGGCGATGTCGAGGAACCCTGTGAACCCGATCTCGGTAAGCGCGACCCACAGGTGCTGGAGCCAATTCATGGGAGGTCAGTTGGTGAAGGGTTTGCGCGGCTCAATCTTGGCCGGGATGCGGAGCCTCCCGTTCAGCCGCTCAGTCAGGAGGCGTTCGCGCTCGGCCCATGTCTCCTCAGGCGCATCCAGCCCCACGCGGCAACTGCCGCCCGCTATGGGACCGTGACCGCCGGCTTCGTTGCGCCGATCGAAGACGTCGCGCAACACCTCGCCTGCCTGCGCATCTTGGCGGACAGTGCGTAACGAGGCGTGCAAGCGGCCTTTGAACCGTCCGGTGGCAAAGCACCATTGCGCGCGGCGATAGGTGAGAAGGAACTCCGCTACTTGCGACACACGGTCGGGTGTGTCCACCGCGCCCAGATGCGTGACGACCAGGCGCCGATATTGTACGGCGTCACGAATGCCCCGGCCCAGCACGCTGAAGAACTTGCGGGGCCGGACAGGATTCTGGATGCGCGCCAAGGCCCGCATGTCGGCGTGCTGCAACACTTTGAGATAGGTCTGAGCCACATCGGGGCGGCGGGCGCGATACAGGTCCAGTGTGTCGGTAAGGATGCCGTAGGCCAGCGCGGTGGCAACACGCGCAGGGATGTCCGCGCCTGTTTGTAGAAGGGCTTGCGCAACAAGGACACACGTCGCGCCGCAGTCCGGGTCCACAATGGCGAAGCCCGCCTCAGGCGGGGTGTCGGAGGGATGCTGATCGAGAACGATCGCCGCCTTGCGGTTACCGGGGAACGGGTTGTTCTGAAAAACAGGCTGGGTGTCCACCAGCGCGATGTTGGCGTGGCGCTCAAGCAGGATCGGGTGAAAACGATGCATGCGGATGCGCAACGTGCGCACCATGGCGCGGTTTTCCATGCGGCCCACGACGCCGCCGTAGGCGATCTTCACTTCCATGCCAAAGACCGATTGCGCCAGATGCTGCAGGGCGAAGGCCGAGGCAACCGCGTCCGGGTCAGGAAAGTCGTGGGTGAGGATGAGCAACGGTGAGAGCGTTGCCTTGCGCTCAGCCAAGAACTGGAGCAATGCCTGCGCGTGACTCACGGAGAGAGACCCGGTGTTGTTGGCAGGCCTTCGCATGAATGCAGTCTCCGGAGTTATCGCAGCACGAGTGCCGTAAGGCTGGCCCGGCAGAGTCGGCCTCCCTTGTCGGGCCTTATTCGGAGCCGCAGATCGGTGGCCGCCTCCGCGCTGATGGCCCACTCTTCGGGCTCAAAGGTGGTGCCTGGAGGGGCAAAATTGAACTCCTGGCGCAGCAGCTCGCGGTAGTTTTGTCCACCATCGTGTGAGACAGCCAACCGCAGTTCCTGGGTACGGCTCTCTTCGGGTTCCTCGATCTCAACACCCACCGTGTGAATGGCGAGAGGAACATCGAAGGCAAGAATGAGGGCTTGCTCCCCACCCGTTTCAGAAACCCACCGACTGCCTGCGGGGCGGCGATCGTTGTCAAAAGCGTTCTCCACCGGATGGCCGGCCAATTCGGAAGTCACCAACACGGTGGCGATGGCTGCGACGTCCAGGTCGCCGCGCGGAGGAGCGGATATGGGCGGATGAGATTTGAGGATTTGTTTTCGCATAGCTCTGACTTTGGTGTGGAGGTTGAAAGGGCAGCGGTCACTTGGTCCCTTCCAGGAGGTGCAGGATGCCTTGGAGCGGGATCTTCAGCCACGTCGGGCGGTTGTTCAACTCGTAGCCGAGTTCGTGCATGGCCTTGTTCAGCAGGTACGCCTGCAACATCACGTGGAGTTCGTCCGGCGCACTGGGCAGTAGTTCGGACTGGCCCAGGGCCCGGAGATACGCTCTCAGGAAAGTCGAGCTGACCGCATGAGTCCAAAACCGGGCCCAGGGCTCGAACGTGGCCAGATTTTCCGGCGGCAAGCTGCCCCGCTGGATGTGCTGATGAAGCCCCTCGTAAGCAGCGTAGTCAAAGGAACGGACCATCCCCGCCGCGTCCCTCAGAGGCGAGCGCTTGATGCGCCGCTCGCTCAAGGCCGCCTCTGGTTCGCCCTCGAAGTTGATGATGACGAGGTCCTTTCCGGTCCAGAGAACCTTCCCAAGATGATAGTTGCCATGGATACGAATGCGTTTGGCGCATATGCGGCGTTCAAAGAGGGGGCGGTAACGAGCGATGATTTCGTTGTCGAGGGCCAGCACGCGGTGCGCCATCGAGGACGTTTCTCCGGGCAGGGTCTTGAGTTCTTTGCGCAGGAGGCGAAGGCTCTGCGTGGCGATGTTGCGCATGGTCTGGAACAGCCCTCTCGCATAATGGGGTGTGAACGGCTCGGGGACGAAGTCAGGGTCCTCGGCCTCCGACGCCAGGGTCAGGTGCAAGGTGGCTGTGCGCACGCCTAACAGACGCGCGGATTCGAGGTAGGTGCCAATGAGTTCCTGAACGCCGGGCGTGAGTTCCTCACAACACGCTCCCAAGAGGTCGTTGCCGACAGGGGGTGGCGATTCACCTTTGGCGCTCAGCGTGCCCGCGCGGTCGTAATAGCGCCCCAGCGCGGCCAGAGCTCCGGCCCAAGTGTCCTCGGCGTTGGCCACGAAGCCGGAGACGATCGCCAGGCTGAGGCACTCCTCGTTTGGTCCCGAATACTCCAGCGCGCCTGCGAGCGGGGGGACGCCCGGGAATTCCCGGGCCGTGAGGAACCGTCCAATTTCCAGGGCTGAGTTGGTGCCCAGGTCGAGCCGACGGAACAGCTTCAATATGAGCTTGTTTCCATATACAACCGAGGAATCGCACTGCTCGGTCTTGCTGAAGGAGGGCAGGGGCGGCAGGTCCCCTCCAAGGAGATGCCGAAGGACCGAGGTGTGCGAACCGGCAACGGAGCCTTGCATCCCTTTAATCGAGCGGCGGTCGGCGATCATATCCAGCAGCGCCTGGCAGAATGCCGGGCTTCCCAAGGCGTCGTGAAGCACTCCGCGCGAGCCGGTTTCCACCGCAAGATTGGCAACGACTTGGCGCCCTGATGCGGTGCGCTGGCGCTCCGCCTCGTCACCCGTCGCGAAGGCCAGCGGCAGTGAATAGAGTTCGGGATCGCCTTGCACGTAGTCCACCTGCACCAGCATCAGGAAGCCCGCACAATCGCCGTTTGCAGCCACAGAAACAGCCTCTCGCACGGCGGTCTGCTTGATGGTCTTGGTGTTGCCGCCATACCAGCCTTGCACGCGAATGTAATCCGGGAGCAAGGCCTCCAGGGCGGTTCGCCCCCTGCCGCTGGCCACTTCGGTCCATTCGTGTTCGACCGTCACTGTTTGCAGCGTTGCACACGCTGACCCGTCGAACGTTGGCGAAGCGGCTTTGGCTTCCACCGAGAACCAATAGAAGCTGTGTGGGCCGAGTGTCAGCAGGTAGGGCTTCTCCGTGATGACCGGGAAAGCGGTCCGTCCGAACAACTCGACAGGAACACTCTGCTTGAAAGCGGAAAGGTCGAGTTCTACAGGCTGCACAAAGCGGGAGAGGTTTGCCACCACAAGCACCGTCTCGTGCTCGTTTCGGAGGACGTAGCTGAGTATCCTGCGGTTCTCCGGTTGCAGGAACTCGCACTTGCCCTCACCCAACACGCGCCACTTCTTCCGCAATGCCAGCAGGCGGCGCATCCACCAGAGCAGCGAGTGCGGGTTGCCGAGTTGCCCCTCCACGTTCACCGCTTCGTAGTGGTATTCAGGGTCGTAAATGATCGGCAAGTAGAGCGCCTGCGGGTTGGCCCGCGAGAAACCGGCGTTCTTGTCCGAACTCCACTGCATCGGCGTACGCACGCCATTGCGATCGCCCAGAAAGATGTTTTCGCCCATCCCGATTTCATCCCCGTAGTAGAGAACCGGCGTGCCTGGCAGCGAGAAAAGCAGGGCGTTGAGCAATTCGATTCGCTTACGGTCGTTGCCCAGCAGCGGCGCCAGGCGGCGGCGGATCCCAAGGTTCAGCCGTGCCTGGTGGACGTGGGCATACATCCGATACATGTAATCGCGCTCTTCGTCCGTCACCATTTCGAGGGTCAGCTCGTCGTGGTTGCGGAGAAACAACGCCCATTGCGCCGTCTCGGGAACCGACGGCGTTTGCTCCAGAATGTCCACGATGGGCGTGCGGTCCTCCATGCGCACCGCCATGAACAGGCGTGGCATGAGCGGGAAGTGGAACGCCATGTGGCACTCGTCGCCCTTGCCCCGCCCGAAGTAGGCTGCCGCGTCTTCCGGCCATTGGTTGGCCTCCGCCAGCAACATGCGGTCGCCGTATTTCGAGTCCACGTGGGCTCGGAGTTGCCTCAGGGCGTCGTGTGTCTCCGGAAGGTTCTCACAGCCGGTGCCTTCGCGCTCGCAGAGGTAGGGTACGGCATCCAGTCGCAGGCCGTCTACCCCCAGGTCTAGCCAGAAGTCAAAAGCCTTGACCATCTCCTCGAAGACCTCGGGGTTCTCGTAGTTGAGGTCGGGTTGGTGTGAGAAGAAGCGGTGCCAGTAGTAGGCCTGGGCGGCAGGGTCCCAGGTCCAGTTGGACACCTCCACATCCTTGAAGATAATTCGGGCGTCTTTGTATCTGTCGGGAGTGTCACTCCAAACGTAGAAGTTGCGCCAGCGGCTGCCAGGTTTGGCACGGCGCGCGCGCTGAAACCACGGATGCTGGTCCGACGTGTGGTTCATAACCAACTCGGTGATTACCCGCAGCCCGCGGTGATGAGCCTCGCGCAGGAAGACCTTGAAATGATCCAGCGTCCCATAATTCGAGTGGACGCTGAAGTAGTCGGCGATGTCGTAACCGTCGTCCCTTAGCGGCGAAGGGTAGAACGGCAGGAGCCAAAGCGCCGTCACGCCGAGGTCCTTTAGATAGTCAAGCTTGCTCGTCAGTCCTTGGAAGTCGCCGATGCCGTTGCCGTCGCTGTCGCAGAAGGCACGGACGTGGACTTCGTAGATGACGCCGGTCTTGTACCAGAATGGGTCGTGGTCCAAACCTTCGCGGTTCAGTTTTTCAGCGGTCTTTCTTGTTGTCATAGGAGGCCACCACGGCGATTAGAGTTTCTGTTCAGAGTGCTGAGTCAGCGCAGGACGTTGGTACCGCCTCCGGCCCCCGGGACGGATGGGTTCAACCACGAGCACCGCGGCTTGCTGTCCAAAGCCCTTTTCTACAAAGCCATATGCCCAGGGATCTGCCAGCCATGTGCCCTCTGCGACGATGCAGTATTCGTATCGACCGGCCTTGAGCAGCAGGTTCTTGACCCACAAGCCGTTGCCAGCCGGCCTCATGGCTGTATCCCACGGCTGCCAACGGTTGAAGGTCCCGGCCAGCCAGACCATGCGGGCCGAGGAGCTCTGGAATTGAATTCGGACCCGTCTGCGCAACGACCGACGTTCGGAGTTGGCATTTTTCGTCAGCGCGCGATGAATCACACGACCAGCCTATCCGGGGAAGCTGCGAAGGTCTATCGGTAGGGCTCCTAGCCGCGGATAGGTGAAACGCTCACCCACGCATCCACAGAGACCCGACCGATTAGGCTGAAGCTATGGGTGTTGCGTCCAGCAGCCACTCGGTGAGGCCCCTCCTCGGCCGCCTCTGCGCCTTTGGAGATGGGAGTTTATTTTGCCCGCCCAGTTGCGGATTCTGCTGGCATCGCGCCCGACGCGCGGTTGCTGACCGCCTCGGCCACCTCGCGACTCCAAGCCGCTATTGCATCACTGAGGGCACGAACGCCAGCTCCAGCGTCCGTGGAAGCGTTGGGTATCTCGCGGGTAAGCTCCGTCTGTTGCGCGTAGAGGATCGCCCCGGTTTTCACCTGAACAACGCGCCAGTGCACCGTCAGCACAGCCTGACCAGCCTGTGTCCGCTCGAAGCGCGATATCCTCGCCTGCACCTGAAGATAGTCGCCCGCAGGCCAACGACGGCCAAGGGGATTCACCCGTCCGGCGCCGAGCCACGCCCCGAGATGCTCGCGGAGACACCGGGTGAGACCGTCGCGTACGGGCTCGGCCCATTGGTGAAACTCGTCATAGGAGAGTTCGTTGTCTTGCTTCCGCACTGCCACGCGGCGATCATCCAGATAGGCGGGCGTTTCGACGGCAGCCACAGAGACGGGAAGCGACAGCTTGGCGGCCTCGGCCAGAGGCTGCTTTGCTGGCTCAACCGACAGGACATAGAACCGGGTCGGGTCGGCCACAGGTTTCAAGTTGACGCAGGCGCTGAGTACGGCGGTCAGGACCACCACCGGCAGGAGCTTGAGCAGGAGACGCGGGTTCATGGTTTCTCTTCGGGAGGTTTTCGACCTGTGAGAACGGCGCGGGGGTTGCGGCTGAGGTAGTCAGCCAGCGAGCGCACGGCGCGGGCGGCATCGGAGAATTCTTCCAGCGCGCCGTTGACCTCGCCCAGCAGCGGAGAGTCGGAGGACAGCAGCCGCCGCAATTCGCCCAAGGTCAGGCGGACTTCGGCCAGCGTTTGCGCGGCCTGGTCGGACGTGTTCGTCAGGCTACTCGAGAGCGGTTTCACCTCGGTGCGCAGATCTGCCAGCAGCGCGTGCGCGTCGTCCGAGGCGCGCGTAACGGAACGTAGCCCGGTGATCACCTCGGGCGCGCCAGCGAGTTTCTCGAACGCCTCAAGAGAGCGAACGAGTCGGTGGCTAACCTCCTTGAGCTGCGCGTCGGCCAACGCTTGCTGCACTTCGTCCAGCACCGCATTCATGCGGCGGGACAGGCCGGGCAGATCCACGCGCTCCAGCGAACTGAGAAATTCTGACAGCCCGGTGGAGATGGTGGGGATTTCGATGCGAGCTCCCTGCTTCTGGACAAGCACCGGCTGCGCCGGATTCGACTGATAGTCGAACTGGACGTAGAGCCTGCCCGTGATAAAGCTCTCCAACTCCAGACTGGCGCGTAGTCCCTTGGCAATCTGCAGCCGTACGAAATGCGGGTCACGGATGTTCACCCGTTCACCTGAAGGCGACAGAATGAGGTCTTCGTCCACCTCCACCTGCACCGGAATGTACTGAGGGCCTTGGCCCTCGCGGAGCGCGACCTGAATGCGCGTGACGCTGCCAATCGGCACGCCTTTGAACTTCACCGCCGAGCCGACGCTGAGCCCATGCACTGAATCGGCAAAGTAGAGAATGAACGGCACGCGGTGTGAGAAAAGGCGCCCGGCGCCAAGGGTGAGAATCACCGTCACCACCAGCACTGCACCGGCAACCACGAAACTGCCTACTCGAAATGCGCTCGCCTGCTTGCTCATGGATGTTCAATGGAATAAGGTTGGTCCGTCTTCGGAACCGACGGGGTGCCGCGCGACAAAAACTCACGCACCGCCGGGTCCTTAGCCTCGCGCAGCAACTGCCGGGGGGAACCCAGCGCGGTCATGGTGCGGGTGCGCGCGTTGAGGAACAGCGCACGGTCCGCGATGCGGAAGATGCTGGTCAGTTCATGGGTCACCACCACGACCGTTGTGCCAAGGTTATCGCGCAACTGGAGAATCAACTCGTCCAGGCGCTCCGCAGTCACGGGGTCAAGGCCGGCGGAGGGTTCGTCGAAAAACAGGATCTCGGGGTCCAGTGCCAGGGCTCGCGCCAGCCCGGCGCGCTTGGCCATGCCACCGGAAAGCTGCGCCGGGTAGAAATCCTCGAAGCCGCGCAATCCCACCCAGGCGAGCTTCAGGCGGACCAGTTCGCTGATTTTAGCACCGGATAGGCCGGTATGCTGCTCCAAGGGCAAGCCCACGTTCTCGGCCACAGTCAGCCCGCTCCAGAGCGCGCCAGCCTGGAAGAGCACGCCAAACTTGCGCGTCAACAAATCGCGTTCCGCTGGCGACGCCCCCACCAGGCTCTTGTCGTCATAGAGGATGTCACCGTGGTGAGTCGGCTTCAGTCCAACCATCTGGCGCAACAACGTGCTTTTGCCGCACCCGCTGCCCCCGATGATGACAAACACCTCGCCGCGCCGAACCTGGAAATCGAGGTCCCGCATCACCACAAACGGGCCGTAGGCCAGTTCCAAGCCGCGCACCTCGATATGGGCTCGTGGGTCGTCCATTTCAAATATCCAGCACGTTGAAGATGACGGCAAACACTGCGTCCGTGAGGATGATCCAAGTGATGCCGGTGACCACGGCGGAGGTGGCGGCCTGGCCCACGGAGGCGGCATTGGTGCCGCACTGCATCCCGCGCAGGCAGCCCGTCAGCCCCACGATCAGCCCGAAGGCGATGCTTTTCACCAGCCCGGCGCCGAACTGGCTGAGAGTCAAAGCGAGGACCGTTTCCTGCCAATACTCCACTGCGGAAAGGTTCAGCATCAACATGGCGACGACAAACCCGCCCGCGATTCCGACCAAGTCGGCGAACACGGTCAGTAACGGCATCATCATCAGAAGCGCTAACACGCGCGGCAAGATGAGAAAGTCGACAGGCGGAATGCCGAACACCGTGAACGCATCCAGTTCCTGATTCACCCGCATCGTTCCCAGTTGCGCGGCAAACGCGGCCCCGGTACGGCCGCACATGATGATGGCCGTCATCATGCATCCCATTTCGCGCACCATGGCGATTCCCACCATGTCGGCGACGTAGATGGAAGCTCCGAACCGCTCCAGTTGCACCGACCCGACGAAGGCGAGAATCAGCCCGATGAGGCAGGCAATCAGCGCCACGATGGGCAGCGCCTCCACGCCGCATTGTTGAGCAAGCCACAGGGCGTCCCGTCGCCGAAATATCGACCGCCCCCGCATCCACCGCCCCAAGGCGAGCGTGCAGTCGCCCAGGAAACTCACGTTGTCCCGCACCGCCTCCGCCAGCCGCAGCCCGGCCAGGCCGATTCCCTCCACCCGATTGAATCTCGGCTCCGCTGCGGGCACGGCTGCGCTGGCGGGGCCAGGCGTTGCCAGTTCCATCAATCGCCGAGCCCCGTCCGGCAGGCTCTCGCGTTCAAATACCAGATTGAGCGTTTGGCACAAGTCCCGGCACTGGAGAAAAAACAGAATCAGCCCCGAGCTCCAGGCCGTGAGGCCCGCGGTGTCGAACACGAGCCGCTGCAGGCCTGACTCCCGCTCCAGCGCCTCCCGCACGATCTGCGTCTCCGGCGGATCGTGCTGCGAGCGCCAGTCCCCTGCCAGCGCAACAACGAGGACACCGGTCCCCCCGCGGCGGATGTCCAGACGAGCGGTCGATTGGCTTGGGCCAACTCTGGTCACGGCGTGCATCACGGCAGATTCAACACTGATGCGGCACGTCAGGGAAGCCTTGGGCGCAGGTCATTTGTCCAGAAACCTGCGGATGGACTGCAATTCTCTCCTCTGGTTCTTGTCTGATGCAAGGCGTACCGACTATGCGCGTAGGGCAGGCTCTGCAACGCGCTCACCTTTTCCCGATGCTCAGCAAGGAGCTTCTCGTAATGCTTCTTCGACCTGTAAAGCGGCTTCACGCGCCCCGGCCATTCGTTGAGCCGCACCCTGTCGCCCTCCCGTACTCGGAATTGGTTAATGTCGATTTTCATGTCACTCATAGCTCGCTCCTACCGAAGTGGGCTCGCGCCCGGTTACCCCGCTCCTTCATCACCGAGGTTTGACGCCCAGAATCACTTCCACCGGAATCCACATGTGCTTCAGGAGCGCCTTCCCGATCTTGAATCCGGCCTGCTCGAGCGCCGCACGTACATAGATGGGGCGGCAGTCCACAAAGTTCGGAAAGTGCTTGTGCGCCCACTCAAAGACATCGATCAGCGGCTCGTGTTCGCCTTGCTTCGACATCCCCACAACTACAATGCGACCGCCGGATCGCAACACCCGCTCACACTCGCCCAGAACTTGAGGAATCTCCGGCGTATCGAAAAGCTCCAGCGTGAAGCTCATGATCACTGCGTCGAGGCTGGCGTCGGCATAGGGCATCTGGACGGCATCGCCACAACGCAACCGGACGCGCTCGGCCATCCCTGCCTCCGAGAGGTTCGCCTTTGCCAACTTCAGCATCTTGTCGGACAGATCGAGCCCAAAGACCCGGCCCTTCGGGCCAACAGCTTTGGCGAGTCTGACGAGGCTGTGCCCGGTGCCAAAACCGATTTCCAACACCTTCTCCCCGGTGCGCGCTCTGAGAAGCTCGAGCCCGGCTCGCCGCATTGGCGCCTCGCTACGGTCAGCCAACAGGTCATAGACACGGCTAATTCTGTTGTAGAACGCACGCGTCTGGTCCTTGGTCTGAAAGACGCGTAGGACCGCGGGGTGGGATAATGACCTCGTGGTTCTTTTCATGGTCGTTAAGTCTCGCACGGCCAGTCCCTGCCCGCAAGAGTCAGACCCAGCAGACGAACCTCATCTGCCGCGGAAGGCACAAGAACGATGCCAAATTGGTGATAGGGTACAAACATGGCTGCACGTCAAATCAAAGCACGCGCTTCGAGAGTTGAATTTGGCGATGGCATTGGACGCAGTCTCGGGTGAGCGCGGTGAATGAGTTCTGCAGGGTCTCACCATTGCTGTTGGCAGCCACCTGGCTCAACGCCTCGGCGCCGCGACGGAGTTGCTCTCGCTCTTCCAGCAGCTCCGCGTTGGTAGCGACCACCCTCGGCCAGTAAGCCGACTGAGCCAGAATGGCCAACTTCTGTGCCTGGGTGCTGACCAGGCTAAAGTCCTCCCTCACGATAGCGGTGAACAACCGCTGAGATACCACGGACTTTTCCCGCATCAACCGCTGGCCTGGCTGAACCTGTCGGCGCGGGCCAAACGTCGTGGGCAAGGTGAACAGTCCAATCAAGATCAACAAGACGAGGAGCCAGCGTCGTTTCATGAGGGGTTAGGAGACTCAACTCACCTCGCGCACCGCGTTCTGGCCGCCGTGGGGATTCGGCACGCGCAGGGCGGATTCGATCCGCGGCAGACAAGCCTTCCGACTTTCCCAGCGTGCGTGTGTCTCAAGACACATAGTAACGACTCAATGCTGGCAGCGCCGCGCTGCGCATGCCTGGCGGGAAGCAGTGAGCGCTTGCTGACCGATCCCGCCGGTTCCAGCACAAGCAGCGCTTGGAGACGCACCCAGACAAGGTCGGGCCGTGGCGCGTTGTCTAACAGGAAAGGGATGGATGCCGCTCTCCACGAAAGGCTCTTCGCTAGCCCTCTCCCATGGGAAATGCTTCCACTCCCAGAGGTCCCACGCGACGACCAACGCGTCGCGGAAATCCGTATAGAGCGGCACGTGCCCTTGGTCGGTCAAACGCCGGAGTAGTCGGAATATCTCATCATGCACATTTTCCCCAGAGGCATCACAGTCCAGCGCGACGGCGAGCGGGCTGGCGTCAAACCCGCAACGGATGAGCCACTCCGCCAACACAGCCTGGAGCCTCTCGGGCATTGGCCCGCTTTCGTGGCCGGAGAGGACAACCAGGTCTGCATCCCGCGCGTCGTCCACGGCCGCTTTGAAGACCGACAGCGCGCTCAACTCGGCGAACCGCCACCTCCGCATGTGGCAGCGTACCTGCAAGCCGAGTGTGGCGAGGGTGTCTTTGACTTGCCGTTCCGCGTCCTCGCCACTGGCGGGGTCAGCGCAAAAGATGGCGACGTTCCACGCCGCACCGGACACGGTGGCCTGGCTTACAGCGCTTCGGCTTCGAGCGTGCGTAGCAGGTCCTGTTCGGCCAGGCGCCATTCGCGCGTGGTCAGCGCCTGCCGCGGCCACTTGTCGCGGAACAGGCGACGGGCATGCTGCCGCACCATTTGCTTGGTGATGCCTGGATTCGAGAGCGCGGGCTGAGCGCGCGCGTTGGGAGTTCTTTTCATACGGCTCGGACATGACGCTGACCGCTGGCGGCCAGGCTCTGCACCGCCGCCAAGTGACGGGTACGGCGTATCGCAGGTGGAGGTTGGTTTTCATGGGTTGCCAGGAGTTGGAGCGCAAACCGCTGGCGGGGGGGACGTTTCATCGCTCGCTACACGATCATTTGGCGCATTGTTGTCCATCGCTTTCGGCCTTGGTTCAGTGTGAGTTGAGAGCTATTGGCAGGCCTCCCAAGCGGGCTTCAGAGAACCGCTGGGCCACGCTCAGACTGTCTTGAAACCCAAGGCGTTCAACTGGGCCAGCACTTGGCGGGAGCGAATGTCCGTCGGACAAAACTGCAGGCGTGGTGGATAACCCGGGACTGAGTGGTAAATGCGAAAACCACCCCACAGCCACGGATAGATCCCGGCGCGCTTGACGCATTGGATCGCTGTCCGATTCAGGTTGAAGTTGCCGAGAGTGCTGCTGAGCTTCAATCCGGCTTCGGTGGCGACCAGAGTGGCCTTGGGCTGCGGCCCGGATGTGGCGACGGCATCCACGCAGATATGACCGTTCCACTCCTGCGGTCTCGCGTGGTCAATCGCGATGTTTGGTTCGACCGGCGCGAATGCTTGTTTCATAACATAAACAAT
>ORMF010065687.1_pt1 | contig 20412 bp, 14 predicted proteins | sample 1779871 | NCBI WGS metagenome assembly ORMF01 (sample SAMEA104232316, study PRJEB22302) | groundwater metagenome | biome: forest; feature: aquifer; material: groundwater | place: USA | collected 2011-08-07 | depth 5.4 m | reverse complement strand
CGCTCGCGGACAGTACGAGGTGGTGATCCCCGTGGACTTCCAGCACGGCGATGCCCAGGGTGGCTGGAGCCGTGGGCTCGGCGACATCGAGCTGGCGCTGCGGCGGACGTTCTACGCCAGCTCCGAGCCCGGCAACATCTTCGCCGCCGGGGGCGCCGTGACGTTGCCGACGGGCAAGGAGGAACGCGGCCTCGGCAACGGCTACACCGTCCTCGAGCCGTTCGCCATGTATGGCCAGATGGTGGGCACGAACGGTTTCCTCCAGCTTCATACCGGCTACGAGATTCCGACAGACCACAGCCGGGGACAGAACGAGGCGTTCCTGCGGACGGCGCTCGGCTACACGATTGCCCAGGACGCGGGGTTTGGACGCGTGTGGTCGCCGATCGCGGAAGTGATCGTCGCCAAGCCGAAGAGCGGCGCCGCGGAATGGGACGTCGTGCCGCAGATGCAGGTCTCGCTCAGCAAGCTGCAGCACGTGCTGATCAGCGTTGGCGTTCGCATGCCGGTGACCGGGCGCGAGGGACGCCATCCGCAGTTCCTCACCTATCTCCTCTGGGACTGGTTCGACGGCGGTTTCTTCGAGTTCTGGCATTAGGCGCACCATGTCGATGAATCGCATTCTCCCGCTCGCCTGCGCCGCTTGGCTGCTGGCGTTTTTCGCCGCGGTGCCGCGCGCCGCGCAGCAGCCGCAGGGTTCTCCACCTGGTCAGGGGAACACTCCGCCCGTGCCTGGCGTGACGCCCGCGCCCCCGACCACGAGTCCGCATCCGGAGTCGTTGTTCACACCGTCCGAGAGCTGCGTCGCGTGTCACAACAACCTGGTCGCACCAAGCGGCGAGGACGTCTCGATTGGCGCGTCATGGCGCTCGACGATGATGGCGAACTCGGCCCGCGATCCCTACTGGCAGGCCGGAGTGCGCCGCGAGACGATCGATCATCCGACGCAGTCGCTCGCCATTCAGGATGAGTGCGCCGAATGCCATATGCCGATGACGACGCAGATGGCGCGCGCGGCTGGAGGCAAAGGCGAGGTGTTCAAGCACCTCCCAATCGCCAGCGGCGATGACTCCGCGACCCATCGTCTTGCCGCCGATGGCATTTCGTGCACCGTCTGCCACCAGATCTCAGCCGAACGCCTCGGGACCCGCGAGAGCTTCAATGGTGAGTTCGCAATGAAGCCGACGCCGGCCGATGGCGTTCGCGTCATCTTTGGGCGGTACAAGATTGATGAGGGCCGGAAGACGATCATGCGCTCGGTGAGCGGCTTCGTACAGGCTGAAGCGCCTCACATCCGTCAGTCGGAGTTGTGTGCGACGTGCCACACCCTGATTACCAATGCCTTCGGTCCGAACGGCGAGGTCATAGGATCGCTGCCGGAGCAGATGAACTACCAGGAGTGGCAGCACAGCGACTTCAACAAGGAACAGCGAAGCTGCCAATCGTGCCACATGCCGGCCGTGCAGGGGCCGGTGCGGATTTCGTCGGTCCTTGGTGATAACCGGGAGAGTCTCGCGCGTCACCTGTTCGTCGGCGGCAATGCCTTCATGGTCCGTCTCATGAGCAAGTACCGGACGGAGCTCGGTGTCGAGGCGCTCCCGTCCGAGATGGAAGCGACCGCCAAGGCCACGATCCATCAGCTACAGCAAGACACCGCGACCGTGTCGGTCGCGCGCACGGAGCTGGCCGGTACGACGTTGAACGTTGACGTCGACGTGAGGAACCTGACGGGCCACAAGTTCCCGACGGGCTATCCTTCCCGCCGCACGTGGCTGCATGTGACCGTCAAGAACGCCCAGGGACGTACCGTCTTCGAATCCGGAGCGATCAACGAAGCAGGCGCTATCCAGGGCAACGACAACGACGCCGACGCGACGAAGTACGAGCCGCACTACGATCGCATCACCAGCCCGGATCAGGTCCAGATTTGGGAGCCAATTCTTGGCGACCGCGCGAACGTTCCGACGACCGGACTGCTCACCGCCACGCAGTACCTGAAGGACAATCGACTGCTTCCGCGCGGTTTCGACAAGGCGACAGCCGACCCCCAAATCGGGGTGTTCGGTGCCGCGGCGCAGGATTCGAATTTCGCGGGCGAGGGCGATCGCGTCCGCTACGTGGTCGATGTGCCCGCGGGCGGAGGGCCATTCGCGGTTGAGACAGAGCTCCTGTACCAGCCGATCGGCTACCGGTGGGTGCACAACCTCGAGAAATACGACGCCCCCGAGCCCAAGCGATTCGTCAATTACTTCAACGCGATGTCGTCGGGGTCGTGGGTGGTCATCGCGAAAACCTCCACAAATACGCCGTAGGGCGGGCCTTTTGGACCCGCCGTCCGTCAGGGCATAATCCGCGGATGGCCGTCTTGAAGGAATTCCGCGAGTTCATCGCCCGCGGCAACGTCATCGACCTCGCCGTTGGCGTCATCATTGGCGCCGCGTTCGGAAAGATCGTCACGTCGCTCGTTGAAGGGATCATCATGCCGCCCATCGGCCTGCTCCTTGGGCGGATCGACTTCTCCAGTCTGTTCTACGCGCTCGATGTCACGAAAGGCGTGCCCGTTTCGCTGACCGACGCGAAGGAGAAGGGCATTCCAATCATCGCCTACGGACAGTTCATCAACGACATCATCGGCTTCCTGATCATCGCCTTCGCCGTGTTCCTGATGGTGAAGCAGGTGAATCGGATCAAGAGCGGAATCGTCGAGCCGAAACCGGCGGCGGCGCCGTCGACGAAGGAATGCCCGTACTGCGCGTCGACGATCTCGATCAAGGCCACGCGCTGTCCGAACTGCACGTCGGCGCTCACCTAGATTTCGACCTGGACCCCCAGTTCGACGACACGCTCCGGCGGAAGCCGGAAGAACGCCGTCGCACGCACCGCGTTGCGTGTCATCAGTACGAACAGCTTCTCGCGCCAGATCGCCATCCCGCGGCGATGCGTGACGAGAATCGTTTCCCGTCCCAGAAAATAGGTGACGTCGTCCAGGTCGACGTCGAGCCCCTTGCTCTGCGCCGCGCGCAGTGCTTCTGGCACGTTCGGGTCCTCCATGAACCCGTAGACCAGGCGAAGCATGAACACCCCGTGCCCGAGGGCCTCGGTCGAAATGTGTTCGTCGTGAGGGACGTGCGGCACCGGGGCCGTGGTCACCGTGAGGAGGACGACGGACTCGTGCATCACCTTGTTGTGGCGGAGGTTGTGCGCGAGCGCAGGAGGTGTGCCTCGGGGCTGCGCCGTCATGAACACAGACGTGCCCGGTACGCGGTGTGGCGGCGCGGCAATGATCACGGACATGAAGTGCTCGATGGGAATGGCGCGCGCGGTCAGGCGTTCGGCGACGATTCGGCGGCCGGTTTTCCACGTGGTCATCAACGTAAAGATGCCCGCGCCGATCAACAGGGGCAGCCATCCGCCCTGGAACACCTTCAGGAGATTGGCGCCGAAGAAGGTGAGATCAATGGTCAGGAAGACGCCGGTGACGCAGAAGACGAGGGGTTTCGGCCAGTGCCAGCGCTCGAGGGCAACCACATGCAGCAGCACCGCCGTGATCACCATGGTCATCGTGACCGCAATCCCGTAGGCCGCCGCGAGCGCGCTCGACGATTCGAATCCGATGACGATCACGATCGTCGAGACCATCAACGCCCAGTTGATCTGCGGCACGTAGACCTGCCCCATCTCGTGCGACGAGGTGTGCTCGATGTCGAGGCGCGGGGCAAAGCCAAGCTGAATCGCCTGCTGTGTCAGCGAGAACGCGCCGGATATCAGTGCCTGAGACGCGATGATTGCGGCGGCCGTTGCGAGTCCCACGAGCGGGAAGAGCGCCCACGAGGGAGCGAGGAGGAAGAACGGCTGTTTCGCGGAGTCTCCGTCGATGAGTAGCAGCGCGCCCTGGCCGAAATAGTTCAGGACGAGCGCCGGGAGAACCAGCACAAACCATGCGAGCCGGATCGGACGCTTACCGAAGTGCCCCATGTCTGCATACAGCGCTTCACCGCCGGTCACAGCCAGGAAGACCGCGCCGAGCACCGCGATGCCGGGGAATCCATGAGACCGGAAATACCTGATGGCATGCACCGGATTGATGGCGCCGATGACGCTCGGCTCGCGCACGATCCAGACGACGCCCAGGCCAGCGATCGTGATGAACCAGACGACCATGATCGGTCCGAACAGACGGCCCACACGGTGCGTGCCGTATTGCTGGAATACGAACAGGACGACGAGGATGACGACAGAGATCGGGACGACGTATGGCGCGAAAAGTGGCGTTGCCACCTGAAGGCCTTCAACGGCGCTGAGCACGCTGATTGCCGGCGTGATCATGCCGTCGCCGTAGAGCAGCGCTGCCCCGAAGATGCCGAGTGCAATCAGAGCAGGGGTCATCGCGCCGAGCGCGTCCTTCCTCCGTGGGGGGATGAGCGCAGTCAGCGCGAGGATGCCGCCTTCGCCCTGGTTGTCGGCGCGCATGACGATCGCGATGTACTTGACGGAGATGACGACGAAGAGCGCGTAGAGCACCATCGAGAGCACGCCGAGGACGTTTTCCTGAGTGACGGCGACGCCGTGGGTGCCGTAGAAACACTCGCGGATGGTGTACAGCGGGCTTGTTCCGATGTCGCCGTACACGACACCAAGCGCCGTCAGCGTGATCGGCAACAGCCGCGTCGATCCGGGCGTGCGTGATCGCATGTTGCTCACGAGGTCGTGGCCTTACCGAGCGGTTCGTGATGTGCGAGATGGGTTGAGATCGAGTGGCCGAGCAGGCGCTTCACCTGCTCGGGAGACGGCACGGAAAGAGACACGCAGACCTCCAGCCGCCGACGAGGTTAGCTGGCGGGCTCGGAGCTGGTAGGTCTCCTACCGGCGCGGGTTTGTCCGCACCGGATGCGCCCCGCAGGCACTCTGAGTGCCTGTGTTGGGTCCCCCGTAACGAGGCGAAGCCTCGTTTTTGGCGTATCTAAGCAAGGGTAGGCCCGGATGGCGAGGTAGTCAAGAAACTAGATCTCCACCTGCACTCCCAGTTCGACGACGCGCTCAGGTGGCAATCGGAAGAATGCGGTGGCCCTTATCGCGTTTCGCGTCATCAGCACGAACAGCTTCTCGCGCCAGATTGCCATGCCCTTCCGGTGCGTCACGAGGATCGTTTCGCGCCCGAGGAAATACGTCACATCGTCGGCATCAACGGCGAGGCCCCTGTCCTGGGCGGCGCGCAGCGCGTCGGGGACGTTCGGGTCCTGCATGAACCCATAGACCAGGCGCATCGCGAAGACGCCATGGCCCAGGGCGTCCACGGCGATCTGATCGTCTCCGGTGACGTGCGGCACCGGCGCGGTTGCCACGGTCAGGATGACGACGTACTCGTGCATCACCTTGTTGTGGCGCAGGTTGTGCGCGAGCGCCGGCGGGGTGCCGCGCGGCTGCGCCGTCATGAAGACCGCGGTCCCTGGGACGCGCACGGGAGGCGTGGCGATGACGACCGACATGAAGTGATCGATGGGAATGGCGCGCGCGGTCAGCCGTTCCGCGACGATTCGGCGGCCGGTCTTCCACGTGGTCATCACCGTGAAGATGCACGTGCCGATGAGGAGCGGCAGCCATCCGCCCTGGAACACTTTCAGCAGGTTCGCGCCGAAGAAGGTGAGATCGATCATGAGAAAGATGGCGATCACGAGGAACGCCGCCGGCTTCGGCCAGCGCCAGCGTTCGATGGCAACCACGTACAACAGGAGCGCCGTGATCACCATCGTCATCGTGACGGCGATGCCGTAGGCGGCGGCCAGTGCACTGGACGACCTGAAGCCGATGACGATCAGCGTCGTGGCGATCATCAGCGCCCAGTTCACCTGAGGCACGTAGACCTGCCCCATCTCCGACGACGAGGTGTGTTCGATGTCAAGGCGCGGCGCGAAGCCAAGCTGTATCGCCTGCTGCGTGAGAGAAAAAGCGCCGGAAATGAGTGCCTGCGAGGCGATGATCGCAGCGGCCGTTGCGATCCCGACGAGCGGAAACAGGGCCCAGGACGGGGCCAGCAGGAAGAATGGCTGTCGCGCCGCGTCTCCGTCAATGAGCAGCAGCGCGCCCTGGCCGAAGTAGTTCAGCACCAGCGCGGGAAGCACGATCACGAACCACGCGACCCGAATCGGTCGCTTTCCGAAGTGTCCCATGTCGACGTACAGGGCCTCGGCGCCTGTGACAGCGAGCACGACGGCGCCAAGCACCAGGAAGCCCGGGAGGCCGTGCGCACGGAAGAAGATCAACGCATGAATGGGATTCAGCGCGGCGAGCACCACGGGCGCCCGCGCAATCCACAGGATCCCCAACCCCGCGATCGTGAGGAACCACACGACCATCACGGGACCAAACAACCCCCCGACCCGGTGCGTGCCGTACTGCTGAAACACGAACAGGGCGACCAGGATGGCAACGGCAATCGGAACGACGTACGGCTCGAACAGAGGAGTGGTGACCTGCAGGCCTTCGATCGCGCTCAGCACGCTGATCGCCGGAGTGATCATCCCCTCGCCGTACAACATCGATGCGCCGAACACGCCAAGCGCCACGAGCAGCGGCGTCGTAGAGGAGTTCTTGCGCGGGGGCAGGAGCGCAGTGAGCGCGAGGATGCCACCTTCACCCTGGTTGTCCGCGCGCATCACAACCGCGATGTATTTGATCGAAATGACGATCAGCAGGGCGTACAGGATGAGCGAGAGCACGCCGAGCACGTTTTCGTGCGTCGGGGGAAACCCGTGGATCCCGTAGAAACATTCGCGGATCGTGTACAGCGGGCTCGTGCCGATGTCGCCGTAGACAACACCGATCGCCGTCAGCGTGAGCGGAAACAGCCGTCGGGATCCGGCCGTGCCGGATCTGGATGCGCTCATGAGGCCGTCACAAAACACCGAGGATAGCACTCCCCGGTTGGAGAGACATCATTCAACTCACTGGAGAGCAACGAACGCGACCGCACGACGCGAGATCATTTTGAGGCGCCGGGCATCCAGATCGAGCGCACCGTCACCTCGCGGTGGTTGAGCCCGGCCGCCTTGTCGAGCGTCTGCAGCAGCGGCGGCAGATCGACGTCAAATCGCCATTCGTCGGCGCGACCGCCGGCGCCCTCGGCGCGCCGCGCGGTGTCGCCCCACCAGGGCGCGACGCCGCGTGCGATAGGCTCCAGTATCAGGACACGGACGCCGCGCTCCGCACCGGCGAACAGCTGATCCTCGACGCGCCCGCGAACATCGGGTGCGAGTTCGTTCAGCACGTACGCCGCGATTGCCGCACTTCCGGCTTTCATGATCGGCAACCGGTTGGCATCTCCATGCCGGGCGGTGCCTTGCAGCCCAAGCGCGCGGTACGTCCACCGGGCTTCGTCCGACGCCCACGAGTGACGATCGATCCCGCTTACGGAGGGCTGACGGGCGGCCGACACTGCCCATGCAGCGCCGGCGGCGCCGGTGCCGCAGCCGATGTCCAGAATGGCCGACGGCGGCGGCTCGTGCCCTCCGACGGCTTGAACAACGTGGGTCGTCGCGAGGAAATGAAGCGGCGCATAGAACAACGCGAAGGCCGCCCGCTTTCCGGCGCTCCCGAGCGGACCCCCTCGCGCGACGGTGTGGCGGCGCTCGACATACGCCGACGAGAGCGCGCGAAGGGCCCGCGTCACCTCGGGGATCCGCAGATCAGCCAGGTGCCGCTGTTCCAATGCAGCGACCCAATGCTCGAATTGCATATGAGAGTGTGACCTGGAGTGCCTCATCCTTGCCGCTTTGGCTAGAATACCGGTCAGGAGGATCGCCGATGCGATCGATATGTTCGGGTGTGGCAGTTCTGTTGTGTGTCCTGGTCGCTGTTCCGAGTAGCTATGCGCAATCCCAGCACGTCGTGTCGCCGGCGGCGCTCGACGCGGCCGTCCAGCAGCAGGTCAGGGCGGTGGATGCCGATCGCGAAACCGTCCGTCTGTTCCTGCAGCGCGACGACGTCAAGGCCGTGGCGGGAAAGGCCGGCCTCGACATCGGCCGCGCCGAAATCGCCGTGGCGGCGCTGGCCCCGTCCGAGCTCGCGTCGCTCGCGGCCCAGGCCCGCCAAGCGGAGCAGGGTCTTGTCGGCGGGCAGTCGAGCGTCACCATCTCGACGACGATGATCATCATCGGCTTGCTGGTTTTGATCCTGCTTATCATCGCGCTGCGGTAGTCGCTGATGCGCGAGCTGCGAGCGGCCGTCCTGCTCGCGCTCGCGCTCTCTGGCGTCCCTGCTGCCGCCGAGGGCGAACCACTCACCATTCTCGACGTTCCGTTCATCGCGCAGTCGGAGCTGCTCTGCGGGGGTGCGGCGGCGGCCATGGTGATGCGGTACTGGGGCGAGCGTGGGATTGACGCCGAAGCATTCACCGCTCTCATCGACAGGAAGAAGGGCGGCATCCCGACCGGTGCACTCGCGTCGGATATCCGAGCTCGCCGGTGGCAGGCCGTCGACGCATCGGGAACCGCAGAAACCCTTTCGCGGGAGCTCCAGCAGAAACGACCAGTAATCGTGCTGCTCGAGGAACGGCGCGGGACCTTCCATTACGTCGTGGTGGTCGCGCGAAGTGCCGACGGCGTGGTGTTCCACGATCCGGCGCGTACGCCGTTTCGTGTTGCGAGCGCTGCGGAGTTCGATCGGCGCTGGTCCGCCTCGGGACACTGGATGCTTGTTGTCACACCTGCAACACCAGACCTGCGTCAGCCGTCCGATTCGGCCCCCGCAGACGTCGTCGTCGATCCTGCCCTCAGTGCAGCCGGCGAGGCGCCGACATGCGATCGACTGGTTGCGGACGGAGTTCGCCAGGCACAGGCCGGGGATCTGGCGTCGGCGGAGCGTTCGCTCGCTTCCGCGATGACGTGTCCAGGGGCCGCTCCCTTCCGCGAGCTCGCCGGGCTCCGCGTCCTTCAACGCCGTTGGCCCGAGGCCACGGATCTCGCGGCCGCCGCGGTGAAGCGTGACCCTTCCGACGCCTATTCCTGGAAGCTCCTCGCCACGGCTCGCTTCGTCAACGACGATCGGTTGAATGCGCTTGACGCGTGGAATCGCGTCGGTGAGCCGCGCATCGATGTGATCCGTCTCGACGGTTTGACACGCACGCGATTCGCTGTTGTTCAGCGCCTTATCGGGCTGCAATCGGGCGAAGTGCTGAACCGTGACAGCCTGCTGCAGGCGCGCCGTCGTCTCGGCGAACTGCCGTCGGCGGCAGGCGGTGCGCTCGACTTCCAGCCGGTGCCCTCAGGTCTTGCCGAAGTGCGCGGCGTCATCGCGGAACGGCCACTCTTTCCGCGCGGTCCATTCGACCTCGGCGTGCTGTCACTGGCCACGATTGTCACGCGTCAATTCAGTGCGTCGCTGTCGTCGCCGACCGGCGGGGGTGAGCGCCTGTCGGTCGACTGGCGCTTCTGGCCTCATCGTCCGCTCTATCAGCTTTCGTTCGCCGCTCCGGCGCCGTGGGGAGGAGTGTGGGCGGTCACGGGATCGAGGGAGCGACAGCCGTTCACCGCGGTTTTCGCCTCGTCGCTTCACGACTCCGCGCAGCTAGCGATTGCGGACTGGAGAACAGGCGCGGCACGCTGGGAGTTCAGCGCCGGCGCGGATCGGTGGAACGATTCACGAACACTCGCCACTGCAAGTGCCGGCATTCGCCTGATTGCCGCAGGCGAGCGCGTTGACGCCCGCATCCGGATGCGCTCATGGTTCAGCACCGGCGGTTCCTTTCAAAGCGGTCAGGCACTGGTCACCGCCCGGTCATCGTCGCAGGCGATGGGGACTGTCGTCGTGGGTGCGGGCGGGGTAAGTGCCGTGACGGCGTCTGCTCCCGGCGACCTGTGGTTTGCCGGCGACACGGGTCGTGCGCGTTCTCTCCTGTTGCGGGCGCACCCGATTCTTTCGGAGGGTGCACGCTTTCGTACCGAGCGCCTCGGCCGGCTCCTTGGCAACGGCTCGGTAGAACTCCAACGATGGTGGAAGGTGGGACCGTTCCGCGCGGGAGGAGCGGCGTTCGCTGACGTCGCCCGCACCGCGCGCCGTATGGTGGGTGGCGCCGTTGCCGACGTCGACGTTGGCGTCGGTTTCCGCGGCGTGTTCCCGGGAAAGACGGCGGGACTCCGCATCGACGTGGCCAAAGGGCTCCGCGACGGTGCGACGGCCTTTTCGGTCGTTTACAGTCCCTGAAATCCGATAGTGGTCAGTTTTTCGCGAACTGACCCGGTATCTGCAGGCCAGCGGTCTCGAGCCACCTCAGCGGTGGTAGAGTAACGCCCCTCCAGAGCCGAGATCCAACTCAGGGGTGCCCATGTCCAGGTGCGCGGCAGTACTCGTGTGTCTCGCGACTTTGTTTGCCGCCGCGCCGGCCGACGCCCAATACTTCGGGCGTAACAAGGTCCAGAACGGACGCCTCGAATTCCGCACGCTACGCACCGATCACTTCGACATCTATTACTACCCGGAAGAAGAGCAGGCGACGAGGCAGGCCGCGCGCATGGCGGAGCGGTGGTATGCGCGGTACTCCTCGCTGCTGGACGACAAGTTCACCCACCGGCAGGTCATCGTTCTCTACGCAAGCCACCCGGAGTTCGCGCAAACCAACATAAGTGCCGGGGCACCGGGCGAAGGCACGGGCGGCTTCACCGAGCGCCTCAAGTCGCGTATCGTCATGCCGTTTGCCGCCGGCCTTGGCGAAACGGATCACGTCCTCGGTCACGAGATTGCCCACGCCTTCCAGATTGACATCGCGAAAGGCTCGCGCCAGAGCGCATTCGATCTTCCCGGGTGGTTCATCGAAGGGATGGCCGAGTATCTATCGCTCGGTCGGTCGAACGCATTCACGACGATGTGGCTCCGCGACGCGGCGATTCACCGTCGGCTGCCGACCCTCGAGCAGTTGGACGATCCGCGGTACTTTCCGTACCGCTACGGTCACGCGGTCTGGTCGTATCTCGGCGACCGCTTTGGCGACGAGATCGTCGGGAAGATCCTGCGATCGAAGGCGCGCGGGGTGCTGCCTCGCCTCGAGGAAGCCACCGGACTGACCCGCGAAGAGCTGACGCGCGACTGGCACGGGTCGATTCCCTCGGCCACCGACGACACCGACGTCGTGGTGCGCCCGCGCGCGATCATCACATCCGTCGACGGCAGCCGAATCCACGTTTCGCCCGCCATCAGCCCCGACGGCCGTCAGCTCATGTTCGTGTCTGAGCGCGATCGCTTGTCGCTCGATCTCTTCATGGCCGATGCCGTCTCCGGCACCGTGCTGAGGAAATTGATCAGCACCGCCGCCGATCCTCACTTCGACAGCCTGCAGTACATCCAGTCCGCAGGTGAGTGGGACCCGTCGGGCTGCCACTTCGTCGTGGCGGCGCTCGTCGATGGTGTGCCGGCGTTGACGATCGTCGACACGGTGGGCGACACGCGCCGGAACGAGATTCGCCTGAAGGAACTTGGAGAGATTTACAACCCCAGCTGGTCTCCGGATGGCAAGCAGATCGTCTTCTCGGCGCTGAAGGGCGGTTTGTCGGATCTCTTCGTGTACACACTCGCCAACGGTGTCCTCGAGCAGATTACGGACGATGCGTTTGCGGATCTGCATCCGTCGTGGTCGCCGGACGGGAAGACGATCGCGTTCACATCGGACCGGTTCACGACGTCATTGGAGGATCTGCGATTCGGTCCGCCGCGTATTGCGCTGCTCGACGTCGCCACGAAAGTCATTCGTCCGTTGACGGCGGCATCGGATCGCGGGAAACAGATCAGTCCGCAGTGGGCGCCGGATCGGAAGGCGATGTACTACGTTGCCGACGCCGATGGGATCAGCAACGTCTTCCGATTTGATCTCGCCTCGGGCGAGATTCGGCAGGGGACCGCGGTCACAGGCGCGGTCCCCGGTATCCCGGCGACGAGCCCCACGCTGGCGGTGGCGTCGGCGAGCGGTAAGCTCGCGTTCAGCACCTACCGCGATGGGCGGTACGAAATCCAGACGCTCGAGCGGGCCAGCGCGGAATCGGCTCCGATCGTCAGAGCCGGCGTGGAGGCGACGCCGCTGCCGGCGGGATCGCCCGGCACGCTGGCGCAGCTCCTGTCAAACGCGCACGTCGGCCTGCCTGCGGACAGCTCGTTCCGGTCATCCAAGTACGACGCCCGGCTGCGCGTCGAGTCGCTCTCCGATCCCTACGTGGGCGCCGCGGTCGGAGGCGGCGGCGTGGTCGGGGGCGTGCTTCGCGCGAGTTTCGGGATCGCGTTCGGAGACATGCTCCGCGATCGGCAGTTGCTGACCATGTTGCGCGTGGGAACGAACAAGGACGATTTCGCCGCGCAAGTGGCGTACATCAACCAGAAGGGGCAGCTGAACTGGGGATTCGTGGCAGGTTTTGTTCCCGCGCGTTTCATGGGGGCGCGCCGGGCGATGGAACGCAACGGCGAGATGATGACGCAGGAGTACGGCAACCTGCGCTACCAGCATGAGTTCGCGAGTCTTACCGCCCGCTACAACGTGAGCCGAACGAGCCGGTTCGAGTTCCGCGGTGGTGTACGCCGCACAGGCTATGGATGGCAGACCCTCACACGCGTCACGAACATCACAGAGAGGAAAGTCGTCAGCAGCGTGACGCAGGACGCCCCCGCGGGCGCGCCCATCTATCTCGGTGAGACGCAGGCCGCGTACGTGCGTGACACGGCGGTCATGGGACCGACAAGCCCCATCCTTGGCCAACGGCTGCGTTTCGACATCGAGCCGGCGATCGGTGGCCTGCTGTTCGCCGATGTTCGCATGGATGCGCGGCGTTACTTCATGCCGGTACGCCCCGTCACGTTTGCCGCGCGGGTACAGCACACCGGCAGATACGGACCTGACGCCGCCGACGGACGCCTGACGCCGCTGCTGCTTGGACTTCAAACACTGGTTCGCGGATACGACCTCACGACCTTTGCGGCGGCGGAGTGCGGTCAGACGGCGACGAGCTGCTCGATCCTCGACGAGATCACTGGTAATCGCTTTGCCGTGCTCAACCTGGAACTGCGCGCCCCGCTGGTTGGTCTGCTCACGGGAAACCTCGACTATGGCCGGACGCCGATTGAAGTGCTGATTTTCGCGGACGGCGCCCTCCTGTGGACGCCGCATTCGAACGCACCCCTCGAACGCGACAAGTTCCGCAGCGTCGGGACAGGGGTCCGTGCGAATCTTGGCGGCTTCGTGATGGAAGTCACCGGTGTGCGGCCGTTCGACAAGCCGCGTAACGGGTGGACGGTCAGTTTACTGATCCGAGCTGGATTCTAGGTTCGCGAGCCTATTTCGCCTCCTCACACGGCGGGCCGCTCAACGTGGCAAGCAGGATCAGCGGCCGATTTCCACGGCGAACGATGCTGTGGCTGGTGTTGCGTGGCAGTGATACATACGAGCCCGCGGCCAGTCCCGTGTCCTTGCCGTTGAGACGCACCGCTCCCTGGCCCGCGACGACGTAATACTCGGTTTCGGCGCTGTCGTACAGTCGCTCCGGTTGATCCTGATTCAACAACACCAGCGTGGTTCGCGTGTTCCCGCTGCACGCGACGAGCGTCTCCCTGCGTGCCTGGTTCCCACTCAACTGCTTCTCGGCGAGATCCACGACCGACAGTACTTGCGGCATACCCCGCGGTCCGACGATCGGCGCGGCGACCGGTGGCGGCACGGGCTGGGGTGGGGCGGCGGGCGGCGGGGGCGCCGGATTCAACGTGACGTCGATCACCGTGGGCAGACCGGCGCGGACGATCACCTCGCGTTCGAACGGCGTCACCTTGTCACCACCAAACCGGGCGCGATACGTGCCTGGCTGCATGCCGACGAAGTTGACCTGGCCGCTCGCATCGGTCTCGCCGTTCCGATCCGATGTGCCCTCGATGTCGACTTGCACTCCGGGAATTGGCGTGCCGTGCCCGTTGGTGACGGTGATCGCGATTCCCGTCCGCGATACCGGAGCCGGCGCCGGCGCGCGACGTGGTGCCGTTGCGGGTGCAGCCGGGGCAGGTGCCGGCTGCGTTTGGGTCGGGCGCGGCGCCTGCGGCGCAGAAGTCTGTCCGAACGACGTGCCGCCTATCAAGAGTGACAAGCTCAACCAGAACAACGTACGCATGATTGCATTCTATGCCTCGGCCCGTGCGGGTGACCACTGGCTGCGAAGACACCAGGCTCCGGCGGCGAGCGCGCCGATCATCACGACGCTCCCGAAGACGTGCGCGGCCATCCCGAGCGAATGATCGAAACGCAGCCAACCAAGCGTTCCGAGAATGGCCTCCCAGTCGTGGCCCGTGACTTCGGCGCCAGTCTTCCCTCCGAGTAAGGGCAACTGGAGCGCTCGCGCGTCGGCAATGTATGGTCCGAGATCGACCAGGGTCTCTCCTGCCCACCACAGGCATACGGTCATCGCAAACCAGTCCTTGCGCCGGATGAACGCGACGGCGCAGACGACGGGAATGATCACTTGAAAAAGCGACCCGCCAAGCACCGTCATGAACTCGCCCAGCGGTAGGAACACGATGTGACCGGCCTCGTGGAACGGCAGGTTTACCAGGTGAAGAAACGAGTCCAGGATCCGTTCCGAGGCGAGCGGATGCGGGACGAGCCGGGCCGTCCACCACGCCAGGATCGCGAGCAGGCCCGCGCGTCCGATGGTCGTGGCGCCCGTCACCCGGGGAGTATAATCAGCGCGGCCGCCAGGGGTATCCCGAATGGTTGGACGATCGCGGCTTGCGATCAGGGATTGAGACAAACCCTTGGAACCTGAACCGGTTTAGACCGGCGGAGGGAGCGCGGCGATCCTGCCTCAATCCCGCCGATCCGCGGACCCAGAGGGCCCCCCCCCGCATGTGTAGAGCGGGTCCTTTTGGACCCGTCGGAGCGAGTGACTCCCATGATTGACTTCGCGACTGCTTACCCGAATTCTCGAAAAGTGTACGAACAGCGTGCCGCGCGCCTGGTCGCCGATGGTCCCGAGACGATGCTGCGGGTGCCTGTGCGCGAGGTCGCTCTGAGCGGCGGCGAGCCCTCGCTGCGTCTCTACGACACGAGCGGTCCGCAGGGACATGACGTGCGCGGCGGGTTGCCGAAGCTGCGCGCCGACTGGATCGCGGCGCGCCGGCGCACCGGCGTGGTCGGGACACAGTTGTACTACGCGCGGCGCGGCGAGATTACGCCGGAGATGGAGTTTGTCGCTGCGCGCGAAGGTCTGCCAGCCGATTTCGTCCGCGCGGAGATCGCGCGAGGCCGGGCGATCATCCCATCGAATATCAATCACGTGGAACTCGAGCCGATGATCATCGGCCGCAACTTCCTCGTGAAGATCAACGCCAACATCGGTAATTCCGCCGTTCGTTCGTCGATCGAGGACGAGGTCGAAAAACTCCAGTGGGCGACGCTCTGGGGCGCCGATACGGTGATGGACCTGTCGACGGGCAAGGATATTCACGAAACGCGCGAGTGGATCATCCGCAACTCGGCGGTACCGATCGGCACGGTACCTATCTACCAGGCACTCGAAAAGGCGGGGGGCCGTCCCGAGGACCTCACGTGGGAGCTGTATCGCGACACGCTGATCGAGCAGTGCGAGCAGGGAGTCGATTACTTCACGGTTCACGCCGGCGTGCTGCTCCGGTACGTGCCGCTCACCGCTACGCGCGTCACCGGCATCGTCTCGCGCGGCGGATCGATTCTGGCGAAGTGGTGCCTCGCCCATCACCAGGAAAACTTCCTCTACACGCGCTTCCGCGACATCTGCGAGATCATGCGCGCCTACGATGTGTCGTTCTCGCTCGGCGACGGGTTGCGGCCCGGGTCGATCGCCGACGCGAATGACGAGGCGCAGTTCGCCGAGCTCAAGACGCAGGGCGAGTTGAACCAGATCGCGTGGGAATACGACGTCCAGGTGATGAACGAAGGCCCTGGGCACATCCCCATGCATCTCATCAAGGAGAACATGGAGAAACAGCTCGAATGGTGCAAGGAGGCGCCCTTCTATACGCTCGGTCCGCTCACGACCGACGTCGCGCCCGGGTACGATCACATCACGTCTGCCATTGGCGCCGCGATGATCGGCTGGTACGGCACCGCGATGCTCTGCTACGTCACGCCGAAGGAGCACCTTGGGCTGCCGAATCGCGACGACGTGAAGGCGGGTGTCATCGCCTACAAGATCGCGGCCCACGCGGCGGATCTTGCCAAAGGCCACCCTCGCGCGCAGGCCTGGGACGACGCGCTCTCGAAGGCGCGGTTCGACTTCCGGTGGGAGGATCAGTTCAACCTCGCGATGGACCCCGTCACCGCGCGCGCGTTCCACGACGAGACGCTGCCGGCCGACGGCGCGAAGGTCGCCCACTTCTGTTCGATGTGCGGACCGAAGTTCTGCTCGATGGAGCTGACGCAGCAGGTGCGCGACTACGCGGCCAGCCACAATCTCACCAGCGCTGACGCGCTGCGCGAAGGGATGCGCGAAAAGTCGACGGAGTTCAAGAAAGCGGGCGAGATCTACGTCAAGCAGTAGTCATTAATGAACCGGACCCACTGAACCCTCTGAACCCTCTGAACCCACTGAACCCTCTGAACCCACTGAACCCTCTGAACTGCCTGTCCGTCTCTGCTCTCAGGAGGACGTGATGGTGGAGCGACGCGACGTGATTGGTGGCGGGCTCGCGGCCGGGCTGGCGGCGCTCTTCGGAGACGATGCCGCGCAGGGCGCAGAGACGATGCAGCGGACCGTCCCGACCGACGATGACGCAAAGACGGCGAATGCGCTCGATGCCTTGCGCGTGATGCTCGAACATCGGCATGAGAGTCAGGACATCATGCAGATTCGTTCGCAGCAGCGGACGTTCCTCAAAGCCAACCAGAAATTCCCCGATTTCATCGACGTCGGCATCGATGTCTGGGAGCGTCTGCACGATTGGCACATCAAGAACCGCCAGCCACTGACAGTCGTCCGTACCAATGATGGTCACTACGGCATGCCCTTCATGGCGACAACGCTGCTCCTTCGACCCGAGCAGACGGCCGGCTACATTTCGTGGGGGTACGACGTCCGCTGAGACAGGCCACAGAGACACGAAGACACGGAGGTAACAATTCTCCGTGACTTCGCGCCTCCGTGGCTCGTGTCAGCGGGCGTTGGTTGATGGCGGAAGGGGCGGGGCTGGAAGGTCCGCGCCGCATGTGAGGGGTGTCTCGGTGCCTCGGTGTTCCGTCTCAGCGTTGTGTGGCTGCCGCAGGCGGGGCCGGGACGATCTGGATAATCGACGGGAACCGCGCGGGCTGGGCGCCCGGCTTCGGATTCGCGTAGCCCTTCGATCCGCCCGACGTCCAGTCCTTGATCGTCACTCCGGGTGGAAACGCCATCGTGTCGTTGCTGAACCTGCCGATCTCGAACATGTGTGTCGGCGGCTCTTCGAAGACGAGATTCCCTTTTTCTTTCAACTGTGTTCGGTAGTACGTGACCAGGTCGTCGAACGACGCGGTCGAACCAAAGATGTAATAGCGCTGCGCGCGGCCAGCGTCGTAGGACGCGATGAACTGCGCCGCGGGGTAGATCGGAAAGCCGAGCGTCGCCTCGGTCGGCCTCGCAGGATCAACCGTTGCCGGCGCGGGTGGAGCCACGGCCGGAGCCGGTGCGCGTGGCGCCGCGGGTTGCGCCGGTGCCGACGGCTGCGCGCCGCCGCGCGGAAACGGCTGCGGCGTCTGCGCCAAGGCTGACGTAACGAAAAACGGACAGATCGCGAGAGTCACCCTCGTGCGCCACATGTCCGCATTATAGAAGCCGTTACACTCTAATCACTACGATTCGATGTGGTCCCTCAGCCTCACTCGGTTGCGACTCGGCTGTGAGAGTTCCGTAAGCATCGTTTCCCCCAAGAGTTAGTCCGATGGTTGTTCCGTGCTGGTTGCGAGTTGCAACTGGCTCGTATCTTGCCACTGGCGTCCACAGTGACTCGCAGCCGTAAGGGGATGCAGGTCCAGGAGGCGGCACGGCGTGGACGATTTCGACATTGCACAAAGCAAGATCGGCGAATCGGCGCAACGGGTCGTCGATCGGGCGGTTGAAGAATCACGACGCCGCGATCATGCCCTGTTGACCAACGAACACATTTTTCTCGCGTTTGCGCAGGTCGAATGGGACACCTTCTCCCAGGTGATGCGCGACCTCGAGCTGAATCCGCACGAAATTCTCCAGGGACTCGAAGAGCACCTGCACGTGCTCCCAACCTTCTCCGGCCGCGAGCTCCGTGTCGCGCCGGCAACGAAGCTTGTCTTCAAGCTCGCGTTCCACCAGGCAGGCCGGGCGGGACGTCAGACGATCGAATCTTCCGATCTCTTCTCAGCCATCTTCGAGGAGAGCCAGGGGGTTCCTGTCTCGATCATTCGCCACCATGGCGTCGAGCCGGAGGTCCTTGTGTCGCGAATTGCCACCAGGATGCGGGACAACGAAATCCGCGAAGAACGGCTGCGGAAGCGTTTCGAGCTTCCGCCGTTCCTCAAGCACTTTGCGACGAACCTGAATCTCCTTGCGCGCCAGGACAAGGTCCCTCCCGTCTACGGCCGGGACAAGGAAATCCAGCAAGTCCTCGAGATCCTGTGTCACCGTGAGCGCTCCAACTCCGTGATGCTCGTCGGCGAGCCTGGCGTCGGCAAGACCGCGATTGTCGAGGGTCTCGCGCGCCGCATCGAGTTCGAGCCGGACAGCGTTCCCGTTCGGCTTCGCGACTGCCAGGTGATCAACCTGCAGATGAACACGATGGTGGCCGGGACGATGCTCCGCGGGATGTTCGAGGATCGAATCCAGAACGTCATCCGGGAGATCAAGGAGCGGCCGAACCTGATTCTGTTCGTCGACGAGGCGCACACGATGGTCGGCGCGGGCTCGGCGCTCGGCGCGCCCTCTGATGCGGCGAACGTGTTCAAGTCGGTGCTCGCCCGAGGCGAGGTGCGGATGATCGGTGCGACCACGCTCAGCGAGTACAAGGAATACATCCAGGAAGACGAAGCGCTCGCGCGCCGCTTCCGTACCGTCCAGGTCGACGAGCCGAGCATCGAGGAAACACGCCGCATTCTCTACAGCATCCGGCCGCGCCTCGAGCGGAACTACTCAGTGCGCCTCGTGGACGATGCGATCGAGACGGCGCTCGAGATGGCACCGCGCTACCAGCGTCACCTGCACCTGCCGGACAAGGTCATTGGATGGCTCGACACCGCGGCCGTGCGCGCCGAGATCGACCGTCGCTGGGAGGTCACCAGCTCCGACGTTGTCGACGTGATCTCTCACGCCGCGCAGATTCCGAAAGACATGGTGTTCCGCGACGTCGGCGACCGGTTCAAGGAAATCGAGAGCCGTCTCGGCAAGCGCGTCATCGGCCAGAAGAAGGCGGTGGAAGCCCTTGCAAACCGGCTCGTCTTGAACAAGGGACCGCTGAAGGACGGCTTCGATCGTCCGGACGGCGTGCTGCTGTTCCTCGGACCCACGGGCGTCGGGAAGACGGAGCTCGCCAAGGCGATGGCGGATTTCCTTTTCGGCGACGACAAGAAAATGATTCGCATCGACATGTCCGAGTACCAGGACGGTGGCGTGTCGGTCGACAAACTGATTGGGATGCCGCGCGGGATCGTCGGGAGCGAGCGCGGCGGTCTGTTGACGAACCAGTTGAGGGACAGCCCGTGCTCGGTGGTTCTGCTCGATGAGATCGAAAAGGCAAGCCCGACGCTGCTCAACGTGTTTCTGCAAGCGTTTGACGAGGGCTGGATCACCGACGGCCGGGGTAAGCGGGTGTACCTCTCGGACGCGATCATCATCATGACGTCGAACGCCGGGTCGGAACACTTCCGCAAGCTGACGAATCCAATGGGATTCCGCCAGGGACACGCTCCGCTCGACCAGGTCCAGGGTGATGTCAACCGCGAGCTCGAGCGCCGGTTCCCGCCGGAGTTCCGGAACCGCATCGATCAAGTGGTGCTATTCCAGCCGCTGACGAAGGACGAAGTGCGGTTGATCGCGCTGAAGTACATCGACCAGATCGCCGCGACGCTCAAGCGATGGAACAAGACCGTGTCGATCGAGCCGGAGGCGCTGGAGCAGCTGGTGACCGAAGGGTACAGCATGGCATTCGGCGCGCGCTTCCTGAAGCGCATCATCGACGACCGCATCAAGCTGCCGCTCAGCCAGCGCTGGAAGGAAGCCAACGCCTTCCGGGTCACGCTCATCGACGACAAGATCGCGCTCGAGACGGCAGGTCCGCGACTGGTCGCGTCGAGCGACCCGAATGCGATTGCGGTGTGAATTAGGGGTTAGGGGTTAGCACTACTTTGTTAAATTCAATTCGTCGTACGGACTGATCCAAAACATCGTACTTGTACAAATGCTGAGGGTTTCGTACTCTTGCGCG